>Ga0070711_100001454_pt1 | contig 13018 bp, 9 predicted proteins | sample LARL53metaG_FD_65452 | JGI IMG/M metagenome (GOLD analysis project Ga0070711, IMG submission 65452) | Corn, switchgrass and miscanthus rhizosphere microbial communities from Kellogg Biological Station, Michigan, USA - LAR L5-3 metaG | ecosystem: Host-associated > Plants > Roots > Rhizosphere ... | reverse complement strand
GCGGCTGCTCGAGAGCTACGCAACCGAGAATGACGTGGTGCCGATTGCGGCGTTCGCCCCGGCTGGTACGGAATCGATCGTGCAGCGCGGCACGCCGCCGTCGGCCATGCCCGATGCTGATCCCGTCCCGGTCGAACTGGTCAGCGTCGGCGACCACCTCCTGCTCGTCGCCGACGCGCTGGCACGACCTGCCTCGCCGGCAGCGCGAGACCTCAAGCTCTTCGTGCTGCATCGCACCATCGCGGCCATGCCGTCACGCAGCGCCACCGGTCGTTTCCTCACGCCGCTCGCCAACGCGATCACCACGGCGATCGGTCACAACGTCGCGGCCGAACGCCCGGATGCGTTTGTCGCGATGCTGCGGGGGTGCGGGCGATTCCTCGTCGATGCCGGCAGCATGAAGGACCGCATTGCGCTGGTGAATCGACGGGACGCGATCGCAACGTCGCTCACCATGGTCGGACGTGGCGCGCCGGCGGGGGCGTTTGAACTGCAGCGACCGATCGCACCGACGCCCGATTTCATCTCGGGAGAAGTCGCGAGGCACGAGCCCGTTACCGCCTCGCTGCCGAGTCCGGCCGACGACGAGCCGGTCGTCGATATCGCCTCGCTGGCACCGGACGTGTTGCCGGACGACACCGACGGGATCGTTGGCATCGAGACGCTCGCGCCGGACGAGTTCGACGTCGTGCCCATCGAGTCGCTCGCGCCCGATCCGGAATCCGGATTCGGTCCGGCCCGCGACGCACCACCGGTTATTCCGGAAGAGGCCCCCGGCACTCCGTCGCGCCTCGAACTGGCGTTTGCACGCCGGCGCACGCTGCCCCCGGATTCCGATCCGCCCGCCCCCACCTTGAGCGGCCTGATCGGAGCCGAGATCGTGCCGATTGCGTCGCTGCTCTACCGGGGTGCGAGCGCTCTGTCGCGCGCCGATGAGGTCCGCACCGAGATCTACATCATACTGGCCGATCCATCGGTGTCGCTCGAACGCCTGCGCCCGCACATCCACGAGCTGCTCGACCTGGTACCGCTGGCGCGTGGCGCCGCCTGACCGCCGCGGCGCCCACGCGCTGCAGCTCATCATCGGGCTCGCCGTCACGGCGGTGCTGGTGTGGTGGGCGTTTCACAAGGTGGACTTCGCCGACGTCTGGTCCACGATGCGCACCGTCCGTGTGCTGCCGATGGTGTTCGCCGTCGTGGTCGCCACGGTACCGTTCTACCTGCGGGTTCCGCGCTGGCGGCTCCTGTTGCGCAACGACGACGGGAGCGCCATTCCCGCCGGAGCGCTGTGGCACGCCATCGCCATCGGATTTGCCGCGAACAACGTGTTGCCGTTGCGGGCCGGCGAGGTGCTCCGCGTCGGCGCCGTAAGCCGCCTGGCGGGCGTCCCGTTCGCAGCAGCGTTGTCGAGCGTCGCGGTGGAGCGGGTCCTCGACGCGCTGACGGTGGCGGCGCTGATGGGTATCGGCCTCGTGGGCGGGCAACTGCCGGGCAACGTCACGCTGGGCGGCACCACGCCCGTCGCCGTCGTGGCCCAGCGCACGGGCATCCTCTGCCTGGCGGCACTACTCGTGGCGATTGCGGCCGCGTGGCGCCGAGACCTGGCGCTAAGACTGTTCGAGCGGCTCATGCCATCGGGTCGTGTCGGTGGGGCGCTGGTCCAGTTTGTCGATCGACTGCTCGGGGGCCTCGAAGCGTTGCGCGACCCGCGCCGGGCGTTACCGGTACTCGGCTGGTCGCTGATTACCTGGCTGGTGAATGCCTCGGCCTTCTACCTGGGCTTCCAGGCGTTCAACTTTACCGTCCCCTTCACCGGTGCGCTCATTCTTCAGGGCGCCTTGATGATCGGCATCGCGGTGCCATCCACACCCGGGTACGCCCTGGTGTTCGAGGGCGCAATCGTCGCCGCGCTCGCGCTGTTCGGCGTGCCGACCGGCCCGGCCTTCGCGTTTGCCGTCACCTATCACATCACGACGTTCATTCCGATTACCACGCTCGGAGCAATTTCGGCGATTCGCACCGGCACCAACCTTCGCGCGCCGCACACCCCGTGACCGACACGGTCGCCCGCGACTGCCCGGCCAAGGTCAACCTCTTTCTTCGGGTGCTGGCGCGGGAATCGGACGGCTATCACGGCATTGAGACGTTGTTCTGCCGCATCGCCCTCGGTGACACGCTGGAGGCGACCCGCACCGAGCGCGGACTCGCGCTCGCCGTGGAGGGCGCCGACCTCGGCCCGGTGGAGGAGAACCTTGCGTGGCGCGCCGCCGACGCGGTGTTGCAGGCGACCGGACGCCGCTTCGGCGTCGCGTTGCGGCTGATCAAGCGCATCCCGGCCGGCAGCGGACTCGGCGGTGGATCGAGCGACGCCGCGGCAGCTCTCATGGCCGTGAATCACCTGGCGGGCAATGCCGTGCCACGCGCCGAACTGCTGCACCTGGCGGCCAGGCTGGGAGCCGACGTGCCGTTCTTCATGCTGGAAGCCGGTTGCGCCCTGGCATGGGGCCATGGCCACCGCCTTCTGCGACTTCCCTCGCTCCCGTCCATGCCAATGCTGCTGGTGCTTCCCGGCACGCCGGTTCCGACCGCGCAGGCGTACACCTGGATCGACGAAATGCGCCACTCGGCGGGTCCGCGCGGCGGAGTCGCCCTGGACCTCGACGTGCTGCAGCGCTGGAGCGACATCGCGCGACTGGCCGGAAATGACTTCGAGGCGGCAGTGTTCGGACGCTTCCCGGCGATCCGCTCCGCATTCGAAGCCCTGGCCAATACCCACCCGTTGCTCTGCCGGATGAGCGGCTCGGGTTCGGCGCTGTTCGCCGTCTACCGGAACGCCCGCGATCGCGACGACGCGGCAAGCCAGCTGGGGTCGAACTTCGGGCGCCTGGTGCCCACCACCAGCAGTTGATCCGCGCCCGCGGCTGGTAGCTAACTTTCGCAGGTTCCTTGCCCTTTGGTGCAACGGCAGCACGCCGGCCTTTGGAGCCGTGAGATTCTGGTTCGAATCCAGAAAGGGCAATCGAGTGTCGCGCGCCGCAGCGGCGATTCGCTACCGGCCCCGCCGCAGCAGATCCTCGAAGCGCGGCAGCAGACGCGCGGCGCACGCTTCGATCGTCAATTCCGGCAGCGGCGGCGCGTCTCCCGGCGCGGGAGCGTCGAATCTCAGGGCATTGTCGATCGCGCTCGCCAGGGCAATGTCGTTATCCAGCGGCACGAGCCTGGCGCGACCGGCCGCGAATTCGCGATGCGGCGGAATGTCGGATGCGACGGTCGGAACGCCGAGCGCAATCCCTTCGAGTGGCGTGACCCCGAGACCCTCGAAGCGGCTGGCGCTGACGACCACGCTGGCGGCGCGATACGCGTCAACGACCTGCTGCTCGGTCTGCCAGCGCTCCTCCAGCGTGAACTCGACGCCGAGCCTGGCAGCGAGCGCGCGAAGATTCGCGCCCTCCGGACCGGCGCCAATGATGTGGACGCTGGGGCCGGACGAAACGAGCGCGGCGGCCCGGATCACCGCCGCGTGGTTCTTGTAGGCAACCAGTCGTGAAATCGCGAAGAGCACCGGCACGCCTCGCGGTTTCTGCCAACCCACGCCACGATTGAACCGGTCGCTGTCGAAGCAGAACGGCACCTCATCACACGCCACGCCAAATCGTGCCTGCACGGCCGCCGTGCTCGCGGTCGATGGTGCCCAGACCGCAACGGCCCGGCGGGCGACGACGCGAATTCGACTGTAATACCCGTTCCGCCCGGGATAACCTCCCCAGAGTCGCGGCACCTTGACGAGCCTGCCGCGGATGGAGACGACGGGATTGGGCCGCCCGGATCCGACTTCCCACGGCGGCAGGTCCCAGAGGTAGAGGATCACCGGCGTGCGATGCGCGCGGGCGTACCGGTATGCCTCCGCACCACAAGACGGATCGGCGACGAAGACCAGCCGCGCCGCCTCGGCACCCTCGGTGGCAATCCGGAGTCCGGCCTCGCGAAGCCGGGAAATCGGCAGGGTGCAGTAGCGGTTCGGGGCAAACCAGCGGATGTCGAGCATGGCAGGGAAGCTACGGCCAGGGGCTATGGGCTAGGGGCTGGGGGCTGGGGGCTGCTCCGCTGGCGGGATCCTCTCTCCGGATGCTCGGCAGGCGGATTCCTGCACGGAGCAGCCCCCAGCCCCTAGCCCCTAGCCTCTAGCCTCTAGCCTCTAGCCTCTAGCCTCTAGCGTCTAGCCTCTGTGCGCCCCAACCCGGTATTTGCCCCCAATACCACCCCGTAACTATCTTTCCGGGCTATCGTTATGGCCAAATTGCCGCTGACGCCGAAGAACATGTTGCTCCTCTGCGGGTCAGCCAATCGGCCGCTCGCCGAGGAGATCGCTGAGCAGCTTGACCTCAAGCTGTGCAACGTCGCCACTCGGCGATTTGCTGATGGTGAGGTGTTCGTCAAGATCGACGAGAATGTGCGGGGGCGGGACGTCTACATCATCCAGCCGACCAACCCGCCGGCCGAGAACCTCATCGAGCTGTTGTTGCTGATGGACGCGGCCAAGCGGGCGAGCGCGGCACGGATCACCGCGGTAATTCCCTACTTCGGCTACGCCAGGCAGGACCGCAAGGATCAGGGACGGGTGGCGATCTCCGCCAAGCTGATGGCCAACATGGTGTCGATGGCCGGGGCCGATCGCGTGCTGGCGATCGACTTCCACCAGCATCAGTTGCAGGGGTTCTTCGACCTGCCGGTCGATCACCTGTACGCGGCGCCCGTGTTCACGCAGTACTACCGGCAGAAGGGCCTCAAGGACATGGCCGTGGTTGCGGCCGATGTCGGGTCGGCCAAGATGGCGCGGGGATTCGCGAAGCGCCTCCATGGGTCGCTGGCGATCATCGACAAGCGCCGGACCACGGCGAACGTGGTGGACGCGGTGAACGTCGTGGGTGAAGTCGAGGGCAAGGATTGCATCATCCCGGACGACATGATCGACACCGGGGGGACGATGTCCGAGGCGGTCCATGCGCTGAAGAAGCTGGGCGCGCAGGACATCTACATCTGCGCGACGCATGCGCTGTTGTCGGGACCCGCCGTGGAGCGGCTGTCGCAGTGCCCGGTGACGGAAGTGGCAGTGACCAACACGATCGCGATTCCGCCGGAACGAATGTTTCCGGCGCTCAAGGTGCTCTCGATTGCGGGACTCCTGGCCAAGGTGATCGGATACACGCACAGCGACCAGTCGGTGTCGTCGCTGTTCGACTGACAGAAGGACGGAGAAAGCCATGCAGCATGTAAGTCTCGCCGCGGAATCGCGGACCAGCACCGGCAAGGGCGCCGCCCGATCACTGCGCCGGCAGGGGAAGGTTCCGGCGGTGATCTACGGACATTCGCTTGCCGCCCGCGCGCTCTCGGTCGAGCATCGGGCGCTCGGCAAGCTGCTCGAGGCCATTGGCGGCGAAGCGGCCCTGCTCGACGTATCCATCGATGGCGCCGCGCCGATCAAGGCGCTGGTGCGCGAGGTCCAGCGCAACCCGGTCCGGCGCACCGACGTGATTCATCTCGACCTCTACGCGGTGGTCGCGGATGAACCGATCGAAGTCGAGGTGCCCGTGCACATTGTCGGCACGGCCGAGGGCGTGCGCAACCAGGGCGGCGTGCTGGACCACCATCTGCACCGGATCACGCTCAAGGTGCTTCCCGGCGACATCCCCGATCATATCGAGATCGACGTCACCGAACTGACGCTTGGCCATGCGATCCACGTCAGCGACATCACGGTGGCGAAGGGCGAGATCATGAACGATGCGGCGGTCTCCATCGTGTCGGTGATCATGTCGCGCGCCGAAGTTGCGGCCGCGACGCCGGTGCCGGCCGAGGGCGAGCCCGAGGTGATCAAGAAGGGCAAGGGCGAAGAAGGCGAGGCGGAAGGCGAAGGCGCCGAAGCCAAGCCGGCGGGCAAAGAGGCGAAGTCCAGCGGCAAGTAAGTGCCCAAGGTCATCGTCGGCCTGGGCAACCCGGGATCCGAGTACGAGCGGTCGCGCCACAACGCCGGCTACCTCCTGGCGGACCATCTGGTGGCGCGGTGGGGCATCGGGCCGTTCCGACGGGCGGACGAGGCCGTGGCCGCTGCGGGGACGCTCGATGGCGTCCCCGTTCGCGTCTTGAAGCCGACGACGTTCATGAACGCCAGCGGCGACGCGTTGCGAATGCTGCGTTCGCCGGCGTTCGACCCGGCCGCCGACCTGCTGGTGCTGGTGGATGATGTGGCATTCGAACCGGGAGTCTTCCGGCTCAGGGGCGCCGGCTCGGCCGGCGGCCACAACGGACTGAAGAGCGTCGAGGCAGCGCTGCGGCGGCAGGATTACGCCCGATTGCGGATCGGTATCGGCGCCAAGCCGCTGGAATACGCCGACCTCGCCGACTGGGTGCTCGGGCGGATGCGACCGGAGGAGCGCCAGGCGCTCGACGGGATCGCCGACGCGATGGCGGAGGCGGTGGAATGCTGGGTTGTGGACGGGATCGAACGCGCCATGAATCGCTTCAATCGTTGAGTTGCGCCGGACGCGAGACTTCCTGAGGAGCCGGTTGTGCACCTAGAGCAATACGCCCGCTTTGCCCCGTATCTCGGCGGACTCGGCCTGCTGGCCGCGCTCGCGATGTACGTATATCTCAAGCGGCAGCCAGTCGGCACGCCGCGCATGCGCGAGATCTCCGGACTGATCGAGCAGGGCGCGATGGCGTTCCTGCGCCGCGAATACATGGTGCTCACGCCGGTCCTGCTGGCGGTGGCGGTGGCGCTGAGCCTCACGCGCGGGCCCGGGATCGCGGTCGCGTTCGTGTTTGGCGGTGTCTGCTCGGTGCTGGCCGGGTTCATCGGCATGAAATCGGCCACCAAGTGCAACGTGCGGACCACCGAGGCCGCCCGCACCCATGGGCTGGCTCGCGCGCTCGAAATCGCGTTCGACGGCGGCGCGGTGATGGGACTCGCGGTCGCTTCGCTCGGCCTGCTCGGACTCGGTGTCGTGCTGAACGCGATGCTCGATCTGGGGGCGGCGGCCGGGATCACACCGGTGCAATTCACGAATTTTGCCGAGACCATGGCCGGCTTCGCCATGGGTGCGTCATCCATCGCGCTCTTCGCGCGCGTGGGCGGCGGCATCTACACCAAGGCGGCGGACGTCGGCGCCGATCTCGTGGGGAAGATCGAAGCGGGCATCCCCGAGGACGATCCGCGTAACCCCGCCGTCGTGGCCGACAACGTCGGCGACAACGTCGGCGACGTCGCCGGCATGGGTGCCGACATCTACGAGAGCTACGTGGACGCCGCCGTCGCAGCGATCGCCATCGCCGCGACCAGCGTCACCATTCCGACGGCGGCGCGCGTCAACGCGATCTCCCTGCCCCTGGGGCTCGCCGCCGCCGGCCTCGTCGCCTCGACGATCAGCATTTTCGCCATGCGGCTGTTCAAGAGCGGGTCGCCGGCCACGGCGCTGCGCGCAGTGCAGATCCTGGGCGCGATCCTCTTCCTGGGAATCGCCTGGTGGCTGGTGGGCACGCTGCCGATGTCCCTCAATGACGGCATCACCGCGAACGGCCCGTTCTACGCCATCGCGGCCGGGTCGGTTGCCGGCGTGGCAATCGGCCTCGTCACCGAGTACTTCACGTCGGACAAACCGGTGCGCGAGATCGCGGAGGCTTCCGCGACGGGCCCGGCGACCAACATCATCGCCGGGCTGGCCGTCGGCATGCGCTCGACCGCTGGTCCGGTGCTGGTGATCTGCGCCGCCGTCTGGGTCGCGCACCAGGTCTCGGGGCTGTACGGCATCGGCCTGGCCGCCGTCGGCATGCTCGGCACGGTGGGCATCACGATGACAGTGGATGCCTATGGACCCATCGCGGACAATGCCGGCGGCATTTCCGAAATGAGTCACCTCGGTCCCGAGGTGCGCACGATCACCGACCGCCTCGATTCCCTCGGCAACACGACCGCCGCGATCGGCAAGGGCTTCGCGATCGGGTCCGCGGTGCTGACTGCGCTGGCGCTCTTCTCCGCCTATTCGTCGGCGGTGGAGGCGATCAGCGGCAGCAAGCTGCTGCTCGACCTGACCGATCACATGGTGGTGATCGGGCTCTTCATCGGCGGGACGACTCCGTTCCTCGTCGCGGCAATGACCATGACGGCCGTCGGCCGCGCGGCGCAGGGCGTGGTCGTGGAGGTGCGGCGGCAGTTTCGCGAGATCGCCGGACTGATGGAAGGGACCGCCGCAGGTGACTCCGCCCGCTGCATCGACATCGCCACCCGCTCGGCCCTGCGGGAAATGGTGCTGCCAGGACTCCTCGCCGTCTCGATGCCGGTCCTGATCGGCGGCGTGCTGGGCGTGAAGGCGCTGGGCGGCCTGCTCGCCGGAACAACGTTGAGCGGCGCGCTCCTGGCGCTATTCATGGCCAACGCCGGTGGCGCCTGGGACAACGCGAAGAAGTACATCGAAGCCGGGGCGCACGGCGGCAAGGGCTCGGACATGCACAAGGCGGCAGTCGTGGGAGACACCGTCGGCGATCCCTTCAAGGACACGTCGGGGCCGGCGATTTCGATCCTGATCAAGGTGACGTGCGTGGTCGCACTGGTCTTTGCGCCGTGGTTTGCGCGGTTGGGACGGTAGGAGTCAGTCGTGAGTCGTGAGTCGTGAGGAAGAGCCCGGCGCCTGGCCGCTGCGCCGCGCTTGGGTTCGCAGCCATCCGGTGAGCATTGCACCGACTTGTTCTGCCTCGCTGAGCAGTTCCGAGCAGCAGGCCTCCGGAAGAAACCCCAGGTCGCGGGCGAGCATGAGTTCACAACTCACTTCATGCGCAGAGCCCCGCGCGATTCGCAGAAAGCGCGCCTGATCACCTTCCCACCGCCGCCCGGATCCTTCGGCGATGTTGATTGCGATCGACGATGCGGCACGTTGGAGTTGTCCAGTGAGATTGAATCGCTCCGATGAGGGGAACTGTCGTGTCGCATCGTAGATGGCAAGAACCAGCTTGTAGCTTCGCTGCCAAACTGCCAGGTCGCGATGATCTCCCATTGCGGAAGGCTCACCTCATCGGCGGAAATGCCCGGCCCGAAATCGCGCAACGCATGACCCGAGAACGCATCCTCACGACTCACGACTCACGACTCACGCCCTCCTGATGCTTTCGCTAGGCATCGTCGGCCTCCCCAACGTCGGCAAGTCGACGCTCTTCAACGCCCTGACATCCGCCGGCGCGCTGGTCGCGAACTATCCCTTCGCCACCATCGAGCCGAACACCGGCGTCGTGGAAGTTCCCGACGAGCGACTCGCGGCGATCGCCAGGTTCGTCCACCCGCAGCGCCTGGTTCCCGCCACGGTGCAGTTCGTCGACATCGCCGGACTGGTCAAGGGTGCTTCGCAGGGCGAGGGACTTGGCAACCAGTTCCTTGCGACAATCCGGGAGGTCGACGCCATCGTGCAGGTGGTGCGCTGCTTCGACGACGACGACATCCAGCATGTCATGGGCAGCGTGGACCCCGTGCGCGACCGCAACATCATCAATTCCGAGCTCGCACTGGCCGACCTCGCGACCATGGAGAAGCGGCTAGACAAGGCCCAGCGGGCGGCGCGCACCGGCGAGGCGCAGGCCCGGATCGAGAAAGGCCTGCTCGAGCGGATCGTCGCCGCGCTGAGCGACGGCATCATGGCACGGACCGTCGTTCCAGGCGAGGACGAACTGCCCTTCCTGCGGGGCTACGGACTGCTGACCGGCAAGCCGACGCTGTACGCCGCGAACGTGCACGAGGACCACCTCTCGACTGGCAACGCGCACGTCGATCGGCTCCGTGCGGCGCTGGCCGCCGAAGGCGAGCCGGCGGAGATGGTGATTTTCTCGGCAAAGGTCGAGGCCGAGCTGGCCGAACTCGCCGTGGAGGACCGTGCGGCATTTCTCGACTCGCTCGGCGTGCACGAGTCGGGCCTCGACCGCCTCGCGCGCGCCGCGTATCACCTGCTCGGACTGCAGAGCTACTTCACCGCCGGCGAAAAGGAAGTGCGCGCCTGGACCGTGCGGCGCGGCGCGCGCGCGCCCGAAGCCGCCGGCGTCATCCACAGCGACTTCGAGAAGGGTTTCATCCGGGCCGAAACCGTGGGTTTCGCTGACTTCGTTCGCGTGGGCGGATGGAAGCCAGCGCGCGAGCAGGGCCTCGCTCGCGCCGAAGGCCGTGAGTATGTGGTACAGGATGGGGACGTGATGTTGTTCCGGTTTAATCCGTGACCGAAGGCACCCGCCTTCGGCTCGTACCGTGGAGTGCCGTAATGTCCGTCGTACCACCCCGCTGGATTTTCGCACCGGTCGCAGTGTTCGCAGCCACGGCGTGCCACGCCGCCGCCCGCACGCGGCAACCGGCAGGACCGCCGGTCGAACGAACCGTCACCGCCGCGGCGCTCGACTCGCTGCCACGCCTGGCCGTGACCGACGGCCACCTGGTATGCCTGGCCGACGGACAGTCGCCGTGTCCGGTCGATCTCGCCACCGCCAACTGGATGCACGACGATCGTTTCGCCACCTGGGAACCCAACCGGCAGGTGCAGATCTGGAGTCCCAACGAGCCGAATCCGCTTACCGTCGGAGAGGTCGGCACAGCGATCGGTCAGTATCGATCGGTGGTTTCAGTCGCAGCCAACGGGGCCGGCTATTTCGTCGTGGACGCAGCGTCGAGCAACCTGCTGCTCTTCGACGGCAAGGGCCATTACCAGAGCAGCGTGCCGGTCCCGCCAAGCGGAATGACCCACGCCACGGGATTCGCGGGCGACATCCCGCTGCTGCAGTTGATCCTGCCCACAGCTGCCGACTCGCCCGCGGTGTTCGAGGTCAGGGAGCTGGAAGGACCCGGCGACACGCTCGGCCGCAGCGTGTTGAAGGTGCCGCTTCCGTGGCTGCGGATTCGCGACGGCAAGCCGGCGCGAGAGCTGCCGCTTTTTCCGGTGCTGCCGAGTTACGCCATCGCGGCGGACAGTGACATCGTCTGGAGCGCGGGCGACGTGTTCAGCGTGCGTCGTCAATCCGCCTCCGGATCGCTCCGCTGGAGCCTGACCAGCACCGCGACCGGCCCGGCGGTGACACCCGAGGAGATCAGCCGTGAGCGCGCGCGGCTCGGACTGAAAGCCGACGCCGCCGCTTCCGCCCGCTTCGACTCGAGCGTTGCCGTTACCGCCAAGTCCCACGCAGCCATCACCGGACTCGTTCTCGCGCACGACGGGAGGGTACTGGTGCTGGGCGCGCAGACCCCGGCTCGCGATTCCATCGACTTCTATTCCCTCGGCAAGTCCGGCGAACCCCGGGGAAGGTTTACGCTGCCGCGGCGCAGCCGCGTGCTGCTTTTCAACGGCGATTCCCTCCTGGTGCAGCGCCCCGGCGCCAACATGAACCAGGAACTCCGCTGGCTGCTTCTTCGACCGGGCGGCGGCGCAGCGTCGCCCTGAGTCGCGGCCGGCGGCCGGATCATCGAGGCGCACCCGCGCCTTGCGACCGGGCGAGCGCAGCAGCATCATCCGGCTGCGCTTTCTTGCATCGAACAGTCGCTGACGATCGGATATCCGATGCGATCAGTTCCAGATTCGGGCTTCCGCACCCGCATCGCCGGATCGCCACATCTTTCGTTTCGCTGGCTGTGCCTCGTCGCGTTCGCGGCCCCGCTAAGCGCCCAGTCGCTTGCCGATCGCGCCATGCTCACCGCCTGGGACGACTCCGTTCAACAGATCGCAAGCGCCGGCCAGCTGGATCAGCTCGGCACCATCGCACGGACCGTCCCGGGAAAAGCCGGCGACCTGCGCCGCGCACTCTTCCTGATCAGGCGAGGAGAGTTGGGCGGCAGCCGTGCCGACGTGGAACTCGCACTGACCGGGGCCACGGTGGTGCGAAACCACACGCGCTGGGGCTGGGCACGGTTCGTACAGGCACGAGGCTTCACCGTGATGGCCCGCAAGGAATGGGTCGAAACGGGGTCGGCCGGCCTCAAGCCCGCCGAGAAACATCTGGATGCGGTCTGGCGGACCTTGCGGGAATCGCTGCAGCTCGATCACGACCTTCGTCCCGCGCGCGATCTCGTGGTGGCACTCACGCTTCCCGGTGGTGATCGCACGCTGCGCGACGACCAGGTCGCGGCCTTCGCCGAACTGGTCAACCGTCCGCCGGCGGACCCGAACGCGTTGCTGATCTGGGCGCGACACCTGCGAACCAGTCGCGCCTTTGATTCGACGCTCGTCTACCTGGGCCGTGCTGCGGCTGCCGGCGCCGACCCGTCGGTCATCGCCCTCGAACGGGCGCGCACGCTCCGCGCCGTTGGCGATAGCGACGGTGCGACGCGCAGCTACTGGGCGGGTGTCCAGCAACTCACGCCAGCGGGCCGGGAACTCTATCGATTCGACCTGGCGTGGATCATCAGCCCGGATTCGCTGGCGGCGTTCAATCGACTCGCGGACACCGCCGTATCGCCGTGGCTGCACCGTTTCTGGAACGAGCGCGACGCCACCGCCGCGATCGATCCCGGCCAGCGGCTGCTCGCGCACCTGATGCGCTGGATCGTCGCCGACACGCGCTATCGCGTCGTCGCGCCGTGGCGCTACACGCCCTACGACCGGGTGGAACTGGGATTCGAGGGCCTGCCTGACAGCGGGTGCACCGGGAGCGACTCGCCGTTGTACGACCTGCTGGCGCGGCTGCCGCCGGTGCATCCCGGCGACATCCGACACCGCGAACCGCTCCTGGATCACCGCGGACTCATCTATCTGCGCCACGGCGCGCCCCTGCGCATCATCGGGGACGACGTCAACGCACGCGATGCGGTCAAGTCGCCAATCCATTCCCGCCCGGATGAGGTGTTCGGAAGGAACATCGACGGCCCTCGAATCTGGTACGCCGCCATGCTCGGTATCTCGATGCACCACAACGAGTCGTGGCTCTACCTGATCGACGGTCAGCTCCGCCTGCTGCATTTCCGTGGCAGCTCGGCACTCGGCATGTACGGACCAACGACCCTCACGGG
>Ga0070711_100001449_pt1 | contig 13051 bp, 13 predicted proteins | sample LARL53metaG_FD_65452 | JGI IMG/M metagenome (GOLD analysis project Ga0070711, IMG submission 65452) | Corn, switchgrass and miscanthus rhizosphere microbial communities from Kellogg Biological Station, Michigan, USA - LAR L5-3 metaG | ecosystem: Host-associated > Plants > Roots > Rhizosphere ... | reverse complement strand
ACCACTCTTTGCGCGCGATTTCCGCGCCGTTCAAACGGCCGGCAACGCGCACCTTGATGCCTTTGCAGCCGAAGCGCAACGCCGAATCCACTGCCTTTCGCATTGCGCGGCGAAATGCCACGCGCTTTTCGAGTTGCAACGCGATCGATTCCGCGACCAGCGTTGCATCCAACTCCGGACGGTGCACTTCTTGGATGTCGATGTGCACTTCGCGCTTCGTGCGCTTCTGCACCTCTTGCTTCAACTTATCGATTTCCGAGCCCTTGCGACCGATGATGATGCCTGGACGCGCCGTGTAGATCCGCACGACCAGCTTGTTTGCCGCGCGCTCGATGTCGATCGAGCTGATCCCTGCGCTCTTGAGCTTTTCCTTCAGCTCGCGGCGCAGCTTCACATCTTCGTGCAGCAGGTCGGCGTAATCCTTGTCGGCATACCAGCGCGACTTCCACGGCTTGTTGTATCCGAGTCGAAAACCGTAAGGGTGTGTCTTCTGTCCCATTCCATCCTCTTCTTTGCTGCCTACTTCTTGCTTCCAATCTCATTTCGCGCCGCGGTTTCACGCCGCCGTCGCAAATTTACTTCTTGCCCTTCTTTTTCGGCGGCTGCTGCTTGCCGGTTAGCGCCTTACGCACCCGGCGCGCCGTGCCCCGAACACCCTTCTGCGATTCCGCTTCCGCTTGATTGGCGGCAACGCGCTCGGCCGCAGCGACATGATGCTCAGCCACGCCAACCCACAGGTGCGCGGTGCGCTTCTGGTAGCGGAACGCCCGGCCCATCGGCGCAGGACGCAGCCGCTTCCAGCGTGCGCCTTCATTCACAAAGCACTCGTTCACGAACAATTCATCCACATCGAGCGGCGCACCGGCGTCTTCCGCCTTGCGTTCCGCGTTCGCGATTGCGCTGCGCAGCAACTTCTCGATCGGCCGTGCCGCGCGCTTCGGCGTGTACTGCAGCGTCTGCAATGCGTCCTGCACCTTGCGTCCGCGAATCAAATCGATCACCAACCGCGCCTTTTGCGGTGACATCCGCACATGCTTCGCAAGTGCATGAGCTGCGATGGTTCCCGTTTGTGTCTGTACGTCAGCCATGGCTTATGCCTTCGGCGCCGCAGCGCCGCCTCCCGGCGCGGCCGCAGGAGCCGCCCCAGCAGCCTTCTCAAGCGCCGCCTTCACCGAGTGGCCTTTGAACGTCCGCGTCGGCGCAAACTCGCCCAGCTTGTGTCCGATCATCTGCTCGGTCACATACACCGGGATAAACTTGCGGCCGTTGTGCACTGCGATCGTGTGCCCGATGAAATCCGGCACGATCGTCGAGCGCCGCGACCACGTCTTCACGACCTTCTTCTCGTTTCGCGTGTTCAGCCCTTCGACCTTTTCGCGCAGGTGGCCATCGACAAACGGCCCCTTTTTCAGTGAGCGTGCCATTGCTTCCCTATTCCTCCACGCGGCGCAACCGAACCCATTGCGCGCGTCGCATCTTCTTAAATCCCCGCACCGGACCAGGTACTCGGTGCGACCTCGGGCAAAACGGGCATACGAAGCGCGTACCTTGCGCATTCGGAATGCGTTCTACAATTACTCCCCACCCGTTCTTGCACAGCTTGTACAACACCGGCTCCGGCGGAGCCGCTACCACTTTTACGGGCCGCACCGGCTTTGCACTCTTCGCCGCTGTCGCCCGCTTCGGCGTTGTGCGCTTCGTCGGCCGTTTCGCCGCCCTGCGCAACCTCGTTCTCGCCGTCCTTCGTGCTGCTCTCCTGCTGGTGCTGCGTCCTGCTCGGCTTCGTGTCGCTCGCATCGTTTGCGCTCTCGCCGGACCGTTCTGCCATCACCGCCCGGCACCCGCGACTTCCGACTGCTCGCTTCTACAGCCTCACCGCGGTACGTCCCGTGCTACTTCCGTCGCTGCACAATTTGCTTGTCTGTCCGCTTGTTGTGCCGCGTCTTCTTGCCCAGTGTCGGGAACGCCCACGGGGTCTGAGGATGATTGCCCTTCACACGACCTTCACCACCGCCGTGCGGGTGATCGACCGGGTTCATGGCCACGCCGCGAACCGTCGGCTTGATGCCGCGCCACCGCGTGCGGCCTGCCTTGCCAAACGTTTCGTTTTCATGATCGAGGTTGCCAACTTGCCCAACCGTCGCCATGCAGTCGACCGAGAACTTGCGAACTTCACCCGACGGCATCTTTACCAGCGCGTCGTCGCCCTCTTTGCTGAGCAACTGCGCCGAGCCGCCTGCCGAACGCACTGCCTGTCCGCCGCGCCCCGGGTACAGCTCGAGGTTGTGCACCATCGTGCCGGGAGGAATGTGCCGAATCTTCAACGCATTGCCCGGAAGAATGTCCGCGCCTTCGCCGGTCGAAACCGTCGCGCCGACTTCCAGCCCCACTGGGTGCAGGATGTAGCGCTTCTCGCCATCGGCGTAGTGCAGCAGCGCAATGTTCGAGCTGCGGTTCGGATCGTATTCGATCGCCGCAACCTTGGCCGGCACGCCAACCTTGTCGCGCCGGAAATCTACTTGGCGATATTGTTTTTTGTGGCCGCCACCGCGGTGCCACACGACGATCTCGCCCTGATTGTTGCGCCCGCCGGAGCGCTTTTTCGGCTCGAGCAACGCCTTTTCCGGCGTCTCCTTGGTGATATGGCTCTTGTCCAGGACGGTGATAAACCGCCGAGACGCCGTATATGGATTAAAGCTTTTCAGTCCCATCGCTACCTCTTACGTTTTTGCGCCCTTCACTTCCCTGCGGCGCGACATCAACTCATTTTGCCTACTGCACCGGGCTCGTTACCTAAATTCTTGCCGTGAATCCGAATCCGCGGCTTACAGATTCTCCGCGTACTCGATCATCTTTTCGCCTTCGGCGAGCTTCACGTACGCTTTCTTCCAGTCTTTGCGAAAGCCCACGCTCTGCCCACGACGCCGCATCTTGCCGACGAAATTCGCCGTGCGTACATGGCTGACCTTGACCTTGAAAATCTGTTGCACTGCTTCTTTGATCTCAGTCTTGGTGGCTCCGGCCGCAACTTCAAACACGACCGTGTGCTGCAGTTCCTTCACGCCGAGTCCCTTTTCCGTGATGATCGGCCGGCGAACAATTTGATAATGAGGGGCTGCCATGTTTTACTTCCCCTTCTTTCCGGATTTTGCCGGCTTCTTCGCCGCGGCTTTTTTCACCGCAGGCTTGGCCGCCTTCGGCGCTGTGTCCTTTTTCGCCGCAGGCGCCGGAGCAATCGTCTCGACGTGCGGTGTTGCCGCTGCCGCCGCCTCCGGATCGAGCGTGCGAACCAGTCGCGCGACCGCTTCCTTCGACAACAACAGCAAGTCGTGATTCAGCAAGTCGTACGCCTGCAAAACGTTTGGCGCGACCAGTTTGACGCGATCCAGATTGCGGGTCGCCAGGTCCAGGTTCCGGTTCTCGCCGTGCGAAACGATCAACGCCGACTTCGTGTGATTCAGCTTGCCGAGTGTCTCGGCAAACGCCTTGGTCTTGTGCGACTCGAGCGACCACTCGTCAACGACGGTCAGTTTCTGATCCGCGAGCTTCGCCGACAGCGCAGAGCGCAGCGCGCCCAGCAACATCTTCTTCGGCAGCGCATACGCGTACGAGCGCGGCTTCGGTCCGTGAACCGTTCCGCCATGGCGCCAGAGAGGCGACCGGATCGAACCGACGCGAGCGCGGCCCGTGCCCTTTTGCCGCCACAGCTTGCGGCCTGCGCCGCTGACTTCGCTCTTGTCTTTGGTCTTGTGGGTGCCGCTGCGAATTTCGCGCATGTACCAGCGCGACGCTTCGTGCAGCAGGTGGGGATTCACCTTCGCGCCAAACACCGCGTCGGCGAGCTCCACTTGCCCGACCTTCTTGCCACTCAAATTGACGACATCTACGACCGGCATAATCTCGCTTCCTTATAGCTGACTGACTTCAATCGCTGCTTTTGTTCGTTGCAACTCGCTCCAGCCCGGCCGGAGCGCCCCTTACAAAAATCTACTTCGCGGCCTTCTTGATCGTTGGGCGAATCTTCTTAATGAAGATGTATGCGCCCCTCGGACCCGGCACGGAGCCGCGCACGAGCAACAGGTTTTCGTCCGAATCCACCTTCACGACTCTCAAATTCCGCGCGGTCACGCTCTCGTTGCCCATGTGACCCGGAAAATGCTGATTCTTCCACACGCGCGACGGAAACGAGCTGCCTCCGATACCGCCCGGCGCGCGGTGAAACATCGAACCGTGCGACGCGTCGCCGCCGGCGTAATGCCAGCGCTTCACGCCTCCCGCAAAACCCTTGCCCTTGCTGACGCCGCTCACATCCACGTATTCGCCGGTCTTGAAGCTGTCGACCAGCACGCGATCGCCGACTTTCGTTTCGTCGTTCGACGCTTCGATCCGGACTTCGCGCAGCACCTTCATCGGCGCAACGTTCGCCTTCTTGAAGTGACCGGTCATCGCCTTGTTCACACGCTGCGGTTTCACAAATTCGACCAGGCCCAACTGCGCGGCGTCGTAACCGTCGGTCGTTTTTGTCCGGCGCTGCACCACCACGCACGGCCCAGCCTGCAACACCGTGCAGCCCACCAGCGAGCCGTCTTCGGTGAAGACTTGCGTCATTCCTAGCTTGATTCCGATAATCCCGTTAACCGCCATCGCCTCTTCTCTCTTTCGCAGCGTGTCTCGTTACCGCCGGATATTGGCTGCGTCCTGCATCAGTTTTTTCTTGCAGTCGATGTCAGACTATCGACCGTTGACTTACTTCCCTGCGTGCCCGAACGCCTTGATTTCCACGTCCACGCCCGGCGGCAAATCCAACTTCATCAGCGCATCCACCGTGTCCGGTGTCGGCTCGAGAATGTCGATCAACCGCTTGTGCGTCCGCATTTCAAATTGCTCGCGCGACTTTTTATCGACGTGCGGCGACCGCAAAACAGTCCATCGATTGATCGTTGTCGGCAATGGAATCGGGCCCGCAACATCTGCGCCCGTCCGCTTCGCCGTATCCACGATTTCCTTCGTGGATTGGTCCAGAATCCGGTGGTCGTACGCCTTCAAACGAATACGAATTTTGTCGCCTTGTCTCATAGTTTTTCCGCTTACTCGATGATCTCGGTGACCGCGCCGGCGCCGACCGTGTGGCCGCCTTCACGAATCGCGAATCGCAATCCCTTTTCCAGCGCTACCGGCGTGATCAAGCTCACTTCGCAGCTCACGTTGTCTCCCGGCATCACCATCTCAACCCCGGTCGGCAGCTTCACGTCGCCCGTAACGTCCGTCGTCCGGAAGTAAAACTGTGGTCGATACCCCGTAAAGAACGGTGTATGTCGTCCGCCTTCTTCCTTGGTCAACACGTACGCTTCCGCCTTGAACTTCGTGTGCGGCGTGATCGACCCCGGCTTGCAAACCACCTGCCCGCGCTCCACGTCTTCTTTTTCCGTCCCGCGCAGCAGCAATCCGACGTTGTCGCCCGCAAGGCCTTCATCCAGCAGCTTGCGGAACATTTCCACGCCCGTCACAACCTTCTTCTGCGTCGGACGGAATCCCACGATCTCGATTTCTTCGCCAACCTTTACCTTGCCGCGCTCAACGCGTCCTGTTACCACCGTGCCACGGCCCGAGATCGAGAAAATATCTTCGATCGGCATCGCGAACGGCTTATCGATGTCGCGCACCGGCTGTGGTACGTTCTTGTCCACCGCTTCCATCAAATCGTCGATCGCCTTTTCCCACTTCGCGTCCCCGTTCAATGCCTGCAGCGCGCTTCCGCGAATCATCGCAATCGTGTCGCCCGGAAACTGATACGTCTTCAGCAACTCGCGCACTTCCAATTCAACCAGCTCGAGCAACTCGGCGTCTTCCACCATGTCGCACTTGTTCAAAAACACCACGATGGCCGGCACACCGACCTGCCGTGCCAGCAGGATGTGCTCGCGCGTCTGCGGCATCGGGCCATCCGTCGCCGCGACCACCAGAATCGCGCCATCCATCTGCGCCGCGCCGGTGATCATGTTCTTGATGTAGTCCGCGTGTCCCGGGCAATCCATGTGCGCGTAATGCCGATTCGGCGTCTCGTACTCCACGTGCGACACCGCGATCGTGATTCCCCGCTCGCGCTCTTCCGGCGCGTTGTCGATCGAATCAAACGCCCGGAACTGCACCTTCGGGTTGTGCTTCGACAACACCTTCGTGATCGCCGCCGTCAGCGTCGTCTTGCCATGGTCAATGTGACCGATCGTCCCAATGTTCACGTGCGGTTTTGTCCGCTCGAACTTCTCCTTGGCCATTTCGTCCTCAGCTCCTCAATCGAATTCGTAAATCGATACTGCGAAACTTTTTCGCTTTGCTGTTACTTCGTACCCTTGACCCGCTTGATCACTTCTTCCGAGATATTCGGAGGAGTCTCGGCGTAGTGCGAAAAATGCATTGTGAAGGTTGCCCGTCCCTGTGTGCGGCTGCGCAAATCGGTCGCATAGCCGAACATCTGCGCCAATGGCACTTCCACGCGAATCACGTTGCTACCTGCGCGGTTTTCCGTGCCCTGAATCGCCGAACGCCGCGCATTCAGGTCACCGAACACCGCTGCCATGTATTCCTCGGGAACGACCACTTCGACCTTCATGATCGGTTCGAGCAAAACTGCCTTGGCGCGCGCGCAAGCTTCCTTGTACGCCATCGAGCCGGCGATCTTGAACGCCATTTCGTTACTATCGACATCGTGATAGCTGCCGTCGATCAAGACCACCGCGACGTCCACGGTCGGGAAGCCGGCCAAGATTCCGGTGTCCAAAGCTTCGCGAATACCCGCCTCGATCGGCGCGATAAATTCGCGCGGAATCGATCCGCCAACGATCTTGTCTATGAACAGGAAGCGATGTTCCTTGTCGAATTTCCACTTGCCGGCCGAACCGCCGCCCACAACTTCCTTCGCGAGCGCGTCGAGATCGTCCGTCGACATCTCTTTCATGTTCTCGTGGCTTGAACTCGGAATCGGGTGCAGTTCGATCTTGCAATGCCCGTACTGACCTTTACCGCCGGTCTGCTTGATGTACTTGCCTTCCGCAACGGCCTTCTTGCGAATCGTTTCGCGATACGCGACTTGCGGCCGGCCCACATTGGCCTGCACGTTGTATTCGCGCAGCATACGGTCGACGATAATCTCCAGGTGCAACTCGCCCATGCCGGAGATCAACGTCTGCCCGGTGTCGGGCTCGGTCGAAACACGGAACGTCGGATCTTCCTGCGCGAGCCGCTGCATCGCCACGCCCAGCTTGTCCTGGTCGGCCTTCGTCTTCGGCTCAATCGCGACCGAAATCACGGGAGCCGGAAATTCGATCGACTCCAAAATGATGGGCTTCGACTCATCGCACAAAGTGTCGCCGGTGTTGACGCTCTTCAGGCCCACGCACGCGCAAATGTCGCCCGCGTAGATCTCGTCGATTTCCTCGCGCTTGTTCGCGTGCATCTGCAACAAACGGCTGATGCGTTCGCGCGAATTCTTACCGGAATTCAAAACGTAGCTGCCTGACTTCAAAACGCCGGAGTAGACGCGAATGTAAGTCACGTGTCCGACGAACGGATCGGACATGATCTTGAATGCCAGTGCCGAAAACGGCTGATCGTCGGCAGCGCGCCGCAGCGATGTCTGGTCGGTCTCTGGATCCGTGCCCTCAACGGGCGGAACATCGATCGGCGACGGCAGATAATCCACAACCGCGTCGAGCAACGGCTGAATGCCCTTGTTCTTGAAGGCCGAACCCGCCAACACCGGCACGATTTTCAGCGCCAGCGTCGATTTACGGACCGACTTGCGCATCTCTTCGATCGTCAGCGTGCCTTCGTTCAAATACTTGTCGAGCACTTCGTCGTCATGCTCGGCAATGTAATCGACCATTTTGCCGCGATGCTCGTCGTAAAACGCTTTGTCGATCGCTGAACCCTTCAGTGCCGCAGCCACATCCGGCCGCGAATCGACGAACGCCTTGTCCCACAGCTTCTCAACTTCAAAAATCTCAAACTTCGCGCCCAGCGTTTCTTCGAGCCACACAACAACTTTCTGCTCGATAAAATCGATGACGCCGATGAAGTTATCTTCGCGACCAAGGGGGAACTGCAGAGGAACGGGGTGAGCGCCGAGGCGTTGCCGGATCGTGCGGATGACGTGATCGAAATCCGCGCCCATGCGGTCCATCTTGTTCACGAAGCAGATGCGCGGCACACGATACTTGTCCGCCTGGCGCCATACCGTTTCCGATTGCGGCTGCACGCCGGCAACCGAGTCGAATACGCAAACCGCGCCGTCCAGCACGCGCAGCGAACGCTCGACTTCCACCGTAAAGTCCACGTGACCCGGCGTATCGATAATGTTGACGCGATACTTCTTGTTGAAGCGGTCCCAAGAAGCAGTCGTTGCCGCGCTCGTGATCGTAATGCCGCGCTCTCGTTCCTGCTCCATCCAGTCCATGGTGGCCGTGCCTTCATCCACCGAACCGATCTTGTAGGTCACACCCGTATAGAACAGGATGCGCTCGGTCGACGTCGTCTTCCCGGCGTCGATGTGCGCCATAATCCCAATGTTTCGGGTATCTTCGAGTTTAAATGCTCGGCCCATAGTTCCTTGAGAAGCCTTCTTCTCCCCCGCGCGATTTGCTACTGCTTCCGTCACAGTTCCAACTCAATTCCCAGCCCGTGCTGCCAACTCTGAATCGTGCTGCCCCTGAGTAGCGCCGGCATCCCTGCCGGCTCTTCGCTTTACCAGCGATAATGCGCGAACGCCTTGTTCGCTTCCGCCATGCGGTGAACGTCTTCCTTCTTCTTCATTGCTCCGCCGCGCGCATTCGCCGCGTCAATGACTTCGTCGGCGAGTTTGTCGATCATCGTCTTGCCCGCGCGCTCGCGCGAATACTGCAACAACCAGCGAATCGCCAGCGATTGGCGCCGGAACGGATTCACTTCGACCGGCACCTGATAGTTCGCGCCGCCAACACGCCGCGTCTTCACTTCCAGCAGCGGTTTCACGTTCTCGATCGCCTTCTTGAAAATCTTCAGTGCGTCGTCGTTCGTCTTTTTCGCGACTTGATCCATCGCGCCGTAGAACACACGCTGCGCCGTCGACTTCTTGCCTTCGTACATCATCGAGCAGATGAACTTCTCAACGATGTCGCTGGCATAGACCGGATCGGTCGCCTGCGATCGCTTGATGACAATCCCTTTGCGTGGCATTGCTCTTTATCGCTCCTGAATCTTTTCGCTTCGCCGCTTCCGACTTTCTTCCTGTTCCCTACTTCATTTCCTGCTTCGGAATCCCGTTACTTCGCCGCAGCTGCCTTCGGCCGCTTCGCTCCATACTTCGAGCGCCCTTGTTTGCGATTCTCAACGCCCGCCGCGTCCAGCGTTCCGCGCACGATGTGATACCGCACCCCCGGCAGATCCTTCACACGACCGCCACGCACGAGCACGATCGAGTGCTCCTGCAAGTTGTGCCCGATACCAGGAATGTACGTCGTGACTTCGACGGCGTTCGTCAAACGCACGCGCGCCACTTTGCGCAATGCCGAGTTCGGCTTCTTCGGCGTTTGCGTGTACACACGAATGCAAACTCCGCGTCGCTCCGGGCAGCCCATCAACGCCGGCGACTTCGTCTTTACGACAACCTTCTCTCGTCCCATTCGTACTAGTTGCGAAAACGTCGGCACAGTTCTTCCCTCATTCGCGCGCGAATTATTTTTACTCCAGTGCATCCCGCGAAAATCTCAGGACGCACATGGAGGATGCGCGGCTCTCGCAGGCGCGCAGCAAAATGCGCGAGAGCTCACATCAGTGCTGAAAGGTCTACTGCGAATCCGGAGAACAACAAGCAAGAAACTCCGTACGCACTTCCAGAAGGTAGAACTCTGCTTCTGGCTTCGACTCGGAGACGCTCACTCGGCTTTATCGGGGCTGGCGCCCCATTCCGGCCGCTCTTCTGTCCCATTCCGTCTTTCTATGTTCCGGGACCGAAGATATTCCTTCCAACTACCAGAACCGCGCAAAAACTCGCGGTCCCCCATCAGACACAACCAACTACCTCTGACAAACAAGAGAGTATAGAGAGAACAGTCTCGTGTGTCAAATCTTTACGACACGTAACAGTGGAAATCTTTACCCGAACGGCAGCTTTGGCCTTCGCCATGCTGCCTTGTTTGCCTTGCACCACGGGTCGATGCACCCAACAGTTCCGCGGCAATCCGTAATCCTACACCAACACGAACAAATTGCGAAACCCAAGGCACGCTTTCGAGGAAAGAAATCAGAAACGAGTCCGTCCAAGGCCCTTCGACGACGTGGACGCTCCACGACGCGCACCTTTTCACTGATTTTCGCTAGGACGAGCTGCCTCGACCCGGCCGCATTTCCTGTTTCACACGACCTGAGTGCCAAGTGAGCCAAATTGAGATCCTAATCTATTGATAAATAATAACTTAAGATAGGCTCGATCTACGTCGCTGGCATCCCCCGAACCTCGACGACTCCATGCCCCACCGCCGGGCACCGCGCCGCCCAGCTCAGCGCCGCCTCCCGATCCGCCACGTCGATGATAAAAAAACCACCCAGCTGTTCCTTGGCGTCGATATACGGTCCATCGAGCACCTGCGTTTTCCCATGAACCAGGCGCAGGGTATTGGCCGTGGAACTGGGCGACAGCCGTCGGTTCATTTTCAAAACCCCAGCCTTGGCTAGCGCCTCGGTATACGCCATATACGCCGCCATTCCTTGCTCTTGCTGCTCCTTGGTCAAGCCTTCCCAACCACTCTCTTGCACATGCACCATTACCATAAACTCCATAAGTCCTCCGAACATTCGAGCGATAAATCCCGCTTCACTACGATGACGCACAGCGAACGCCCAGTCAGACAATCTACTCACCCTGTCGACAGGCAAGACCCCAAAAAAAGCGCGACTCCAGGACTCGCGAAACGAACGGGCACCCGCCGACTTGTCCTCGTAAAGCTACCCGAAGAGGGTAGCCTCAGGACCTCCGCAGCCCATCGAGCAACCCTACGAAGGCGTCGTAAAGGAAAGGGCGGCTCACCTTCGAGCCGCCCACAATTCCCACAAAAGTACGGTCAATTCTGCGGCGGACTATCCCTGTCGTCGTTCCCCAAATCCCCGAAAGGCCACAAATTAAGCGCCTTCAATTCCTCATACTCATGCTGTTCCCGCAGCATCCTCGCCGTCCGCGCGGCAGGCCATGGCGCCGCAAATCGTTCCGGCCGGTCCGCGATCCAGAAGGCTGCCAGCGCCATCAGCGTCGCATTCTTCGCCAAAACGTCCGGCTTCTGCGCCTCCAGGGCATCCGCTGCCGAGTGATGCGTGAGCATATATTCCTTCGTCTCCTGAAGCATGTTGATCCCCGGCAGGCCTGCGATCGTAAACGTCAGCGTGTCGGTACCGTCTTCGATCTTGTCGTCCACCGACATCGGCCCTATGGCCGCCAGCGAATCCGCGAACGGCCGGAACGCATCGACCACATCGTCGCGCCCGCCCAACTGGAATCCCTTCACCGCGCCCTGCCCCGCATCCAGAATCAAATTGCCCAAGTGATTCGCCATCTCGCTCTGGTGCTGCTTCACGTAAGCGATCGACCCATCCAGCCCTTGCTCTTCACCGGTAAACAGCACAAACCGGATGGTCCGCCGCGGCTTCGCACCTGATCGCATGATCGAGTCCGCCGCGCCCAGCGTAGTCGCCGTCCCCGATCCGTTGTCCGTCGTCCCCTCCGACAGATCCCACGAATCTAGGTGTCCACCGACCACAAAAATCTGCTCCGGGTGCTCGGTCCCGCGAATCTCACCGACAACATTCGCCGACTCGACCGGCCCATTCGTAAACGTATTTTGAATATTGAATCGCACGCGGGGCGTGATCCCGCGATCGATAAACCGCTCCAGTTGCCCCTGATCCTCCGCCGTCATCGACACCACCGGGACCTCAAAATCCGCGTCAAATCCCAAAATTCCCGTATGCGTCAGGTTCGCACCCTCCGCCCGGCCGCCGCCCTGGCCGCCAATCACCGCCACCACTCCCGCAGGCGCAGCCGCGCGAATAAAATCTCCCATTCGAATAAAATATTGGATCCCCGGCCGCCCGTCCGGCTTCCCCCTCGTGACGATCAGCGCAACTTTCCCTTTCAACCTCGAAACATTCTTGATCTCGTTGTCGATATCCAACAGATTCACCGCCACCACATCCGCTCCCGCTCCGCCCGCAGCGGTGGATCCCGTCCACCCCATCGAATCTACGTGCAGCTTGTGCCGCACCGGCGTCAACACTTCCGCATCTGCCGTCCCGCGCGTCCATCCGCGCCAGATCGTATATTTCTCCTTGTGGACGTTGGCAAGCCCGATCGCATTCATCTTCGCGACGCCCCAGTCCTCGGCCTTCCGCTCGGCAGGCGTCCCGGTGACGCGCGCCCCCACGTCGTCGCTCAATTCCGTCAAGAACTCCATCGCGTGCGAGTTCATCTCGCCTTCCCCAGCAATCTTCACCAGCGATGGCAACGTTCCATCCTCCGCCGGCCCCTTCGCAACTCCATCTGCCGCCCGCATCCCGTTGCCAGCCGCCAACGACGCCGCCCCAACCATCAATCCCGCCACCACCCAAGCCTTCGTCATCCCATCTCCTAATCGATGAAATCGCACTCAAACCAGCGGCCCTGCTGCGCTCCGCTGAACGACGGCTCCTAGCCTCGCCCACACTTTATCACCCCAACAGACGCATGACCCGCCCTTCCGTTTCGCCGCCTCACTCCCTCGATGTCGCCCCGCCGCCGTTCCTCTTTTCCGCGCAATGCGGCACTCTTGAAGAACGCTTGTTCACAAATCGCAACACCGCCGGACGCACCGGCTGTTAGTCCGCGTCACAGCGCACACGATAGCAATCCAGCGCGTTGTCATTCTGAGGCTCCCAAGGGGGGTGGCCGGAGAACCTCAACCGCTTCCCGGAACGCCGATCTGTTTCCTCGCTGTGGCCGCCCACCGACGTGCAACCCTCGCAACCTCCCACGAACCACCCCTTGCCCTCC
>Ga0070711_100001440_pt1 | contig 13084 bp, 13 predicted proteins | sample LARL53metaG_FD_65452 | JGI IMG/M metagenome (GOLD analysis project Ga0070711, IMG submission 65452) | Corn, switchgrass and miscanthus rhizosphere microbial communities from Kellogg Biological Station, Michigan, USA - LAR L5-3 metaG | ecosystem: Host-associated > Plants > Roots > Rhizosphere ... | reverse complement strand
CATCCTCCGGATTCTTCGGCTCCCTTCGGCTTCAGCGCTGACGACCTTGCGACGGGAGCGAGACGCTCTCAAGGCCAGAGTGGCGATGGATCCGGGAGCGGAGAAGAAATTTGGGCTGGTCGGTGTGCCAACGAAGATCTCCGTCCCCGGCAGGCGCCCTGACGCGGCTGGATCGAAAGGCCCAAGTTGACGTTCAAGCGAAAGACTACGACGCTGAGTCGTTACAACTGGCTATGATCGAGGGCGGATACCCTATGCCGTTTTTACTTCACGGATCCGAATGGGCAGGAATCCGACCGCGAGTCAACACGGAAGGCAATGGACTCTTTGCATTTCTTCGACAGGACAAGCTGAGTACAGACTCGAATAGAAGGCTAAGTCCATGACATGCATCGCGTGGGAACTAAGTCATGCCGTCGAGACAAACGTAAGTCTAGTCTTCGCTTGGAACTATTGGACGAACGTCACAAACTGGGACGATCCGCCTGCGAGATTTGAATTAGACGGCCCATTCGCTGCAGGGGCACAAGGGTCAACACTGTTGCCAGGACAAGAACCGTTGTACTGGCGAATTCGAGACGTCCGCCCGCCCAACGCAGCCTCGATCGAGATGCCGTTGGCCGGGGCAATGTTATCATTTGAATGGCGACTGGAAGAACTTGGTAATGAACGAACACGCCTGAATCAAAGAGTAGTCCTGACGGGGGATAACGCTAGTGCGTACCTCGCGCAGGTGAGAGATAATTTTGATGTAAACGTTTCTACTGGAATGAAAAAACTCGCGTCCGCCATGGAGGCTGCGTATCTGCGGACGCGACGCACGGAAGGCGATTCGTTGACTAGCCCTGGATAAAATCAGCGCTGGTTTGTCTCTGACTCCGCATCGCCCCGTTGACCGCACGCTTTGACGGCGTCGCGAGCTACCGGCTCGCCTGCCTGTCCCTTGGACACTGGTAATCGTTGCAGTGCCGAAATTACCGGTTTTAACAAAGAACGGTTTCGCTGCGGCGTGCATCACATAGGGCGGACACTGCTACGGTGCCAGTCTCGGTGAACAGACTCGTCAAATTTGCGGCCGTTGTTGCTGCGCTAGGCGTGCTATGGGTTCTGGTGACTCCTGCGTTCGACGAACTGCCTTGTACGGCCGGCCACAAATCCTTTAAGGTCTGGGCGCTTGTCGCAAGCGCGACGCCTATCATTTTTCAACCGCTGCTCTCCAATCACGGGCCGGTTCATGTCGTGTTTCGCGTCTTTGTCGCGGTGGATGTACTTTCGCTGACTTGTTCCTTCCTTTGCTGATCCGCTCGAAGCGCGACAACGAATCTAGCCCAGTCGAAACGAAGGCTCGCGTATCCCCCTAGATCGGGAGAACGAGACATGCCTAGAAACCAACGCATCATGGCACGCATGCAGTCGCGTCACGACGCGTGCTATCGCGCATAGAACCACCACGCGTAGAAAACAACCATCAGCAACCTTGAAAGGCAGGCAATCCGTGAATCCGAGCAAGAGCAAGCCAGGATTGCGAACGACCGATCTCCTAGCGGCGTGGAAGTCGATCCTCAGCGGCAGTACCCCGATGTTGTCCATCGAGATTACCCGGGAATGCCCATTAAGTTGTCCGGGCTGCTATGCATACGGCGAGAATCACCTAGGAGGATCGGTAACGCTTCGGAGTCTCAGCGACTACCGCGGAGATGAGCTGGTGGACCGAATCATGCGTCTCGTCCGGCAACACCGGCCGCTACATTTGTCTCTGGTGGGAGGGGAGCCACTCGTTCGCCATCGCGAGCTGAGCCGATTGCTGCCAATGCTGAGCGACATTGGGGTCCACACGATGGTAGTTACGAGCGCCGTGAGACCCATTCCACGAGGGTGGATGAGCATTCCGAAGATACGAGTGGCGGTGTCGGTCGATGGACTTCCGGAGCATCACGATGTACGCCGAAAGCCAGCGACGTACGAGCGAATCCTGCGAAACATCGAAGAGTGCCACGTCAACATTCATTGGACGATTACGGGTCCGATGATGCGGAGGCCCGGTTACCTGGAAGAATATCTGGCCTTTTGGAATGCGCGCGAGGAGACGGTTCGCATCTGGGTCAGCTTGTACACTCCACAGCAAAACGAGCGCGGCCCTGAGATTCTGAGCTTGTCGGAGCGGCACGCGGCGGCCGAAACGCTGGAGGCCTTGCAGCCGCGATATCCCAAACTACTGATGAACAAGGGCATTTCGCGAGCCATGGAATTCCCGCCCGCGGAGCCAAAGGAGTGCCTGTTCGCGAAGATGTCTACGAATTATTCCAGCGATTTGAAAACTCTTGTGGAGCCGTGCATTTTCGGCGGGACACCCGACTGTTCGCAATGCGGCTGCGCGATCAGCAGCGGCCTGCATTGGCTGAAAACAATCAAGGTGGGCCGCCTCGTTAGGATTGAAACGCTGGTGAACGGGTCGGTTGGCGTCGGGTCCGTTCTCGGAAAACTCCGCCGTGAGTATCGTGCGCATCCTCGCTGGGAGGCTCCAGCCGCACCGGAGCACGACCTCGTGCAAATCCGCGGAAAATAACAATTGCATTGATAGGACGAGAACACGTAAGTCGTGGGTGAAATTGTCGGCAACGCTGGCGTCACCGAATGTCGGACCAGCTAACCGCCTCTTCGCCGCGACATATTCGCTCGCGCGTGAAGTCGAATACGCAGGCCAATCCTTCAAGACGCAGGGGGAAGTTTTATTTTTGAACAGACTCTGAAGCCAATTGCCGCGCATGGTTTGACAGTACTTCCGCGCCCTTTTATAGTGCCCCCGAGGGGCGAATCTAGCTTGGATTTCGATGGTGGCTGAGGCCACGTGCTGTGCGCTCCGGTTATTTGGGTGGTTGGCGATCTCCCCGGCGTTTCTCACCCCAGTCTGGCATCGAACTTGCTCACCGGGACATGGGACTCTGTTTCATGGCTAAAGGAACTTTCGGCGAAATTTTGAAGCGGGAGCGCGAGCTGCGCGAGGTGACTTTGAATGAAGTCACGGTCGCGACGCGTATCCCTCCGCGTTTCCTGGAAGCGTTCGAGCGCGAGGACTGGGAAACGCTTCCGGGCGGGATTTTTAATCGCGGATTCGTGCGCGCGATCGCGCGCTATCTGGGTCTCGATGAAGAGAACCTGTTGTCGGAATACGACCTAGCCTACGGAGAAACGCGAAGCGCAGCGGTGCCTGCCGACGATCCGATCCCTTCGCCGCCGAAGTGGATTATGGTGGCTGGGGCGGTCGCGATTCTACTTTTGTGCATGGGAGCGATCTCGGGGAGCGTCTACGGTTGGCACCGGTATGCAGCTCGTCGCGCGGCAAAGCGTGCTGCGAACGAGCAAACGGTGGCGGTCGGTCCGGTAACAGCCTCCCCCGCAGTGGCGGGCGCGGCTTCGCCAACGCCACAGGCACCTCCTGTCACTCGTCCGGCCACGACGACAACCGCCGATGGCGCTACGGCCGCTCCGCAGCGACTTGATCTTGCCGTTTCGACCTCGGGCGCGACTCGCGTGCGCGTCGTCGCCGACGGCCGCGTCGTGCTCGACAGCCGTTTGCCCGCGGGCGAAACCCGCCGCCTCTTCGCGAGAACACAGTTCGTGGTGTCCGCCGCCGATCCCGATGCGGTGTTGCTGGAATTGAACGGGCAAGCAATACCGTCACTCAACTCCGCTGTTCCGTCCGGTACAATTGTGCTTGGCCAGAAGGATTTGAGGCAGGCACCCAGTGGAAACGCTCAGCGTTGAACTCGTCGATGACCTCCGCAACGGACGCGCCACCCGCGAACGCAAGATTGCGGTCTGCACCGGTGGCGCGCATCTCGACCCCGTTGACCGCGCGGAAATTTTAGCCGTCCTGACTGCCGACCCCGATGCATTGATAGCGGAGTACGCCGAAGAGGCGCTGATCTCGCAGCCCGTCGAATCATTCGTCCAGGCCGTGAAGCGGCCGACGGCAGCGCCGCTGCTTTTCGCTTATGTCTCGCGCGAACTTTTCGACAAGCCCGGCATCGCAGATGCACTGATCGAGAACAAGAACTGTTCGGGCGACAATCTCGTTGCGGTCGCACGCCATTTACCAGCCGCCGGAATCAAAGCGCTCCTCGAAGATCTCGATCGCGTCACCGAATCCACGGGACTCGCGGGCGCGCTCTTGAACAATCCGGCGCTGACTGACGAGCAAAAGAAGCTCCTGCACGAACTGATGGGTTCGACCATCGATGAGGCGGCCCTTGCGGACGCCGCCGTTGAAGCCGAGCCCGACCCCGTCAAACGCCAGACGCTGCTACAACGTCTCGCGAAAATGACCGTAGCACAGCGCGTTCAGTTCGCTATCAAGGGCGGTTCCGAAGCGCGGCGAACGTTGATTCGCGATACGAACAAAGTGGTTCAACGCGCGGTCTTGCAATCACCACGTTTGACCGATCAGGAAGTCGAAGCGTTCGCGTCGATGTCGTCGCTCACGGACGAGATTCTGAGGCTGATCGCCAACAATCGAAATTTTCGGAAGAACTATGTAGTGGTAAGAAACCTGCTGAGCAACGCGAAGACGCCGCTCGACGTTACGTTGCACATGCTGCCGATGTTGAATTCGGTCGATCTGAAGCGGCTGACGACGAACAAGAATATCCCTGAAACCCTGCGCACGACCGCGACCAAACTGATGCGGGCGCGCACCGCAAAAAAAGACTAACTCCGGATTGCTGCAGCGCTCTTTCTGTTCGAGCCTAAGCCGAAAGCGTTTAACGCTTCCCGGTATTTCCCGCCGATCCGTTCTTGGTCGTCGCTGGATTCGAAGGCGCCACGTTCTGCCGCATCTCTTTCGCTTCCTTCAAATGATCTTGTAGCGTCGGCAAATACTGTGTCGCGAAATCCTTGATCGCGGGACTCTGCCCGCCGCTCGCTTCTTTGTTGAAATCGGCGATGTCTTCTTCGTGATCCTTGACCATATCCTTCGCGTAAGCGCGGTCAAATGCCGCGCCTGACAATTTCGACAGCGAATCGTACGTCGCCTTGTCTTTCGCGCTCACGTCGCTGGGCAGCGCGATATTTTCTTGCGAAGCAGCCTGTTTCAACTCGTTACCCGCTTTACTATGATCCTCGACCATGCGCGCGCCAAATTTCTTCACCGACTCGGCGGTTCCCTTTTGCTGTGCGAGTTGTCCCAGCTTTACTTCGGCCATGCCGCCTTGCGCGGCCTTTTTCGCAAATTGCGCGTCACTCACGGCGGCCTTCGCGGGAGCCGGATTGGTTTCCTGGTGTGCCAGAACAGCCCAGCATCCCAGAAACGTGCAGAATGTCGTCACTGCGGCGACGTAACTCGCTTTTATCCATGGATTGTTGAAGTTACGCATACTGCCCTCCATCGCCAACAAGCGTGACAGGACGATAAGCGCGGAGGGGAATTCCTGCTATCCGGTCTTGGCTGTAGAAGACTGCAGGAGGAAACGTATCGCGTTACAGGAATGTAGCTTAGAGCTTCCAGGCGAACTTCAGTGTTGGAACGCGTCGCAGCGACTTGTTCATTGGCAGGCGGCGTGTGCAGACCGCCGCTGGGCTAGTTCTTGCGCAGCACTAGACAGCTGGCAATCATGTCGTGCAGTGCCTGGCGCTTCTCGGTAAATCCCGCCATGGCATATCCGATGCCCAGCGGAATAAAGCTTGTGACGATCTTCCCGAAATGGCGTCCCGAAGCCCGCGCGAAGCTCACGCGCTGGCCCTGCATGTCGGTCACGATCAGTCCTAGCACCTTTTTGCCGGCGGTACCCTGCCACTCCGAGCTTTCCAGAAACGCGAAGTACAGCCAGGTGCCAAACACCCCGACAAAAATACAAACCGTCAGAAAGAGTGCAAAAATGGGAGGCATCCCATTCACAAATGGGCCGTCATTGTGGGGCAGATTCGCGATGACCCCTCCAAGTCCCATCGCCATTGCTGCGCCGATCAGAATCGGCACCGCGAAAATTCCTAAGATCGCGGTATCGATGAAATACGCGAGCACACGAAGCCAGAATCCAGCGTAGACAACGGTGTACGCGTAAGACGGTGACTGCGGATATCCGGTCATGACCGGCCCCGCCACCGCGTATCCGCCGGCCGCGGACACATCACTCGTCAACGCACCGGCGGTTCCAGCGGGCGCGAGCACCGGCGCCAACGTCACTGGCTGCCCGCATTGACTGCAAAACGTGGCATTGTCGGCCAGATTGGACCCACATTTGGAACAGTACACGGCAAATCCTCCCAAGAACCCAATCCTTCGGCCCAACCGCAACAATCGGACATCCTCGCCGACGCCACGATCCAGATCGTCACTGCGCGGCATCCTACGTCGCCAAGGCTCAGGGGTCAATATGACCTAGACATATGACCTAGACCCGAAACGTTCCCGATTCGCACACGCTTCCCTCACCTCGACGCGACCTGCTATCCTTCGCCCGATAAAACGAAGCCACATATCACCTAAGGACCACTCGATGCCACGAAAGCTCTTATTGCTTCCAATCGCCGGCTCACTCTTCCTCGCCGCCGCAGCCACAGTCGCTTTCGCGCAAACTCCCACGAGACACTTCGACGGCGACGCCTGGTGGTCGCACGTGCAATTTCTCGCCGACGACAATCTCGAAGGCCGCGAAACGGGCAGCGAAGGCCTCCGCAAAGCCCAAGCCTACGCCGTCGAGCAATTCCAGAAAGCCGGCCTCGAGCCCGCGGGCGTGAACGGCTTCTATCAACCGGTGAAATTCACCTCACGCGAAATCGTCGAAACCGAATCGTCCGCCGCGCTCGTCTCCGGCGGCAAAGCCACTCCGTTGGTGCTGGGCGACGACGCCTATTTTTCGACGCGCGCCAACCTCACGCACGACACCATCACCGCAAAGCTCGTCTTCGTGGGCTACGGCCTGAAAATGCCTGAGCAGCATTACGACGATCTCGCCGGCCTTGACCTCAAAGGAAAAATCGTCGTTTATATCGCAGGCTCTCCTGCCGACACGCCGATATCCCTTTCGGCTCATTACCAAACCGCCGCCGAGCGATGGAAGTCGCTGAAAACTGCCGGTGTCATCGGCATTATCGCGATTCCGAATCCCGCATCGATGGACATTCCGTGGGCGCGCATGACGCTCAGCCGCACGCATCCTTCGATGGATCTTGTGGGCGATGAGTTCAATGAGACGCCGGGCCTGAAGGTGCTGCTCACCTTCAATCCTGCTAACGCCGAAAAACTATTCGCCGGATCGGGCCACACATTCGCCGAAATCGCCGAGCTCGGCAAAGACCGCAAGCCGCTGCCGCGATTTCCGCTCAAGGTTTCGCTAAAAGCGCACGCTACGACGAAGACCCGTGACGTCGAGTCCGCCAACCTCGTAGCGAAACTTCCCGGCAGCGATCCCACGCTGAAAGACGAATACGTCGTGCTCTCCGCGCACGTCGATCACGTCGGTGTCGGCGAGCCGATCGACGGTGACAAAATCTATAACGGCGCGATGGACAACGCTTCCGGCACATCAGCGTTGCTCGAGGTTGCGGCCTCTTGGAGGGATCACCCGCATCCAAAACGCTCGTTGCTGTTCGTTCTTGTCACTGCCGAAGAAAAAGGACTTCTCGGATCAAAATATTTCGCCGCGCATCCAACGGTGCCCGCGAAATCGATTGTCGCCGACGTGAACATCGACATGTTCCTGCCAATCGTTCCGATCAAAGTCCTGAAGGTGCAAGGGCTGACCGAATCCAATCTCGGCGACCTCGCCCGTGAAGCCGCGCAAGCCTATGGTGTTCGCGTGCAGGCCGACCCGCAACCGCTGCGCAATGCATTCATCCGCAGCGATCAGTACAGCTTCATTCGCCACGGCGTTCCGTCGGTGAAGCTCGACCTCGGGTTCGATCCCGGCTCACCCGACGAAGCCCTCTTCAAGCAATGGCTCACCACCCGCTACCATGCGCCGTCCGACGACCTCTCGCAGCCCGTCGACAGAGCCAGCGCGGCCACCTACGAAGAAATCCTGCGCCAACTCCTTACAGAAATCGCCGACGCAAACGCGCGCCCGCAGTGGAAGCCCGACTCCTTCTTTCGCCGCTACGCCACGAGCGGGTAATTAGCCTTGCCGCAACCGAGTCTCTCGCCGGCGCAGATAAATCTTGCTTCTGGTCTCGTGGCTGAGTACATCTCAGATCGCCGCGAACAATTCGCCAGCCGCGCATCAAACCTCTCCTCAGGGCAAAAGAGTTGGCTCGCAAAGTTCTTCCGTCGCGAATTGTTGGATTCCACCAAAATCCTTGTCTTACGGGATGAACCGCTAGCCAATCCCCCGTTCTACGCAGAGCTGCGAGAGTTTGGTGTGGAAAACCTGCCGGATTTTCAGCAAATGACCGCAGTCACGTTTAATGATGTGGTGGTGTCGCACGAAGCGTTCTCGAACGGCTTGCTGTTTCACGAACTCGTTCATGTGGAGCAATATCGGAGGTTGGGGGTCGCTAGTTTCGCTGACCACTACGTCCGCGGTTTCCTGGCGGGAGGCGGATACGGTGGCATACCACTAGAAATCAATGCGTACGACCTGGGCGGTCGCTTTGAGGCCGATCCAGACCATGCGTTCTCTGTAGAGGATGAAGTGTCGGTGTGGATCGCGGAACGGCGTTTCTGAAGTCCGGGGTCGTCCGGCGTCACCCCAGCCACTGGGGATTGTGGGCCGTGCCGTCGAAATTCGTCGTCGTCTTGTAGCCTTCAAACTTCCCGTCCCGCGCGCTGTCCGCGGTCTTCGCAAGCAACTCCGCGACTTGCGTCTCTCCGAGGGGCTTGAACGACCGCGCCGCATTCAAAGACGACTCCAGAATCTCCAGCGAATCGCATCCCGTGATCACGACGCTTGTCGGCAGATTCATCGCGTAGTGTAAACACTCTTCCGACTTCACCACTCCGCTCCGCAAAATCAATCCGGCTCCCATTGGCTTCATTCCCAGCACGCCGATCTGCTTCTTCACCAGCACGGGCAACACTTTCTTACCGAAGCTCTCGTAGTGCGCATCCATCACGTTCAACGGCATCTGCACCGAGTCGAAATGAAAATTGTGCTGATCCGCCGTCGCCAGCATCTTCAAGTGAATGTCGGGGCTCTTGTGCCCGGTAAACCCGATGTAGCGCACCTTCCCGGCTTTCCTCGCTTCGACAATCGCTTCCATCCCCGCGCCCGGCGCAAACACCTTCTCCGGATCGCCCGGGCGAATGATCTCGTGAAATTGCAGCAGGTCAATGTGATCGGTCTGAAGCCGCCGGAGTGAATCCTCCAGCTGTTTCGTCGCGGCATCCCGCGTGCGTCCGTCGATCTTCGTCATCAGGAAAACTTTCTGCCGGTAACCGTCGCGCAGCGCCTTCCCCATGCGCACTTCGCTTTCGCCGCCGTTGTAGTCCCAGCAGTTGTCCAGAAACGTGACGCCGTTATCCACGGACGTTCGAATGATCTTTATGCTTTCCGACTCGTCCTTCTGCGTGCCGATATGAAATCCGCCCAGCCCCATCATCGAAACTTTTTCGCCGGTTTTCCCCAGCGTTCGGTATTGCATGCCGGTCTTCGAATCGACCGCCCACGCCAAATCGCTGGCTGCGGTCCCGGTCGCGCCCGCGACGACACCAGCCGCCACCGCCATTCCCACGAACTCCCGCCGCGTAATCCCACCATCCCTCGAATTTGGTTTGTTCGCTTCAGACATAAATGCTCTCCTCGTCAAAATTCTCGGCCGAGGCCCTAAGCCTACACCCGCTTTCGCGAATGATTCGACAAAACTTTGTGAAACAGCGTTTCCAGCGGCTATAATTCGCGTGCTTTGCGGGCGTAAGCCCGCCAACTGGCAACCATGAGGTGCCACATGCGTCCGCGAATTCTTGTCGCCCTAATTTCGGTATCTTTGATCCTCCTATTTATGACGACTCTCGGTCACTCGCGCCCTTCCTCACACGGCTTGCTCGTCGTCGCCAATCAATTCGAGCACACCGCTCTGATCGTCGACCCGGACGCGCGCAAGGAAGTCGCCAAAATTTCGGTCGGCGTCAACGGCCACGAAGTCACCGTCAGCCCCGACGGCAAATTCGCCTATGTGCCGATTTACGGTAACTCTGGCGTCGGCAAGCCCGGCACCGACGGCAGCACCATCGATGTCATCGACATCGCGAACCGCAAGCTCGCCTACTCCATCGATCTCGGCAAACCGCTTCGCCCGCACCTTCCTGCGTTTGGACCAGACGGCTTGCTCTACGTGACCGCCGAGCTTTCGCAGTCGCTCGACGCTATCGACCCAAAGACGCGTAAGATCGTCGCTGAAATCCCCACCGGCGAAAACGAATCACACATGTTCATCATCCGCCCGGGTCCCGACAGCCCGACGGCTTACACAGCCAACGTGCACGCTGGTACGGTCAGCGTTCTCGATCTCAAAAGCCGGCAACTGATCACCACGATTCCCGTTTCGAAAATCGTGCAGCGCATTTCCATCGAGCCCGACGGGCTGTACGTCTTCACTCACGATCAGGATGCTCCACGCATCGTCGTGATCGATCCCCTTTCCAATGCAATTTCGACGTCAATCCCGATGCCTGAAACCGTTTACAGCTCCGAAGCGACGCCCGACAATCATTGGCTAGTCTGCGCCGGCATGAAAGGCCACATCTTCGTCGTCGATCTCCACACGCGCAAACTCGCAAAAACCTTCGACGCCCCCACGGCGCTAGGCAAAGTGTTGATCCGCCCCGACGGCGGCGTAGCCTACATCTCGTTTCTCACCGCCGGAAAGATCGAAGCCCTCGACCTCAAAACTTTCAAGCTCCTGCCCTCGATCGACCTAACCCCCGGCGTAGACGGCATGGCCTGGGCCCGCGCCGACTGATCGCGAACGTGTAGCGGCGACTGATCGTCGTCTTTTGTTTTTCCATTTTCGACTTTCCATCTTCGATTTTCGAGCCAGCTTCCGATGAACATCGACCAACTCCGCGCCTTCTGCCTCAGCTTCCCCGGTGCTACCGAGCACGAAATCTGGCACAACGACCTCACCTTCAAAGTCGCCAACAAAATGTTCGCCCACAGCGTCCTCGAAGTCGCCCCAGTCTGGCTCTCGTTCAAAACCTCTCACGAAAATTTCGCCCTGCTCATCGAGCGCCAAGGAGTCGTCCCCGCCCCATACCTGGCGCGAGCCCAATGGGTCGCCCTCGAAACGCGCGATGCAATCCCAGCCGGCGAGCTGAGCATTCTCCTCCGCGAAGCCTATGACCTGGTGGTGGCAAAGCTCCCAAAAAAAACGCAGGCAGCTCTAGCCCAAGGCAGGAAACCAAAACCGATCAAAAAAAAGAAACGCACGAAGTCGACAAAACCAAAGTCCAAAACCAAGCCAAAGATAAAACGCTAGCGCCCTCCGCCATCGCCGCCCGCTAACTCGGCGACGCACTCCGGGGCAGCGACTTCAAATACGCGATGATCGCCTTCGCATCCTCACCCTTCATGTGATAGATGTGCATCGGCGGCCTCAACTCCTCGCCTTCAGGCCCCGTCCCCTTCTCCAGAACACGTTCCATTTGCGCATCGGTAAAACTCGGTAGCCCCGCAAGCGCCGGCGTATGGTCGGCCCAATTCTGAATCGGTCTAATCGGCTTGATCCAGATTGGCGCTCCACTCAGCCACGCATCCCGCCGCAACTCGCCCCGGTCGTTCCGAGGTGTGTGGCACTCCGGACATTTCCCCACTTCCTCCACCAGATATCGCCCTCGCTCGACTTCTGGCCCGCCGCTACGGCTCGCTCGCGCCCCCCCGCCTTCCGAATCTTGGTTCTTCAACGAACTCGTCGCGAGCGCCCCAAGCGTAATAAATGTCGCAAGTCCAATCACCACAATGCTGAACGGCTTATCCATCCCAACCTCGCGCAAAAATAAAGGGCCCAATCTATAAAAACCCGTCTTTCGGGGATTAGTTGATCAGAACCAGATGAAAATCAGTTCACAAACGGAACGGAGGTAAACTCCGTCGGAAAACGACATCAAAAAGGCTGGGATGCAAGGGCGATGCGCAAGACCGAAACCGGCGCTCAGCTTTCCCTATTACTCGGAAAACGTTACGAGGAATGTCTCATTCGCACGCTCAGTCGCTGCGGCTCTATGCGCCGCCGATTCACAAAAGTCCCGACCCAAAACCACAAACCTCCGCACTTAAATTGCACAGCACTCTTACGGTCGGGGTCCATAAGGTGTTCTCATCAGAACGCATCAGCAATATCTGGTATACGGCGCCCCGTCCGCTGTGAAACCTCTAAACTCAGCGCCCCTTGTGGCAAACCTCCTCCCTCTTTACGCTTCCACGCCTCCCAGCGCCAATAGAAAGCCCGGCAAGAACGCCGGGCTTTTACCGAATCTCAAATTTTCCGCGAACAATCGCTCAAGGCCGCTCGTCGTCGTCGTACTCCCGGGGCACGTCGTCCTCCAACACCTCGTGCGTCACAACTTCCGATTCTTCATCGCCCGCGCGCTCGACGCCGCTTATAATTCCCGCCTCGAACGATTGCCCTTCTTCCAACAACTCGTCCGCGCTCTCCGAATCCACGTCCTCGACGCTCGAAATCCCCTGTAAATCGCCCGCCCCAGCCCCGGCTCGCGCCACGCGCGATTTCGGCTTCATACGCACCGTCTCCACATCCTGGTTCCCGCGAATCTCCTCGTCCCCCGCAACCATGCGTACCGGAGCGCTCTTGGCCTTCGCCACGACTTTCTTCTTCGCCAGGGCTTTCGTCTTCACCGCAGACTTCGCCTTCGGTGCCGCGTTCTTCTTCAGCGCCCAAGCTTTCGCCTTCACGACAGCTTTTTTCGCCGTAGCGTTCTTGGCCGGAGCTTTCTTGGCCACAGGCTTCGCTTTCGTCTTCTTTGAACTCACTTTTTTCTTAGCCATGTCGGGAGTCTAGCACCACCGCGCCACAACGCAAATACACCGTCGCCTCAAACACGACCCAGTCAACTCGCGCCATCGATAACCGCCGCGGTCAATATGGAGCGCGGAACGTTCGCGCCGCCTCTGCGCCCTCAACCCCGCCACCCACG
>Ga0070711_100001437_pt1 | contig 13088 bp, 11 predicted proteins | sample LARL53metaG_FD_65452 | JGI IMG/M metagenome (GOLD analysis project Ga0070711, IMG submission 65452) | Corn, switchgrass and miscanthus rhizosphere microbial communities from Kellogg Biological Station, Michigan, USA - LAR L5-3 metaG | ecosystem: Host-associated > Plants > Roots > Rhizosphere ... | reverse complement strand
ACGTCGAATTCGAGCTCCACGGCCAGCATCAGATTGACCATTTTCAGCGAACTGACCCCCAAATCGCTCAATTGCTGATTCACCGGAAATGGCTCAGGAATGGCTGCACTGGGGCCCAGCAGATGTTTTACGAGAGCCACGAGCTGCTCGCCCACCCCCTCAAGCGTCTTCTGATCCACTCCATGCCACTCCATAGAAAAAAGCCGCTCGATCATACCGTAAAGACGCTTTGATGAGCCTGTCACACAATAAACCCAATGATTTACATATCCTTACGCAAGCTGGGCCGGGCGTCACTAACCGACGATCCAGCGGGTACCTGCGGGTTGTCCCGTACCGGGACTCTCCGCATAATGTCTCGAGTTCTGCCTACCCTTATGGGTGATTGGGGGCTATTCAAATGGAACCACAACGAATGCCGGGTGTTGCTACCCGGGTAGTCAGCGTTCGCCAGAATGATTTGACGGCGCGTGCGCGCGCGGCAGCCGACGCTGCCAAGACCTATACCGCCGCGGTCGACGCCGAGGCGCGTTTTCCCAGCGAGGCGTTTGCGGAAATCCGCAAACAACGCCTGCTCGGCATCCAGGTCCCTCAGGCCTTGGGGGGCGAGGCCGCGAGCATCGCGGAAATAGCCGACGTCTGCTACATCCTCGGGCAGGCCTGTTCGTCCACCGGGCTGATCTATGCCATGCATCAGATCAAGATGGCGTGCATCACCCGGCACACCAAAGGCAGCGCCGCGCTCGATCGCATTCTCGGCCGCATCGCCGCCGAACAGTTGCTCATGGCATCGTCGACCACCGAAGGACAGGCGGGCGGCAACGTACGGTCCAGTGAGGCCGCCGTCGAGCATGACGGCGTTGAGGTGACGCTCGAGCGCAAAGCCACGGTCATTTCCTACGCCGTCGAAGCGGACGGTATTGTAACCACGGCGCGCCGCTCCGCGGATGCCGCGGGCTCCGACCAGGTGCTGTTGGTGCTGCTCAAGTCGGATTACACCCTGGAGCGGCTGCAGGTGTGGGACACGCTCGGCATGCGCGGCACGCACAGCGAGGGCTTCACCTTGCGCGCGCGCGCCGCCGCCGATCAAATCATGCCCGAGCCCTACGACAGGATTCACGCCCAAACCATGGTGCCGTTCGCGCACCTCCTGTGGGGGTCGGTGTGGGCCGGAATCGCCGCAGCGGCAACCGGTAAGGCGCAGGCCTTCATTCGCCATGCGGTGCGCGGCTCGAACGGCCAGATGCCCCCGGGGGCGCCGCACTTTACCCAGGCGGTCTCCTCGCTGCGCACCTTGCGCGGCGTGCTGGCGGCGAACCTGCGCAGCTACGAAGCCATCATGTCGGACGAAAAGGCGATCTCGTCCCTTGAATTCCAGGCCTTGATCACCTTGACCAAGGTGCAGGCATCGGAGCTGGCGGTGACCACCGTGCTGCACAGCTTGCGCGCCTGCGGCTTGTCCGGCTATCGCAACGACACTGAATTCACGATCGGCCGGCTGCTGCGTGACGTACTGTCCGCGCCGCTCATGATCAACAATGATCGCATCCTCGCCAACCTGGCCACGACGTCGTTGATGACGCCGTTGCCCACTTCCATCAGCGGTTGAAATCAACGATGTCTACTGTCAGCACTCCTGGTTCCGCGACCGCCGCCACTGCGCCGGCCGATCCTCTTGGCGCCATCGCGGACGGGCTGTTCCGTTCCATGGGCGTCGACGGCGTGTATGCACGCACGGCCCTGTACACGCACGTGGTCGAGCGCCTCGAATCCTACATCACGCGGCAGCGCGACCCGCGCGCGGAAATCATGCGCTTCCCGCCGGTGATGAGCCGCAAGCAGCTGGAGAAATCCGGCTACTTGAAAAGCTTTCCCAATCTGCTGGGCTGTGTGTGCGCGTTGCACGGCTCCGAGGCATCGATCCGCTCGGCGGTCGACCGCTACGACAACGGCGGCGACTGGACGACGTCGGTGACGTCTTCGGATCTGGTGCTGTCGCCCGCGGCGTGCTATCCCGTGTATCCGATCGTGGCGACCCGCGGTCCGCTGCCGGGCGGCGGTTTGCTGTTCGACATCGAAGCCGACGTTTTCCGGCATGAACCTTCGCGCAGCCTCGATCGGCTGCAATCGTTTCGCATGCGCGAATTCGTGAGGATCGGTTCGCCCCAGGAAATTCTCGAGTTTCGCGAGAGCTGGATGGCCAAGGCACCCGGCCTCGCGGCCGACCTCAGCCTGCCCTTCACCATCGACGTGGCGAACGACCCGTTCTTTGGCCGGGTGGGCCAGGTGATGGCGGTGAGCCAGCGGCAGCAGGCGCTGAAATTTGAATTGTTGATTCCGTACTACCCAGAAGCCTCGCCCACCGCGTGCATGAGCTTCAATTACCACCGCGAGCATTTCGGCCAGGTGTGGGGCATCCACGACGACAAGGGCGAATTGGCGCATACCAGCTGCGTCGCCTTCGGCATCGACCGCTTGACCGTGGCGCTGTTCGCCATTCACGGCCTCGATCTCAAGACATGGCCCGCGGTAACCAAGGCCGCATTGGCCCTCTGAGGTCCTAGGGACTACGCCGTGCCGCTCGACCCGCGCGTAAAACGGTTCCTGGATGTGCTGGCGGCGGGCAAACCGCCGAACGCTCTGGACACCACGGTCGAGGAACGTCGGCTGGGCCTGACGCAACTCATGAAGCTCGCGGGTCCCGGAGCGGCGGTGGCCGGCACCCTGGATCGCACCCTGCCCGGACCTGCGGGTCCGCTGGCCGTTAGAATCTACACCCCGCTCGCGCCCGCGGCGCCGCTGATGGCGGGCCTCGTGTATTTCCATGGCGGCGGCTTGGTGGCCGGCACGGTTGAAACGCACGATAGCATCGCCCGCGCCCTCGCCAACTGCGGCGCGTGCCGAGTGGTGTCGGTCGAATACCGGCTGGCCCCCGAACACCCCTTCCCCGCCGCGCTCGACGATGCTCTGGCGGCCATCACCCATATCGGCGCACACGCCGCGGATTTTGGCATCGACACAGCGCGCCTCGGCATTTGCGGCGATTCCGCAGGCGGCACGCTCGCGGCGGCGACGGCGCAGGCGGTGGCCAAAATCGGCACCCCGCGCCTCGCCCTGCAGCTCCTGATCTGCCCCATTCTCGATTACAGCCGCATCACCCCATCGCGGCGCGATCTCGCCAGCGGCTATCTGGTCGATCAGGCAACTCTCGATCACGATCTTTTGTACTACGTGCCGCCGGGCACGGACCCCGCCAATCCGCGGATTTCACCGCTGCGCGCCGACCACATCGCCGGCTTGCCGCGCACCCTGATTCACACGGCGGAATTCGATCCGCTGCGCGACGAAGGCCGTGATTATTTCGAACGTCTTGCCCGCGCGGACTCCGAAGTGTCCTACACTTGCCACCCGGGTATGATTCATCTTTTTTACGGCCTGGGAGCCGTAATTCCGTATGCCCGCACCGCGTTCGAGCAGATCGGCGGTGAAATTCGGGCGGCATTGGCCTGACGAAGGAGAGAGAAGTGGCGGAGCGCGGCGTTGCGGAACGCATGATTCGGGACCTGCATGCGGCGCGTGTCGGCGGCGACCTCGCCGGCCTGTGCCGGCTGTTTGCGGAACATGGCCGGTTTGAAATCGTCGGTGCCAGCGCCGACAAACCGATCGCGATCAGGGCCAACGGCATTGCGGAATTTCGCCCCTGGCTCGCCATGATGGTCAAGGTGTTCCGGCTCAACGATTACACCCTGTTGTCGCTGGTGGTCGAGTGGCCGAGGGCCACGGCGCACTGGCGTGCCGACATCTACTCCAAGGTCACCGGCGTCACCATCCCCACCGAACTCGTCGACTTGGTGGAGCTGAGCGAAGATCGCATCCTGAGCTATACCGAGTTCTTCGCTCCCCGCTAGCCGCACGAGACCAGGTTCCCAGGAATGTCGGCGGACGAACCGCATTGGTTGAGAATGGCCCGCGAACTGCGCGCGATTGCGCAAACCGGCCTCACATTCACCCTCGATCGCTTCGACCGGGCCCGCTATGAGCGGCTGCGCGAATTGGCGGCGTCGATGCTCGCGGAAGGTTCCGGCGAGCGTTACGAAGTGATCATCGAGATCCTGCGCGAAGGCTGGGGCTACACCACCCCCAAGGTCGACGTGCGCGGCGCGGCCTTCGTCGATGGCCGCGTGCTGATGGTACGTGAAATCAGCGACGGCAAATGGACGCTGCCCGGCGGTTGGGCCGACGTCAATCAATCCGCCGCCGAATGCGTGGTGCGGGAAATTGCCGAAGAATCGGGTTTCCAGGCGCGCGCCCGGAAGCTGGCGGCGGTCCGCGACTATCAGCGCAGCGGCCATCCGGCGCGCAATGTCGACTCCATCTACAAAATGTTCTTCATCTGCGAGATCACCGGCGGCGCCGCCCGCCCGAGCGACGAGACCAGTGAGGTGGCCTTCTTCGCACGCGACGCGCTGCCGCCGCTGTCGCTCGGCAGGACCACCGCGGCGCAAATCGAGCGGATGTTCCAGCACGCCGAACATCCGGAGCTCGCGACCGACTTCGACTGATCCCGTCGACACCGTGCACACTGCGGCGCCGCGCGATCAATGCGGCGTCAGCGGCAAATCCAAAATCACGCTCAGTCCGCCGCCCTCGCGGTTGGCAAGCTGAATGCGCCCGCCGTGGGCTTCGGCGATCTCGCGCGCCAGCGCCAACCCCAAGCCCGTGCCGCTGCGCTTGGTCGAATAGAACGGCAGCAGCGCCTGCGCCAGCACCGTCTGGCTCATGCCGGCGCCGCGGTCGCGCACTTCGATGCGCTGATCGGTGCCGACGCACAGGATGTTGAGCTCCACGGCGGCCGCGTCGCCGCCCGCCTCGTGGGCGTTCTTGAGCAGATTGATCAGCGCTTGCTCCACCTGCACCCGGTCGAACCAACCGGGCAGCAGGGGCAGCGCCGCGGGCGCGGCGAACGGCTGCTGGCGCTTAAGATCGGCGACGAAGGCGCTCCACTCGATGCGTTCCGCACGGGGCGCGGGCAACCTCGCGAACGTGGCATAGCCGCTGACGAAGTGATGCAAGTGGTCGGACCGCTCGGCAATGGCCGCAAACACGGCGGGCAACGCCGCATGGTCGCCGCGCCGCGCAATCTCGGCGCCCGAATGCGCCAGGGATGACAGGGGCCCCAGGGAATTGTTGAGCTCATGGCTCAACACGCGAATCAATTTCTTCCACGTGGAAACCTCCTGCCTCGACAGCTCGCGGGTGAGCCGCTTGAGCAGGTACAGCCGAAACGCGCTTCCCTGGAGAATGAAGGCGCGTTGCGACAGGTGAAACGTCTCCTCGGCGCCGTCGATGTCGGCCGAGAACAGGCTGTCGCCCTGAGTCGCGGCGGCGTTGCGCAACGCCGGCGGCGCGCGCTCCAGCATGTCGCCGAAGCGCAGACCATTGAGGCTGCGGCCCTCGCTCAACAAATGGCGGGCCGCGAGGTTGGCGTAGGCGATGCGTTCGTGCGCATCAACCAGCACCAGCGCCACCGGCGAGTTCTGCATCACCGTGTCGAGCAACAACTCGCGCTGTACCAGGTGCGCGCGCTGGGTGCGCAGCGCGGCCGCCAGTTCGTTGTGAGCCTGCATCAACTCGCCCAATTCATCGTCGCGCCGCACCACCAGCGACAGACTGAAATCGCCCTCGCGGTAGCTCGCCACGGTGCTGGACAGCGCGCGCAGCATCTGCCCGATCGGCCGCATGACGCGTCCCGCCAGCCACAGGACCGGAAACAGCGCGGCCGCGACGATCAAGACCCAAGCCAGAATCGCGCTGCCGAGCGCATGCGTGAGCCATGCGCTGAGCGCGGCGGTTGCGGCAACGACGCCGAGCAGCAGCGCTGCCAATTTGGCCCGCAAGCTCAACTTCGGCCGTCGCAGGTTCATCGGTGGCTGTCAGCCGCCGCCGGGCGGCCGCAAATTGAAGCGTTCCATGCGCCGGTACAGCGCCTGGCGCGACAGGCCCAGGCTGTGCGCGGCGCGGCTGATGTTGCCGCCCGCCTCGCGCAGGCCGGCTTCGATCGCATCGCGGTTCGGATGATCGGCGTCGCGGCGGGTCGCTTCGCCTTCCGGCGGCGCCCGATGCGGGGCCGGCAAATTCAAATCGGCGGCGGTGATGATCTTCTCGCGCGCCAGCAGCTTGACGCGCTCGATGCAATTGCGCAGCTCGCGCACGTTGCCCGGCCAATCGTGCGCCAGCAGTGCCGCCGCGGCATCCTCGCTCAGCTGCAGGGTCTCGCCGAGAAAGTGCCGCGCCAGGGGCAAAATGTCGGCGGGGCGATCCGCCAACGGCGGCACGGCGACTTCGATGACGTTCAGGCGGTAGTACAAATCCTCGCGAAACCGGCCCTCGCGAATCAGCGCCGGAAGATCGGCATTGGTGGCGCTCAACACCCGCACCTGGGCGGTGCGGGTGCGGCTCGAACCCAGCATCTCGAATTGGCCGGTCTCGAGCACGCGCAGCAGCTTCACTTGCCCGGCCAGCGGTAGATTGCCGATTTCGTCGAGAAATAAAGTGCCGCCGTTCGCCGTCTCGAAGCGGCCCGTGCGGGCGCGACCGGCCCCCGTGTACGCGCCGGCCTCGGCGCCGAACAATTCCGCCTCGATCAGCTCCGATGGGATGGCGCCGCAATTGACCGCGACGAACGGGCCGCCGCGATTCGAGGAATTCGCATGCACGATCTCCGCGATACGCTCCTTGCCGGCGCCGTTCGGGCCGGTGATCAGCACGCGCACATCGCCGCGCGCGACGCGGCAGGCGAGTTCGACCACCCTCTCCATCTCGTCCGAGGCGAACACGATGCCGCGCAGGTCAAATTGCTCCGCCAGCCGCTCGCGGCGGCGGCGCTGCTCGCTCTGCAGCCGCTGCCGCTCGCGGGTCGCCTCCGCCAATTCGAGCAGGTTCTCCACCGTTGCCAGCAGCTTGTCGTTATCCCAGGGTTTGCCGATGTAGTCCGCGGCGCCGGCCTTGACCAGTTGCACGGCGGATTCCAAGTGGGTCCACGCCGTCAGCAGGATCACCGGCAGATCGGGCTGATGAACCCGCAATGACCGGAACAGCGCCGTTCCCTCCTCCCCCGAGGTGGTATCGGCGGTGAAGTTCATGTCGGCGATGACCAGATCGGCGCGCTCGCGCGCCAGCAGCGCCAGGCCCTGCTCGGGGGTGGCGGCGGCGAGCGTCCGGATGTCGTGCAGGCCGAACAGCAGCGCGAGCGCCTGGGCCACGGCAGGATTGTCGTCGATGACCAATACAGTGCGCATGGCTCAATGGTAACGGGTGCGCGGCCGAATCACACGAGCGGGGCGCAGGCGGTGCCTCACGCCGCCCGTGTCGCCAAGGCCGGCGGAACGGACGCCGCCTTCAGCGCCGGCCACAGCACCGCAAGCTGTCCCAGCAACAGTACCAACAGGGCGCCGATGAAGGCATAGCCGGTGTGTAGCCGCTCCATCTCGAACGTGGAGACCATCCAGAGATTCAGGGCGATGGCAAGCCCCACTCCGATCAGGGAGCCGGCGGCGGCGATCAGAAAATTCTCCGTTTGGAAGTAGCGAATGATGGCCTGTCGAGTCGCACCCAGCGCCCGGCGAATGCCGATCTGACGGCGGCGCTGCGCCACCCAGTAGCTGGTGAGACCCACGATGCCGAACGCCGTGACTGCGACAAGCGCCGCGCATACCACGCTGAGAATGACCACCAGGCCGCGATCGTCCTGATAGGCATCGGCGCGAGCCTCCATGAGCGTCCAATTCTTCTCGATCACCCGCGCGCGGTCCAGATCGATGAGCGTCTTCTCCGCCGCCTTCTGCACTTGTTTGATCTGGCCCGGCTGCGCGCGCACGATGTAGTGAATATAGGAGGCCACGAACCGGAACGGCATGATGCTCGAATTCTCGCTGAACTTGCTGCCCCAGCCGCCCGACTGGGTCCAGGGAACCTGCAGCCGGTCGACAACCCCGACGATCGGCACCCGCCTCTTCGGGAACTCGGAGTAAATGGACTGGCCCACCGCGCTTTTCCCCGGGAACGCCTTGTCGGCCAGGGTCTTGGTGATGATGACGGCAACGGGCGGATTCAAATCTGTGAACCCGACCTTGTCCATCACCTCGTCGGCATTGAAGTTGCGGCCGGCGATCAGCTTCAGTCCCATGGCATTCAAACCGTGCTCATCGACCATGTACAGCGCGGTCAATGCCGTCGGCTCCTTTTGCTCCGGAGCGAGCAGGACTCCTTCGGTCGAGCCGCCGTTGCTCAGGGGATAGGAGTTGCTGGCGGTCGCATCGATCACCCCCGGGGTTGCGCGCAGGGCCGCGAGGTCCGCCTGCAATTTCGCGGCGAGGTCGGTGGGACTGCCCACCCATTGGTTGGTGATGATGAAGATATTGCTCTCGTCCAAGCCGGTCGGACGCTTGGCCAGCGCGACGCGCTGCTCGATGATGAACAGCGCATTGCAGAGAATCGCCAGGGTGATTGCCATTTGCACGCCGATCAAAATGGCGCCGACCTTATTGCGGCGCATGGCGGAAAGAATAGGACGCAGTTCCATGATGTTTCCCCTACTGTGCTTTCAATTGCCAGGCAGGCTGCACTTGCGCGGCGCGCCAGGTGGGATACAGCCCTGCGAGAATGGTGGCGACGATCGCGAGCGTCATCGCAATGGCGATGTCGCTCACACTGAAATGCGTGAGCCGGGTCACCTGCTCGGAGAGCAGGGAGCGCAGGCCCATGAGACCGAGCATGGTGAGCAGCAGACCCAGCAGGCCGCCGGCCAGGCCGACGACCCCCGCCTCGATCAGGCACTGGACAAAAATCGCCCCGCGGTTGGCGCCCAAGGCGCGGCGCACACCGATGTCGCCGGCGCGTCCCATGATCTTGGCCAGCATCAAGCCCATGGCATTGAGCAGGCACACCAGCAGAAAGCTGAATGACACCAGCACCAGAATCCTGGCCTCTTGGGACACTGCGCGCTCATAGGCCAGCCACTCCCGCACATCGCGGATCCGGGTGTTGGGCGCCCAGTGGAAGCGGCCCAGGCGCCGTTGCTCCGCGGCGTAGCCGTTCAGAAAAGCGCGGTAGTGCTCGACGTCCGCGGCCGTCGGCAGCTCCGCCCAGAACTGCAGCCAGATACATTCGGAATGCAACCGGCCTTCCCATCCAGGCTCGCCGGGATCCCCCGAGCAATTGTTGTTGCCCCAGGTCACGAGCTGCTGATCGATTGCCCGGGTGAAGGGAATGAATGCCGCCTCCGGCTTGCCGTACTTGTTGTTGTTGAGGTCGTAGAATTTCGGTGTCGGTTCCCAGCGGTCCAGCACCCCGACCACGCGGAATTCCTGATTGTCCAGGTTCATGGTTTTGCCGACGGAATTCCCGCCGCCGAAGACCTTGTCGTTCAGGTCGTGGTCGATCACGATCACGGCCGCGTGGCCTGCATCGTCCGCCGGCGCCCAAGGGCCGCCGTAGCGGAACGGCACATTGAACATGGCGAAGAAATCGGTATAAGCCGCGCGCGCACCGACCTGAAAGGGCCGCAAATCCGGGTTCGACGGCGTGAGTGCGAAACCAGTGGTATACATCGCCGACTGCCGGTGCGCCGCGTGTGCATTCATCAAACCAATGGCATCGATGTAGCTGATCTGCTCCTGCAGGTTGTCCTTGTCGCCGTTGACGATGCCCTTCTTCGGCCCCCAGTTGTCGATTTGCACCGCAAATAATTGCCGCGATTTGCCCGGGATGGGATCGCCCGCCATGGCGCGAAACACCGTCAGCGTGGTCATCGACGCCCCGATCCCCACGCCGATGGCGGCAATCATCAGCACCGTCAGCACCACGTTGCGCTTCAGGCTGCGCAGCGCCAGGGTGATGTAGTAGTTGAGCATGACCGGGCTCCTAGGAATTCGAGTTCGCGTGCGCGGAGGCGACCAGGCGCGGCTGCGGCGCGAGATCGACCACCTGGCCGTCGACGATGTGCACTTCGCGCTGCGCCCGCACCGCGAGGTCCGGGTCATGGGTCACCATGACGATGGTGGAACCGTCGCGGTGCAATTCCTCGAGGAGCTCCATCACACCGCGCGCCATGTGCGTGTCGAGATTGCCGGTGGGCTCATCCGCCAGCAACAGCCGCGGCGACCCGGCGAGCGCGCGCGCAATGGCCACCCGCTGCTGCTGGCCGCCCGATAGCTCCGCGGGGTAGTGCCGGCCGCGCGCCGACAATCCCACCCGGGCCAGTGAGTCCTGGATGCGGCGGCGGCGCTCGGCGCCGTCGAGGCCGCGGTAGCGCAGCGGAACCTCGATATTGTCCTGCACGTTGAGGTCCGCAATCAGGTTGAACGCCTGAAAGATGAATCCGATCTTCTCGTTGCGCAGTTTCGAGCGCTGATTGTCATTCAGGCCGCGCACGTCCGCGCCGTCCAGCTGGTACTCGCCGCCGCTGAATTCCTCGAGCAGTCCCGCAATGGTGAGAAACGTGGTTTTGCCGGATCCCGAGGGTCCGGTCACGGCGACGAACTCGCCTTCGCGCACATGGATCGAGAAATCGCGCAACGCAAAGGTCTCGACGACTTCTGTTCGATACGCTTTCGAGAGGTGGGTCATTTTAAGCATGGTGGTCTCTTGCGGCTGAAGGTTGAGTTAATGGCTCAAGATGACGCGCGGCGCGCCTTTGAATGCATCCGTGCCCGAGATGACGATCTGGTCCCCGACCGCCAGGCCCTCGAGTATTTCTACTTTGGTGATGCTCTCGGCGCCGAGCCGTACCGGCCGTCGTTCGGCGACGTTGCCTTGCACGACGTAGGCGAATCCGCCGCCCTCCTGATCGACGAAGGCACCGCGGTCGACCATCAGCACGTTGTCGCGCCGGTCGATGAAGATGCGCACCGAGAGCCGCTGACTCTGACGCAGCCCGGCCGGCTTTTCCTCGCCGAAGCGCAGGCGAGCGGTCACCTGGCCGGCCACGACCTCCGGCGACACCCCGCTCACGGTTCCGGTCCAACGGTGGCCTCCGCCTTCGAGATCGGCCTTCATGCCGGGGCGTAGATCCCTCGCCAGGCTCTCAGTCACCTTGATTTCGACCTCGAGCGCCGTGAGATCAACCACGGTGAGCAGCGGCGCATCCTTGGCGACACTGGCGCGATCGGCGACTTGCACCTGGCCGACCTGACCGTCCACGGGGGATTTCACGTTCAATCCGTCGACCTGACGCTTGAGGTCGGCGACCAGGAATTCCTGTCGATCGAACAGCGCCTTCTTGCTGTCGATGTCGAAGTGGTTCTGCTTGGGCTGCGCGTTGTAGTTCATTTTTGCCTGCTCGAACGCGAACTGCGCCTTCTCGAGCGAATCCTCCGCCTTGAGGGCCTGCAGTTCCGTGTAGGAACCGAGTTCATAGGCCTTGCGGCTGCGATCGCGTTCGCGCTGCGCGGTCTTTTGGTCGACTAGCGCTTGATTGAACGCGTCCCGCAGCTGCATCAGCTTCTGTTCGGCGTCGAGCGTCGCACGCTGCCAGTCGATGCGCAGACCCACCTCCGTCGCCTGTTCCTGGGACAACTTGGCGGTGAGATCAGGACTGTCGATGACCGCCAGCACCTGCCCCCTGGACACGCTGTCGCCGGCATGCACCTTGAGCGACACCGTGCCCAGCGAGTTGGCATACAAGGTGGGGCTGACGGCCGCCACCACCTGTCCGTCGGCGGCGATGTCGCGCACGAAGCTGCCGCGCTCCACGGCGGCTACGCCCAACCGCGAACGGTCCACGGAGGCGCCCGCCCCGGAAAAGCGCAGCAGGAAAAATGTGAGCACGCCGAGCGCGACCACAATGGCGGATCCCGCCACGAGCAGGGTTCGATGACGCTTCCAAAGGTTGGGGCGTTCAATCACACGATCCTGGGCTGTGGTATCACGCAGCATGACGGGTTCCTTGGGTAATAGCCGCATGTTCATGTGCCCTTCTCGATCAGCAGGTCGTCGATGGCGATGAGATCGCGTTCGCTCAAACGGCCGGCCTGCTGCTTGAGCGTCAGCACGCTCGTCAAATAGTCGTAGCGCGACTGGCTGTAGGCGCGCACCGCCGTGAAGTAATTGTTCTGCGTGTTCAACAGGTCGAACTCGGTGCCGGTGCCGAATTCCACATTCCGGCGGCTCGCCTCCACCGCGCCGTGACCCGAATCGACTGCACGGTGCGCAGCGCCGATGCGCTGAATGCCGCTCACGATGCCGCGGAAGGCGGCGCGCGTTTGACGTTCTGCATCGCGCTGCGCAGAGTCATAGGTCGCCCGGGCCTCGCGGAACAGCGCGCGTGACTGACGCACCGCCGAGGCCACCGCGCCTCCCTGAAACAGCGGCCAGCTGAACGACACGCCGACCGTGTCCAGCGTTTGATTGCCGCCGAGCACCTCTTCCTGCGTCAGCTTCGAGCTCGTGCCGGTCAGAAAGAAGGCGGGCAATGCCCTGCCCCGCTGCGCCGAAATGTCGCGCTCCGCCGCTTCCATCTTGAGCTCGGCGGTTTTCACGTCGAAGTTGTCGCGCCGCGCGGTGTTCACCCATTCATCCGCGGATGCAGGCTCCGGCGACACCATGGGGATATCCTGACGCATCGGCGCGATCGGCGTGGCATGCGGACCGACGATTTCGGTCATTGCCAAATTCGCATCGTCGAGCGCGTTCTGCGCGTCGATGACGCTCTGTTCGGTGGCATCGTAGAAGGCCTGCGCCTGCTCGACGTCGCTGCGCGGGCCAACTCCGGTTTGCTGACGCGTCCGCGCCTGATTGAGCAAGGTGCCGAAGGCGTCGCGTTCGGCGCGATTGGTGGCGAGCTGATCGCTGGCCGATAGAATTGCAAAATACGCCTGCGCCACCCGCAGCAGCAGATTCTGCTGCGCGCTGCGAAAGCCCGCCTCGGCGGCGGCCGCTTGAAAATTCGCTTCCTTGAGCTGGCTGAAGGCTTGGAAGCTCCACAGGGTCTGCGACAGGTTGAGTCCCAGTCCGTGCACCGTGCCGTAGCAATGCTGGTTGCCGGCCGAGGCCGCAAGGGCGCAGTCGGAGGCTTGGCTGCCGGTTGACTG
>Ga0070711_100001435_pt1 | contig 13093 bp, 12 predicted proteins | sample LARL53metaG_FD_65452 | JGI IMG/M metagenome (GOLD analysis project Ga0070711, IMG submission 65452) | Corn, switchgrass and miscanthus rhizosphere microbial communities from Kellogg Biological Station, Michigan, USA - LAR L5-3 metaG | ecosystem: Host-associated > Plants > Roots > Rhizosphere ... | reverse complement strand
TCTGACTGATTGATCATGAAGGTAGACATCTCATTGAAGAATTTCCGAAGGACTTCTTCGGCTTTGCTTGGCAGCGAAGCTTCCCCCAACGCATTTTCCATCAGCCGCATCCAGCGGTCGCGGATAGTCTGATTGATAGCAAACGGCGAATGCCGCGCCCGGAGGCGGGGATGGCCTCTTTGTTCAATGTAAGTCTGGGGTCCCCCGAACCTACCGATCAGGAAATCTCGGAGGCGCTGCTCGGCCCCTGGAAGATCACTTGCCGGGTAGATCGGCCCTAGAAGGTCGTCTCGAGGGACTTGCCGATAAAAGGCGGCGACTAATCTTGCGAAACCTTCCGCGCCAATCATGGAATAAATTTCGAGTTCCGGCATTCCCATTAGCTCTCATCATCGAAAAGTTCGGCGATCAGTTCTTGACGAAACACTGTTCGCCATACGTGACGCACTTCGATCTCGGAGGAGGAAGTCGTCAGGAACTTCAAGAAAACGGACAAAAAAGGCCGGTGGTTTAAAATCCACCCCCCGCAACCAATTGAAACGGGCGGCGTTGGTCCTATCGCTGGCGTTCACCAGGGTTTCTTGTGACGGTGAGAAAGGAGCTGTTCCTACGCCCCACAAACACCGTGACAGGGCGAACCACCCAAGGACCCGATGAGAGAGTTCAGGACTTTCGCTTCGAATGAAACGCATTAGAAATTCTCGATCACCCAGGCATTGCTGTTGTAGGTTGAGCTCGAAAAGGCGAGAACCTTCCCGTCTGGGGAAGCCAATGGCGCCTCCAGAGAAGTGCTGGACTCCCACAGTTCGGCGATGGTACCGTCCAGGCGCACCTTAAGAACTGCCGATCCTCGCAGCGACGAGCTGGTGACAAACCAGTCCCTGCCGTCCGCCGACCAACTTATGCCTGAAAGGCCCTCGGACTGACCCACAGCGATCGAACGTGCGGACCCGTTCTCCAGCGCAACCAGCCGAATACGGTTTTTGCGCTCATCAACATCCACGATGGCTAAGGTGGAACCATCGGGAGACAGATCCCAAGCCGGCGAGGCTTCCAGATCGGCGGCCAGCCTCAGCATTTCATTCATTCTGCCGCCGAGAGAGTTGAAACTGGTGAACACCAGCTCGCCGTTTCCCTTGTCAGGTTCGCTAAGGACACAGGCTGAGTGGCCAGATGCACATCGAACCGAGGCTCCGCGGCGGGCTTCGAGCACTGGCTCGGGGGCGCCGCCCGAAATCGGTACCCGCAGCAGACGCATCGGCTTCGATTCCGCGCTTTTCTCGACATAATCCCAGTACAGGACCCATGCAGCGTCGGGACTAAGCCGAGGTTCGGTCTGGTCGCCGGGACCCAAGATGAAATTTTGGGCCTTCCGCTCCAGTAAGCGTTGCCGGAAGATGTCCCAATTCCCGTTGCGGTCGGAATAGAAGAAAAGCGCTTGCCCGTCCGGCGTCCAAGCCGAGGGCAGATTGTTTCGCCCCTCGAGGGTGAGCCGCCGTGGCTGTTCCAAGCTCCCCTTACTTTCCAAGCCTGCGACGAACAAGTCTTTCTGGAATCCAGCATTAACGAAAACCAGGTGTTTGCCATCTGTGCTGACGCTCAAATCCAGTAGCGACAAGCCAGCCCAGTTAGTGATCCGACGCGGGGCTCCCGATATTTTTGCGCGCGAGGGGTCAATCGGAAGTTCCCACAGGTTCATGTCCCGGTCGTTGGGGGGCGGTTCTTGCATCGTGTAGATGATGCGGCGGTCGGAGGACCAGCAGAAACTGCGTAGCGCGGGAGCGGCAAAGAGAGTGCTGCTAAGACCCCCTGCCACGGGCAAGGTCTCAATGGCCGTCTCTGACCTGTCGCTGTCCGTGTGGGACCTCAGGTATGCGATCCGCCCGCCGTCAGGCGCCCACTGCACTTGCAGAAAACGGTCTCCGCGCGCGGCTTGGAGAAGCTTCCGAGGACTCTCACCGTTAGCGCCCATTACCCAGATCTCGGATAGCGATCTGCCGCCGATGTAAGCAATACGGGCACCGTCCGGCGATACGGATGCGCGTCCCGCATCGTCCCGCAGCCTGCGCAGGCTACCACCAAGAATGGAAACGATCCAGAGACCGGTGGTTTCGCCAGATTCGCCGGGGCCAACCGCCGCCAACGTGGTTCCGTCTGGGAACCACGAAAGGCTGACGCACCGGAAGCAAAATCCTTCTGGAAGAGGAAGAGAATGTGTTTCTCCAGTCTCAAGTCGCCGAACGAAGGCGCCGGTTAAATCTGCGTACGCCAGGTACCTCCCATCGGGGGAAATCGTCGCCGCGTACACGGGATTTTCGGGAGGATTGGTGGTGACACTGCGTTGCAGAAGCATGCGCGCTTCGGGACGCGCACCCAGCGGCCAGCGCCACAAGAAAAATCCGACAGCCAAGGCCGCGATCGCAAGTGCGGCCATGACCAGTGCTGGTTTGCTGCGCTGCTCGGGCACTCGGGCCCGGCTGCTGGAGGACTGAAGTTCCAGGCGCAGTACCGCTGACTCGGTATCTCGCTTCAACCTCTTCATATCCGTTCGCAGCTCGTTCGCACTCTGATAACGCAGCTTGCGGTCTTTCTCCAACGCCTTGCTTATGATCCGCTCCATTTCGGCGTGCATGAACGGATTACCGCGTGCAAGCGGCTCTGGCTCACCATGCAGAATCTCGTCAATGACGACGCCGGACGTTGCGCCCGAGAAAGGAACGACACCCGTCGCCATCTCGTAAAGCACCGCGCCAAAGGAAAAAAGATCCGTGCGCGGATCCAATGGCTGGCCACGCACCTGTTCTGGCGACATGTAGGGAATGGTGCCCATTAGCACTCCCCGCGCAGTCACCGAGTCCTCCAAGCTGGCAGTTGCCATCGAAACAGCACCATCGGCGCTGTGCCGCTGGAAGTACATCAGTTTGGCTAGTCCGAAATCCAGAATCTTGGCTTGTCCCCGGGTGGTGACAAAAATATTGGCCGGCTTAATGTCCCGGTGGATGATGCCGCGCTCATGTGCGGCATCCAGAGCATCGGAAATCTGGATGCCCAGGTCCAGCATCAACTCCAGCGGCAGGGGCTTACCCGCGATCTGGTATTTGAGGGTACGCCCCTCCAAGAACTCCATGACCAGAAACCAACGGTTGTCGTGGCTTGCGATCTCGTGAATGGTGCAAATACAGGGATGGTTCAGCGCCGAGGCGGCGCGGGCTTCCCGCCGGAAACGCTCCAATGCTTGCGGGTCTTCCGCCAGGTCGTCAGGAAGAAACTTCAGGGCGACGAAGCGCCCGAGCGTGGTGTCTTCGGCTTTGTACACCACACCCATGCCGCCGCCGCCGAGTTTTTCGATGATGCGATAATGCGAAACGGCAGAGCCAATCACGGCAGCTCGCCCTTCACGACAGCTTTGATCACAGAATACTAGGGCCTGCGGGTGAGCAAGTCAACGACCGGCGGCCCGATCTACTAACTCACTTCTCGTCGGACTGCTGTACAATTTCCAGGCCGTGCCCAACGCAGCGCGAACTCTGATTGCCCCATTGCTACTGCTTTCTGCATGGGCTACCTGCCAGGATCTGCCCAGGCCGCAAATCCCTTCTGCGGCAGGCAAGCCGGCTCCGAACTTCATCCTCAAGGACGAACACGGTAAGACCGTCAGCCTGGCGTCGATGCGCGGCAAACGCGTGCTCCTGATCTTCTATCGCGGCTACTGGTGACCCTACTGCACGGGCCAACTGCGCGAGTTCGCGCGGCACACAAAAGAGTTCGAATCGCTCAACACTCGCGTGGTAGCTATTAGCGTTGACAATACTGAGCACGCAGCGAAGGTCTGGCAGGACGTTGTGAACCGTCGGTTCACAATCCTGAGCGACCCGGGTGCGCGGGTAATTCGGTCCTATGGCCTGCTGCACCCCCGTGCGGGCATGGAGGGTCAGGACATTGCGTTGGATACCACACTGCTCGTAGATTTCGATGGTCACGAGCGCTGGCGACGAGTCAGCGAAACCCTACCTGATTTGCCCACCGCCGAAGAAATCTTGACACGCATCCGTGAAACACCTCACGCCTCAGAGGGGAAAACAAGGTAACAATCGATTACAGTTGGCTTCACTTCAGTGTCTGGTAGGTTTCTCGCACACTAGAAAGTCCAGACCGTCGCCATCGTGGGCGATGATGTCACTGAAGCGCTCGACGAACTGTGAGCCCGGTACGTGTCGCCCCACTGCGAACCAGCTGTATCAGGATTTCGAGTGGTATTACGCGGCGCAATTTTCTCCGTACTGGTTGGGGGGAACCCACGGCCACCGCAACGCTAGTGCTCGGTTTCGGGCGCAGCTTCTCAAAAACGAGAAACGGCCAGTGATGCTGATCCGGTGTGACTACGTCCGGGTGCTGTGCGACAAATAGGAAACCATTCCGTGCCGCATCATCCTTGACTAGCTCTGCCGGGATGACGTGTTCCTTTTGGTACTCGACCCGAGGCCGACCTGGTTTGGCTTCGGGTTCAATGATGACCAGCCTGCAGCCTAGCGTGAGTGCCTGGTAAAAACTGTGGAGCATTGCGTCGTAAGCTTTCATTTCGTGGTATGCATTCACGACGAGAACCGCATCGACCTGCCCATCGGGTAAATGAGGGTCGTCCTCGGCACCAAGTACCGGGATCACTTGACGCAGATGCTCCTCAACCGACCAATGCCGAATCTCCTCTACCATGGCGGGTTGCACATCTACGACGAAAACTGTTCCTTTGGCTCCGACGCGCTGTGCAAGTTTGCGCGTGAACCACCCCTCTCCTGCTCCGACATCCGCAACGGTGCTCCCCAAGTGTGCTTCTCGAAGGTGGTTCAGGAGGAGAAGGGCTCCCGCTTGTCAGTTGCCCTTAGCCCGGAGCTACAAGGCTGGATTACGCGAGAACGGAAGAAAGGGCTTAAGAATGAGTTGCAGGAACAACTGCAGCGGCTCGCCGGAGCGGTTGCCCAGAGCGGCACTCAGCCTCCCTGCTGCAGGCCATTGCCGAGCGTGAGCCGGAATTGGCGGAGATTGAGAAGTCATTCTGCCAAGAACGTGCAAACCGAAGCTTACAAGCCGAGGAGCTACGACAGTTTGCCTTCACGCGGCTCTCGGCCCTTCCAAAGCTCCTCTGCTTCGACGTCTGGCGAGCTCGCTCCGAACTGGCCCTTCACATTGATTCCGTGAAAATGACTCCGACGGAGAAGGCTGGCAATCGCCGCTATCTTTGCGAAGGTGACTGGAATCTGATCGGAAGTCTTACAGGGGACGTTCTGATGGTTGCGGGGGTGGATTTTAAACCACCGGCCTTTTGGGTTATGAGCATGAAGGGACGCTTAATTGGTCAACCGTTGATTGGGTTGCGGAAGGTCTTCGGAAACCGCGAGTACACATGCTTGGCCGTCGAACTGGATTCGGTCCGCGCAAACGGTCGTGATCTTGATCTCACCAGACTTTGTGCGCATCGAAGCGATAACGTTGCGGATCGGATTCCCCCGTTGGAGTTGCCCGAGCATACGATCGCGATCGCCGGGGTTATCCCAAAGTTGTAGTTCGTGCATCGTGTGGCCGATCACGTCACCCCGAGAATAGCCGTAGCGTCTCTCGAAAGCGGCATTAATATCGAGGAAACGCCCATCACGAACGGTTGAGATGGAGAATGCGACCGGACTCAAACTGAAAATCCTCTGGAACTTGTCCTCCGAAGTCTTGCGGACTTCTTCTGACCGCTCCAAGGCTTTTTTCGCCGCGTGGAGGTCTTGGATGCGTTTTTCAAGTTCGGATCCATAGATTGAGGCGCACTCGTAAAGTCGAGAATTTTGAATGGCGACGGCAGCGGGGATGGCCAGAAGTTGTGCGCGGCGGAGATCTTCTCGTGTAAAACTATCAGGCTGCGAGTGGCCGACCGAGAGAAGACCGAGAGTGTGTTTCGAGGCCATCAACGGAACGCAGAGCCATGAGCCTAGATGGGTGTGGCCAGTGAACGTTTGCCAGTCTGGTTCCTGCCGCGTGTCCGGAAGCAGAACCGCCTGCGAGAGTGCGAGGATTCTTTGCATGAAGGGGATGTCGGCGACGTCGAGCGTTAGGGGATAAGTGAGGCGCTTCTTGGAAGTCTGGTGCCGCACCTTCTCCCGCGCCACAAATAAATGCGTATCTCCTTCCAGTAGCCATATGCGGGCACAGTCACACGAGATAAGGTCAGTTAGGGATTGGAGCAGTGCATCCAGCACAAAGTCCATTCGGAGGTCTTGGGTCAAAGCAAGGGTCGCCTTGCGAAGTGCTTCAGACTCTACCCAGGCGTTCTCGGCAAGCAGCAAATTCTTGATGACTTGGTCTTCTGCCTGCTTCTGCGCTGTGATCTCCTGCGCGGTGCCAACCAGTCGTGCAATGCAGCCGTCGAAATCCCTGACGGGGAATCCGCGAACTGCGATCCAGCGAATCTCGCCGTCAGGGCGCACGATTCGGAATCTCTCGTCGAATTGCCCGCTCTGAGTAGCCTCTTGAAGCTTACCGAGAACGTGCGATCGGTCTTCCGGGTGGATGGCCTCTTCGCAAGACGACGGGTTCGCTTGCAGGCTCTGGCAGGAACGGCCGGTTATCGTTTCGTAGGCCCGATTGACGTAGATGGTGTTCCTTGTCCTTGCGTCGAGCATCCAGAAGATTTCCTGGATGTTGTTGGCCATCTGCTGAAACTCCTGCTCGGAAGCGAGAAGCGCCCCAGTTGTTTGGCGATGTTGCCGATGTAAATGAAGCAAGAATCTTCCGTGCACGAAGATCACGGTGCAAATCGCAAGCAGCAGCACGAAAAGAAGCAGTGGGGAGACTTCGAATTGTTTGAGCTTAGCGCCGAAGACGACCAGGGACAGGATAACGGCTACTACAGCGGCAATTATCGAGAGTGTCCGCCACACGCGGCCGGGTACCGCCTGGGAAGAAAACTTAGAGCGCAGAGCACCAGCTGAAGGCATGACATTACCGCGGAAGCACCGGTTTTGGGCGATAGTACGCGTCTATATAAGGAGCGTCAAGGACTAGCCAGTGCCAAAGCAAACCGTCGACGGATTACCGGATAGACACAGACTGGTTTACAGATTTGCGGCAAGTTCGCGTGGCGCAGGATTCTGCGGCACGCTAAACAGCTGAGATAGACCGAGTTGTGATAGAGAATCGACCAAAGGAATACTGCTTCAACCGCCGGTTCCATCTATCGATAATGTCCTCAACACAGCTTGACCAGACATGACGCTTTTAGCGCCGGCCAGGGTTTCAGGAAGCAGACTCTTGTCGAGCCAAGGTTGGTTGTGGCCAGGCATCAGATGATCAAATTCCTCGAAGTAGGCCATCAATTTCCTATAGCTCGTAACCAAGTCTTCCAAATTGCCAGCTTCCAAATGTGTCCACACTGGACCACTAAGCAAAGTGTCACCGCAGAAAAGTATCCGGTCAGCTCGATCCAGAAGGCAAATATGATCCGCAGCCTCGCCGGGCGTGTAAATTACTTCCAGATCCCAGCCACCAAAATCGATCCGATCACCATCCCGTAACCAACGAGTGACGTTAAATGGTGCGAGAGCAAAACCGCTCGGATCAAAGTCCCGCGGCAACGGTTTGGTTATAGGATTTTCAGTCAAAATTTCCGCTGTATGATTTCGTGGGAGGCTGCCTGAACTGATACTCGACGAGATAACGGATGATCCAACATGGCAAGTTCGTCAAATTGACGATTGCTGCCGAGATGATCGAGATGAGTATGCGTGTCGATTACGATCACAGGTTTGTCAGTTATCTCGGCTACTACCTTACGCAAGTCTCCGATTCCGCAACCGCTGTCGATCAGGGCAGCCTTTTTTGGTCCGATGAGTAAAGCGATAGTGGTGTTCTCGTGATGACCAGTTTCGCAGAAAGCAAAAAGATTACTGGCAATCTCATAGACTTCGAACCAATCCTCCGAGACGGAAATCTTCCTTAGGCTGGAATATTCAGTTTGACGGTTCCCATTCACTGTCATCGAACTGCGCATGGTAGTAGTGGCTGACTAGAGACTGCCCCGAATTGAGCAGACAGAGGAATGCGTTCCTTGCTGGAGGCTAGACCATCCCCTGCAGCGGTCCGCAAAGCGCAAGAGCAACTCCTGCTCCTTTGTCAGTCATACATGACGGCCGCAACGGCGAAACGCGTTTAGAGCGCTCGCCGCGGTTGTTAGCAACAGCCCTTTTGAACGTTAACTGCCCAATTGATCGAGCGAAAAGAGTCGGGTTGTTTACTTATTCTTCAGTGCATGTCTGGCTCTTCTCTGCGCACCACGTTTCTTTCCTTGCGCTTCGTCCCTCGACTGGATGGCATGTGCGTTGACGATGGCCCGAATTAGCCCTGGAAAGCGTTGCTCGAGTTCCGTGCAACGCGACGTGTTGTGGACTTCCACGCCGCGGCGCTCACCACGGATCAGCCCCGCCTCCCTTAGCTCCCTAAAGTGTTGAGAGAGTGTGGACTTCGGGATCGTCTTGTCGCTGACTGTCAGAAATGTCGAGCAGTTCTGCGAGCACTCCTGGGACACGATATCCGCATAAATTGCCACCCGCACCGGGTCGGACAAGGCGTGGAGAATTCCTTCTACCGTAATCTCCTCAATCGATGGGTGGAACAGAGGCCGCATGATAATAAGAGTAGTCATTCAAAGAGAAGGGTTCAATAGTTCCATTATTCCGAACTACTGAATCTTTTCGGGGTCCAGTTCCATCTACTCACTGGAAGCGAATGAAGCGCGGCCTTGCGGGACAGTCCCGAGATTCTCTGAGTTTGGTACCGAAGGCTAGGTAAGGGTCTGAGCAAGGTCACAAAGGGCTCTCGCATTAATCTATCGCACGCATGAAGGAGAACAGTCGTGGGAAAGCTCGAAGGAAAAGTAGCTGTCATCACTGCGGCGACGTCCGGCATGGCGCTCGCCACCGCCAAGCTCTTCGTCAACGAGGGCGCGTACGTCTTTATCACAGGACGCCGCAAAGGTAAGCTCGATGAGGCCGTCAAGCTCATCGGCAAAAACGTCACCGGTGTGCAGGGCGACGCCAGTAACCTAGCCGACCTCGACCGCCTCTACGATACGGTGAAGCGCGAGAAGGGCAAGATCGATATTCTTTTCGCCAGCGCCGGACAGGGCGAGTTGGCCAAGCTCGAAGAAGTAACCGAAGAACACTTCGACAAAACCTTCGACCTGAACGTGCGCGGCACGCTCTTCACTGTGCAGAAGGCGCTGCCTCTGTTCAACGACAACGGTTCCATCTTCTTGAACGGATCCATCGCCAGCATCAAGGGATTCCCGGCCTTCGGCGTCTACAGCGCCAGCAAGGCTGCGGTGCGCTCCTTCGCTCGTACTTGGCTGGTAGAGCTCAAGGAACGCAGAATTCGAGTCAACATCCTCAGCCCCGGCACCATCGACACGCCAATCCTAGACCCGCTCGGGCCAGACGCGAAGGAGTTCTTCAAATCTCAGATCCCTCGCGGCGAAATCGGACACCCCGAAGAGATCGCGACCGTCGCGCTCTTCCTCGCCTCAAGCGATTCAAGTTTCGTCAACGGCATCGAACTCTTCGTCGACGGCGGCACGGCCCAGATCTAAGTCATCGTCACAGGTATGCAGATGCCATCGGCCGGTGGGACCGCACGTCGGCTTTTAATGCCCAAAGCGGTACTGCGTAAGGTCTTCCGTGGCAAGTTCGTGGCAGGCCTCCGGCAGGCCTTCCAGAATGGTGAGCTGCGCTTCCCCGAAAACTTCAAGCTGCTCTCCGAACGCAAGATCTTCGCGGCTTGGCTCCGGCCACTGTTTCGACAACACTGGGTGGTGTACTTGAAACGTCCCTTCGGTGGTCCCCAGTATGTGCTGCAATATCTCGGCCGCTACACCCATCGCGTGGCCATCTCCAATCATCGCTTGGTCTCATTTGTCGATGGCCAGGTCACCTTTCTCTGGCGCGATTCGGCCCACAACAACGAGTCACCAAACCTAAATATCGAAGGTGCGTCGTGGGGGTTTCCTTTCTACCTTGGAAGAGGCATCGATAATGGAAGTGGCGAAGGCATTACCAGGCGTCCTACAAGCGGTTCTACGTAGGATGATGAATGAGCGGCAACTGCGCGGCGGCATGGAGAGAAGATGCGTCGATGCTGCCAAAGGAAGTGGGATCAGAGCGCTCTGCCCAGCACATAGCCACACTGACCCACCTCCATCAACCACTAGAAACCTCTGCTCGCCTTCTACTCCTCGGTATGGTTTGAGTCAATGACGATTTTTCGGTGAGATTGAGTATCGTGAAAAGAAAAAGGGACACTCCCTGGTGAGTGCCCCTCGTTGGAGCACTAATTCGGTGAGTGAGATTGCGGCGATTCTAGAACCACGACTAGTTGGCGCGTACAACGTTATTCTGCCGGATTCTAAGGCTAAGTCCCGAGTAACCCAACATTGAAATCTGCTAAACTTGTCTAGAATGGGTGTGTGGCAATGGGAACACACGCTAGCTGTGTAGCCTACGTGCTCGTCTTCGAATGCGAAACGTGTAAGCGAGATACTTTTGCGTTTTTCCAGACTGAGAAACCAGCATTGGATTTCCATCTGACGTGTGCGTGCGGCTGGGATGGAACTCGACGCGGTACTGAGGCCAAGAGAGTTCTCTGTCAAGACGCTGACTCACCGTTACCGAAACCATAGCCCAGACGGCAGTTCCACACGCTGTCTTTTTCCGATTTGCTGCTAATATCTCCGAATGCCAATCTAGAGTTCAGCCACTAAGGACTCGGAGTCATCTATCGGTGTGAAGGAGTCTTGGGGCTACAGTACTTCTCAGTTGCCAATGACCGACTGTTAGCTCCCCGGAACGGATGCGGAAACTTAAGTACGCTCTTATTACGTTGTGACTTAATTTGGACGGGGAAATTAGGCCACGTGTTCAACACCGGGCGTGTGGCCTCTATGCTTTCTTCGGCTTGTAATCGCGGCAGTCACAGCCAGGAAATCTGCAAGGGCTGTGGAACTTCTTTTCGTCGACGCGGCGTGACTGATGAAAAGACATCCCGTGGAGGTTTCCGGTGTGGCCCTTCACCCGCATCGTGTCAATGGGTAAGCCGAACAGAAGCGAGAGGAGCTGGCAAAGGGCGAGGCAGGGATTCCAAGAGCACCAACGCAGGCCAATCTCCGGAACCAAGCCGTAACGAGAGACGATGCTTTAACGAGGTCGTCAAGGATTTGCCACTCGTTTTCCTGAATCAGACGGTTGTCGCTGCACCAGGACAATCGCATTGCTGCAACCGGCCGCCTGCCAAAAGGATCCGAGTTCCTGGACTCTTAGCACTCCGTAAAGTCGGAGTCTGCGCCCACTTTTCTTGGCATGCGGTCCGTTTTATATGGCTTCCAGACTTTGCCCGATGCTCAAGTCTCAGCGAGATTCTGCCGCAGGTTTTCTGATTGAAGATAAGGTACTCACCCCACTTCATCCCGTAGTACGCCGCGTCGCTGTGGAACTTCCCGCTTCTCCACCACTCCGTAGTCGGCGTTTTCCTTCAACCGCGTCACGAAATAAACTCCCTGCTCGGTCAAGTTCGCCTCATGCGCTCGCGTTCTTCTCGTGGTTCTTCGACTCCAAGTCTATCGGAATCGGTGGTTCTGTGACAACGACACCTTCACCACAGATGCCGGCCCGGTTTGCGTGACCACCGCGGCCAGCACCACCGGCCTTGTTGGCACTTACCAAATCGGACAGAAGTAGCTCTCAAATGGCATTACCGCAACTTCCAAGACTGCAGGCCGCCGGCTTCGGCGGCCTGCACCTGTTTTGAATCGAAATGGCATCCCCACCGCCCCTACCAACCTGACCTGAAAAGAAATCAATTGGGACGCTCCCCCTTTCCGTGGCCTGCAAGGCCAAAAATGCCAGGCTGCGGCCCGATTCGTTGTCGAAGCTGGTGAAGGTGAAATTGTGAAACGGGGCAACGGACTAACTGCGCGTTACAAATAGGGCAACAACTTACTTGGGCAAATAGAACCGATTATCGGGCTCGTGCGTAGTTCTGTGCGGAACGAGTAACAACGGGACTTAACTGGCAAGAGGAATGATCCCGGATTGGTACCTAGATTTTCCGCCACCTCAATCGGATTGAATCAGATCTCGGACAGCTCCACGAAGCAATTTGGCCGCTGCCGACAGGACTTTCCAAGCGGCTCTCAGATCGGCCTAGATTTGCTCTCGCCCAGCTCTTCCGAGCCCCTGAATGGCTTGTTGGCGCAGAAACCCCGAATATTTTCGGTCCGTAAGTGGTTGATGCGATTGCCTCAATTTTCATGGGATTTAAGGCCCAAAAACACATGGTTGTGGGCAATTACCACAAATGTGTTTAATCATTGATGTATTGCCACAAGACTTCCCACACAACCCTGTTTCTGAACCGTGAAGGCCGGCTAGGAGATTCTGCGAGGTTGGGCCGTCCCTACACGTTTAAGTCGGGTGTGGGCAGGTGGGGTAGCGTTGGGACTCGAGATCAGTCAGCCTGAACACACCCTTTGTCTCAATGAGTTAGTGAGGACTGTTGTTGCTAACAGGACTCGCAGTTTGCCCTGGCGCAGCACCGCGCGTATCGACACCAATCTCCATCGCTGTATGTTTTGCGAAAACAACATCTGTCCCGCGTGCCATGAAGTTGTTGTAAATCGACCGGCCAGCCCCGATTGCGCCCATTGCAATAGCCAAAGGCTGCGAATGCACAGTCGCTCCGATTACGATGCCAACCACCTTGAATCCGCCCGCTCCACCTTCGGCACGGTTAAATGGTTCATCTTCGTGAGTGGCCGCTGCCAAACCGACGGCAATCCCACTCCTCAAGTACCGAGTCTTGGAAGTCTTGGTCTCCGCTCCGCCTTCGGCATCAAGCTGTAGGTTATCCGCTGTGCCCGCCAGGACCCCTTGAACCATTGCCTCTACTTTTGACTGGACGCCGTTGGGCAGCACCAGATCACGAAACACAAATCGAAGTTGCCCGTTGTGTTTCCAATGCCGCGCCGGCTGGACTTGCACCACGCTTCCCTTCAGCACGCTTCCTTGCG
>Ga0070711_100001434_pt1 | contig 13102 bp, 5 predicted proteins | sample LARL53metaG_FD_65452 | JGI IMG/M metagenome (GOLD analysis project Ga0070711, IMG submission 65452) | Corn, switchgrass and miscanthus rhizosphere microbial communities from Kellogg Biological Station, Michigan, USA - LAR L5-3 metaG | ecosystem: Host-associated > Plants > Roots > Rhizosphere ... | reverse complement strand
CGGCCGTAAGCTCCTTGGTCGCCTCGCGCAGTTGCTCGGCTCGCTGCCGCGCGGAGTCCAGAGGCGCATCGGGAAGAATTACGACAAACTCTTCGCCTCCAAAGCGGCAGACGATATCTTCGCTTCGCAGTTGTGTTTGGAGCAGATTTCCCAAAGCATGCAACACGAGCAAGTTCCATCGGAGCGTCTTATTCGGCGAATTGTCGTCAGCGACTTGCGGGCGCAATTTACTCACGGCGTCTCCCTGCGGTGAGGCGTAGTGTCGGGTTTTCGGTGAAGTGGCCCAAGGTCAGGAAGTTGGGCAATAAACGGCGTCACGCGATGCTTTGACTGGATAGGAGTGAGTTACTTCTGGTTTGATACGAAAGACTTAGGCGGGATTGGGACGTTTTGGCGCACTTGTTTCAGTTCGATGGTAGACGAGCCGGTCGGGCCAGAAAGTCGTCGTCCGAAGGGGACCTGCACGCCGTTTACTTGGCGATAGTCAAAATAGTCGATTCTGCTGGGATTGAGGCCGAGTGGAGATTCAGCGTATCTTTCAAGGCGCGCTAGCAACCCGGAATGCCTGTCGAAATATAGCTTCACTTTCGGATGTCCCTCGCGCACACCGACCAGTAAGGACATGTCCATGCCGTTCACGCTTTCCGGATACTCGACTCGGAGTTCAGGGAAAATTTGGAGGACGTGAATTGGGAATGGAAGATCGGCGTCGAAACGAGCTGCGTCCAATTCGTCGCTTTGTAAGCGCTGTGGTGGTCGGCCTGGAGCGGTGAACCAGGCACTTTGACCGTTGAAGATCGTGGAGCTGTCGCCGTTGGCGAGGTGCCGGATGATTGCTTGTTTGCCGGCTTCGCCAGAAATGATCTCAATTGGCACGGAAGTTCCATCCGTGGTTATTGTGCCTTCTTCGATGCGGCTGGTGACCTCCTCAATTGCGGCCCTACCGCCTAGCGCGGCAACATAGGCGTCGAGGATTTGCGACACGGACGGCAACGCCTCGGGAAGTTCGGTGGGTGCAGCGTTCGCGCGCGGCGACGCAGGACCGTCGTTGATTTTGACCGCGGGATCGGCGGACGGTGTATGTGCGCCGCGATGACACGAAAAGCATGTGACTTCGCACAGGTTTTCGAAATTGTCTTTGTTCAGGGCTAGCGTCATGCGGATCATTTTTCGCGCGGTCTGCTTGGGTTTCTTGTCGTCTTTCTCGAAATGACCTGGAACGTGGCAGTAAGCGCACTCCACGCCGAGGGCCGAGCTCATGAATTGCATGGTGGACATGACTTGATCGGCCGGGACGTCCTTTAGCAGCTGAATGTTCTTGAACACTTCTCCTGCGGACTTCGGAGGTGCGCTCGCGGAGGTCTCCGTGTCTACCACTGATTTGGTCGTCTCTCCCGATCGCGGAAACATGGCGTCGTGGATTTTTGCGGATAGGCTTGCGGCTTCCGCTTCCTTGCCTTGCGACCGGTAGAGACCTACAAGGGGGCCGGCCGCGGGCAAATACAGAGGGTCGAGCGCCACGGCCTTTTCCAGATGAGCGATCGCGTCTGCGATGTCTCCAGCTTGCTGGCGAGCGGATGCGGCATTTCCTTCGTTGACCGGCGAATTGGGATTGAGCTGCAACGCACGGTCGAACGCTAGCTGGGCTTCCGAAGATTGTCTTCCCAAGAGCAGTGCTTGTCCGATCCACGAGAAAAGTTCGCTGTCAGCCGGGAATTGATTTTGCACTTCGACTAGCGCGCGATAGCCCTGGATCACGAAAGATTGCGAGCGACGCTGCACTCCTGCGTCGATGTAGGCGATTCCGAGATTGCGCTTTTGAAGTTCGGGAGCGGGCTCGCGCCATGCGGCGATGTCGTTGTCCGAGGCGAGTTCGGACAGAGGCTCGGGGCGGCGCTGGATGCGATGGTCAGTGAAGGCGGTGTGGCCTCCGTCTTTGGCGTCGCGCTTGGGCATGTGGCAACGGATGCAATCGGAGTTGCGTGGTGGATGCGACGCGGGAAATTCGGACGTGTGACAAGACAGGCAGCGCGAACGGAAAAACTCAGTGGATTCACGAGGTTTGTTGTGGGGATCGTGGCAAGTGCCGCACCAGAGTTTGCCATTGGAGTTTCGCGCGCATGCGCTGAGTGCAAGTTGCTCGACGTGGCTGATGACTTTGAACGCTCCGGGCGCAGCGCCGGGAGGAATGGCGTTGTGATAGACCGTGAACGTGTCTTCCAGTCGCTGTCCGGCGACAAAATCGCTGAAGCTCTTGTCGGGATTCGGGACACGCGCAACTCCAAACAGGTGGCATTGCTCGCAGACGCTATCGCGGCGGGCGGGCTCGAGCTTGGCCGGATTGACGATTGTTCCCGCGCGCGGGTCGGCTAGATGCCTTTCGACGGGGCCATGGCAGCGCTCGCAGGTGATCGACTCAGCCCCAAACGCAGGCGAACGGTATTGGTTGAGCGTGCCTGAGACATTCAACGCCGATCCGGAGTGGCAGAACACGCAGCCCTCGCCGACTGGGCGGGTGAAATCAGGGGAGTGCAAGTTCTCGTAGCCGGGCGCGAGGTCGTAGGCTTGGCGGCTTCGATAGTAGGCGAGCGGTGATTGAAAGAGGTGGTTGCCGAGGTTGATCAGGTAGCCGCTCGCGTGAATACCGGAACCGATTACGTAGCCGATGCGATAGTCGGTGACGTCTCCCGCGGCTTCGAGGCGTTGCCAGTCACCGGTGGCATTGGAAAAAATAGTGATCTTGCCGTCGGGAATGTTGACGGCGCCTTGGGGCTCCTGCTGCGAGCGGCGCAGAGAATGCGCCATCGTGGAATTCGAATAGCCGTCCACTTCGGCCTTGTGGCAAAGGACACAACGCTCGGAGCCTGTTCCTTGCCGAGGGAATTGCGGAGCATTCGCTCGCGTGCTGGTTTGCGGGTTGTGGTTTGTGCTCGATCGACCCCAGACAGAAGTGCTGATGCTCAACGCCATAGAGCCGATCAGCAGCAGGAAGGAGAGGACGTAAGGTACGCTTGGCAAATTTTGCGGATCGGGAATACGCAATCGAAATAAGACGTTGGACAATCTGGAGTTCGCGTTCTTGGACATCCGGTATGTCCGTCTTTCAATTCAGCGCACTTTGCGCGAATCGCCGCGCTGGAGCGCACCAACGTGAATTCGAGATGCGGTCAAATTCCACGAGCCAAATGGTAATACATGTCATTCCATTTGAGCTCTTTGACCAAGCTTGGAAGAGTTGTCTTGTTGTCGATTTGCAAGCACTCCATTCCGGCGATGTCGGCGAAGTCCTGCAGATGCTCGGTGGTCACTGCGTAGCTCAGCGAGGTGTGATGCGAGCCTCCTGCGAGGATCCATGCGGTTGCGGCAATTTTGAGATCAGGCTCAGGAGCCCAAAGCGCGCGAGCCACAGGTAATTTAGGAAGCTGATGCTCGGGACGGACGACGCTTACGCGATTCACGATCAGACGAAAGCGATTTCCCATGTCGACAAGCGAAGCGTTCACGGCGAGGCCGCTAGAAGCGGTGAATACTAGTCGCACGGGATCTGATTTGCCACCGATCGAAAGAGGATGAATTTCGACCGATGGCTTGGCATCGGAAATTGACGGACATACTTCGAGCATGTGCGCGCCAAGAACCTGACTGCCGTTGCGCAAGTGATAGGTGTAGTCCTCCATAAAGGTGGTGCCACCTTTGAGGCCGTGACTCATGACTTTCATGGCGCGGACGAGCGCGGCCGCTTTCCAGTCGCCTTCGGCGCCGAATCCGTATCCGTCGGCCATCAGACGCTGGACGGCGATTCCCGGAAGTTGCGGTAGGCCATGTAGATCTTCGAATGTGTCGGTAAAGGCGGCGGACCCAGTGTCGGCGAGAAAGTGCCGGAGCCCGAGTTCGATTTTAGCCGCTTCGCGCAAGACTCCCCGCTGGTCTCCGGCCGCACGCAAGGGCTGGGCGACCGCGTAGGCGCAATCATATTCCGCGACGAGCTTTTCGGTTTCCGCATCGCTTACTCCGCGAACGAAACGGGCCAGATCGCCGACGCCGTAACCATTCACCGTGTAGCGCAGGCGAATCTGCGCTTCGACTTTATCTCCCTCGGTCACTGCGACGTTGCGCATGTTGTCGCCGAGGCGCGCGACTCTCAAGTGTTGCGCGTCGTGCCACGCGCAAGCCGCTCGCGTCCAGACGGCGATCTCCGACTGAACACCGGCATCGTGCCAGGAGCCGACGACAACTTTTCGAGAGAGCCGCATGCGGGCCGCAATATGTCCAAACTCGCGGTCGCCGTGGGCCGACTGGTTAAGATTCATGAAATCCATGTCGATGGTGGACCATGGGATTTCTTCGTTGAATTGCGTATGAAGATGCAACAACGGCTTACCGAGAAGGCGGAGGCCGCCGATCCACATGCGGGCCGGCGAGAACGTGTGCATCCAGGTGATCAAGCCGACGCAATTCTTGGAGCTGTTGGCGTCCAAACACAGTTGATCGATGGATTCGCTGGTGGTCATCACTGGCTTGACTACGATTTTTACCGGCAGGGAAGGAGTGGCGGAGATGCCTCGGGCGATCGCTGCGGAATGTTCGTCGACAGTCTTGAGGATTTCGTGGCCGTAGAGGTGTTGGCTGCCTGTGACGAACCAAACTTCCAAATTCGAAAGGTCAATCATCCTTCATCCTCGGCCCGTTGTTGCTTGCTACGACCATGAACTCTCGCCGCCATTCGTTCTTGGAGCAAAGCGGTTGAAGCGTGCTTCTGACGTAATTGGAACCGTGCAACGACACGAGAAGCTCGACTGGGACACAAGAGGGTCGACTGCGGAAACTTTCTCGAACCTGTGGCAGGGTTCCGACCTCAACATTTGTAAGGGGTGTAGAAATTGTCTCGCAACCCTCAGAGACTCATTGGATCGCTGTGCGCCTTCGCGAACAGCGATCCAATGGTTGTTTCTGAGAAGTAGTTAGAAGGTGATCTTTCCCCCAATTTGCCACCATCTCGGCAGTGTCTGGGCAGTCGCGAGGCCAAAGTTACCCTGCGAAAGATCGCCCTGTATCGACTGGAAATTGGCATGGTTGAAGAGGTTATAGAATTCAAATCGAAGCTGGAAGTTGACCCTCTCGGTGATGTGGGTGTTCTTGTACAAGTTCACGTTGGTCTGCACGAAGGACGCGTTGCGGAATCGCCCGGTTTTCTCGTCGCCTTCGGTGCCCGGCGTCGGTGCGGTGAACTGCGACTTGAAGAGGCTGCCCGAAGTGAAAGCGCCATGCGACGTTAACTGCGCGTAGCTATTTACGTTCGGGTAATCGTTATTGTCTCCGTCGGCGTTATAATCTCCGCCTCCGGTGAACGACGCGCTTGTGAATACGGTGAAGGGATAGCCCGTTTGATAGGTGCTTGTGCCACCGATACCCCATCCCCCAGTGAGTTTACCCAAGGCTCCTTCCCCACTGTTCAAACCGGGTAGCTCGTAATTGAAGGCAGCGGAGAATCGGTTCGGCGTATCCCAAGGCGAAGGTCCGTAGTATTGATGCGGGTCTGCCGCGGTCGGATAAATACCTGCGTCATCCTTGGACACAGAACGCATATACCAGACATCGAAAAATCCGCGCTTGACCTTCCCTCTGAGGTCAAATGTGACGCCCTGATAGTTCGCCACACGGTTGTTCTGCGTGTAGTTAATCACGCCGAAGCTGGGATTGAGCCGGGTCGGAGCGGAGTTGGGCGGCTTCCCGATGAGGTCGCCGGCCATGGCGTTAATGTCCTGACCATAAGACACCTGTCCGCCCTGGTTCCCACCGCCTACCAGGTTCGCTGTGTGCGACCCACTGTAGAGCACGCTGGCCACGAGATACCGGCCCAGTTGGTGTTCCAAAGTTCCGGAGTAGATGTACGCCGTCGGCGACACGATATTCGGATCGATACCGCCAATCGTCAGCCCTGCTCCGGGAATTCCGCCTGCTGCATCCAGACATGGAGCGACGGGGCACAAGGCAGTTCCCGCCAGTTGGGGAAATACGAATCCAAAGGGCGGTTTGCTGCTCGTGCCTTGCACAAAGACCGGTTGGTTGGCCGGTGCGTTGGCCGCAAAGAAGGTCGGCAGGATCAGACCGGGCGGGTTGCCGCGAAATTCTTCCTGAATATTCGCGGGCGTCAGCCAATTCGAATACATTCCGAATCCGCCGCGCACGAGCCACGTGCCCTTGCCGGTGATATCCCACGCGGCGCCTATTCGCGGGGTGTAGGATTTTGGCGACTGATTGACTGCGTGCTTGGCAGGCACGGCGACACCGTTCGCCACCTGTTCTTCCATGGTCGAACCATCGCCGAGGTGGAAGTTGCCAAACACGGTGGCGTCCGACCGGGAGTACGGATTTCCCTGATTGTCGAAGCGGAAGCCCAAAGTCAGGGTGAGATTCCGTCGCGCTTTCCAGGTATCCTCCACAAATAGGCCCCATGTTTTGGAAGCCGCGTTCCAGTTCCAGAGCTGCTGCTGGCCAGTGATCGGGTTATACATCACGCCGCCTTCGGTGGCTGGTGCGTCCTGCGCCAGCGCCAACAAGTTGTTGAAGCTGAAGGCAGGATGCGACCAAGGGCCTTCGAACGGCTCGACGTCATCGCCGAACCAACCTTCGTAGCCGACTTTCAGAACGTGAGCTCCGCGCACGTGGGTCAGCACGTCGCGCCAGTGGTAGTTATGTTGAATGAAATCGCCCTGCGCAAAACCGACGCCGTATCCGACGCTCTGTCCGGTAACGGTGATGCCCGGAATGGTGAAGTCGCCGGTTTCTCCGAGGAATCCCTCAATGCGGTTCTGCGCGAAGATGGCTTCGTTCAGTGTGGTCGGGCTGAAGTCGTGCGTCCAGTTCACCTGAAACGCGCGCTGCACCGTGTGTTGTGTGGTAGCAAATTGCGGAATCACGTTCGGGTCGTTCTGATGGGAAAGCGTGCGGAAGAAACTGCCGTAGATACGGTCTTTTGAGAAATACTTGTCCACACGAATGAAATACTGATCGCCATTGCGGAAGCCGGTCGAATTGAAAATACCGGTGTCGATCATCGGCGTTGTGCAAGGCAGGAAGCTGGTCGCGGCCGTTCCGCAAGTTCCTGGGAATACATCGTTTGCCGTCTGCGAGACGCCGCTGATCGTCGCGCCAGAAGGTGTGTAGGTCGTCAGAATCTTTGTTCCAAACGTGGTTGGAAAGTTCGTTTTAGCGAAGGACGCAAATGCGGCATCGGGAAACGTGATGGTCGTGTTTCCAGTGGAAGCGGAAGCGCGCGAAGGTTCCACGCCAAACATGAAGAAGAATTGATGGTGAGGAATAATCGGGCCGCTGATTGCGCCTGAAAAGTTGTTGCTATGGAATGGCGCGTACTTGTGATCCGAACCGGGCAGGGAATACTTCGCGAACATACTCTGGTAGTTGAAGTAATCGCTGACCAAACCGTGGAACTGGTCGGAACCCGATTTGGTCGTCTGCGTGACCTGAAGCCCGCTGCCTCGCCCGTATTCCACCGAGAACGTATTCACTTGGATATTCATTTCTTGAACGAAATCGGCGTCGGGGGTTAGATTCAAGACGCCTTGGCGGATCGCGCTGGTGACGTCCAGGCCATCGACGATCCACATGTTTGCGACGGTGCCTTGGCCGTTGACGCTGATGTCCACGGCTTCTTCAGTGGAATAGTTGTCAACGCCCGAGCCCGGGGTGCCCGAAACCACCCCAGGTCCGCCGTTCAACCCGAGACCCGAAACTCCGGGGGCCACGCTGATGAGCGCGAGCATGTTGCGGCCCGCCAAAGGCAAATCCGCAAGGGCCTTGGTTTCTAGCGTCGTTTGATTGCGCGTGTCCGCGGTACTGACCAGAGGAGTTTCCGAGGTCACCGTCACGGTCTCGGTCGCGGAACCTACCTTGACCGCGAGGGGCACGGTCAGAATCTGATTGTTGGCCAAAACGACAGAAGTGTCGGATTTGGAGAAGCCCGACGCTTCGACAGTTATTTTGTAGGTGCCTGGTCCAAGGCTCAGGAAACGATAGTCTCCCGAAGCATCGGTGGTGGTGCTTTCGGACAATTGTGTAGTGACGTTGAGGAGTATGACGTGGGCTTGGGCGACGGCGGCTCCGCTTGGATCCGTAACAGTGCCCTGAATGTTGCCGGAAAATTGAGCCCAAGCTACGCCTGCGGTTAGAAGCAGCAGGACGGACACACGGCCGAGGAACCCTGCGAGAAATCTCAGATACATGCGCGCTCACCCCTTCGTTGAGTAGGTAAACGATTACTTGACAGCGTGCGTGCGTAAACGTTTACTCAGTGGGCTCATCATATATTCCGATACAAACTATCTGTCAAGCGATTTCTAGTATTTTTCCACTAGGCGGTGATGGAAGCTTCATGTTTCGGCCGCGGTTGAGGACCAGTACCGAGTCCCCGAGCGACAGGAGCGTGTTCATCGCTTGAGGGAGCTAACCACTTGATTTGCAGGGCGATGATAGACGAATTCAACTGGCCACGCCCTCGAACGATGCATCCGCCTCGCGTGGGAAGCTCCGCGGCTACGGACTCGCGGGTTTATCGTCTTCGAGTAACTTGTAACGGTAGCGCGCTCTCTCTTCGTTGGTGGCTTGCTCGCGGAGTTGGGCCAGACGGGAGAGCAATTGCGGAATTTCCTTGTTCTGCCCGGTCTTCCGCAGCGCTTGGATCAGCCGGTAAACGGACGTTTGATCTCTCGGGTCGATGGCCAGGGCTTGCCTGCTCTGCTCGATGGCTGCCTGATATTGTCCGGTTTGCATGTACAGTTTCGCGAGAACCGCTCGCGCGGCGGCGAGCGTAGGCTGCAACGTCACCGCCTGTTTGGCTGATCGCATTGCCAGTTTGAACTCGGGCGTCCCGGAATCGCCGCCTTTTTGAGACAAAATGTCGGCTTGCAAGTACAGCAATAGAGGGTCGTTGGGTTTGTGGGCCAGCTTTTCTTGAATCGAACTCAGCGCGTGATCGAAATCGTTGGCTTGCACGGCAGCCAAGCCTTGAGCGGCCGTGCTCATAGACTGGTTCGGGTTCAGTTCGTAGGCCTTTTCGAAGTCGGCTTCCGCTTTATCATACTGAGCGAGCTGCACGTATAGGACGCCTCTCGCCACGTACAATTCGTCAGCGCTTGGCTGGAGGGTGAGACCTTCCGAGATCACGTCGATTCCCACTTGAAATGACTGATGAGCGAACGAGACGTTCGCAAAATCCAGGTAGAGGCTCGTATTCTTGGGATCGAGAAGAAGCGCTTGGCGGAGCGTGGCGACGGCCTGCGGCGTGTCACCCGCATCTTCGTAGGCCCTCGAAGCCAGTTGCAGCGTATCCGCGTTAGCCTCTTTGGAATCGAGCAGGGGGCGTAGCGTCGAGATCGCGTCCTGAGGTTTGTGACCCATCAATTGAATTGATGCAAGGACGCGAACCTCTTGCGCGTCGCCCGGCCGCAGAGCGACGGCTTTCTGAAAGACCGCGACCGCATCATCAAACCGTTTCAGTCTCACCAGGCAAGTGGCGTAGGCGTGCAATGCGTCGATCTGAGTATCGACTAATTCAGCCGCTCGTTCGAAATGTGGCGCAGCGGCTTTGCAATTTCCCTGCCTGTATTCCAGTACCGCCAGCATGGCGGAAGCGGTAGGATCGCCCGGGCGCAGTTGCAACAGATGGTTGAGCAGCGGTACCGCGTCTTGGCTTCCCGCTTGGTATTGAATCTGCGCGGCGCCAGCGAGTGCGGCAATGTTGTTTGGAGAAATACTCAGCGCATGCTGAAAGGCCGCCAGCGCCTGCTTGTTGTCTCCTTTGCTGGCATAGGCAATCCCTTGCAGTGTCCACAGTTGCGGATTCCGGGGAGTCTGCTGGAGGGCGGATTGGCTTAATGCGATGGCCGTATCGTAGTCCCGGACTTGCAATGCCTCGCTGATGGGCTTGCTGACGCTCGACGGCGTCTGGCAATTCGCCAAAGTTCCGCATGCGAGTAGGGCAGCGAATACGCAAAGTTTCGAAAATGAAGTCATCAAAGAAGCGTACAGAGCCTTTGCTATCGACGGAATCCAGAATACCCTAAGCGAGTAAGCGATTACAGCAAGTGTTTGACGTCCGGCCGCACTAGCGTTATACATAGGGGCGCGAGCAAACGCTTACTAGGTCCTGGCGCGCCTTCCTGGTTCGCCGAACCTCCATCTGCGCTTTCGCAGCAGTCAGGTAAGCGGAGGAGATTCGATATGAAACGTAAGTCCAGACGGCAATTCCTTGCCACCACCGCAGCTTCTACCGCCGGACTGCTCGCCATGCGAGCGATTCCCGCGTGGGCCAGGAAGACGGTTGCGCCGCAGATTACTCCTTCGCTTTCGGTTTTTGGTTACTCGCAGGTCCAACTATTGGACGGGCCTTTCAAAACTCAGTTCGAGCAGAACCACAAACTCTTCCTCGATCTAAACGAGGATGGCATGCTGAAGCCGTTTCGCGTGCGCGAAGGACTCCCGGCTCCCGGTCCCGACATGGGAGGCTGGTACGACAACGGCGACGACTTCGACCCGAAAACGAATTTCCACGCGTTCATTCCAGGTCATACCTTCGGTCAATATGTTTCGGGGTTGGCGCGAGCCTATGCCGTAACGGGTTCGAAGCCGACGCAAGCCAAAGTGCACCGTTTGGTCAAAGCCTTCGGCGAAACCGTTGAGCCGACCGGCAAGTTCTATGTCGACTATCGACTCCCGGCGTACACCTTCGACAAGACCTGTTGCGGCCTGATCGACGCGCACGAATATACCGCCGACCCGAATGCGCTTGCAGTTCTGAAGCGCGCCACCGACGCGGTTCTCCCGCATCTGCCCGAAAAGGCGCTCAGTCGCGCTGAACAGGAAGCTCGTCCGCACAAGACCATTGCGTATACATGGGACGAAACTTACACGCTGCCCGAAAATTTTTTCCTCGCGTACCAGCGCAGCGGCGATGAACGCTACAAGCAACTCGCGGAACGCTTCATCTATCACGAGTATTACGACGCACTCGCCGAAAATCACAATGCGCTGCCCGGCAAACACGCCTACAGCCACGTAAACACTTTTAGCTCCGCCATGCAGGCCTACTTCATCCTTGGCGACGAAAAATATTTGCGCGCCGCGAAAAACGGCCTTCGCATGGTGCAGGAACAGAGCTACGCGACGGGCGGTTGGGGTCCCGACGAGGCATTCGTCGAGCCCGGGCATGGCCTCCTCGCCAAGAGCCTTGGTACGACTCGGTCGAGTTTCGAAACTCCCTGCGGCGCGTACGGCCAATTCAAAATTACGCGCTATCTTCTCCGCCTTACGCAGGATTCTCGTTACGGCGACAGCATGGAGCAAGTGCTCTACAACACGATTGGCGGAGCCAAGCCGATTCGCCCTGACGGCGTCAGCTTCTACTACTCCGACTACAATAACGAAGGCGCCGAGAAGGTGGATTACAAGGACAAATGGCCGTGCTGCTCCGGCACTTTTCCGCAACTGGCTGCCGACTATCACGTCAGCGCCTACTACCCAGGCAAAGATGGCGTCTACGTGAACCTGTTTCTACCCTCGCGCCTCGCTTGGACGCAAAACGGTTCGAAGATCGCCATCACTCAGCACACCAGCTATCCACGAGCGAACACAACGCAACTTCAGATTGACGCGGCACGCCCCGAGCAATTCACGATCTACATGCGCGTCCCCGAGTGGACAGATGCAAAGACGAGAATCTCCGTCAATGGCAAGGCGGTAGAGAGCCAAGTCACTCCAGGCAAATTTTTCGCGATCAACCGCACGTGGAAAAACGGAGATCGAATCGAATACGAACTCGGCATGCCGCTGAGCCTGCAAGCAGTCGATTCACAAACGCCGAACACTGTCGCGTTGCGCCGTGGTCCATTGGCGTATTTCGCGATCGGTAATCCACCGCAAAACTTTACTCGCGCTCAACTTCTGGCCGCGACGGCCGCAGCTTCGAGTTCCGATGACTGGATCGTCCAAGGCAGTGCGGGAAAGGTCGTCTTCCGCCCCTTCGGCGCAATCGGTGACGAACAGTACCGCCTCTATCACAACGTCACGGCTTAAATTCGAATACCTTTAACAAATGGAAGGGAATCGACGCGAGAGCGCAGGTCGCGTCGAAGAGGGTATCGGTCATGAACTCGAAAAAGAACGATGTTTCACGACGTGAATTTCTGTCCGCTGCCGCCTCTTCGGTTGCGGCCTCCTACCTCGCCTATCCTGGAATCCCGCGCGTGATGGCGAGTGCAGCAAGGGAGGACGCCGGAGCCGCAACAATACCGTGGCGCGATCAAGGTGTCCTAAACCTCGCCAATTCACCTTACGCGAAATTGCACTCCGTTCCTGTTCGCGCTGTCACCATCGAAGAGGGCTTTTGGTCCAAGCGTCGCAAGACCAATGTCGAGAGCAGCATTCCCACCATGCACGACCAACTCGAGCAGCACGGTCGGATGGACAACTACCGCCGCATGGTTGGTAAAAGTAACGCCCCGCAAAAAGGTCCCTATTATTCCGATTCCGACATTTACAAGTGGACCGAAGCCGTCGGATTCGCTCTGCAGTCCGGCGATATTCCCGAACTCCGTAAGACGACCGACGGCATGATCCTCGAGGTTGTAGCAGTGCAGGAGCCGAGCGGGTATCTCAACACCTATTACGTCGAGGACAGAGTTTCGCAACGAATGCTTCCGAGAAGTCAGGAAGTCGGCCACGAGCTCTACAACCTCGGCCACATGTTGCAAGGCGCCATCGCGTACTATCGCGCCACCGGCGATCCAACTCTGATGAATGCGGGCGCCAAATTTGTCGATGGCTTCCTGATTCCCGGCTACGGCCCGGGTTCCGATAAAAAGCCGATCGTCTCCGGCCACCCGGAAATCGAAATGTCCTTGATCGAGCTCTACCGCACGACGGGCAATCGCCGTTACGTCGACTTGGCCGGCTATATCCTGAAGGGTGACGATCGTATCCCTCTGGAGCCGCGACAGATCACCTACATGTATTGCGGCGTTCCGTTCACGTCGCGCACAAAACTCGAGGGTCACGCCGTGCGCGCCATGTACGCCTGCTGCGGCGC
>Ga0070711_100001432_pt1 | contig 13111 bp, 11 predicted proteins | sample LARL53metaG_FD_65452 | JGI IMG/M metagenome (GOLD analysis project Ga0070711, IMG submission 65452) | Corn, switchgrass and miscanthus rhizosphere microbial communities from Kellogg Biological Station, Michigan, USA - LAR L5-3 metaG | ecosystem: Host-associated > Plants > Roots > Rhizosphere ... | reverse complement strand
CAAACACGTGGCCGGCGTCCTCGGCCAGACGATCCCAGTCGGCGGCAGCCACGGCATCGAGCGACCTGGCGTACTCGACGTCCGCCCCCGACTGTACCGGTGGCCGCGGCGCCCGGCCGGTGACGTGCACCCGGATTCGGTCACGAGCCGCGGCCACGTCGTGCTCGTCACCGCCGAGGGCGTGCCGTGCCGCACGGGCGGCGTCGAGGCCGACGAGCGACGCGCGCAGCGCTGCTCCGGCCGCCCGTCCGTAGTGCTTGTCGGCATAGCGGTGCTGGCTCTCCAGCAGGAGCAGTGACCGCTCCGCCCGTCCATCAGGCGAGCTGCCGCCCGACGCGTGCACCGCCTCGACGGTGGGCACGAACACCGTCCGCCATCCGCGCCGCTTTGCCCGCACCAGCCAGTCTGTCTCCTCGTAGTAGACGAAGAAGCGTTCGTCGAACGGCCCGACGTCGCCAAAGGCGCTCCGGCGCAGGAACAGGCATGCTCCAGTGGCTGCGTCGACCTGACGACGAGAGCGGTAGTCCCAGTCGAGCATGCGGTACCGACGTGGGCGCTGCCAGCGCGGGAACCGCTCGGCCAGGGCGAGATCCTCGGCGACCAGATCGAACGGGCGCGGAGCGGTGAAGCAGTTGCGTGCGAGCCGGCCGTCGACATCGAGCAAGCGCGTGACGGCGGCCGCCACCCGCTGGTCGCTGAACGCGTCCCTCACGTCCCCCCAGCGTCCGTAGATCTGGTGGACGTCCGGGTTCAGGAGCAGGACGATCTCCGCCTCGGCTGCGGACATCGCCCGGTTCACCGCGGCGGCGTAGCCCAGGTTCACGGGATTCGTGATGACCGTCGCGTCCGGCGCGGCCGCCCGTGCGACGTCGGTCGCCCCGTCGCCCGGCGAGTTGTCCACCACGATGATCCTCGTCGCGTCGCCGCCGAACTCCCGCGCGAGGGCGACCGTCCGGCCGATGAGGCGCGTGCTGTGGAAGTTCACGATAACGGCGTCGAAGCTCATGCCGCGGCGCGGCCAAGCGTCAGCTGCCGGCGCATGTAGGCGGTCAGGGCGAGCACGCCGACCAGGGGGACGATCGAGTCCGGCGGCGTGAGGTAGATCGCGACGTTCGAGCTGGCCGCGAGCGCGACCAAGGCCACGATCACGCCCGCGCCCAGCCAGGCGTCCTCCTCCCCGACTCTCGCCCGACTCCAGCGTACGCCCGTGGTGATCCCGACCGCGAGCATCGCGAGCAGGGCGATCAGGCCCACGATGCCGGCCCGCATCCAGATCCAGAGGTACTGCTCGTGCATGAATGTGCGCGGCTGGGTAACGAGGAAGCCGGCGTCGGAGCTCAGCAGTACGGCGCCATACGGCGGCCCCCATCCCAGTCCCCCGATCGGATGGGCCCGGATGCGCTGCTCCGCGATCCGGTTCTCGTAGAAGCGGTCGTCCAGGGTCTGCGTCTGCAGCTGGGAATAGTTCGTGATGCTCGCGAACCGGGAGACCACGGGGTTCGAAGAAAACGCCGATCCTTGGGCGAGCAGCACGGTGGCGGAAAGCACGGCTGCCAGCGTGGCAGCGAAGACGACGACGCGATGCCGCCGCTTCGCGACGAGCGCGGCGGCCGACAGCCCGAACACGAGGCCGAGCAGCATGTTCCGATTAAGGCTGAGGACGACGCCGGTCATCGAGATCGCGACGATCGCCCATCCGGCCAGGCGCCCCCTGGCGGGCCCCCAGAGCACACGCGCGAGCGCGAATGCCGACACGACGTAGACCGTCGTCAGCCCCGGCGGGCGGACCCGGAGGAAGCCTGTCTGGTCGGCCGTCAGAGCCGAAGTGAGATCGGACGCTGCGATGAGGAACACGTGCCGCGAGGGGCCGACGACGACCTGGATCGCTTGCAGTATCACGACGACGATCGCGCCCGCAGTGACGAGCATGAGGGGGAGTCGGCGGCCGCGCGCGAGCGCCGCCAGGGCAGGCCAGAACGCGGCGTAGAAGAGCATGGAGCGCATGTCGAACGTGGCCGCGTGCAGGGTGGCACCGTTCTCCATCCCCACCACAACGCCCCCGAGGACAGCCGCCAGAAACAGGGCTACGAGGAGGCTCTCGGCGCGAAATGCCATCTCTTTCACCACCCGGCGCACGTCGCCCGGCAGGAATAGCAGGCACGCGATGGCCGTAAAGTTGAGGATCTCGGAGGGGGTGAAGAGGAGCGATGAGACGCCCACCTCTGGGAGGGCGTTCGGATCGACCGCCGTGCCGACGCTCCACAGGATCGCGATGTACCCGGCGACGGGGACGCGGGCGAAGAAGACCGCCACGAGCGCCCAAACCGGAACCACGGCGAGCTTGGTCTGACCATGGGCGACGGAGGTGCCGACGACGATGCCGGCTGCGGCGCTGGCCGCCACCCAGACGAGCAGCCCGGAAGGAGCGAACACCGAAACGATACTCGATCGAAGCCGACTCCGACCCCAGGCAATCTCGGCCTGCAACGTCCTGTCCTCCTCCGCCGGCAGGATCCCGCCGGCCAATGTGCCGGGCATTCTCGCGCCCCACTGCGCGAACTACCGGTTGCGTCAGGATACCCCGTTGGCCAGGCCGACCGTGGGGTTCAGTCTCGAAGCGTGCGCCAGAGGGTGTCGACGTAATAGGCGCCGAGCTGCTCGAGTGCCAGATACCGGTCAAAGTACTCTTCGGCGGAGCGGCTGATCGCATCTCGCCGGGGGACATCGACCAACAGTTGCTCACATCCGTCAACGAGCCCATCGAGGCTTCGCGGGACGCGGAGGAGATGGACGCCAGACTCGAGCGGCACGGGCAATTCGGCCATGAGATCCGGTCCGACCACACAGGCTCCGACGGCCAGATACTCCACGAGCCTGTAGCAGAGTTCACCCCGGCCCGGAAGGTCGAGGCAGACACGGGCTCGGCAGATCTCGTCCATATACTCGCCCCACCAGACCGCGCCCGAACCTCCGTAGAACCCGAACCGGTTGTGTGCTCTTAGACGCGCAATCGCATCGCGCCGTATATCCTGCTTCTCCGGTGCGGTGCCAAACCGGCCGTATACGTCAAAGGCCGGATTCGCACTTTTGCGAAGTTGTCGCCAATTCCAGCGATATCTATACAACGCCGGTTGCAGCGAAACGTAGCCTCCTGGACGAATTTGCGGGGTTCCGTATCCTCCGTGGAGGTACTGCATCTTGAAGTACACATCAGACTCATCCGCGCAGTCGTTGAGGATGAGTTGATCATCGGTGTCGATCACCACGCGACGGGACCTGCCTCGGTCGAGGACGTGAAAAAGAATCACACCTCCCGCCGGCTGGGGTATGTCGTCATACTCGATCGGAACGTGTGCGGCGATCCCGCGCTTGATCATGCCCAAGGCGTCATCGAGACTCGGCCGTCCGGGGTTGATCCTGATCGGCCATCGGATGCGCATGTGTGCGCTCATCTCCTCGGTGATCGGCCACGTCAAGGGGACTTTGGGTCGGACCGCCGGCTCCGTGCGGCCCCATACGACTCGCCGGCCGGCATGCTTCCAGGTACCCGGGCGCAGTGCGTAGCGTATGTGCCGGCGGTGAATCATCGGCTGCAATGTGATAATCGACTCCGCCGGCCGAGTGGATGCATCGTCCTGCCTCGCGGATTCCGACGGCACCAATCCGCGCAGATCCGCAGAGTCGCGACCGCACGCCTGCGGATCACCAGGATATCCTAAAATCGACGTGACCGGGCCCCCAGACGACGGCCAAGACGAGTTGCCAGACGTGCGGTTGCACCGGGTCGCGGTGGTTCCCGTCTCCGCACTCGGGAGCCACCGCGAGTTGTGGCGCGCGCTCGGAGAGGCATACCCGGTTTCGTTCGTCGCGAGACGTGATGACGACTTGGGCGATATCGATGCTGCGGTCTGCTTCCCAGGGCACTCGGTGTCCGGGCGCCTGCGGGTACCGTGCCTGATGCTGCAGGAGGCCAACGCGACTCGCGTAAGTGCCCCCTTCACCGTCGAGATGTCTCGTTCGGACGAGCTCGACCGCACCCTCCGGACCCAGCGGTTGGTGGAGGGCGAGGCGGCGGCACCGGCTGCTGTGCGGATGGAGCGCGACGCGGATGTCCTGGCCGCCGTGGAGGGGAACCCGATCTGGGTGCGCAGTGCGACGGCGGGTGGCCGCGAGTTCGCAGCCGCCGTACCGGCGGAGCTGGCCGAGCGCGAATATCTCCGTGACCATCTGACGGCGGGGCGCTTCTGGTCGCTGCTTCCGCTCGTGCATTTCCTGAAGCGGCTGTGCGGCGGCACCTGCGATCCGCCCAGGCCGATCGACGCATGCTTCATCATCGACGACCCCAACCCGCGCCTCGGGTCGTACGGCCACGTCAGTTTCGCCGAGCTCGCGCGCGACGCACGTGAGCTCGGCTACCACGTGGCGGTGGCGACCATCCCGCTCGATCTCGTCCTGCCCGGGCGCCGTGGTGCGGGGGTCTTCCGGGATCATCCGGGCCAGCTCTCGCTGGTCATGCACGGAAACGACCATGTGCGCCGCGAGCTCGAACGTCCGGCCAGCCCGGCCGAGGCCGAAAAGATCGTTCGTTCGGCCACCACGCGCGTTGCCAGGTTCGAGCGTGCTGCGGGACTTCGGGTGGAGCGCGTCATGTGTCCCCCGCACGGAGCGTGCGGTGCACCCATGCTGGGCGCGCTCTTCCGCTCTGGCTTTCTCGGCCTGGCGGCATCTCGGCCGTTTCCCTGGGATGCATTCTCCGGCCACGCGCGGTGGCGTCTGGGCGGTTGGCTTCCGGCCCAGCTTGCGAGCGGCGGACTTCCCGTCGTCTCACGATACCTGCTCACGCGGAACCTGGACGACCTCGTCTTTCGCGCGTTCCTCGATCAGCCGCTCATCCTCTACTGCCACCACTCCGACCTTCGGGACACGTTGCACGCTGTTCATGCGGCCGTGGTGAGAGCGGCCGAGATCGGGGACGTCCGGTGGGGGTCGCTCGCGTCCATCACCCGCAGAAATGCCGTCTGTAGGGTGCGCGACGGTGTGGCGACGGTTGCCGTCTACTCGCGCGACCTGCGCATCCCGAGGCCGCGCGCATCGAGCATCCGCATTGAGGTGCCGCCGATCTTCGGCGGCACTGATCCATTGCCGATCGTACTCAACGGCAGACGCTACGACGTCCCTACCGCCACCAGCGGTGGCTACTCCTTCATGGCAGATTCGGACGACGCGGCGGACGAGCTTCGAGTCCGCATCTGCGGGGGCGGGGGCGCGTGTGCGGCGAGTTTCCGCGACTGGCGCCCTTCGGCCTGGCCGCTGACCCGCAGGGTGCTGACCGAGTCGCGGGATCGGGCGCTGCCCATCGTCCGCGCGTTGCGCCGGGTGTGAGCGGGTGATCGTTACCGCTCTCGCGACGACGGCGCGATGTTCGGCGACGGCGTCCGCGCCCCGGCCGCCTCCTCGTCGACCATCCGTTGCTCGATCGCGTTCATCCGGATCCGGGTGTACGACTCCAGGGGGGCGAGGTGGGTGCGACGAGCGATCACGTCCAGTGTGACAAGCGCGGGGCCGAACGTGTGCGCACGCGTCGCCAGCCGTTTCACCCGCCCGGCGTTCAACAGAAGCTCGTGCCTCATCCGCCCTATCCCGGGCCTGGAGTACTCGCTCGCGACGTAGCCGCGGCTCTCCAGCAGCGTGCCTGTGCGGATCTCCACCAGAGCGACGTCGCGCGGTTCAAGCTTTGTCCGCCACTGGGCGACCAGCCGCGGGTCGGGCGGGGGATACTGCGGTGCGTCTGCCGAATACTCAAGCATCCGAAGGGAATACGGCACGCCGATGAAGCGGCAGATCGCCGTCAGCGTGCGCTCTGGTTCGGTGACGAGGTCCTCGTAGCGGACTTCGATCGCCCGGTCGTCGGAGAGGTGCGGTGCGAGAGTGTCCCACGATCGCTCGGCGTCTAGCCAGAACTCGGCGGCGTGGTACACGTTCCCGGCCCATCCTTTCTGAACAACCGACCGGGCCACGTCACGAGGATCCCGCACCAGGTGGATGTAGCGTGCCGTCGGCCACAGGAAGCGCAGGCGCTCGAACTTGCGATGAACCGTTGCCCCCACGTGCGCCTTGCCCCCGGATCCAGCCCGCTTCTGCTGCAGGAAGTCGTGCACGAGCTCGAGATAGCTCAGGGAAGGGTCGACCTCGAAGCTCATCCCACGCACCGTGACGACCCAGTTGACGTACTTCTGCACCGGCGGCAGCCGGCCAGTGTCGGACACCATCGTGACGGCGAAATCGAACTCCTTGTCGAACGCGATGTCGGGATTGTGATCGAGCATCAGCCGCAGGAGCGTCGTCCCCGACCGCTCGGAACCAACGAGGAAGCAGGGCGCTGGCACCGGCCCGCGCCCAACGGTGGCGGGTTCGTCGGTCATATCAGGGCACGCGTCCGCCGTGCGGCTGCCAGAAGATCGGCCCGGTTGAAGGTCAGGCTGAGCGCGACGTACGCGGCAACCGTCACGGTTGCGACGGCTATCCCGGCGGCGAGTCCGCCGGTGGTGGGAGCCGACACCGTGAGACCGAGCAGAGCCGCCGCAAAGCCGATTGTGACGGGACCGAGGATCAGCCGGCCGACAGCCAGGCCCGCCTTACGACGCACAGCCCTGGCAAAGATCGCCGCCTCGCACCACGATGCGACCATCCAGGCGATGCCGGCCGCTGCGATCCCTAGCGGCCCCAAGAGCGCGGCGGTCAAAGCGATCCACACGACTCCGTTCACGATCGTCGCGTACAGCGGCGTTCCCGCGTCGAGTTCCGAGTACAGGTATCCGGACGCCGCAACGGAGATCGGTCCCGAAACCATCAACCCGGCGCTGGCCCAGGTGATGGGCTCGGCCGCCGGCGCCCAGGTGTTCCCAAACAGTGCTGGGATGAGGGAGTGCGCGGAGGCGGCCAGCGGAGCGAGCGCGGCTCCTGCCGCAAGGGCGGTGATGCGGGCGAGGCGCCCTACCACCCGACGAGTGTCCTCCCCCAGGGCGCGAAGTCGTGCCATGGTCGGGTAGGAGACGCGCCAGAGCGCCTGGAAGAGCCAGAACGGTACCTGCAGCAGCCGGTTCGCCAGTGACCAGTAGCCGAGCGCTCTATCGCCGGCGACCGCGACGATCACGAGGTTGACTCCCTGCGATCTCACCAGGCCCGCCAGACCCACCGCCTGGAAGCGTACGCCGAACCCGAGCATCGATCGCAGCGTGTGGATCCGCGGGCGCGGCATCAAGAGCGGATACGGCGAAGCGATCGTCATCAGCGTTGAGCCCAGCAGCGCGCGCACGACCGCCGCCGATGCCAGCCCCCAAACCCCCCAGCCGAGCCAGACCGTCGCAATCGCCCAGCTGTAATAGGCCACCGACTCTGCGAAATCGATCGAGGAGATTGGCCCGTACCGCAGCTCACGTTCGAGCGCGATGGCGTGCGGCGCGCGCAGCGCGAGCAGCGGCAGCGAGGCCGCCATGATCGCGGTAACTGCTCCGGCCGTGCCTGCTTGGAGCCCCACCACGGCGATGGCCAGCGCGAGGACGGTGGTCATCGTCAGCTGCAGTCCGAGCAGCGCCTGCAGCTCGGCCAGGGTGGGGTGGCGTGCCTGCCGGATCAGCGCCGCACCGAGACCGCCGTCGGCGAGGAATTCGCCGATGATAACCACGGTTGCTCCAAATGCGACCAGACCGAATGCGCGCGGCGACAGCTGATGTGCGAGCACCAGGGTGCCAAGGAATGCGACTACCTGCCCACCGGCGGCCCGCACGGTGAGAAGAACGGCACCGACGGCCCCGCGCTCACGGATGGACGCGGCGTCCCCGTCCGCGTCCCCCACCGGTTCGGCGGTCGAGCTCATCGGGTCAAGGGCGGGCGCCGACGGCTGCGCGGCTGGTCGCCCCGGGCGCCGCGGCCAGGGTAGGCTCCGGACAGTCAGGCGCCGCCACGGCCGCTTCAGGATGCCTCCCACCTCCACTCACGCTGCTCAGAGCGGGTTCCTCCGGTCGGTCGAACAGTATCCGGACCAGGTGTGCCTGCGCTGGGACGGCGGCACGCTGACCTACGCGCAGATGGCCGAACGGGCCATGCGGCTCGCCAATGCCGTCGGAGATACGTCGCCCGTGGCCATCCTGGCGGGGCGGACGCCGACGGCGTACGCGGGCGTGCTCGGGACGCTGATGGCCGGTGGCGCGTATGTCCCACTGAACACGGCCTACCCCGCCGATCGCAACCGCGTGATCCTCGAGCGGTCGGGCGCATCGGCGGTGATCGCGGACGGCGAGGGGCTCGCGCAGCTGCCCGCCATCCTGACGGAAACCGTCCCGGAGACTCTCATCGTGGCGGACGACCCGGTCGATCCCCCCGTCCCGATCGACGCGCGGCACCCCGTGGTGAGCCCGCGGGACAGCCGCGCGGCGTTCGCTTCGCGCACGACCGTCGAGCGCGACGCACCGGCCTACCTGATGTTCACGTCCGGGAGCACCGGTGTTCCGAAGGGCGTCGCGGTCAGTCACGCGAACGTCCGGGCCCTGGTCTCGCGGCTCTCCGCCCGATACCGGCTGACGTCGGCCGACCGGCTGTCGCAGATGTTCGACCTGACCTTCGACCTCTCTGTCTTCGACCAGTTCATGACCTGGGAGGCGGGCGCGTGCCTGGTCTGCCCGTCGCGGGCCGATCTCGTAAACCCGGCCGGCTTCATCCGCGAGCACGAGCTGACGGTCTGGTTCTCTGTTCCGTCCGCGGCGATGTTCATGCGCCGCCTGGGCGGCCTCGCCCCGGGCAGCCTCCCGAGCCTGCGCTGGAGCCTCTTCTGCGGTGAGCCACTGCCGGCGGAGCTTGCGGATGCTTGGAGCGCCGCCGCTCCGGGGGCGACGCTCGAGAACCTCTACGGCCCGACGGAGGTGACGGTCGCATGCACGGTCTACCGATGGCGGGGAGAGGCGTCGCGACCGCAGTGCATCCACGGGATCGTCCCGATCGGCGAGCCGTTTCCCGGGCTCGACGTGATGCTGGCCAACGCGTCGTTGCAAGAGGTGCCGGCAGGGGACCGGGGCGAGCTGATGGTGTCGGGCGATCAGGTCACGCTGGGCTACTGGAACGACCCTGAGCGGACGCAGGCCGCATTTGTTGTTCCGCCCGGCCGCTCGGCAAAGTACTACCGCACCGGCGACGTCGTGACCAGGCGCACCCCCGATGCACCGCTCTGCTACCTGGGCCGGATGGACCATCAGGTCAAGATCCTCGGCCATCGCGTCGAGCTCCTCGAGATCGAGGCGGCGCTGCGCGAGGCGACCGGCCGGGATTCGGTTGCCGCCGCGGCGTGGCCCCGCACGGAAAGCGGCGCGGGTGGTGTGGTAGCGTTTGTCAGCGGTGGCCCGGTCGACGCACCCGGAGTCCGCGCAACCCTCGCGTTGAGGCTCCCGCCGTACATGGTTCCTCGACAGATCCACGAGTTGCCAGAGTTGCCACTAACCGCAAACGGCAAGACCGACCGGCGTGCTCTCGAGTTGTTGCTTGAGCGAAGGGAACCGTGATGACGGCCGATGTCCGAGCCGCGATGCTCGAGACGCTCATCGAGCCCCTGGCTGCCATTGGCAGGGCGCCGGCGGACGTCCCTGATGACCTCGACCTGCTGGCCGAGGGAGTCATCGACTCGTTCGGCCTGCTGGAGCTGATCTCGTCGCTCGAGGACCGCTACGCGACCGTGCTCGACTTCAGCGAGCTGCCGCCCGGGGAGCTGACGGTCGTCGGTCCGCTCACTCGCCATCTCGCCGCCCAGATCGAGGGCTAAGACGCACATGCCGCGGCATCCGGCGCTTCGGAGGTAAACCGGTGCCGACCGTCGAGAATCGGATCCAGGGTGCCCGGAATCGTCTCCTCCAGGTGTGTGCGCTCTACGCGCCTGGGTCAGAGACGCTTCGCGTCCGGATGCACCGGTGGCGGGGCGTCCGCATGGGCTCGGGAGTGTTCATCGGCACGGATGCGATCCTCGAGACGGCCTATCCTCACCGGCTGAGCATTGGCGATCGGGTCGTCGTCGGGCACCGGGCGCTGATCATCGCCCACTTTCGTGAGAGCGACAGCTTCCGGGACGAGGACGAGCCGGCAGTGGTGATCGAGGACGACGTCTTCATCGGCCCCAACGTCACCATCCTCCCGAACGTCAGGATCGGCCACGGCGCCGTCGTGACGGCCGGAAGCGTCGTCAGCCAGTCCGTTCCGCCGCTGACGATGGTTCAGGGAGTCCCCGCCCGGCCGGTGGCTCGCTGCGGCGTGCCGTTGGGGATGCGGACGCCGTTGAAGGAGTTCTACCGCCAGCTCAGGCCGCTGCGGTCGCCGGCCCGGCCGGCGGATGGCTCCCCGCCGGGGCGAGCACGAGATGAGCGAGATGAGAGTGACGGGTGAAGCCGCGAGTCCAACGAGTCACGCACCGCGAGCGAAGAACTGCCTGATGGAAACCGTCACCCAGGTCGCCTGACGCTCGGACATGCCGGGGAAGATCGGCAGGGACACTGACTCATCGGCGAGCCCTTCGGCAACCGGGAAATCGCCTCGCCGGTGGTTCAGCTCCGCGTATGCCCGGGACAGGTGCGGCGGCTCCCGGTAGTGACGCCCGGTGCCGATTCCCCGTTCGGCGAGAAACGCACCGAGCGACTCGGTGTGGGACGTGCGGATCGGATAGATGTGCCACACCGGCCGGCTTCCCACGGGAACCGGGAGTGGGCGGATGTCGCCGACGTTCTCGAGCCCCGCCGCATAGGCGGCCGCGATCTCGCGCCGTTGCCGGGTCCACTCGTCCAACAGTCGCAACTTGCGCAACAGCACCGCCGCCTGCAGCGTGTCCAGGCGGGCGGTGTAGCCGATGCGCTCCGAGAAGTACCGTTCGCGCTCGCCGTGCTGGCGGAGCGACCGTGCGCATCCGGCCAGCGCGGGATCGTTAGTGATCACGGCGCCGGCGTCACCCCAGGCACCCAGATTCTTGGTCGGATAGAAGCTGAAGGTAGCCGCGTCCCCGGCCGCCCCCGGGCACAGTCCGTCGCGCATTGCGCCGTGGGCCTGGCATGCGTCCTCCACCAATCGCAGACCGCGGCGCGTAGCCAGTTGCCGCAGCCGCTGCATATCCGCCATCTGCCCGTAGAGGTGCACCGGCAGAATCCCTCGGGTGCGTGTGGTGACGGCAGCCTCAGCAGCGGCGGCATCCAGGTTGTGGTCATCCTCGGAGACGTCGACCACGACCGGCCTGGCACCAGCCTGGGTCACCGCCTCGAAAGTTGCGATGAACGTCTGGGCAGGGACGATGATCTCATCCCCCGCCCCTACCCCGGCGGCGATCAGTGCCAGCCGCAGGCCGTCCAGTCCGCTGGACACGCCGATGCACTCGCGTGCGCCGCAGTAGGCGGCAAATGCCTTCTCGAACTGCTCGACGTGCGGGCCGTTGGTGAACGCGCCACTCGCGATGATCCCGGCGGTGTCGGTCAAGACGTCTGCCTCGACTGCCGCGTTCACGTGGGACAGGTCGACGAAGGGGACGGTTGCTGCCGACACGTCGGACATTGGCATGGCAGCCGACCGACCGTCGCCGGGTCGGGCCGGCAGCGTGTCAGCATACGCCATAGACCTGGCAGAAGGCGCAAGCCCGGCGGGCGGTGAGAAACGTCTCCGCGGCGGCAACCGTTCCCGGTTGCTCGTCGCCGCCTTCTCTGGCCCGCACTTGGGGGCCTTTCTCTTCGGGCATGGCAAACTCCCTCTGCTACGCGCGGCTCGTCTTCCCGGCAAGACTGGCGGACGACGGCCGAGCGCGGAAACCGCCTACCTGAGCCAAATCCACTCGACCGCCCCGTTCTCGGTCCGCCGCACAGGTGTCCGTCCCGCGGCCCCGTCCGATCGCCCATCCGTCGTTTCTCCGGCTGTCGCGGCGATCGTGGTGAAAAGGCTCCACTCGGGGCCTTGCTTGGGCGTGCGGGGATCGCCGTGAACCGCCGGCGTGAGCGGTTCCAATCGCCGGCAAGGTTTACGGGCTGGGCGTCGCTGTTGCAGCCAGCCGCCCACACGCCGCTGGTGCCCGACATGCGTGCGACCACGTTCAGCCAAAACCCGACGCTGACCGGAACGAGCCAGGACGCTGCCAGCGAGGCGGGCGGGGGTGATGGGGCTCCCCCGTCCGTCGCGTCTTTCAGCAGTTCTTGCCCAGGCAGCGGGAGATGCTGGACGAGTTGGTGCGACCCAGGTCGCCGAACTCCTGGCTCGAGGGATCGACGGAAACGCCGCCCACCGTCCCTGACGCAGCCGCGTCCCGGAAGGCGCCGTTGAAGTGATCCGAGAACGAGAACCCGTCCCCGCTGAAGTGGTCGTTGGAGACGCCGTGCTGGAGTGCGTCGGTTGCCGTCCAGTGCACGTCCACGGCCATCGTGGTGGCGGTGCACCCGATCAGATCGCCGTTGCTGTCAAAGGTGCACTGCTGGGCTGCCAGCCCGGAGCCGCTCAGGTGCGCGGACCCGTACGCCTTGGCGATCGAGAGGCTGAATCCTGACGTGACGTCGGCGGTAGTGTCGACCGCGCCGGTGAAGTTGCCCTGAGCGTCGAGGTGAGCCTGGAACACGTCCAGGAAGGTCTCATTCGACGAGGCCTCCACCGTCACGAAGGTCGAACTGGTGGCGGTGTCCTGCTCCCAGCCGGCCTCGGCGATCTTGCCGTGGAAGTGATCCTTGAATACGGTGGCCGCGCCGGCCGGCGCCGCCATGACCAGGAAGGCCGTGAGCACGGCCACGAGTGCTGCGAGCTTGCGCATAGTGCCTCCTCAAAGATGTGCGGCCCCCGCGCCCCATCCCGGCGGGCCGGTTGCGAGAGAGTTGCGACAGTAACATGTGTCACGAGCGTTTACTAGAGGCATCGCGGCCGGGAGGGCTCGTCGCCAGCGCGGGCGGGGCACTCTTCGAGGCTTTCGGGTGTCCCTTAGAAACGGATAGCTACGACGCGTGAGCCCGTCGACTTGCTTGGCGCGTCTGCCGGCACACCAGGTCGCCGTCGTCCGCCTCGAGCGGTGGCTCCCAGAGCTCTGCGAGTTGGAATGGCGCAACGTCGACCAGGCCGGGTC
>Ga0070711_100001431_pt1 | contig 13113 bp, 12 predicted proteins | sample LARL53metaG_FD_65452 | JGI IMG/M metagenome (GOLD analysis project Ga0070711, IMG submission 65452) | Corn, switchgrass and miscanthus rhizosphere microbial communities from Kellogg Biological Station, Michigan, USA - LAR L5-3 metaG | ecosystem: Host-associated > Plants > Roots > Rhizosphere ... | reverse complement strand
TTAACTTCCTCTCGACATTCCTTTAAGGTATATTATTTCACCGAAGAATATTCCAGGTACCTGATTGCCTTCAATCCGGAGTTCAAACAATCTTCCCATTTAAGCGGGATATTTCTTCAAGGATCATGTTCGAAATTTTATTGAACCTCCGCTGGACTTCAGCTTTATCATTTCCCTTTGAAACTATCTGGATACGCATTTGTGGTTTATCATTATTAATATTGCTAGAATATCCCATGGGATGTGTTTTCAGATAAATTGAATCTGTTGGATTTGATTCAACTATTTCTGAGAGTGTAGGAACAAGCATTGCTTCGCTCACGCCTATTGTTTCGTAATTGGATTCGACAATATGGAAATCTCCAACAAATTTCTTCATTTTAGGAATTATACTTTCTAAAAATATTGCTTCCATTTCCCCAGGTACTCCTGGAAGACAAACAATTTTTGTCTCCCCGACATCTATTAGCACAGAGGGCGCATTGCCAACAGGATTTTGAATTGGTTTTGATCCTATTGGAATCTTTGCCATCTTTAAACGAATATCATTTAGTTCATAGTTCGTTGAATGTCGCGCATAACTATTTTTCAACATGTCCAGTGCTATCTTGTCAACAACGAGTTCCAAGCCTAGACCGCTGGCAACACCTTGTATGGTTTTGTCGTCATAAGTCGGACCAAGGCCGCCAGAGAGAATTAACCAGTTTGGTTTTCGAGCAATTGAGGCCCTTACCCCCAAGGATATCTCATCCACATCATCTCCGATTACAGTTATCCTTTTCACAGATCCACCAGCTTCTGTAATTTTCTGAGATATCCAATAAGCATTGGTGTTGATCGTAATACCTGAAAGCAATTCATCTCCAACGCACAATATCTCGGATGTGAACATTCTCATGGCAAGCTCCTAAAGCTGAGAGAATGAGTAATATTAACTCAAGCCAGGGTGTGAAAACTCAGTTTTATAATGAGCGTAGAATAAATCACGTGAGTAAGAGTGGCGAACCTCGTGAAAGCGTAAATCCATATGTCAACGTGATTTCAAGCGTATTTGTGCTTCGGTGATTTAAAGCGGTAAGCTTAACAATACACCAGAAGCTAGGCACTTGCACTTGCACTATCTTCGACTAATAATCAACTATTAGTGGTACGTGAGGTCCTATTTGCTGCTGAACAATCAGCCCGACGCGTGGGTGGCGAGATTTGCAGATTAACGATAAAGAGCAAGTTCAAAAGAAAGTTCAAAAAAGAATTAAATCAAGCAAAGAGTGAAGAATTCTTGGCCGATGAAACCATAAGGGACTCTCGGAAGTTAGCATTTCGTGGCGGTCAGTTCAGAGACTGCTTTAAGGAAAATTGTCTATATAGAGGAATTTGACAAATACGATACTGGCGGCAACTTATTATGCAGAAATATCGATTGCAAAAATCATCCACAATCACCTTACAGAAAATACTGTTCTAAGAAATGTAATAAAGATTTTCGTCGTTGGTACTATCACAATTTTTATTGGGACCGAGTGAGATCTGACATATTCAAACGTGATAACTACACGTGTCAAATTTGCAAAAGAAACTATCCTTACAGATATCGGAGAAGGTTTGCTAGGTCTAAAAAATTAGAATGCGATCATATCATACCCAGATCGCTTTATGTACAAAATGGATATAAATTTGATACGCTGGAAAATAAAATTAGAGCAATTTTAGAATTCTTTCATAATCATAATAACCTCAGAACATTGTGTCATGATTGTCATAGAAGTGTAACTTCAGAGTATCTTAGCATTAAATCCAGAGCTTTGAAACCAGAACCTGGAACTATGTAAGTGTACTTAAATAATTATTTCATAGTTGGATGTCGTAAAGTAAAAGTTGCGTAGCTGAGTCTGAATTTTGAATTCAGCTAGTAAGGCTCGAGCCGATTGTAGAGTCACTTAAACTTGTGCGGCGCGCAAGTTTACTCAACTCCTTCTGCAGTTGACTCGTAAAGTAACATAAGTACGACTTTCTATTGTTTATACGATTATGAGGATGTTCTTTAGATGACCTCCGAGAGTCTACAAGCCACATGATCCTACGCGCGATTTTGATCATGTTTAGGACGACCCTTTCGATTATCTCCTAAATGTGTGTATGTGTAAGTACAACACCTAAAGTAACATAATTATGACTATGGATGTATATTATACCCAGGCGTGTGAGAGAACAAATCAAACGAAAAGATGGTGACGACAGAGGAGATTTTATTGATGAAGTTCAAAGATGGTTCCTCCTAAGGAACAAGTTTTGGACACAAATTACATTTGTTGCTCTTGCTTCGATCATTATTCTGCAATTTTTCTTAACCTTCTCGACAGGAATTAATCCTCACATCAGGCTTGCAATATATCCTATATTGATACCATTGTTACTATTATTCGTACTTAGCATCTTTTGGCGAAATACAATAACAGCTTTCTTGTCGCTTGCAGGAGCTATATGCTTGTTCGTCGGTATGTATTATGCCTATGCCAGTAGATATGAAATAATTCAAAGCATGTCATCGTCGTTGTCACATACTACTACGCAAATGCACTTTCCGCCCTTGGCTGCAGTGGCCACATTTTATTTTTTGATTGGACTATTTTCAGCGTTCCTATGTGTTGGAGTAGCCTTCAGACCATCTTTCTTTCGAGCTAAAGGAGCTCTTACGGGGCTACCATACCCTGTATGGACTAGTGATAATCCTAGATTGAAATTTGGTTCTAATAATAGGATCCTTAGCTTAATTCCTGTTCAGAGTTTGCTCAGCTTCGGTGAGCGTCATCTTATCTCAAATTATAAGTACATCCAGGTTGTGATTGGAGGGAGAATCTACTTTGTTTCTTTAGAGGAGTGGGTACCGCTAAGTTCAACATACATTATCAGAGATAAACAATCTGGTTCACTTATTGGTATTCCAAAGGATTCCTATGGGCTTTAATATAAGGTAACCCATTGGCATGTGTTCTTAAGAACGAAGGTAGGTAGGCGGTGGGATGTACAAGAAGCAAGCAACCACATTCTGTTATCTTGACCAAAAATATACGGATTTGCAGAAATTGTGGTCTACTCCATCCGATGGTTCGCGATGGCCGAAGCTAGTAGTATCTTCCTTTACTTATATAGAAGTTTATGAGATAATGCCTATTGAAAATTCCAGATATCAAAACGATAGAGCAGCTCAGAAAAAATAAGGCTGATTTGTTTGAATATTTGCGAGACTACGACACCTCGCTGAGATCGACAGATACTATCGAGGTACTTCATTTTGAATACGGAGTGAAGATTTTGTATCAACATGAGGAAGGAAGTAAGCCATACAAGACTAGAGTATATCTCAACAAAATGGAAGATACCGATTTGCTGAGGTGACATAAAATATTATAGAATAGTATATTTACAGCTTCATGCGTAAAACGATCGTCTCCTGAGAAAGTTTAGAGGGTCCAAAGAGAGCTGTATTTATCCAAGAAATTAAAGGATGGTTTCGCCAACGTAACATGTTTTGAGGCCTTAAGAGTTTCATAAGTCCTTTATCGATAATCATCTTATGTTTTATTTGTATGACAATATGGGGGTGCTTTAGGTCACAACCAGATATTACGAACAGATTAGGATATGGTGTCTGGATAATGGCAGCCCACTTGCTGAAGTAGCTGACCTTTATTTCTTGATGGCAATTCTCGCACTCATCTTATGCCCGGCAGTAGCTTTTAAACCATCTCTATTTAGCTCGAAGGGGTCTATGGACCAATGACAGAGAGCCAAAACGGTGCGGCGGTCATAAGCTCGATCCCCGTTCAAAGTCAGCTTTGCTGTCTAGTTACAAAGTACAAGTATGATAGGTACAAGAATCTATTTTGTATCTGCACCAATGTAATCAGAGTGAAAGTCTCGCTCACTTTTGGGGATCCCTAAAGTTCGTGACGGAGTCGATATATGGTAAAAATTGAGAGACTCGGTGAGGTGATCTATAAGAAGGGTTTGGGCTTTAGCTCACGCCATTTTCCACGAGCCCAGAATCCCCATTTTTGTTTATCTTCAGATGAGTAATAACATTTCTCGTTATGGGCACAAGCACTACACCTAGGTGAAGGTTCGATGGCAGGGACTATATTATTTTTGAGCAAAGTGTTAAGAATGCGGGCTCTTCTCGATGTTTCTTTGAAAAGCTTTTCGTTTTTGGGAACTATAATCTCTGCCTCATTTCCTTCCTTATCAAAATAAATGATCACTCCCTCATTCTTCTCGAACATATGCAAGTATGTATTTAGCTGGATAAAATGCTCAGCGGAGGGAATTTCCGGTACTTCCCAGACCCTTCTAAACATCATCACTACATCATCTTCGACTCTGTCCGCGCGTCCAACCAACTTAATATTCCCCGTAACTCCTACCTCACCTTCAACCGGCCTCTCTAAGACACTCAAGGCTCCTTTCTCCATCAAAGCAGATATCATCTGTTTGTGGGTACGTTCGACAGGATCTTTTCTATCAAGGTAGGCGTTTCTAAGACAGCCACTCGCCTCTTCTACGGAGATTTTAGCTTCATCACCCAGACTAGGATTAAGATCTGCGAAAACTTCTTCTATTACATCATAAACATCAACTTTCGCAGGTGCGTCACCTGCGGCTCTGTAATTTTCTATACCCACTTTTAATTTATCCCTAACCTTTCCGATGATTTGTTCTTCCATGCTACTGCTTTCAAACCAAATTCGAAATGCAATTATAAAAGGTTTTTTACACATCGCCGCATTTATTATGATACTAAGTGAATTGTGAACATTTGATCATATCATCCGCTGACACTTTTCCACGAAACTCATGCGATACGTAAATCTGCGAGTCATTGTTTTTTTCGTCTTTGTCGTCTCGGTCTGTGCTTTGCCTTCCACCTGTCAAATCCTAGCCTAGTTGCTGCAAAGACTCCGAGGCTGAAGAAGAAACCACCAATAAACAAGAACAAAATCGAGTGAGTATATAATCCCCAGGCAAATCCAATTGCTGCGCTAACGAATTCTGATATCACAAATACCAGCCATCTGTCTACCAACGATGAAGGGGCATTATCGGTGCTTTTAATTGTTTTCTCAAATTAGAAGTGCATAAATGTTCGGTGGAAGAACGCTGCTGTAAACTCTTTTTTATTTCGGGTTTCCTTACCTCAACCACGCAATAATTGCAACAATTGCCAAATTATGTGCCATGAAGCCAGTCGGTGTTCAGGTGTCCATCGATCTTGCGCCCGACTATCGCAAGTTTACGAAATTTGAATAGATGAATACTGATACTTGTAAAGATATTTATTCATTTGATTTCTAGTCCGTAAGCAAATCCAAACAGTTATTGATTATATTAAAATTAACCACTACCGCTTTCTGCAATTGATGAGGCACAGCTCCTATGCCGCTAACTCATATCAAAAACTTGTTCTAAATGCAATCTCGTTTCCAGAACGTGCCTGACTGATTCCATGCAGTCATGGGAAGTGCGTTATATTTATAAGATATTACAGCTAATCAAATCAAGTATGTGCTCGTATATTCTGGGGAATCACGGGGAGGTGGATTAAAAGTTGTCATTTGATGCGCTGGTCCTACAGCTAACTAATATAGAAAATGGTATATGGTATACGTTCGCAATAGGTATACCATGCGCGGTTTGGGGATATCTTACCTATCTAGATCGTAAGAGGAAAGGAATTACTAGTAGTAGAACTAAGGGACTATCGGGGGAGGCTACTACTAATAAACTAGCTAGTCTAGGGAGTGTGATGGGGGACCCTCCTAAGTAGTCTCCAAAGATTGAAAAAATATTTGGTTGATGCTCCTTTTGTACTTTTCTTCGGTCGTGCTAGGGGCGGATACGATTGGATTATTGTCCACTTGTTTCTAAGTCAACTACCACCAATTAAAATCGATGGTTGACTTTCTAAAGCAGGAAAGCCTGGAAAGAAAATTACAACCTTGAACTGTGTTTATTTATTCATTTATTCTTTTATTGAGGTATGCATAGTTTCCTTTTAATTTTTCGTGATGACACTCCTTTCAAATACAGCTAGAGTGTTGTTGTGACCGTTTTTGGATTCACACATGCTTTTTCGAATCGGAAATTTGTGATTGCAATTTGTGTATCGATAGCGCTCAATATCACGATTTTTGTTATGTCGAAATCTATGCTTGATAATCGCGCCCTCAGCTTGACATTTTTCACAAGGAACGGGCATCGGGAGGACTGGCGGCGGGACTATTTCTTCCTGAACAATTTTACACCTAAACTGTTTCGATAGACAAATGCATTTAATGTGCTTGCATACTATTTGACGATACGTAAATCCCGGGCACGTGCCTTCCTCTATCATGACACTTTGTTACGCCTTACCATTTCCACTCATCGGTAGCGTAATTTATTGAGACGCCCGCTGGTCTGCAGGCGAATTACTACAATTTAATTTCTACTCTTGTTTGTTAAGACACTGATTCGCTGTACGCCCTTTCTCCGACTTGTGTAATGTCCAGACCTAGCTCTTCTTCTGCCGGTGTAACTCTTACGCCACCAGGCCAAATCCAATCCTGTACTTTCCAGATTACGAATGTTATTCCAAATGCCCATGCTGCCGCAGCTCCTGCTCCTACAGCATTCACGAGTAGCTGCTTTGGGTTTCCAAAGAACGCACCATTATTCGCTGCCGGGTTGATTCTTGACTCACTAAACAATCCAGTTATGAGGGCGCCTACGACACCACCCATACCGTGAACTGGCCAGGTGTCTAATGCATCATCAACTCTCCTGCGGTTCTTTAGTATTAAGCAATAGAAGCACACTGTCGCACATGCAAATCCCATGATTATGGAAGCATAAACACCTATGTAGCCTGACGCAGGTGTAATTGCTACTAGCCCTGCTATTGCACCAGAGCAAGCACCCACAGCACTTGTCTTTCCCGTATGTGCCCAGCTAAGGAACATCCACCACATTGCGGCGACGGCAGTGGCTATGTTCGTATTTTGGAAAGCTTGTGTCTCCAAGAAACCTGCAAATCCAGCACTTCCTGGGTTGAAGCCAAACCATCCATACCATAGTAATGTAGTCCCTAATAGAACGAGCGGAATAGAATGTGGTTCAAAAGGCGCCCTACCGTAACCTAATCGCCTGCCCAGAAACATCGCAGTCACCAATCCTGCAAACCCTGAAGTAATGTGGATAACAGTCCCTCCCGCAAAGTCCTCTGCACCGAGCGCGTTTAACCATCCGGGATGTGTTCCCTGACTTCCCAACGACCAGTTCCAATGTCCTGCAAAGTCATAGACAAACGTTGTCCAAAGGACAACGTGTATCAGGAAAGCGCTCATCTTCAGCCGGTCTGCATAGCCCGCTATAGCTAATGCTGGAGTAATCGCAGCGAACATCAATTGGAACATGACATAGGCTAAGTGTGGAATGCTAGGAGCATAAACATCGGCTGGAGCGTTATGAAACACATTATTCAGTCCAACCCAGTCAAAGTTGCCAATGAACCCTGGACCGACACCAGAATCTGGTCCAAACATTATAGAATATCCGTAAACTACCCATTGAATGCTAACGATAGCATAAACAAGAAAATTCTGCAGGATCACAGTTAGAGCATTTTTTCTCCTCGTCATCCCGCCGTATAAGAAACCTACACCACCCGGTGTCATTATCATGACGAAGGATGCTGCAGCATACATGAAAGTAGTATCTCCAGCATCTATGCAAGGTCCATAAGGAGCAGTAGTATTACCAGGAGGGGTCTGTGCTTTGTTACAATGGTACTCTGATGTTGTAACTGGGTTATGAAGGCCGTTAAGCGGTGAAAAATGAGCCACCCCTATGCAATAAGGTATTGGTGCCAAGGTATGGTTCTTCGCGTTTGGTACGCAGTAAGGCTGGGGTGGTGACCCGGCCACAGGTGCTGCTGTCGTGCCGGCTAACCCGAGCTGACCGAGTGCGTTATGCTCACCAATAACAAATATGCCTGATGTTCCAACTGCTATCCCAGCTGTGAGAAATATGACAGTCCATTTATGGACTAATACCGTCGACCTGTATCTTCCAAAAATAGAATTCATCGTCAAGCAATTAACCAGCCGGTTTGTGTATAAAAGGTTTTTTATGATCTAAGGTGTTTTTTATGATAGTATGCCAACTGTGAAATCTATTGTCATTTACGGCAGATCTATAACACCCGAGCAAGAATTGCGTTTCATTTTGATTTGTAATCCATGGATACATCTTTCAATCACTTCAGTAGAGACATGTCCAGCGGTACCAATATAATATGATGTAGACCCTAACATCACTCTTGATGATGGCTCATTGACCGACAGAGAGAGGCTTTGCGGTACTTCGATATGATAAGAGGTGGAAAGAGGTATGGACCGCATACATCCAAATTATGAACCCGGATATGGCAAGAGAACGTCACAAGCAATTGCCAAAAAAGTTGGAAGATCGCATTCGACTTACGAAAGAACTAAGATAATAGTCAAGGGTAGTGAGCAGCAGGGAAGTCGTTAGAGCCACTATACGAGGGTTTCTACAATTTACAATTCGGGTTAGATTGGATAGTACGAGCATGCAAATGTGGGAAAGTTGCGGTGAGTGTGCTAGCGTCCTAGATCTATCGCTCACTTGAACGCATATTTAGGAAATACCTTTACCCAACAGGGTCAGAGAAAGATTAGGAATGTAAGAAATGTGGTGAGGAGAATGCTGATAGGAACGCTGCATATAATATTGGACAATGGGCTTTGGGATATATTTCTAAAGTAGCGACAATTGTGAAGATGCCCAGGACTCTCGCTAGGGTAGACAGAAACACAATGATGACACGAGAAGCTACTGATTTTGATCATTGGCAAATTCACCTTTCCTTTCTTGCTGGAATTCGTTTAGATGTCTTCTCCTTAGATTAACTTTGACAAATCGTCTTTCTATGATTCGAGAATTGCGGTATTGAAGTGGTAGACCCAATACCCTACCACGATTTTGCTAGTCCTCGTCCCGGGAAGCTCTCGGGACCAAGACAGGAATGGTAAATTGATGGAACTGTATTCAGGATTTAAATTTGCCCAGAGTAGTTTTAGCTCGGGATAACCAAGTATCTCATATGATAACGCTGGACACGTCAACTTTATGGGAGCTCGTTAGAAATTTTGTTGATTAGAATTCTTACTGGCACAATAACCCCTAGTTCCAGATTGCAGTGGCTCTCCTTTCGTTTCTGTTTTGTAACGATATCTAACGTAACCACTCAATACGCCACCTACAGATAGGAAAGTTCAGATCGGGGTTGTTACGTCTCAGGTGTTGGAAAAATCTAGGGCTATCTTAGATTCGGATATTAAACCGGAAAAACATGAAGTTAGCTGCAACGTAATGCTCAGTAAAGCACCTTAAGGTCATCGAAGTAAACATTTGAATCGCCTTTTGTCCACAAGCCTATTGGGCCTCCGCTCAAGTAGTTCTGATCATTCCTTTGTAAGAGACGCACATTGTCCAGAAAACCTGCAATGCCTTGGGCGGCTACTTTCGCCCTGATGCTATGCCATTGGCCAATTGTTATATTAACATCTTTATCTTGAGTACATACCAGACCCTCGAACCCAGTTTGAGCTCTGCACAATGAAAATTTATGATTCATTGCGTCAGCCATTAAAACAAAATAATGATTTACGTCCTGGAACCGAACGATCAAACCTGCTGCTCGTTGCTGTACCCCTGAGATTATTTTGAACTTAACGCTTGCATCAAAACTGCTATATGCACCTTCCGATGCTATCGCTAAGTGATATCCTGATCCAGTTTGGTTGCTTGATACTCTTGCAAGCACATTGGGTTTGGACGGACTAGTCTCGTCCGACTTTACAATCCAGCTTCCTTTTTCTTGCGGGCCACCTGTGTCTCTGAACGCAAAGTTGGGTCCTGGTGGGGTCACACAGAACGCACCACACGACATACCGGTGTTTTCTTTTAGAGAGTCGAAATTCAAGACTTTCGAATTAGGATATGGATCGCTTTTCGCAGCGCTATATAGTGCAACTATTATGATCGGTACCGCGAAACTTGCAGCAATGATGTATCTTCTCTTTTTACTTTGATGCATAGTTCCTCTTGAACGCATATGTTTCCCCCTACTTGTTAGCATTCTCCGATCCAGAGAAACATAATAAGTTTATGTTGATTACCTCATATGAAATCCAAAGAGGATATCCGTTTTGATTGTGTCCGACCAAGATTTAATAAAATGACAATGTGCCTTCGATCAGTTTTGTGAACATAAAAGTGCATTGCGGTATTGCTGAACAAATCCATGAATCAAAAAGAACAGATAAATGACTTTTAAAAGTCCCTCTAAGCTACAAGCTGCAACCGCCGTGCAAACGGACACACCGATAGATTAATACCGCTTCTGATCACCGCATGTCAAGGATCGAGTTTCTAGCTTGAGAAATAGGAATTGAATTGTTAAGTACCCATCCATTCTCTGTAAATAGCTCCTATATTTTCCTGTGGCTTGTAGGAATCTATGTCGGAGGTTGTATTCGAAAATTATTGTTGGTAAGAGCTATTACGAAGGCGGCAGGAAATATTCTATGTGATACTGCGAGGGTTTCTTTCACTAATAGAAAGCAAAAAGAAAAATCAAGATTGCAACAAGAATTGAATGACCAGTAGCGCAACAAACTAATAACTTACTAAAAATTAATATACAACCACTCCAGTAATAGGTGTGGTATGGCCGAGGCAGATTTCGCTATATACGGCGCCACCGCCGCTTCGCTTGCGATCGTTACAATAATACAATTTGCAGAACGTTCAATTAGATATCGAAGATTAAAAGAGCAGAAGCACGCCGGAACTATGGGTATGGAATACCAACCATCTGGTGAAACGGGTCAAGATAGGAAGAAGTCTACCCCTATCTAATCCTACTTTTCAATTCATACGAACAAACCTGGTTTGGATTAAAGTAGGTTACCATAACAGGTAATAACTCTTTACAAAGTTATGAGAGTAAATATAGATCTAGACGAACACATCGTCGCATCCTTGCCCAAGATCTGGGGAAACGAACTTGGTTTTATAGGGATGTTCAAGAAAAATAAAGAGGGAATTTTGGCTCTAACGAATAAGAAAATTATATTTATCCCCGAATGGGTGGGCGTTACAGAAAAAGAAAGAGAAAAAAAATACTTTACTGGAGACCAGGCTAAAGTCACACGAATAGATGGTTATTCAGAAGTACAACTCGATGAAGATGTGACCAAGTACTCAAAAAGTGTTCTCGTACCTTTGGAATCTGTTGTTAGTGTTGATAGCGTAAAGCTACGCAAGGTAAATTTCTTGAGGATAAGATTCAATGCCAAGAGTAAGACTAGGACGTATGACTTTGGGTTAGCCAAGACTTTGACCAATTATCCTATTAGACAACCCTTACAGTTCTATAGCTTGGATTGGGGCGCTTGGGTAAAGCTGATAAAGGCGTATCTACCAACTTGAGCCTATTGTTAGCGACTCTTGGAGTTCAAGGAGTGTTTTGCGTAGAGCCACGCAATATGTTGCTGGATTTCAAAACGATACTGTCTGTTTTTCTAAGCGGCTCTTCCAGGAACATAACATCCGTGACCCTCTTCTTATAATCGAATAATTCCAGTTCATAAGAATCTCTCTTGGGTTTGTATAGCGCTAACCGTAAGGAGGCTGCCCCTTCATAATCGTCTTTAAACGTCTTGTAATGTTCGGATACCTTAAGGGCTTTTAAAAATACCCATCTTGCTTCTAAAACACTGGAATCTCCGTACAGTATGAATTCATAAGAATTAATGGTTTCAACAAATCTCATCTTTATTTGGTCATCTGGCCACCACTTTATGATTTTGTTCCATGCATTAACCAGTGTTTTTCTTTTGTCGAAGATTAAAATCACTTTCGCTCGGACCTCGTAAAACTCGTATCCTAAGCCCATGAAGGCATCGAACCATCTGACGTTTTTATCAGTCACAAGTATTTTGAGTGCATACTGGTGTTATTTAATGATTAGATACACGATTAGTTTTTCAGTCTCCTTTGGTCAGTGACATAGAATCTAACTGACGATATAACAATAGTCGCATAACATGAGAAGGTAGCATCAACTCTGGTTTAAGATGAGTCGGACCTATAGCTGTGCTGTTAGAGCTCCTGCCTAGAACATAACTTATATTTTGGTGATAGAGTCTAGGTTTCATGGTCAAAGGAGCTAAGAGGGGTGGACGAGTCCGGGACAAATGGAGAGACAAGCAATGGGTTGTAGTGAAATCACCCTCGGCATTTGGAGGCGGTTTTCTAAACTATATACCGATTACAGTCGCCGATCTTGCAAAAGGGCGCGTGATTGAAAACACTATGTTCGATATCTTAAAACAGGATCCTACACAACATCAGACAAAAGTATTTGTGCAAATAGATAAAATTACCGAGGGTAGCGCGACGACCATTTTCAAAGGTCATGAATACGCTAAAGAATTCTTGAGGAGCTTAATCAGGCGTGGGAGTTCAATGATCACTCATGTACATGACTATATGACGATTGACGGCTATACGTTTAGAGTAGTATTAATCGCCCTAAGTCAAAAAAGACTCAATTCCTCAAAAAAACACGAGATTAGGATGATCGCTCACAAGGTGCTAGAAGACAAGATTCCGAAGCTGAACGTAGATCAATTTGTGCAGGAAGCAACTATGGGTAAGATGGGCGCAGACCTCCTTGCTACCGCAAAGAAAATTGCACCCTTGAGGCATATAGGAATTAAAAAGACAAAACTAATTTCTACGCCAGAATCGAGAGCTCTGCTGATGGCGAAACCAATTGAAAAAACTCTCTCGTCCTTAACAGAACAGGCTGATGAGCAGATATAGGTAATACACTCATTACCCATTCTTATTGGTCATGATCGGGAATGACGATGCCAATTTTTCTACCGCTGAGATTGGCATTATAGTTCATGCAACCGAAGACAAGGATCGGGTTTTGGAACAGCTAAACTGCACTCTTGGTGTACCTCCCGATAGTTTTACTAC
>Ga0070711_100001427_pt1 | contig 13128 bp, 10 predicted proteins | sample LARL53metaG_FD_65452 | JGI IMG/M metagenome (GOLD analysis project Ga0070711, IMG submission 65452) | Corn, switchgrass and miscanthus rhizosphere microbial communities from Kellogg Biological Station, Michigan, USA - LAR L5-3 metaG | ecosystem: Host-associated > Plants > Roots > Rhizosphere ... | reverse complement strand
GCAAGCAGATGCTCGACATCCTCAACTCCGGCGTGAAGGTGGACGGCGTCTGGACGTCCGGCATCGACTACACGGTCGCCAATGCCTTCAAGACGGCAGGCAAGCCGCTGGTGCCGATCGTGGGCGCGGACAACAACGAGTTCCTGAAGCAGCTCCTGAGCTACAAGGGATTCCGCGGCGTGGCCGTCACCAACCCGGCCACGATCGGCGGCGCAGGCGCGGCCGTCGCGATCCAGCTCCTGCAGGGGAAGAGCGTCCAGAACTGGGTGAAGCTCACTCCGCAGGTCTGGGACAACGGGACCTCGGCGGGCAAGAAGCAGATCAAGGCGAACTACTCGCCGAGCCGGCCGCCGACGTTCAGCGCGCGGCTGCAGATCAAGCCGTGGACGACCTACACGACGCAGCAGCTCTTCAGCTGCAAGGGACCGTAGGCCCGGAGCGGCAGCTCGATCGGCGGGAGAGGGCGCACGCCCTCTCCCGCCCCTTCTCATGACTGGAAGCACGCCACTTCTCGACGTGCGCGGGCTGGCGAAGAGCTACGGGCCGGTTGTCGCGCTGAGGTCGGCCGACCTACAGGTCGTGCCGGGAGAGGTGCACGCGCTGCTCGGCGCGAACGGCGCCGGCAAGTCGACGCTCGTGAAGCTCCTCACGGGCGTCGTCTCCGCGGACGCCGGGACCGTCTCCCTCGCCGGCCACCCGGTCCGGGTCGCGTCTCCGGCCGCGTCCGCACGGCTCGGGCTCGCACCGGTGTTCCAGGATCCGGCGCTCGTCCCCGACCTGACGGTGGCCCAGAACATGCGCCTCACCGGCACCGACCCGGAGGCGGTCCGGCGCGAGTTGAACGAGCTCGACCTCGACGTCGACTTCTCCGAGCAAGCGAGGGACGTGCCGCTGCCGCTCCTGCGGATGATCGACCTCGCCCGCGCGCTCGCGCGGCGACCCGAGCTGCTGCTACTCGACGAGATCACCGCGGCGCTTCCCTCCGACCTCGCCGAACGTGTCTTCACGGTCATGGCGGGCCTGCGCGAGAACGGGCGCTCCGTCCTCTTCATCACCCACCGCCTCAAGGAGGTGACCGCGACCTGCGACCGCGCGACGATCCTCCGCGACGGCGGCGCGGTCGCGACGATCGATCCGCGCGAGCGCGGCGAGGAGGCGATCGTCGGGTACATGCTCGGGCCCGAGGCGGCGCACGCCGCGGCCGAGGCGGCCCAGAAGGATGCAAGCGCCGTCCACGCGCCTCCGCCGGCCGACTCGGCGGCCGCGCTCGAGGTGGACTCGGTCACCGTCGGCCGTGTGCAGGATGTGTCGTTCGTACTCCGACCGGGCGAGATTCTCGGGATCGCTGCGCTCGAAGGGCAAGGTCAAGGCGAGCTCTTCGACGTGCTCTCGGGACAGCGAACGCCGGAGAGCGGCGAGATCCGCATCGCCGGACGACCCCTGAGGACGCGACACCCGTACGACGCGATCCGCGCCGGCGTCGTGCTCGTCCCGGCCGACCGGCTCCAGGCGCTGCTGCCGCAGCGCTCCGTTCGCGAGAACGTCGCCGCGCCGCGCTACAACCGCGTCGGCCGCTGGGGCGCGATCAACATGCGCGACGAGGGACGGCGCGTAAGGCAGGCCGTTGACGCGCTTCAGATCGACGTGCGCGCCGGCCGGCAGGTACGCCGCCTCTCGGGCGGCAACCAGCAGAAGGTGACGATCGCGCGCTGGCTCGCGAGCGGATTCCGCACGATGCTCTGCTTCGACCCGACCCGCGGGATCGACGTCGGCACGAAGCGCCAGATCTACGGCCTGCTGCGTCAACTGGCCGACGACGGCGGCGCGATCCTCTTCTTCTCCAGCGAGCTGACGGAGTTCCCGCTCGTCTGCGACCGTGTGCTCACGCTCTTCGGCGGCCGGATCACGGCCGAGCTGCCGGGCCAGGCCGCCGACGAGGCGTCGCTCCTCCGTGCGATGCACGGCCTCGTCGAGGCCGGGGACGGTGAGGCGGCCTGAACGCACGGCTCGCCCGGCGGCACGGCTGGACGATGGGAGCGTTCGCCCTTCTCTTCGTGCTCGTCCTCTACTGGCGCACGCAGACGGCGGCCAGGTGGGGACCGTTCGACGTGCAGTCGCTCGCGATCGACGCGCTGCCGCTGTGCTTCGCAGCGTGCGGCCAGGCGATCGTCATCCTGAGCGGCGGCATCGACCTCTCCGTCGGGTCGATGATGTCGCTCGTCAACGTGGTGTCGGCGCGGGCGCTGCTGCACCTGTCGTTCCGCGACGCGCTGCTCGTCTCGCTGCTGATCGTCGCCGGCGCCGCGCTCGTCGGTGCGTTCACGGGGCTCCTGATCGTCGTCACCCGCGTAGCCGACATCATCGTCACGCTGGCGATGCTGTTCGTGCTGGGAGGCGCGGCGCTCGCGGTGCTCGAGGTGCCGGGCGGCGGTGCGCCGATTCGGTATCAGAACCTCGTCACCCTCGACACGCTGGCGACGAAGTGGGCGCCATCTGCGATCGGCGTCCTCCTGGGCGCCTACGTCGTTCTCTGGGTGCCGGTGCGACGAACGCGCGTCGGCCTCTCGCTGTACGCAATCGGCTCGAGCCGGAGCGCGGCGTACCTCGCCGGCGTCAATGTGCCGCGGTCGCGCATCGTCGCCTACGCGTACTCGGGCGCGTTCGCCGCGCTCGGCGGGCTCGCGTTGACCGCGGCGTCGGGTCTCGGCGACCCGAACTCGGGGACGATCTACACGTTGAACTCGGTCGCGGCGGTCGTCCTCGGCGGCGTTTCCCTCCTGGGCGGCGTCGGTGGGCTGATCGGGCCGATCGCGGCCGCGTTCGTCCTCACGCTCGTCAAGACGCTGATGATCCTGAAGGGCGTCGACCAGAACTGGGCCCAGGTGATCCAGGGTGCGCTGATCGTCCTCGTCGTCATGATCGGCGGCCTGGCCGTCCGTCAGAAGGGGAAGGGCTCTTGAAGGTTCAGCGCCTCGCCGAGGACAATCCGGCTGCCGTCCTGACGGTCGTCTTCATCCTGCTCTTCGTCGCGACCGACATCGTCAACCGCGCTCAGGGCGACGGGGCGTTCCTGACGCTGAAGCAGATCTCGACGACGTTCCTGTACGCCGCAGTCCTCGGGCTCATGTCGGCAGGGCAGACGCTTGTCATGCTCACGGGCGGCGTCGACCTCTCGGTTGCGACGACCGCGACCGCGGGCGCGTTCACCGTTTCGCGCTTCGGGACGCATGGGTCCGGGACGGCGATCGTGCTCGCTCTCGCGGTCGGCCTCGCGATCGGGCTCGTCAACGGCATCGGCATTGGCGTGTTCCGGGTGAACGCGCTGATCATGACCCTCGGCATCTCGACGATCACGCTCGGCTACCTGACGGTCGCAGCGCAGAAGCAGTTCACCGCCCTCGTGCCGAACTTCGTCGTCACGCTCGGGTCGGAGCGGTTCCTCACGTACATCCCCTACGACCTGCTCGTGTGGGCGCCGGTCGCGGCGGTGATCATCCTCGGGCTCAGATACGCCGGGCTCGGCCGTGCGATCTACGCCGTCGGCGACAACCCCGTCGCGTCGCGTCTCGGCGGGATCCGCGTCTGGCAGGTGCTGCTCGTCGTCTACGCGCTCTGCGGCGCCCTGTCGGCGGTGGCGGGGATCCTGCTCGTCGGCTTCAACAACGCCGCCGACCTCGGCATCGGCTCGCCGTTCCTGCTCCCGTCGGTCGCCGCCGTGGTGATCGGCGGCACGTCGATCTTCGGCGGCCTCGGCGGCTACGCCGGCACGATCCTCGGTGCGCTCATCCTCACCGTGCTCGACTCGCTGCTGACGATCCTGAACGCGTCCCAGGCAGTGCGGCAGATGATCTACGGCACGATCGTGCTCGCGCTCGCGGCGATCTACGCACGGGCGACCGCCGGCGCCGAGTGATCGGCCTCACGAAGCTCGCGGAGGGGCCGGGCAACGTCGCCCTCGCCGAGCGGCCTGAGCCCGGCGCGGCGCCGGGGCACGTCGTGCTCGACGTGGCCGCAGCCGGGATCTGCGGCACAGACATCCACATCCACGACGGTGAATATGCGTCCCGTCCCCCGGTGACGATGGGCCACGAGGTATCGGGCGTGGTGGCCGAGGTCGGCGCGGGAGTCGACCCGGCGTGGCACGGCGCGCGCGTGGTGACGGAGACGTACTTCTCGACCTGCGGCGAGTGTGCCCACTGCCGCGCGGGACGCACGAACCTGTGCGTCGACCGGTGCTCGATCGGGTCGTTCGTCGACGGCGGCTTCGCACCGAGGCTCCTCGTCCCGGCACGCAACCTGCACCGCATCCCGGCCTGGGTCGGCGCGGGTGCGGCGACGATGGCGGAGCCGCTCGCCTGCTGCTGCCAGTCGCTGCCGCCGGAGACGATCCCGCAGGGCGCATCGGTGCTGATCGTCGGCCCCGGCCCGGTCGGCCTGCTCGCCGCCCAGGTTGCCCGCGCGGCGGGCGGCGTCGTGCACGTGCGTGGAACCGTGCGCGACGCGATCCGGCTCGAAGCGGCGCGCGGCCTCGGCTTCGAGACCTCGACCACCGAGGACGAGGTCGCGCAGGCGTTCGACGTCGTCGTCGAGTGCTCGGGGCACGAGGCCGGGATGACGTTCGCGCTGACCGCGGTGCGACGCGGTGGGCGCTACGTGCAGATCGGGCTCGCCGGCAAGGCGGTCACGGTGCCGCTCGACCTTGTGTGCTTCAAGGAGCTGACCGTGACCTCGGGCAACGCGTCGACGCCCGCCTCGTGGAACCGCGCGCTCGCGCTGATCGAAGAACGGCGCGTCGAGCTGGAGCCACTCCTCTCGGAGGTCGTGCCCCTCGCCGAGTGGGAGCGCGCGTTCGCGGCCACGCGGGCGGCGGCCGGGATCAAGTTCGTGCTGGCGCCGTAGGACGCAACCCCGGAACTTGGTTCGCAGAACCAAGTTCCAGCGTTACGGAACTTGGTTCGTAGAACCAAGTTCCAGAGTTCGCGCTACACCAGCAACGGCTTCAGCGTGTTCCGTGCGAGCAGGAACCCGCGCTCCACCAGCTCCTGCGTCGCCTCGAACTTCCGGTCCTCGTGCTCGACCGAGAGCACGTGGTCGTATCCGACGGCGTACAGCGCGGCGACGAAGCGCGACCAGTCGACCTCGCCGAGGCCGGGGAGCCGCGGCACCTGCCAGCCGATGCCGCTCGAGAGCGTGCCGTGCCGATAGAGACCGTCGCGCCGCACCTCGAGGTCCTTGGCGTGCGCGTGGAAGATGCGCTCGCCGAAGTCGTAGACGGCGCGCTCGTAGTCGATCATCAGCCACACGAGGTGCGACGGGTCGATGTTCAGCCCGAAGTTCGCATCGGGGATCGCCGAGAACATCTCGTCCCAGATCGCCGGCGCCCACGCGAGATTGTTGCCGCCCGGCCACTCGTCGTAGCTGAAGATCATCGGGCAGTTCTCGATCGCGATCTTCACGCCGCGCTCGCCGGCGTAGGCGACGAGCGACGGCCAGATGCGGCGGAAACGCTCGAGGTTCTCGGGGAGTGGGCGGTCCTTGTCGTTGCCGACGAACGTGCCGACGACCTCGACGCCGAGTGCCTGCGCAGCGTCGATCACCTTGCGCAGGTGCGCGTTGACCTCTTCGCGCTGCGCGTCGTCGGGATGAAGGTTGTTCGGGTAGTACGCGAGCGACGAGATGCCAAGCCCGTGCCGCTCGATCGTCGCGTGCACCGCATCGACGTCCAGCGCGTCGACGTCGATATGCGTCACGCCTGCGTAGCGCCGCTTCTCGCCGCCTGCCGCGGGCCAGCAGGCCACCTCGAGCATCTCGTAGCCGTTGCCGGCCGCCCACGCGGCCACCTCGTCGAGCGTCAGGCCGCCGAACGCGGCCGTCATCAACCCGAGCTTCACAGGGTCACCTCCACCCATCGCTGTTCTTCGTTGGACTGCGCCACGGCCTCGGCCAGCACGTTCTCGACGTGGCCGGCGCGGAAAGTCGGATAGTCGTCACCCGGCGCGCCGGCCGCGACGGCGCGATACACCGCGCGGTAGAGCTCCCGGAAGGTGTCGGCAAAGCCCTCGGCGTGGCCGGCGGGAAGCCGAGCGATGCCGCCCGGGTTGCGCAGCAAGAGACCGTTCGGCTCGTCGCGCCGTCCGAGCCAGAGCTCTTCCGGCGACTCGCCGTTCCAGGCGAGCGCTGCTTCGGATCCGTCGACCTCGAAGTGGATCGCGTTCTTGCGGCCGGCCGCGACCTGCGAGACGACGCACGAGCCGCGCGCGCCGCCGCGGAAGCGCACGAGGATGTGCGCGAGGTCCTCCGTCGACATCGGCGCGTCCTCGCGCTCCACGTCGTCGGCCGCCGCGAAGGTCTCTACCTCGATGCGTGGCTTCCGGCGCACGGGAATCGTGGTCGCCAGGTCGGCGAACACCTCGGCCACCTCGAGCCCGGTGACGAACTGGACGAGATCGAGCCAGTGCGAGCCGATGTCCGCGACGGCGCGCAGCGCTCCGCCCTTCTCCGGCTCGAGCCGCCAGTTCCAGTCGGTCGGACGCAGCAGCCAGTCCTGCAGGTAGCCGCCGTGCACGTCCCAGATCTCGCCGAGCTCACCCCCACGAGCTCGGGAGCGCGCCTCCTGCACCTGCGGGTAGAAGCGGATGTTGAAGTTCGTGCAGTGGACGAGCCCGCTGTCCTCGGCCAGCCGCAGCAACTCGCCGGACTCCTTGCTCGTGAGCGCGAGCGGCTTCTCGCATACGACGTGCTTGCCCGCCGCGAGCGCCGCCAGCACCTGCTCGTAGTGGAGGCTGTTCGGCGTCGTCAGGTGCACGACGTCGACCCGGTCGTCCGCGAGCAGCGCCTCGTAGCTCTCGATCACCGGGCCGAGCCCCTTCGCTTGCGCACGCTCGGGCGACGAGCCGACGACCCCGACGACCTCGACGCCGAGCCGCCGCAGCGCGTCGACGTGCACCGCGCCGATGAAGCCGGTCCCGACGACACCGGCGCGAAGCCCCGTCGAGCCCACGCTCATGGCAACTCCACCTCGAAGTCGACGTCGAGCCCGTAGCGCGACCCGACGTACCGGCTCTCGGTCAGCTCGAGCGGCCGGCCGTCCTGGTCGTTGATCAGTCGCCGCTCGACGAGCAGCGGAATCCCGCGCTTCACCCCCAGTAGACGCGCGTCCTCGGCGGTCGCCGCCTCCGCGCCGATCGCCGCGCGGCCGGCGGTCGGCACGTAGCCGGCCGCGACAAGGGTTTCGAAGAGCGACACCGACGCCAGGTCGACCTCGAACGTATCGACAACCCGCGCCGCCGGGAAGACCGCGGTCTCGAGCGCGACCGGCTCGCCGTCGGCCTCGCGGACACGGCGGATGACGACGACGTCGTCGACGCCGAGCCGCCGTTCCTCCTCCGGCGTCGCCCTGCGGCGGAGGCGCTCGACGAGGCGCGAGCCCGGTGCGCGGCCGCGGCGCCGCATCTCGTCGCTGAAGGAGAGGATCCGGCTCGCCGCCCGGTTCGCGCGCGCGGGCGCGACGAACGTCCCGCGGCCGGGGACGCGGTAGACGAGGCCGTCCTGCACCAGCCGCTGCACGGCACCACGGGCGGTCATACGCGAGACGCCGAACTCCTCGCAGAGCTGGGCGTCCGACGGCAGCGGTGCGTGCGGGTCGAGCGTGGCGACGCGCGCCCGCAGGGACTGCTCGATCGTCACGTACCGCGGTGTGAAGTCAGTCCTCGGCATGCCCGACCGCGCCGTTGATCGTGAGCCCGCCGTCGACGACGAGCTCCTGCCCCGTCACGTACCGGGCCTCGTCCGTCGCGAGGAAGAGGATCGTCCCGGCGACGTCGTCCGCCGTCGCGATCCGGTGAACCGGGATGCGCTCTTCGTAGGTCCGCCGTACGACGGGCGTGTACGCGTGTGCGTTGAGCGGCGTGTCGACCGCGCCCGGCGCGACTGCGTTCACGGTGATGCCGTGCGGCCCGAGCTCGAGGGCGAGTGTCTTCGTGAGCGCCTCGATCGCTCCCTTGGCGGCGATGTACGCGCCGAACCCCGGCACGGCCAGCGTGCGCGCCGCGGAGGTGACGTTGACGATCGAGCCGGCGCCTGCGGGAAGCATGCGCCGAGCCGCGGCGCGGCACCCGTAGAAGTAGCCGTGGAGGTTCGCGCGGAGGAGACCGTGCCATTCCTCGTCGGAGGTCTCGACCACCGGGCGCACCAGCAGGCGCGCGGCGTTGTTGACCCAGACGTCGATCCCGCCCCACGCGTCCTCGACGCGGGCGGCAAGCGACTCGACCGCGTCGGGGTCGCCGGTGTCGCCCGTGACGAAGACGCCCTCGACCGGCGCCCCGCCGTCGAGCGAGATCCCCGCCACGCGCGCACCCGCCTCGGCGAACCGGCGCGCCACCGCCTCGCCGATGCCGCTCGAGGCGCCCGTGACGACAACGCGGCGACCGGCGAGGTCGAAGCGCGAAGTCATGGCGCGACTGTATAGCTGTCTAGACGGTCCAGGCAAACGCCCGCGCGGGATTCGCCACGAAGATCCGCTCCGACAGCTCCGTCCCGAGCTCGCGTTCGAGGCGCGGCTTGAAGCGGGCGAAGACGTAGTCCATGCCGGGGCCGCCGCCGTAGGCGCGCAGCATCCCGCGGCGGCCGGTGTCGCCGCCGAGGAGCAAGCGGTCGGCGTGACCCGCATCGGCGAGGTCGGCGATCAGGCGCAGGATCGCCGAGTCGGGCCAGTACTTGGCGCGCCCGGGCCCGTCCAGCTGAAGCGTCGCGCCCGTCGCCGCCGTTTCCGCGTGCTCACCGGCGTCCGGGTTCCGGTCGACGTGCGCGAGGACGACCGACGACGGCGGCACCCCGAAGTGCTCGAGGCGCTCGACGAGAGCGAGGCCCATCGTCCCGTGCTGTGTGTGCACGCACACCGGCGCGCCCGTCTCGCCGTGCGCCGCCGCCGCGGCGGCGAAGGCCTTCTCCTCGAACGGCGTCAGATGGTGATAGCTCGCGCCGGCCTTGACGATGCCGCAGCGGTCGCGAAGCTCGGCAACGAAGCGTCCGGCGAGCTCGTCGACGCCCGCCGACCGGAGCGGGTCGTCGGGCGTGTAGTGCGCGTCCCGGTGCAACCCGGTCGCGGCGACCACATGGAGGCCCGCCTCGCGCGCCACGTGGGCGAGCCCGTCGAGGTCGCGGCCGAGGCCGATCGGCGTCCAGTCGACCACGGACACGGCGCCCGCGGCGCGAAGCGACGTCGCCTCCTCGACCGCCTTCTCGGGATCGAGGAACTCCTCGCCGGGCTGCGCGGGCGTAGCGAGGAACAGGTGCTCGTGGGCGTCGCACGGCCCGAGCAGCGCAGGCTCGATGTCGCCGAGAACGGTCCGGATAGCCATCCGGCCGGATTCTCGCGCAGGGTGAGACGGCCTACGCGCCGGTGGCGGGAGCCGGCCGGCCGTAGTGGAAGCCCTGGCCGCTCTGACAGCCGAGCTCCTGCACGACGTCGTCCTGCCCTTGCCGCTCGATCCCCTCGGCGACGAGCCGCGTGCCCAGAGCGTTCCCGAAACCGACGATCGCGCGCAGGAGCGCGCGGCCATCGGCGTCGCTGTCGACGGTCGCCGTGAAGCTGCGGTCGATCTTGACGATGTCGATCGGGAGGCGCTGGAGGTACGCCAGTGAGCCGTAACCGGTCCCGAAGTCGTCGAGCGCGATCTTGATTCCCTTCTCCCGCAGCATCGCGAGCCGTTCCTCGACGTCGCCGGTGTCGAGCACGACGCTCTCGGTGATCTCGAGCACGAGCCGCTCGGGCTCGAGGCCCGAGAAGCCGAGCGCGTCCTCGACGTGCTGGACGAAGTCCGGATGCTGCAGCTGGCGCGCCGAGACGTTGACCGCCATCTCGAGCGGACGGTCGTACTCCGCTCCGAGCCGCGCCGCGTGCAGGCACGCCTCGCGGAGCACGAACGCACCGATCGGGACGATCGAGCCCGACCCTTCCGCCAGCGGGATGAACTCGGCGGGCGGGAGCATCCCGTGCAGCGGGTGCTCCCAGCGGAGCAGCGCCTCGTAGCCTCCGACCTCGCCGGTCGCAAGCTCCACGATCGGCTGGTAGTGAACCTGCAGCTCGCCGCGATCGAGCGCCTCGGCAAGCTCTCCGGTCCGCCGGAAACGGATGAGAGCGGCCTTGTCGAGACCCGGGTCGAAGAACGCGAACCCGACACCCGGGCTCGCCTTCGCGCGGTACATCGCGGCGTCCGCCTGCTTGAGCAACTCCAGGGGGTCGTCGCCGAGCGAGATGCCGATGCTCGCCTCGACGACGAGACGACGATCCTCGATCTCGAGCGGCTGCGCGAGCGTGGAATGCAGACGCTGCGCGATCGCCGAGACGTCCGCCGCCTCGGCGACCCGCTCGAGGATCACGGCGAACTCGTCGCCGCCGAGGCGTGCGGCGGTGTCGCCGGCGCGCACGACACCGTGCATGCGCTCGGCGAGCGCGCGCAGAACGCCGTCGCCGACGTGGTGGCCGAAGCGGTCGTTGATCGCCTTGAAGCCGTTCAGGTCGACGAAGAGGAGGGCGCTCCGCTCGCCCGGCCCCTTCCGCCCCGTCACCGCGCGCTCGAGCCGCTCGTTGAAGAACGCTCGGTTCGCGAGCCCCGTGAGTGGGTCGTACAGCGCCTGGCGGCGAAGTTGCTCCTCGGCGGCGCGCTCGGGCGTGATGTCGAGCAGGTATCCCTGGAGGTAGAGCGGCGCCCCGTCGTCGTCGAGGACGATCACGCCTTCGTCGCGAATGAAAACGTACTCACCGGTGCGCGAGCGCAGGCGGTACTCGATGCTGAGCGGCTCGTGCGTTGCGTGCGTCCGTTCGTGCGCGGCGAGCACACGCTCCCGGTCCTCGGGATGGAGCAGCTTCACGAAGAGGTCGCCGTCCTCCTTCCACTCCTCGACCGTGTACCCGAGCAGCCACTCGATCTGCTTGCTGGTGAAGATGTTCGAGCTGCTCGCGTCGAGCGCGTCGACGTAGATCACGAGTGGCAGCTGCTCGAGGAGCGTCCGGTACCGGCGCTCGACCTCGCGCCGCTCCGCAGCGTCGACCGCGGCCTGCTCGACGGCGAGCTCGCGCTCGAGCACGACGCTGGCGAGCCCGGCCGCCATCTCGACGAGCTCAAGCTCGCGCGGGCTTGGACGGCGCGGCACGCGGTAGTACAGGGCGAAGGTGCCCAGGACCTCGTTATCGGCGTCGAGGACCGGCGTCGACCAGCACGCGCGGAGCCCGTACTCCGCCGCAAGCTCGCGGTACGCGGCCGAGAGCGAATCGGTTCGGATGTCCTCGACGACGATCGTCCGCTTCAGGGCGGCGGCGCTGCCGCACGACCCGGCGGTCGGCCCGATCGCGATCTCCTCGACGGCGGCGGCAAACGCCTCCGGGAGTCGCGGAGCGACGAGCGTCCGTAGCGTGCCGGCCTCCCGGTCGGCCAGCAGGACTGATGCGATGGCTCCGGGAGCCTGCGACTCGACCAGCTCGACCAGCAGCGCGAGAACCTCTCCGGCGCCGGCGCCGGCCGCGGCTTCGCGCAGCAGGTCGCGCTGCATCTGCAGCAGCGTCAGGACGTGGTCCGACGGTTCCGGAGCAGCAGCGAGCGACGCCACGCACAAAGGATCGGGCTAGACGGGCAGCAGCACGCCACCCGAAAGGGGGACGCGCGCTACAGCGGACGGAACAGGTGAACGCCGCAGCCTTACGCGATGATCGCCAGCCGGAGCGCGGTCGCGACGGCCTCGGTGCGGGAGTCCGCCTCGAGCTTGCTCATCACGTTCCGCACGTGCGACTGCACCGTCTCCGGCGAGATCGAGAGGCTCGTCGCGACCATGTCGTTGGTCATCCCGTCGGCGACCAGCGAGAGGATCTGCCGCTCGCGGGGTGTCAGGGCCGGTACCTCGACAGTCGTCTCCTCGCCGCGGTCGAGGGCTGCCGGGGAGACACTGCGGAGCGCGTCGACGAGCTCATCGGGGAGGAACGGCTTCTGGAGCAGGACGGTGGGGCCGCCGACATCGGCGGGGTCGACCGACTCGTCGTTGAAGCCGGAGATGAAGACGAGGGGCAGCGAACCGTCGAGCGCACGGGCGCGCTCGGCGACCTCACGGCCACCGAGGCGCGGCATGACGACGTCGGTGACGACCACGGCGACGTCGTCGCGATGCTCCTCGACGAGCTCGATCGCCTTGACGCCGTCCTCGACGGCCAGCACCCGGAAGCCGGCGCGGGTCAGGATCTCGCTCGCGAGATCGCGGACGATCGGCTCGTCCTCGGCGAGGACGACGAGCGGGCCCTCCTCCTCGGCGGCCGGGCGCTCGACCGACGTTGCCAGGCTCGGCAGGTGGATCTCGAAGGTGGAGCCCTGACCGACCTCGCTCGTCAGCCGAACGAACCCGCCACTCTGCGTGACCGTGCCGTAGACGCTCGGAAGCCCGAGCCCCGAGCCCTGACCGGCCCCCTTGGTCGTGAAGAACGGCTCGAAGGCACGCCGCCGCGTCTCCTCGTCCATGCCCACTCCGCTGTCGGCGACCGAGACGACGAGATAGGGCCCGGGCTCGACTCCGCGCTCGGCGGCGGCGACCCCGTCGAGCTCGACAAGCTCCGTGTAGATCGTGAGGGTGCCGCCTTCGGGCATCGCATCGCGTGCGTTGAGCGCGAGGTTCACGAGAGCGTGGCCGAACCGGCTCGCGTCGACGAGCACGTCGGCGCAGGTTGCGCGGGGCTCGACGACGACCTCGATCCCGGCGCTCACCAGCTCGCGCAGCATGCGCGAGGTCGCTGCGAGCACCTCGTGAACATCCGTGCGCTGCGGCTGGAGCTGCTGCTTCCGCCCGAAGGCGAGGAGGTGTTGCGGGAGCTCTGCGGCCTGTTCGGTCGCCCGGCGGATCTGCAAGGCCTCCGCGTGCTCCGTCGAGCCTGGCGCGAGCCTGCCGAGCAGCAGCTCGGTGTAGCCGCGGATCGCGGTCAGCATGTTGTTGAAGTCGTGCGCGACGCCGCCGGCGAGCCGACCGAGCGCCTCGAGCCGCTGCGCGTGACCGAGCTCGTCGCGAAGGCGGTCGCGTTCGGCCTCGGCGGCGACGCGCTCGGTGATGTCCTGGATCTGCGAGACGAAGTACCGGGGAGCGCCGTCCGCC
>Ga0070711_100001426_pt1 | contig 13128 bp, 9 predicted proteins | sample LARL53metaG_FD_65452 | JGI IMG/M metagenome (GOLD analysis project Ga0070711, IMG submission 65452) | Corn, switchgrass and miscanthus rhizosphere microbial communities from Kellogg Biological Station, Michigan, USA - LAR L5-3 metaG | ecosystem: Host-associated > Plants > Roots > Rhizosphere ... | reverse complement strand
CCGTACTTGTAGATCGAGTGCGTGTGCCCGCCGCACACCTCCATGATCTTGTAGTGCCGGTCGGGCTCGATGGCGGCGAGGATCTCGCCGGCGAGGATCTGGCCCAGCTCGGCGTCGCGGAACTCGTCCACGAACTTCACGCCGGCACCTCCCGTCCACCGGGATCGAGCGCGCCGCCATGTCTGGACTGCTCTCCGGCGGCGCGACCCATAGCCGTGCCGGCATGGACGAGCAGCATCTCGCCGGGCCGCACCGGCTCCACGAGCGCGATCTCCACGCTGGAGTGATGCTTCTCCCCGGGCCTCGAGCAGAGAGCCAGTCCGCGCGCTCCGTCGACCTGCACGACCCGCATGGGGACCGCCTCGTCGCCGCAAGTGATGCACCCGTGAGCGGCGACGCACTCGGTCATGCCAGGCGCTCGGTCATGCGCTGCGATGCGCCGCGCCGAGTCATGCGGGCTCGGTCATTCGATCGCGCTTGCCTTCAACTCTGCGAGCTCCTGCTCATACTCGACTCCCATTTCCCTCAGGAGCCTCAACGTCGCGTATGCCTCCTCCTCGTCGACCTTTGAGAGCGCGAAGCCGACGTGGATGAGCACCCAGTCACCGCCAGCTACGGAGGTGCCGTCCACATCGAGCAGGCCGATGTTCACTGTGCGCCGCACGCCTGCCACGTCGACCCTGGCGAGTCGGTTGGACTCGTCTACGAGGTCAACGATCTGCCCTGGAATCGCCAGGCACACATCAGGTCTGTTTCCCCTCCTGTGTAGCTTGTAAACCTCAGCACGCTTCCGCGTAAAACTCGGGATGCTTCGACGTAAGCCGCGAGACGCTACGCCTAAACCTCGGAATGCTTCTGCGGGCTCGTGATGTCTCGCCAAGCGCGTGATCTGCCTGCCGGAGCGCCACCGGCGACGTTACGCTCCCGGCGGCGCCCGGTATAGCCGCGCGACGGCGGCGACCGCCGGCTTCGCCCGCCCGCCATACGTGAACAGGCCCTTCTGGTTGAGCCCTTCGATCAGGCGCAGGCCGGGGAGCTTTGAGTGGATCGAGCCGCCCTCGAACGTAGGGGTGAGGGGGTAGTCGCGCAGGACCCAGACGAACATGCCGCTGAGCTGTGGCTCGGCCGCGTAGGCGGTGATGTGCCGAGCCAGCAGCCGCGACTGGAAGGCGTAGCCGCCGGGGCTGCCGGGCGGGTTGAGACCGTTCGATTCGGCGCCGAACTCGCTGATCGCGAGAACCTTGCCGGCGAACGTGCGCCGCATCGCGGCGAGCCGCTGGCGGATTTCGGCGCTGACCGCGGCCGGGGAGTTGTGCGGCGAGTCATACCAGCCCGAGTAGTCGGTCTCGGCGACCGCGTCGACCTCGCGGTACAGCGCGCCGGGGCGCTGCGGCGGATGATCGCCCCACACGTCGACCGCGACGATCCGCGTCGGGTCGTGGGAATGCAGCCAGCGGGTCAGCGACCGCACGTAGGCGACCTCGGCGGCGTTGCGGCCGTTCTCGGCGACCTCGTCGACGAGGTTCCAGGCGACGATCGAGGGATGCAGCTGATCCGCCAGCGCGGCGGTACGTGCCTGACGCTCGGCTGCGGCCAGCAATGCGGGCGTGTTCGAGTACCAGTTGCCGGCGCCTTCGACCGGACCGATCCCCTGCCACACGAGGATCCCGGCCGCGTCGAGCCGTTCCAGCAGCGCCGGGTCGAGCGGGTGCTGGGCGCGCGCGGCGTTCGCGCCGATCGCACGCAGCTCGCGCACGATCGCGTCCTCGTCGTCTGGCGTCAGCGCATCGCCGTGTCCGGGCGCGTCCTGCTGGATCGTCGCGCCGTGCAAGAGCAGATGCTGCCCGTTCAGGTACACGCGCCCGTCATGCCAGGTCAGCTGGCGCAGGCCCACGCTCGCGGAGAAGCTGCTCTCGTGCCCGACGGCGAGCGTCAGCTGGTAGAGGCTCGGGCTCGCTGGTGACCACAGGGCCGCGTCGGGGATGGTGACGGTGGTGCTCACGGTCGCCGTCTGGCCATGGTCGAGGCGCTGGGGGGGAAAGCTCAGCGGGATCGTCTGCGCGCCGCGCGCGAGCGTCCCTTCAACCGCGATCGTCCGCCCGGAGACGCTGTCGTTGCGCACCTGCGCTGCGATCTCGACGGTGGCGGTCCCTGCAGCAGGGGGTACGGCGCAGGGGGCACGAACGCAGACGATATGGTCGGGGCCGAGCGTCGTCTGCACGGTCGCGCCGGACAGCTCGCTGGCGCCGATCGCGCGCACGCTGACCTCGCCGTCGAGCCCACCCCAGTTGAACCAGGTGCGGTGAAAGCCGAGCCTTGACTGCGCGTCCGGGTTGCGCCAGTCGACGCGCACGACCAGCGTGTGCGTGCCCGCCGCAAGCGTGGAGCGCAGCTCAAACGGCAGGTATGAGCCCCTGTGCGAGCCGAGCGCGCGCCCGTCGACCCAGACGCTAGCCGCGAAGTTGGCCGACTCGAACGTCAGCGCATACACGCCCGCGTGGGGCGCCCGGACGGTCGTGCGATACCAGGCGATCGAGCCTTCGTAGTTGCGCGTGCCCGCCGGACCGCTGTAGGGGCGGGGTTGAGCCACGTTCGGCACGCGCACCGTCGCGCCGCCGAAGCCGCCCCGCCGCCAGCCGAGCCGCAGGCCGCGATTGGCTGGATCTCGGCGCAGTGTCCAGCGTGTCAGCGCAGTGCGCCCGCCGGGCCCCGCGGCGATGGAGGAGCTGCTGGGCAACGCTTCCACGACCGTCGGCTGAGGCGTGGCCGACTTAGGCGCGAGCAGACCAAGTCCCAGCGCCGTCGCCAGCGCCGTCAGCGCCGCGCAGGCAGTCAAGCCGGTTAGTTTGATGTTGTGGGCGGGCAAGTCGAATACGTGTCGGGTGTCCCTCAGGGGTCGCCATTCTGACGGCTCAGGGTGTGTGACACTCACTTCAACAGCGTCAGGCGACGATCAGAGCGGCGCGGCGGCGGCGGCGGCGAGCATTCGCTCCAGCAACAGCCGGGCGCCGGCCTTGGAGAGCGGCTCGTTGAGATTGCCGCACTTCGGCGACTGTACGCACGAGGGACACCCGTCGGTGCAGCGGCAGCCCGCAATTAGGCGCAGCGCGTCCTCGCATAGCTCCTCGAAGCGGGCGAACGCGGTGCGTGTGATGCCGATACCGCCCGGGTGACCGTCGTAGATAAAAATCGTGGGATGGCCTGTTTGGGGGTGCAGGTTGGTGGACAGCCCGCCGATGTCCCAGCGGTCGCACATCGCGATCAGCGGGAGCACCGCGATCTGGGCGTGCTCGGTCGCGTGCAGCGCGCCGAGCAGAGATTGCAGCGGGACCATGGTCTCGGCTGGCTCGTCCGTCGGCTCGGGGTCCAGCTCGAGCCAGAGCGCCTGCGTGGAGAAGCTCGTTTCAGGCAGGTCGAGCGCGACAAGGTCGATCTGGGCGTGGTCTGACAGGCGCCGGCGCTGGTAGGCGAGCACCGTCTCAGTGACGGAAACCTCGCCGAAGCTGAGCGTGACTCCGAGCGTGGTGCGGCGGTCGAGCAGACGCTCGATCGCCGTGCTGGTCTCGCGCTTGGGCTGGGTATACCAGTCGCCGTCGAACGGTGCGACCAGCGCGCGGCGGTGGCGCAGGTCGAGGTCGCGCACCTCATACGAGCGCCCCTGGTGCAGGTAGATCGCACCATCGTGCACGGTCGAGTGGGCGCGCGCCGCCTCGGTCTGGCCGAGCAGCTCGCCGGTAGAGACGTCGAGGATCGCAAAGCTGTCCGGGGAGGCCGAGCGCAGCGACACCTCCGCCGCCGGGTAGGAGCCCGGGTGGCGCGGCACATACGTCTCGCGCCCGCCCGTGCCATCGTCATCGCCGTCACCGCGGCCCCCTCGGGCGACGCGGGCGCGCAGGCGGCCGGCGGTCACGAGCAGCTCGGCGTGAGCCTGCATGCGCGGGCCGAAGAACTCGCTGTCGGCGCGGTCGAGCGGGCCCTCGTGCGCGGCACACAGCAGGTGCGCCGCGAAGATGAGTGGGCTCTCGTGGTCGAGGATCGCCGCCTCGACGGGGCGGTCGAGGAACTCGTCGGGGTGGCGGCAGAAGAACTGATCGAGCGCGTCCTCGCCGGCGACGTACACCGCCAGGCCCCGTCCGCGCCGGCCGGCGCGGCCCCACATCTGACGCAACGAGGCGACGGTGCCGGGAAACGTGACGACCACGGCCGCGTCGAGCTCGCCGATGTCGATGCCCAGCTCCAGAGCGTCCGTGGTGATGACCGCACGCAGCTCGCCGCGTGTCAGCCGACCCTCCAGCTCGCGGCGCTGCTGGGGGGTATAACCGGCGCGGTATGGCGCGATGAGCTCGGCCAGTTGAGGATGTCCGGCCGTGTCCAGCTCCTGCTTGACCAGACGGCTCAGCAGCTCCACTCCCTTGCGGGACTTCATGAAGCAAATAGCCCGTGCGCCCTCGCGTACGAGCCGCGCGAGCAGCTCGGCCGCCTCGGCCAGCGCGGAGCGGCGCGTGCCCAGCGCCTCGTCGGTCAGCGGCGGGTTCCATATCGCGATCCGCCGCCCCGGCGTGGGCGAGCCGTCGGCGTCGATCAGGCGAACGTCCTTCAGGCCCGTCAGGCGCTCGGCCAGCTCGACCGGGTTGGCGATCGTCGCGGAGGTGAGCAGAAAAATCGGGTTGGTGCCGTAGAGGGCGGCTATGCGGCGCAGGCGGCGCAGCACGCCGGCGACGTGCGAGCCGAACACGCCGCGGTAGACGTGAGCCTCATCGATCACCACCACCGCCAGGTTCGAGAACAGCTCGGTCCAGGCGGCGTGGTTGGGGAGGATGCCGACATGGAGCATGTCGGGGTTGGTGAGCACGACGTTGGCCTTCCGGCGGATGTCGGCGCGCGCTGCGCGCGGGGTGTCGCCGTCGTAGATCGCCGGCCGCACCTGCTTGGTGAGCCCGAATGCGTTGAGTGCCCGCGCCTGGTCCTGGGCGAGCGCCTTGGTCGGGTACAGGTACAGCGCGCGCGCACGGGCTTGTTCGCAGAGGATGTGGAGGGTCGGCAGGTTGAAGCACAGCGACTTGCCCGACGCCGTTCCGGTGGTGACGATCGTCGGGCCTTCGGTGGCTGCGTGCAGGGCCTGCGCCTGATGGGAGTACAGGCGCTCGATCCCGACTCGCTCGAGCGCGGCGAGCACCTCGGGGTGCAGCTCCGCCGGCGCGTCCATGAGCCGCGCCCGGCCGGGCCCAAAGCGGGCTTCGCGCACGAGCCGCGCGTCCGCGCGTCCCTCGTCCAAGAGCGCGCTCCAGGGCTCGAGCTTGCGTTCCCTGAACGTCGCGCCCGGGCGCGTACCCGCCGGCGATCGCTCCCGCGCAGCAGGCCGGGGGGCCGCGTCGGTCGTCGGATGTCGATTCGCCACGGCTTGCGATAGTAGAGGCGATGAGCACCTCCACCGCCGAGCGCTGGGCGCGAACGCGCACGTTCCATCATTCGCTGTATTCGCCCGAGCGAGTCGCGGCTGCGCGGGCCGAGCGCGAGCTGAGCGTGTCGGTGTGCCTGCCCGCGCGCGAGTGCGCGCAGACGGTGGGGGAGATCGTGACCGCGCTCGCACGGCTGTGCGATGCGGGGGCGATCGATGAGGTCGTCGTGGTCGACGCCGACTCGGCTGACGGCACCGCCGCGGTGGCTGAACGTGCGGGAGCGGCCGTATATCAAGAGGCGGAGTTGATGCCCGAGCTCGGCCGGGTGCTGGGCAAGGGAGACGCGATGTATCGCGCGCTGACGGTCCTGCGCGGAGAGATCGTGTGCTACCTGGACGCCGACATGGTGGGCGACACGGCGCACTACGCCACGGGCCTCGTCGGCCCTCTCGTGTGTGAGGAGCCCGGCGAGATCGCGTTCGTGAAGGCGTTCTACCAGCGCCCGTTCGAGCGCGACGGGGTGTCGCTGCCGCGGGAAGGGGGCCGCGTCAATCACCTGCTGGCGCGTCCGGCGCTGCAGCTGTTCTACCCGGAGCTCGAGTGTGTCTCGCAACCGCTCGCGGGCGAGATCGCGGCCCGGCGCGAGCTGCTGGAGCGGCTGCCGTTTGTCACCGGGTATGGGGTGGAGATTGGGATGCTGATCGATGCCTGGCGCACGATCGGGCTGGACGGGATCGCGCAGGTGGACCTCGATGAGCACCGCAACCGCCACCAGCCGCTGGCGGCGCTCACGCCGATGGCGCGAACGGTGCTAGCGACGATCGCGCGCCGGGTCGAGGCGGAGGGTCGCCTGACGGGCGTTCAGCTCGCGGAGCAGATCGTCGAGCGCCCACCGCTCACGAGCGTGCCGGTTGGGCGATGACCGTGCGCTGCCTGTACCTCGACCTCGACGGCACGCTGCTCGGGCGGGGCGCGTCGCTGCTGCACGACGGCGAGGGAGCGGTGTCGATCGAGGGGGTGCGCGCCGTGCAGGCGTGCCTGCGCGCGGACGTGGAGGTTGTGCTGATGTCCGGCCGGCGACGCACGCAGGTGCACGAGGACGCCAGGCTGCTGGGGCAGGACTCGTTCATATACGAGGCGGGCGCGTGCGTGGTGCTGGGCGGGGGAGCGCAGTTCGGCGGCGAGGAGCACTGGCTGACGGGCGAGCTGGTCCCGGGCGAGCTGACGATCGCCGAGCAGATCGAGCGCTCTGGCGCGCCGAAGCTGCTGCTGGAGCGGTACGCGGGGCGGCTGGAGTACCACGAGCCGTGGCACGTGGCACGCGAAGTCTCCCACCTGTTCCGCGGCCTGGTGGACTCGGCGGAGGTGGACACGCTGCTGTCAGAGCGCGGCCACGGGAACCTGCGACTCGTGGACAACGGCGTCGTCAACCGTCGCTCGCCGGCGCTGGCCAAGCTGGAGCACGTGCGCGGGTACCACCTCGTGCCGGCAGGGGCGTCGAAGGCGGCGGCGGTCGCGCTGCACCGGCGCGCGCGCGGATACGCGCGCGAGGAGACGTTCGCGGTCGGCGACTCCCGCGAGGATCTCGCCTGCGCGGAGCACGTGAGCGTGTTCTGGCTGGTCGCCAACGCTGTGCGACGCGACCCGTCGATCCGCGAGGCGATGGCAGCGCACGAGAACGTGCGTGTGGCCGAGTCCGGTCATGGGGCGGGGGTGTACGAAGCGGTCTTGAGTACGCTCATGGGGGGTTGAGGTCTTAGGCCCAAGTCCAAGTTGTTCCAAATTACTCCAAATTTTTGGGCTCTTACCTAGCGGCCCTATCCGCGGCTTAGCCGTCGCCACATCCGTCGCCAGAATCCCGGCTGTGGGCGCCGGCGCCACAGCGCCGGCGGAGGAACGGTCGCGCGCACCAGCGCCACCCACTCGGCCAGCGGCAGCTCGCCTGAGATCAGCCGGCCCAGCGCGCTCGTGACCGGCGCCTCGACGCCCGCCCGCTCCAGCGCCTGTCCGAGCAGCGGCGCCGACTCCAGCGCCTCGACCGCCTGGCCGATCCGCGCCGGGATCTCCGCCGCCGACACACCCGCGGCAAGCATCTCACCGGCGCGCCGGTTGCGGCTCTCGCGCGCGAGCGCCGTCGCCACCAGGTCACCCGCCCCCGCCAGCCCAATCAGCGACTCTGGGCGCGCGCCCAGACCCTCCGCGTAGCGCCATACCTCGGCGAATATGTGCCCCGCGGCGGCGCCGGCCGCGTTCAATCCCTGCGCCTCCGTGGCCCCCGCCGCGAGCGCGGCGGCGTTCTTGGCGGCGCCTGCCAGCTCCACCCCGAGTGGGTCGTTGGACTGCTCGCACACGACCCCGGCGCGCGTGAGCATCTGCGCAAGCGCTCGCGCCAGCTCCTCCTCCACGCACGCCGCCACCAGCGCCGCGCCCTCGTGCACCATCTCCCGCGCGTGCGCGGGCCCTCCAAGGCAGGCGACGCGATGCGCGCCGTACCGCGCGCTCAGCACGCGCGTCGGTGGGGCGCCCTCCGGCGGGACGAGGCCCTTGGCGACCGACACGACCGCGGCGCGCTTACCCAAGCCGGCCGCGGCGAGGCCGTCGATCACCTCGCCCAGCCCCTGCGAGGGCACCGCCAGGAACACATAGTCCGCGCGCGCGACCCCCGCCGTGACAGGCTCGACGCGCAGCTGTGCAGGCAGCTCAACGCCCGGCAGGTAGGAGCGATTCTCGCGCTCGCCCTGCAGCTCTGCCGCCTGCTCGCCCGTGCGGGCCTGCAGCGTCGTGCGCAGCCCGCCCCGCGCCAGCAGCACCGCCAGCGCCGTCCCGAACGAGCCCGCTCCGATCACGGTCGCCCGCCGTGCTCCCGGCGTCGGCAGCGCTCGCGCGCGCTGGCCGATCGGTCCACGATCGATACGCGAGCCCGGGCTCGGAATAGGAGCTGGCTCGGTCATCTGCCGTGAGCCTAACGATCGACGCTCCTTTACGAGCTCTACCTTGCTCGCACGCCGCAACTCGTCAGCCACGTGCGTGATCGAACGCCGGGCTGCGCTGGCAGGGCTGGATGTCGGAAACATTTGGTTAAAGTTTCCATTTAGTTCGGCAGCGCTCATATTGGCTTATATTCAAGAGATTTCGGTGTGGGTCGGCGCCTCCGTAAGAGTGCTCTACGCATTAATCACGAACTTGTGATTCAGCTCGTCCGTTTCGATAAATTGACGGAGTGGCCCAAGCCGCCATGCTCCCTGCCTCTCGCGCCGGCCGATCACGTCGGGGATATCCGATGCGGTGGATCAACGCCAGGGGATTCGACGTATTCATGGTTATCGCCGCCGTGCTGGTTGTGACGGCGCCGGTGTTGTTTACCAGCTCAGGCTTTGCAGTCGACTTCACCAACGATCTATGGGTGGGGTGGGTGGCCGGTAGGGAATTTATCCAGGGCTGGCATCCCAGCTACTTTTTCAACACCGACCAGATGGGCGCGTTCTACCCTTTCTTTGCGTTCTATGGAGGTACGCTCTATACAGTCACCGGCACGGTCTCTGCCCTGCTCGGCGATCGTCCGCTGGTAGGCTTCGCTGTTGTCACGGCGCTCGCGGTCGCCGGCTGTTATATGGGGATGCTGTGGCTTGGGCGGCAGCTCGGGCTGCGAGGCTGGACTGCTCACGCGCCGGCCCTGACCGTGGTCACCAGCGCCTATTACATAACCAATCTTTACGGGCGTGGAGATTGGAGGGAGTTCGTGGCTACCTCAACGATCGCGCCGTTGCTCGCTGCGAGCGTCCACTTGGCACGCGCCCCGACATGGCGTCCATTGCCTGTCCTGGTTTTTGTCCTTGCCATGATTATCTTTACCGGTAGTCATAGCCTCACACTGATATGGGGAACCACCATGGTCGCTATTGCGCTGCTCGTCATGTGGCTGGCGCTGGGCGCACCTCGCCGCCTGCCATATCCCCGCCTGGCGAGAATAGCTGGACTGGGTGCGATAGCAGCCTTGGTCAATGCGTGGTTTCTGTTCCCAGACATCGCCTACTTTAAAAACACGATGATCAGCACAGAACTGGCATTCGATTGGTATGCGTCGAGCTTCTTTAATACACCCTCGCTCGTGCTTGATCCCTTTCGCCGTGTTCCGTTCCAGTCAAGCACACCAGCCCTCTTCGTGCAGGCGCCGGTCTGGTTTCTAGCCTGGGGGCTCGTGGCTGGAGTGCTGCTGCAATGGCGCCGCCCGATAACCAACAGGCTGCGCGGCGCCTGGCTCGGTGCGGCGATCATGGTGGGCTTGACGTTGGGCTTGATCTTCTATCCTCCGGTCTGGAAGTTGTTTACGTATCCTTGGACCGGGATTCAAGTCCCCTATCGCATCGGCACCTATGTCTTCTATGCGATCGCAGGCCTTGTTCTCATCAGTGCACTCCAACTCCAGCGAGCTTCCGCTGCGGGTCTGCGGTACACCAGCGGACTGTTGCGCTTCGCTCTTGTTGCGGTTTGTGCAGTGAGTCTTGGCCTCTGCATATGGCAGCAATGGGTTCCCAAAACGCTGATAACCAATCAGTACTTCAACTCAGACCCAAATCGCAGCGAAGCATTGACCGGCGTGCATATCTTGCCAACTACTTGGTATGACCGGAACGCCTTCCTAGACCTGCAGGCGCCTGTTGTGACGGTACCGGGCGAACGACTACTTCTCATCAATCCGAGGCTCGTGCATGACAACCACTACTCCGCTTGGATGAACGTTCCGCCCGGCCGCGAACCGATCCAGACCAACATCGGCGGCGGCAGTTATATCGCGCACATCTCGGGCTTGGAAAGAGTGGGTCGAAGCGCTAAGGGCTACGCCGTGGTGCGAAGATTGAACAACGGCAGCGGCCCCGTTCACGTCACGGTGGAAGTGACGCATAGTCCCGTCGTCGAGCTGAGCTGGGCTCTGAGCATACTGGCGGTCATCGCCCTCTTTGTCATCCTGACGTACCTCTCTGTGGGCGTCCGATTGTCTGCGCGGGGACCCACGGCGTAGCCCGCTGGTCCTCGATCTCATCGTTCAGGTCACAACACCGCGCGTACTCCCCGCAGATGTGCGCGCGCGGGGGAGTAAGAAACATTTTCTATAAATTCTATTGACAAGACATATCATGTTATGTAAAACTTAGTGGGCGTGGTCTCATTGTGCACCGAATACAACACACGAGACGGCGCCGACGCTGAAGCCCTAGCAGATAGGACCTCAAAGCCGACTGATCAAACAAACATAGAGGAGCAGTCTGCAATGCAACGACTCAAGATAATAGGCCTCACCCTCATGGCTACGTTCGCGCTGAGTGCTGTCGTCTCCGTGACAGCGGTGGCCGCGTTACCGTCTGTTTTAAACGAAAAAAAAGAAGAATCGGCGCAGAAATTCACAGGCGAAAGCGGGAGTACGGAATTTATAAAATTAAACGGAAAAAAAATCGAATGTAAAGCCTCCACAGTGGAAGGTGCGTCGGAAGCTAAAAAACCATTAGGTTTATTCCATGTTCACTTCACAGGGTGCGGAGGTCTAGCCGGCGCCGCCTGCACAGGTGAAGGTGACAAAGAAAAAGAGATATTAATATTAGGTACATTCCATATAGTATATGACAAATTAGCTAGCGAAGGCAGCTTAGGCGCAGCGATTCTCTTTTTAATTCCTCGAACTCACTTTACATGTACGCTTATTGGCGTCAAAGTGTTAATATTACTAGAAGGTCAACTTCTTTGCTTAATAAAACCAATCAACACATTTGCCAAACATTTTGAAATAGTCTGCGAACAGGGAAAAGAAAACGGAGACCCCGGAGAGACTACTTACTGGAATGACAAAGAAGAAGCTGTTGATATTAAAAATGGTCTCTTAGTAGAGGAAAATACGGGAGCATTTGAAATGGCGTCAAAGTTAGGTTCGATATTAATATTAACCAGCGAAAATGTGGAAATCATGGCGTAGTATTTACTGACTAGTTTGGTAGTGACGCGTGGGATCGTATTGGTCCCACGCGACTCCATTTCACGTGTACTCTACTGGGATTCTAGCGTAGTGGCTGTTAGCTGGTGAAGGGCAGGGTGGCGCGTGGGTTGATCCCGCGTGTCACTCGCTCTCGGTCGAGAACGACCATCCAAATCGACATGGCCTGGGCCTACGCGTCCGGTGCGTCCCATCAAGAGTCATCTCGGCTCGTTGATCCGCTCGCTGAATGCTCACACCGAGCTCAGGGGTAGCCACCCACAAGATCCCAATTTCAAATCAACCCGCGACCGCTTGGCCTCGCGGCAGCTCAACTATTCGGAAACATTGCCAAGCAAACAAGTTGAAGCGCCCCGCACAGTGAGCCTGCGCTTAGAACCAGTCCAAAGTCAATACCAGTCGGATAAAATCCGGTGACACTCACCGTCAGCCAACCTATAGAAGCCCGGTCGGCGGGAGTGCGTTGCGAGCCCTTGTCCTATAAGGCGCCACGATCATAAGATCCCCACATGAGTCTCTCGGGATCACTTTCGCGACGTCGGTGGCCACCCGCGATGGCCACGTTCCCCCCCGCCTTCGCCGGCGCGCGACGACGTCGGTGGGCACCCGCGACGGCTGCGTTTGGTCTCGCCTTCGCCGGCACGCTCCTCGTGGCAATACTTCAAAGCCCGAAGACCTTCTACTTCGACTCAGGCCGGTATTGGCTACTCGGAGAATCGTTCACCCGCAATGGGCATTTCTCGCTGCTGAACTTTGCAAGCCCAGAACGCGCCTATGCGCTGCCGTTGATCGACCACGGACTGCAGGCGATGGCCAGCGGCCTTGCCTGGAACCCATCTTCTCTGGCTAAGCTGTTCAACGCTCTGGTAGTTGCGCTTATTGGCGCGGTCTTGGCCCCCGGATTCGCCGAAAGTGTCTGGCCAGGGCAACGGTGGGGATTGATACGACGCTTGGCCCTGACCGTGCCACTGGTCGCATTTTGGAGTGGCTATCTCAACTTTCCGCTGAGCGATTTCTTTGCGCTGGCCCTCGCGGTGCTGACGCTGGTGGGGATTGCGCGACCCGACGCTCCTGGCTGGATGCTGCTCGCGGGTTTCGCATGTGGTTTGACTGTCGATGTGCGGGCGGCCTACCTGCTGCTCCTCCCGATCGCGCTGGGACTCGTCGCATGGTCGTGGCTTGAAAGCCGCGGCCGAGGGCGTTCGAGTGCGATGCGGGCGTTCTGCCTGGGACTGTTTGTCACTGGCTTCGTCGTAGTGTCACTGCCGCAGTCGCTGGCGGCACACCGCCACTTTGGCACTTGGAGCTTCGTGCCAGGGGCGACTACGAATCTCTCGAATACATATCTTGTCCCCGGCCTTACCCAACAACTGGTCGAGGGATACGTCGGACCCGACCATCCCCCTTTGATCTCATATGGCGATGTGGCCGGTGTGCGCCTGCTACGCGGACAGCGGGGCGGCACGGTCAGCGGCATGGGGCAGTACGCAGGATTGATCGTAGACCACCCCATCGCCATGAGTGGGTTGCTAATGCGGCACGTCATCAATGGCTTGGATTCTCGCTACAGCACACCGTATATCGAACATCTCAATGTTGCGTCTCATCTCTGGCTGCGAATACTGGGCTTCGCATTGGTGTTCCTGGCACTCGTGCGCGTGTTGTGGAGCACTGCGCGGCGGCGTCTCGGGCCAGCCAGATGGCGATATCTAGTGGCGCTGCTGCTGTGCTCTGTGACCTCCATCA
>Ga0070711_100001423_pt1 | contig 13135 bp, 6 predicted proteins | sample LARL53metaG_FD_65452 | JGI IMG/M metagenome (GOLD analysis project Ga0070711, IMG submission 65452) | Corn, switchgrass and miscanthus rhizosphere microbial communities from Kellogg Biological Station, Michigan, USA - LAR L5-3 metaG | ecosystem: Host-associated > Plants > Roots > Rhizosphere ... | reverse complement strand
CGATTTGGCGCGCTTCTCCAGGAACCTGCGCTCGCTCGCGTTCCGCGCCAGCGCGGCCGCCGCTTCGAACAGCTCCCGCGCACGCGCGCCATTCCCGCGCCGCGCCTCCAGCTCGCCCAGCGCCGCCGGATAGAACGGATAGGCCTCCAGCCGTTCGCGATCCTCGATACGTCCGATTTCCTCGATCCCCCGGTCGGTCCCGTCGCGCTCGGCGATGGCGATCGCGCGGTTGAGCGCCACCACCGGTGAGGGCGCCACCGTCATCAACCGGTCGTACATCACCACGATCGCGTTCCAGTCGGTCTCTTCCAGGCTCGGCGCCGTGGCGTGCACCGCCGCAATCGCCGCCTCGATGTGGTACGGCGTCAGTTCAGCGCCCGCTGCCGACCGGTCGAGCAATGCCCTGCCCTGCGCGATCAACTGGTGATTCCAGCGCGAGCGATCCTGGTCCCACAGTGCATGCAGCTCCCCCGCCGAATCGACCCGCGCCGGAATTCTCGCCGCGTGCAAATGCATGAGGGCCGCGAGGGCATGCGTTGCCGGAGTCGCCGTCGCCGGATGATCGGCGAGCAGCATCACGAGCCGCATCGCCTCGTCGCAGAGCTCGGTGCGGACGGCACCTTCTGCCGAGGCACCATGATACCCCTCGCTGAACAGCAGGTAGAGCGCCCGATGCACCGCTGACAGCCGCGAGGCAAAATCGCCGTCAGCCAGGTTGAACAGCGTCCGCGACCCGGCGAGCACCTTCTTGCCGCGCGAAATCCGCTTCTCGATCGCGGCGCGGCCAGTGAGAAACGCCGCGGCGACCTCCGCCGCACCGAAGCCGCAGAGAATGTTGAGGATCAGCGCTATTTGCGCCGGCTCGGCGAGATCGGGATGGCAGCACGAGAACATCATCCGGAGTTGCTCGTCGAGGATGATGCGGGAGCTGAACGCCTCGTCCACCACCGCGGCCACGGTCCATTCCGTTTCGAGCAGGCGGGTCAGTTCCGGCGCAAAGGTGCGCGCCGTGCGTTCGCGGCGAATCAGGTCGAGCGCGCGGTTGCGCGCCGCGGTCATCAGCCACGCCGAGGGATTGGGCGGGATGCCGCGGATCTTCCAGACTTCGAGGGCGCGGCAGAAGGCGTCCTGCACCACGTCTTCTGCCAGCGCCAGGTTGTGCACCCCGAAGAGCCGGGTGAGAACGGCGGTCATGCGGCCCGCCTCGTGCCGGAAGAGATGCTCGTGCAGGTCCACCGGTACGCTCAGAAGTCCATCTTCATGACGGGACGGACCTCGACCGACCCCACACCGTCAACCGCGGGGCATCCCTTGGCCAGCTCGGCCGCCTGGGCGATGTCGCGCGCTTCGATGATGCTGTAGCCGCCGATCACGTCCTTGGCCTCGACGAACGGCCCGTCGGTGATCGCCTTGGCCGGGCCGCGCACCACCTTGCCCCCCTCTTCCAGGGGCTGGCCGGCGCTCTTGAGGTGGCCCTTGGTCTCGAGGTCGCGCATCCACGCCATCCAGCGCTGCATGCTCTTCTGGGCGGCTTCCGGTGTCCCCATGTGCTCTTTCCGGGAGGCGGGGTCGTTGCGATAGAGGTAGATGAATTCGGCCATGGCAGTTGCCCTCACTCATAGATAATGTCGGGCGGCGGCACGGTGCCGGCGCCGGGTGGTTCAGCAGTACAACGTTTGAGAGGGACCAGTCCGGACAGGTTCGCGGCGCACCCCCCCGGCAGTGGCGGGGCGAGCGGTTGCGGCTAGCTTTCGGCATCCTCCGATCGACAGTCGAACGGTCACCCATTGCACTCGCTCCCCGGAAAAGGGACCCCGCTTGAGTGATAGCCTGGCAGCGCTCGCCGCGGCCCTCGCCGGCCGCTACACGATCGCGCGCGAACTTGGCGCCGGCGGGATGGCCACCGTGTATCTCGCCCACGACATCAAGCACGACCGTGACGTGGCCATGAAGGTGCTCCACCCCGATCTCGGCGCCGCCCTCGGAGGCGACCGGTTCCTTACCGAGATCCGCACCACCGCCCGTTTGCAGCACCCGCACATCCTGCCGTTGCTCGATTCCGGCGAGGCGAACGGCCTGCTGTACTATGTCATGCCGCTCGTCACCGGCGAAACGTTGCGCAGCCGGCTCGAACGTGAACGCCAGTTGCCGGTGAGCGATGCGGTCCTCATCGCCCGTGAAGTGGCGGATGCGCTCGGGTATGCGCACGGCCTCGGCGTGATCCACCGTGACATCAAGCCGGAGAACATCCTGCTCCAGGGGGGTCATGCGCTGGTGGCCGACTTCGGCATCGCCCTGGCCGTGCAGAGTGCCGGTGGTTCCCGGATGACGCAGACCGGCCTGAGCCTCGGCACACCACAATACATGAGTCCCGAGCAGGCCATGGGTGAGCGTACCATCGACGCACGCAGCGACATCTATGCGCTCGGCGCGGTGACGTACGAGATGCTCGCGGGGGATCCGCCGTTCACAGGATCGAGCGTACAGGCGATCGTCGCGAAGGTCCTGACCGAGAAGCCGTCGCCGATCCACACCGTGCGCGACACCGTGCCGGAGGCGATCGAAGCCGCGGTGCTCACCGCTCTCGCCAAGTTGCCGGCCGATCGATGGCCGACCGCCGCTGCCTTCGTCGCGGCCCTCGATGGCCATGGACCAGCGACGCGATCGCTGGCGACTTCTCGCGGCGGAATGCCGGCAAGGCGATGGAGCGTGCGCTCGCCGCTGCCGTGGGCCGCGGGCTTCTGCCTCGCGACAATGCTTGCCGCGTGGGGCTGGATGTCGCGGCCTCCCGCCGAGGCCCAGCCCGTGGTCCGGCTCGAGCTGCAACCCGTCATGGGCACCAAGTTCGCCTTTCCGGTTACCGGCGTCGCGACCGAACTCGCGCTGTCACCGGACGGGAGCCGCGTGATTTACGCCGCCAGCGCGGTGAGCGGCGAGTGGATGCTCTACCTCAGGAACCTCGACCAGCTGGTGTCTCGCGCCATCCCGGGCACGGCAGGCGCCTACAACCCCGAGTTCTCGCCGGACGGCAAGTGGATCGCCTTCCGCGCCGCGGATGGCAAGCTGAAGAAGATCGCCATCGACGGGAGCGCCCTGACCACCCTGTGCAGCATCGACAATGGCGGCAGCGTCGGCGCCGGGCTGACCTGGGTCTCCGACAAGGAGATCGTCTTTGCCCGCGGAACCTATTCAGAGGGGCGCGGTCTCTGGCGCGTGTCGGCCGATGGGGGCGAGCCGGTCCAGTTCTCCAGGTTCGACAGCGCCTCGGGAGAGCGGTTGCAGCTCTCGCCGCTCGCGGTGGACAACGGTCGCCTGATTCTCTACAGCAGCACGGTGGCCAGCAACGCCGACCTCACGATGGGTGTCGTGGAGGTGGCGACCGGCAAGTCCACGCTGCTGCGCGGATTGTTCGGCGCGCGCGCCATCGGCCTGGTTGACGGCTTCATCCTGTATGTCCGGAACGACGGCGCACTCATGGCGGCGCCATTCGACGCGCGCCGATTGCGCGCCGGCGCCCCGATGCAAATCACCGACAGCATCGCGGTGCCCGCGTCGGCGTGGAGCACGCCGATCGCGCTGTCCGCGAATGGCTCGCTGCTGTACCAGAAGGGCGGCGTGACCAGTCAACTCGTGACGGTGAACAATGGCACCACGCGGGTGCTCCTCGATTCGGCGCAGATCTACCTGCATCCCCGGCTGTCGCCGGATGGCCGTCGCATCGCGGTGGAGGTCCAGGGAGCCGCAGGCGTGGAGATCTGGATCGCCGACCTCGTGAACCACACGTCGGCGCGGTTGACGCACGGCGGGTTCAACAACCGGCCGGAGTGGACGCCCGATGGTCGCCAGGTGTTGTACGCGTCATCAACGCGCAAGCCCCCCGATGCACTCTGGTTGCAGCCCGCCGACGGAAGCGCGGAGGCAACGCTGGTGGCGAAGGATGTGAACCCGATTCGCGAGGGCATGATCGCACCTGATGGCCAGTCGGTCGTCTATCGCGTCGACACTCCCAACAACAACCGTGACATCTACCGCGCCGCGCTGACCGGTGACCGGACGCCAGTGCCGCTCCTCGTCGGCATCAACGACGACAAGGAGCCGCGGGTCTCGCCCGATTCGAAGTGGTTCACCTACGTGTCGAATGAATCGGGGCGCGAAGAGGTGTACGTGCGCGCGCTCTCCGGCGACGGCGGCCGCGTGCAGGTTTCGACGGGCGGCGGTGGCGAGCCGCTCTGGTCGCGCGATGGGCGCCGGCTCTTCTACCGCGCAGGGACCGGGATTGTCGCCGCGACGATCGCCACGTCGCCCTCGCTCGCGGTGACCGAGCGGGTACCGCTTTTTGACGGACCGTTTGCAACCGACGTGTACCATCCGAACTACGATGTCGAGGCGGACGGGCAGACGTTCGTGATGCTCCGGCCAGTCGCCGACAGCCGGCAGCTCGTGCTGGTGGTCAACTGGCTGCAGGAATTGCGGCAGCGGACCCGGACGCGGAATTGACGAGGACATTCCGTGACTGATCCCCAGACCCGACTCGCGTCCGCACTCGCCGACCGTTACACCATCGAGCGAGAACTTGGGCAAGGTGGCATGGCGACGGTGTATCTGGCACGCGACCGCAAGCATGACCGCAAGGTTGCGATCAAGGTGGTTCGTCCGGAGCTCGCCGTGGTGATCGGGGCCGACCGCTTCGTTCGCGAAATCCGGACCATCGCCAACCTGCAGCACCCGCACATCCTCGGGCTGATCGATTCGGGAGAGATCGACGGGACCGCGTACTACGTCATGCCGTATGTCGACGGTGAGTCGCTCCGCGACCGGTTGCAGCGCGAGAAGCAGCTGCCGATTCCCGACGCGGTCCGCATCACCACCGAAGTCGCCGGCGCGCTCGACTACGCCCATCGTCACGGCGTGATCCATCGCGACATCAAGCCCGAGAACATCCTGCTGCACGATGGCAGCGCGCTGGTGGCCGACTTCGGCATCGCGCTGGCCGCGAGCAGTGCCGGGACAAGAATGACCGAGACCGGGATGTCCCTCGGCACGCCGCAGTACATGTCGCCGGAGCAGGCGATGGGTGAGCGGGAGATCACGGCTGCGTCCGACGTCTACGCCCTCGGCTGCGTCACGTACGAGATGCTCACCGGCGAGCCTCCGTTCAGTGGTGCGACGGCGCAGGCCATCGTGGCCCGGGTGGTCACCGAGCAGCCGCGGTCGATGGTGGCCCAGCGTCACACGATCCCACCGCACGTCGAAGCGGCCGTCCTCACCGCACTCCAGAAGCTCCCAGCCGATCGATTCGCCACGGCGGGAGAATTCTCCACGGCGCTCGGCAATCCCGGATACACCTCGGCAGTCGCCGCAATGCGGACGTGGGCACCGTCGTCGCATGCCCGTCTCCGCGATCCGATCTTCGTTGGGGTCTGTGCTGCGGCAGTCATTGCCCTGGCTGGCGCCGCGATTCTGGCCCGGCCGCGCGACACACCCGTCGCACTCCCGACCATCCGGTACGTGCTCGCTACCACCGACAGCGCCAAGCCTCTGGCCAGTTTCCCGTGGCCCGCCGCGATCTCTCCCGATGGCGGAACGATCGTCTATGCCGCCATTCCGCCTGGAGCGAGCGGGTCGGTCCTCAGCAACCGACTCTACTACCTCCGGACCGACCAGCTCGAACCGCACCCGATTCCCGGGACTGATGGCGCGGCCGAGCCGTACTTCTCCCCGGACGGCCAGTGGGTCGGATTCGAAACGCTGGGAAAGGAGGAGAAGATCCGCCTCGACGGCAGCGCGCCCATCACAATTGCCGATGCCGGCGCGCAGAACGGCTCCGACTGGACGGCAAACAACGAAATCATTCTCGGCGAATGGGGACCGTTCCCCGGGCTGTCGCACGTGAGCGCGGCGGGGGGAACGCCGGTCGCCCTGACACACGTCGATTCGGCCAAGGGCGAGCGCAACCACGCCTGGCCAGTCAGCACGCCCGACGGCAGGTACGTGGTGTTCGCGATATGGTACGGCGGCCTCGCGTCGTCACAGCTCGCGATCGCGTCGCTCAAGGACGGTCATGTCACACCGCTCGGGCTCAAGGGAATCCGGCCGCTCGCGATTCTTGACGGTTATCTCCTCTACGTTCGCGCCGACGGATCGATCATGGCCGTGAGACTCGACGCCAGCTCGAAGAAGGCGGTCGGCTCCCCCATCCCGGTGCACGACCCCGTCGGCGTGATCACCGGTCTCAATGGCAACTCCGATATCTACGTCTCCAGCGGCGGCGCGATGGTCACATCGCTTGGCGGGGCGAAGGGCCACCTCGCCTGGGCAACTCGCAGCGCACCACCGACGGCGATTGGCGCGAACAGCGCCAACCTTGTCGCGGTGCGGCTCGCCCCCGACGAAAAGCGGATCGCGGTCGTGGTCGCCGCCGGCACCCAGGCCGACGTCTGGATCGATGACCTCTCGCTGGGAACATTTTCGCGGCTGACCAGTCTCAACGATGTCAGTTCGGTGGCGTGGACGCCGGATGGTCAGGAGGTGCTGTACCTCGCCGCGGGTGACGGTGGCACTGCGCTCTGGCGGCAACGCTCAGCGGGAGGCGTCGCGGCAGAAAAGCTCCTCGACATTCCGTCGGCTGCGAATAGCGCGATCATGACGCCTGATGGCAAATCGGTGCTCCTCAACACGATTCCGGGCGACGTGTGGAAGCTCCAGCGCGTCGCCCTCGACTCGCCATCGGTGTTCCACGATTACCTGGCTGGTCGGGGCAACTATCACACTCCAGCGTTCTCGCCCGATGGAAAGTGGGTCGCGCTTACCAGCGACGAATCGGGCCAGGACGAGATCTATCTCCGCTCCTGGCCCGATCCGTCCTCGAAGATCCAGGTATCGACGGCAGGCGGAGAGGCGCCGATCTGGTCGGCGGACGGCTCGCGTCTGTATTACCTGGCTGGCACGGCGTTGATGCAAGCGCGATTCGCGCCGGCGCCAGTCATGACACTGCTCGGCCGCGACTCGGTGATGGCCACATTTCCGACCGTCGGTGTTGCCGGCCAGTACTTCGACCCCCTTTATCAGCCCACACGCGACAGTCAGCGTTTCCTGATGGTCGTCCCCGACCAGAACAGCTACCGACTGATTGTCTCGCCCAACTGGATCACTGAATTCCGCCGCAAGATCGCCGAGAGCCGCGGCGGCAAGTAGGCGCTGCCAACGACGATCGACCTGGAGCCATGATGCCCGACCCGCTCTCCCGACGCGACGCCCTCAAGCTGCTCGGTTCGGCAGCTATAGTATCAAATGGTATAGTGAATCGGATGCCGGCAATTCCACCGCTTTCGCCGTCACAATCGCCGCTGCCGATCCTGCCGCTGACCTCCACCAGCGAGGTCTTCATTCCGCCGCGCGGCCGATCGTACAACACCTTCTCGTTCGACTTCCCGGAGCCGTCGGTCGAATTCGACGGCTTCCGCTTCGGATTCATCGTCTTCACCGACGAGAATGCGTACGCGCTCGACGCCACGACGATGAGCGCGACGACGGCCGGCGAAGCGATGACCCTCACTGCGAACGGATTCACCTGGGCCGGCGGGCAGGAGAAAGCCGCCGGCTCGCTCACGGCGCGGTTCAGGAAAGTCGGCAGCAACATCGAATGGGACGCCACCGTCGAGATGGCCCGGCCGATCAAGACCGTGAGCGCCATCATTCGCGGGATTCCGCACGGCGTTGTCGGCTTCGGCGGCGGCGGGCGCGGCGCGCCCAGCGACAACGAGATCCTGGTCGGCTACCCGTTCAGCGGCGGGGATCTTTTCGGTGGCAACAGCGCCGGCGGGATGGGAACACCTCTCGCGATCGTCACTGCCACCGATGGTTCATGCATCTCGATCGGCACGCTCGATACCATGGTGTGCACCAAGCGCTTTTTCTTCCAGCCGGGGGAACAGGGGTATCGGGTCGAGGCGATCGCCGAGGCGCCCGCGTGGAATCAGCAGCGACGCTGGCAGGTTCCCGGATGGCGGATCATGCGCACCGCAAGCGCCGACGCGGCAGTCCAGGCACACTACGACTACCTCGACCGAACCTACCGTCTCAGGAAGTGGGACGAACGTACCGACGTCCCGGCGTGGATGCGCCAGGTCGCGCTGGTCACCACGATGCACGGCCAGCACTTCACCGGATTCATCTTCAACGACTACGCGAAACAGCTCGAGATCCTGCGCTGGATGGCGACACAGATCCCGGCCGATCGCGTGCTGATCTTTCTCTCCGCGTGGGATGGCCGCTACTACTGGGACTATCCCAACTACCAGGTGAGTGCCCGCATGGGCGGCGAGGCCGGCTTCCGGCGCCTGATTGACGAGGCCCACAAGCTCGGCTTCCGGATGATGCCGATGTTCGGCACCAACTCGGCCAATCGCCGGCAGCCGATGTTCGGCAAGGTTGCGGATGCGGTCGTCCGCAAGGTCGATGACGACGTGGTGGACCTCAACTGGGTGGACTGGGACAACGACCGGCACCAGGAGGGCTGGGCCGCGTACATGAACCTCGGCGCCGATTCGTGGCGCAACTGGCTGGCGGGGCGCATCGATGAAATGATCACGAAGTACGGCGTCGATGCCTATTTCCTCGACATTGTGGGCGGACACATCAACAGCCGCAATGGAGACATGCACGAAGGGACCCGGAAACTGGTGATGGAACTTCGCGCCAGGCACCCGGATGTGCCCTGTGTCGGCGAGATGGCGTACGATGCGCTGGTCGAGTTCATCCCGATGTTCCACGTGGGACTCGGGCGCCTGGGTCAGTACGCGAAGTACTTCCAGCACCTCAGTTCGCCGGCACCGGGCCGCGGCAGCAGCGGGGTGCACGAATCCGGATTCGGTCGCTTCAATCCGGAGACGCTGTCGCTGTCGGCGGGCGCGATCCCGACGCTGCAGGTGGTGGACGACACCTTTGCGAAATACCGCGACGTCATGGCGGCCATCATCGCCAGGGCGAAGGAGCGGGCCGGGATCTAGGGTGTCGCGGCCGCCGCTGAACGCGCACCGTGTTCCGTGGAGGCGATGAACTTCGCGATGTCCGACTTCAACTGCTTGGCCGAAGACTGGTTCAGGTACGCCATGTGCCCGCTCTCGTAATACGAGAACTGCACCCGGTCGCGATAGGTCTGGTCGAACCCCAGGTGATTGAACGTGAACTCGGCGTTGGCGAACGGCGTCGCCATGTCGTAATAGCCGGCGCCCACCAGCACCCGCAGGTAGGGATCCTTGGCCATCGCCGTTCGCAGCGCATCGACCTCGGTCGGAAACTGGCCCGGGCTGTAATCCCAGCGCCCGGTATGGCCACCCATGAAGTACTGCAGGTTGCTGGTGTAGCCGAGATCGTCATGGAGGTAGCGCATGAAGGCGGACATGAACGCGCCGGTGGGCGCCACATCGGACGGATCGTAGTCCTCGCGCGTGCTCGATGCATTGGCGTTGATGCCGAGCATCCGGCTGTCGTATCGCCCCAGGGTCTGCCGCGAGTCTCGCAGCAGCTCGGTGCGGTAGGTGCCCGGGTCGATTCGCAGGTTCGTATTCAGTGCGAATTGCTGCGACACGCCAGTCAGCTGGGAAAGTTTCTGCGCGACGGCCGTCCGCTGGGCCGGCGTCAGCGTATTCCCCTGCGCCATTTCGGTGAGGTAGTCCCCGAACGCATACTTGCGCGAGAGTTGCACGACCTGCTCCAGTGTCTGGCGCTGCAGGTCCGGCGGGAGCTTCTTGTGGTACCACGCCGTCGCCGTGTAGGTCGGCAGGAACGCCGCGTACCCCACGTCGTTGGTGGGTGATGGAGAGATGAACTGGAAGTCGAGCACGGTGCCGAGCAGCATGATTCCGTTGAGCTCGATTCCCTCGTTGCTCTGGAGCTGGGACGCGAGTCCGGCCGAGCGGAACGTGCCGTAACTCTCGCCAAAGAGATACTTCGGCGACTGCCACCGATTGTACTTGTCGAGATAGTCGCGGATGAATTCGCCGAACATCTGGATGTCATTGCGGTCGCCGGTGAAGTCCGTCGCCTTGACGCCCCTGGCGGGCCGCGAGTATCCGGTCATCATGGCGTCCACCTGCACCAGGTCGGTGACGTCGAGCGGCGACTCGGGATTCTCCACCAGGTTGTACGGCGGCGCGGGCTGGGCGCCATTCGGACCCATCTCCGGATGCATCGGACTCATGATGCCCATGTCGAGCCAGATCGATGCCGACCCGGGGCCGCCGTTGAAGAAGAAGGTGAGCGGTCGCGCGGTGGCGTCTTCCTGGTCCTTGGTATACGCAATGAAGAACACCGACGCCTTCGGCTTCCCGTCCTCGTCACGCAGCACCATCGTGCCGGTATGGGTCGTGTAGGCGATCAGCTTGCCGTTGATCCGGGTGGAATGATGCATCTCCACGATCCGCTCGATGGCGGGAACACCCACAGTGTCGGTCGCTCCGCTATCGGCGCCGCGACCGCCGCCCGGACGGCCCCCCGGAACTGCCGGACGCTGGGCGGTGGCCGCCCCGGCAATGAGAACGGCTGCGGTGGCGGCAATCACGAAGGGGCGGGCGGACATGTGGACTTTCTCCTTGGATACGGGCGGTGCGGCCGGGCGGAAGTGTCGCGGCGTAATCTCAGTATAATCTCTCCGCGATGACAACCGATCGTATATCTTCATCCCGACCCGCCCATCGTGAGAACCGCATGTCCGATCTCCCCACGCGCCGCCAGTTTGTCGCCACATCGACCTCCGCACTCGCGGCACTTGCCGCGGTTCCCGTACTTCCACGGAGCCTGCGACGCGAACTCGCCCGGCGTGAGCCGGCGATCGTCGCGCGATCGTTCGACCTGCACCAGGTCCGGTTGCTGCCGGGACCGTTCCGCGATGACCTCGAAGTCAACCGGCGTTACCTGATGGGGCTGGATCCGGACCGCCTGCTCCACTCATTCCGGATCACCGCCGGCCTGCCGTCGAGCGCCGAGCCGTACTACGGCTGGGAAGCGCCGGACAACGAGCTGCGCGGGCACTTCGTGGGCCACTATCTGTCGGGCTGCGCGTTGATGGCTGCGCAGAGCGGCGACGCCGCCGTCAAGGCGCGTGGCGACCTGATGGTCGCGGAGCTGGCGAAGTGCCAGCGGGCGGATGGCTACCTCAGTGCCTTCCCGAGCGAACTGATCGACCGGCTGAAGGCACGTCGCGGCGTGTGGGCGCCGTTCTATACCTATCACAAGATCTTCGCGGGGATGCTTGACAGTTACACGCTGAGCGGCAACGCCCAGGCACTCGACGTGGCGAAGCAGATGGGGAACTGGACCCGCGCCTGGGTGCAGCCGGTCGATGACACGTTGATGCAGGCCATTCTCCGCACCGAATTCGGCGGCATCGGCGAGTCGCTCGACAACCTCGCCGCGATCACCGGCGACATGTCATGGATCGACGTGAGCAAGCGGTTCGATCACGAGCGTGTGCTCGCGCCGCTCGCCGAGGCGCGTGACGAACTCACGCACGTACATGCCAACACGACCATTCCCAAGATCATCGCCGCGGCACGGCGCTACGAGATTACTGGCGACCAGCGATCGCACGACATCGCGGACTACTTCTGGCGCGAAGTCACCGGCAAGCGGTGCTTTGCGACCGGCGGCACCAGCAGCGGCGAGAGCTGGAAGAACCCGGTGGGGCAGCTGGCGGGCGAACTCGCCCCGGACACCGAGGAGAGCTGCCCCACCTACAACATGCTCAAGCTCACGCGGCACATCTTTGGCTGGACCGCGGACGTGAAAGCCGCGGATTACTACGAGCGGGCGCTGTTCAACGGCATGCTGGGAACCCAGCACCCCGCCGACGGCGAGAAGATCTACTACACGCCGATGGCGTCGGGCTACTGGCGGATGTTCGGCACGCCGGATCACGGTTTCTGGTGCTGCCACGGCACCGGCGTCGAATCGCATTCGAAGTTCGGCGACAGCATCTACTTCCACGACGACACCGGCATCTGGGTCAACCAGTTCATCGCGTCCGAAGTGAACTGGCCAGACAAGGGTATCCGGCTGGTGCAGGAGACTTCGTTCCCGGTGAAGGACACGACGCGACTTACGGTGCACGTCGCCAGGCCGGCGCAGGTGGGGCTTCGGATCCGGATGCCGTACTGGCTCGCCGGCGGGGCGACCGTCGCGCTGAACGGCCGCAAGCTCACGCCACCGTCAACTCCCGGCAGCTACTTTCTCGTCAACCACCTCTGGCGTGACGGCGATTACGTCGATGTGACCCTGCCGATGAACCTGCACCTGCACGCCATGCCGGACGATCCGACGCTGCAGGCCGTGATGTACGGCCCGCTCGTGCTGGCCGGGAAACTCGGCCGTGAACCGTTGCGCGCGCCCCCGACGCCGCCGCGCATGACACCGGATTTCGATCTCACGCCGGAGACCAAGCCGATCGCCGTGGCGGCGATCAAGGCCCCATCCGGGGAGGTGACCTCGTGGGTCAAGCCGGTGCACGACAAGCCGCTCGAGTTCAGGATCGTGGGCCAGGAGCGCGAGATCGCGCTGGTGCCGTTCAACGGCGTGTTCGACGAACGCTATGCGGTGTACTGGAAAGTGACGCCGGCGTAGCGCTCAGAGCAGGTTTTCGCGCAGCGCCCTGGCCACTGCCCCGCTGCGATTGTTCACGTGCAATTTCGCGTAGATGTTCCGGACGTGGCCGTCGATGGTATGCGGGCTCAAGCCCAGTTCCTCGGCGATCTCGTTCTTCGTGAGACCATCCACCAGCCGCTGCAGGATCTGCCGCTCGCGCGCCGAGAGCCCGTAGTCGGCCTGCGGCGTTGCCATTCGCGCGAACATTTCCAGCACCCGGCGCGCGATCTGGGCGTCCATCGCCGCCCCGCCCGCCAGTACGTTGGCGATGCCACCCATGATCTCGTCGCGCGGTGACGACTTGAGCAGGTAACCCGACGCGCCCGCGCACACGGCTTCGAAGATCCGCTCGTTACTCTGGTGCACGGTGAGCATGACGACGGGAATGGCGGGATTCTGCTGACGGATGGCGCGGATGCACTCGATGCCGCTCATGCCCGGAAGCGCGAGATCCATGAGAACGAGTCGCGGCAGGTCGCTGCCGTCGCCCAGCGCC
>Ga0070711_100001420_pt1 | contig 13144 bp, 10 predicted proteins | sample LARL53metaG_FD_65452 | JGI IMG/M metagenome (GOLD analysis project Ga0070711, IMG submission 65452) | Corn, switchgrass and miscanthus rhizosphere microbial communities from Kellogg Biological Station, Michigan, USA - LAR L5-3 metaG | ecosystem: Host-associated > Plants > Roots > Rhizosphere ... | reverse complement strand
CCATCCGGCATGTTGGCCCGAGTGCCGGAGTTCAACCCCAAGTGCGGTACCCACAATGGTGATGAAACACGATACCGCTCACCACTGGTGAGGCTGTGGCGGAGATCCACCTATCGGGCTTCCATCCGTCCCAGCATATTAAAGCAATGCTCATGGTTCGCGACTGTGGCATTCCGGGTGAAAGACCTGGGGGACGGGCCTAATGACCTATAGCTCAATTGGCAGAGCACCATCCTGTTAAGTTGGGGGATGCTGGTTCGAGTCCAGTTAGGTCAGCGTTGTTTCGCCGCAAGACAATATTGCTACTAGCATTCGGGGTGGCGTGGACTCGGAACTGTTGACGCAACTCGAAAAAGAAACGGCCGTGATGCTTGGTCAGGTGCACATGAACATGTGCCGGATCGTGGCGGACGGTCCGACGCGAATGGATGACCTGACCGAGTCCTGTCATCACATTCACGTGCTCCAACGAATGATCATGTCGCAGGCGGCGGCGCGGGCCTACCCAGATCAGTTTCGCCTGTTGGGCAGTCTCATTCCGGGAGCTGTTGAATATCCAGAGTAACGCAATGCGGATGTAGCTCAATGGCAGAGTCATAGTCTTCCAAACTAAAGACGCGGGTTCGATTCCCGTCATCCGCTCTACACCCGTTGCCGTGTCGGCGGGTGAGCGTCCCCTCTCTTCGGTGGCGACCTAGAGGGGGCGCGTCTCGGAGGGTAGCGCCGTGGCGGCAAACCGGTTTCGAAGTCCGGGCTAGGGTGACACCTAAGGGTTCGATTCCTTTACCCTCTGCGTTGGGGACCGTCATAAATCGTCAAGGCCCAGTGTCCCGCGATACCCAAGGGACCGTTTCGATGTGGCTGGATGATAAGCACGGATAGGCGTTGATTCCCAAGGCTGTTCTAGACGGCCACGGGATAGCTGAAACGGGTCGCGTACGGGCCTGCCCCGATCTTGCTTCGTGTGAATGAGTTCCGGGTCCCCAAAAGAGGGGGATACAACACTTGCGGAATGGTGCGGCGGTGGCTATCGCTGCGCCTGGCGGGAAAGTAACCGGTCGCCCGGGCTCCACACGCGATGAGGAAGCTTGCCAGAGCTGGCCGATTGGGCGTCACTGCTAATGACGTGGGCCTCGTGTCCCAAGGGTTCGAATCCCTTAGCTTCCGCGTTCACATCAAAGAGCCCTGGCTAGGGATTCGTGAACATCGCCCCGTTTCGGTGTTTGCCGCACCGGACGGGGCACCTAATCCCCCTCAAGCGCAACGGAGGAGCGACCGTTTCCTAAACGGTAGGGTCGGGGTTCGACTCCCCGGAGGGGGACGTGACCGAAGATTCTCCTTTGATCATCGAAGCCGCGAGAGCAATGTTTAGCATTATCCACGGATATCACGTGGATTTGAATTGGGATAATGCGAATCCGGGTCACAGGGAGTTGTATTTGAAGCTTGCCCGGGTATCGCAGCCTGTGTTCGAGGAACATTACCGCAATGAGCGGTAACCCGCTTTAGCTCAACAGGACAGAGCATCGGTTTCCGAAACCGAAGGTTCCGGGTTCGATTCCCGGGGGTGGGACGTTGACTGTAGCCTAATGGACAAGGCCCCACATTGTGAGTGTGGTTTATGCGGGTTCGAGTCCCGTCGGTCAACCCAAGCCCTTATAGCTCAGTGGATAGAGCACCGGATTACGGATCCGGGTTGTCGGGAGTTCGAATCTCTCTAAGGGTGCCATGGCGCATTAGTTCAATTGGCGGAACACCCGGTTCTCAGCCGGGAGGTCACGGGTTCGAGCCCCGTATGCGCTACGTTATCGGCTAGTGGGTGACCGTCCAGCTTGATCGCCTGGACGCTAGACGCAAAGGGACGCAGGCAACGCAAGGGTAGCGGTTTACTGTCGTAACCGTCCGAGTGCTGTGAAACCCCTACGACAGAAAGTCACCATCTGGGCCGCTTAGCCCAATAGGCAGAGGCGTCCCCCTCAAAAGGGGAAGGTTCCGGGTTCGAATCCCGGCGCGGCTACGCAGTAATTAAAGCCCCTTAGGCAAGTGGCCTAAGCCGCCTGGCTTTCATCCAGGATATCGCGGGTTCGAATCCCGTAGGGGCTACGTTTGTCGTTGTAAAAGGCCGAGCCTTTCCGAGGTGTTGCGGCAGACCGGAAGTGGGAAGCGAGGAAAGTGGGTTCATTCGTGAATCTGCTGTTGTGGGTCCACCGTGGCGGCTAGGGATGAGGCCGCTTTCATACCGTACAGCGTTGGTTGTGCCGGCGTGGCTGTAAACCACTCCCGTGGGGGTTCGAATCCCTCGTGCGGTACGACTGTCGGGGTTAATCAGGGTGCCTCTGACGGTTCGCGATGACAGCACGGAACGGTGTTGTGTATGAAACGTGAGCGTTGTGGTAGCGCTCACGTCACGGTCCTATAGCCCAACTTTGGCAGAGGCGTCCGGTTCAGGTCCGGGAGGTTCTGGGTTCGAATCCCAGTAGGACTACTCCTCACCAAGGAGATGGTATGAACGTAGCGTTAGCGTCCACGTTCTTGTTCGGCCCGTTCAACATCTTGTCCGCGTGGCTCGTGGGGCGCGGGAAGATCAGCGGGTGGGTTGTGCTGGTCGCCGTGCAACTGGGCATGGTGGCGTTCGGCATCGCAACCGGATACTGGGGATTTGTGATGAACCTCGGTATGGTCGCGGTGGGAGTACTGAACTACCGGCGGTGGCGTACCCGCGCCACAGTCGACACGGCCGCGTGAGCGGTCCCCTGGTCCTATAGCCCAACATGGCAGAGGCGTCACCTTGAGGTGGTGGAGGTTCCCGGTTCGAATCCGGGTAGGACTACTGAGCACAGCACCTACGGACACCGGTGCAGGTTCCTGAAAAGTTGTGCTCTCCATTCTCACCATCCACGGTGAGGGAGTTGGCGTCCGTGTCCCGCAGCATAGGGCACGGCCGTCATGGCGGACTGACCGAATGGCTAGGTAGCAGCCTGCAAAGCTGTCCATACGGGTTCGAATCCCGTGTCCGCTTCGGAAGGTGCTGGGACTCCGGGGCATCGCCTCTAGTAGCACGTGACGGGATCAAGTCCCCGAAGCCGTCACTTTACGCACGCGGATGGATGTAGGCTTCCTGCCGGTTCGTGCGTAAGGACACCAACGAAGTGGGAGCCAACTTAAGTCGCGGCCGCTGTGTGCGGACAGTGGATTCCAAACCCACTAGATCAGGTTCGATTCCTGGGCGCGGCGCGCGTAACCGAGTGAGCTACGTTGTCCGGAAGATGTCCGCACCCGGCGCGTCGGTCCCCTGCGGGGGAAACGTTCACACACGGGAGGTGTTCACATGCCGAGTATCAGCCGGCATGTGGGCATCTCCTTTTTTGTTGCTCAAACCAAGGAGTGTGGAGTATGTCCAAGTTCAACAAGTTGCCGGACACGTTCGGTCGTGTCGGTGTCGGCGCAGGCGGATTGTCGCCGATTGTCGTGGACCGGCGCGCGTCAGCGCGCACGTTCGAGGGTGCGCCGTCGTTTGCCCGCACGGACCAGGGCCAGCTGTTCCTGACAGCCACGGCCGGGTTCATCGCGGAGAACAAGTTCTACGAGACTGGCGACGCGACCGTACAGCGTGTGCGGGACCTGGCGGCCGCCATCGCGACCGACAGCGCAAGCCGGACCCTGTCCAAGGCCGTGGCGACGGCGTTCATGGCGACGGCGGCGCACACCGTGGCCAGCCGCGAGCACGCCGCGAATCCGGACACCGGTTTGGAGTGGCTGTTGCCGTTCGTGGACTGGTTGCGGCGCAAGGGCAACATGCGTACCGCGCCGATCGTCATCGCCTGCGAGGCCGTGCACGCGCGCCTGAAGGCCGGCATCGAGGGCGGCAACCGGGACCTGTTGCGGGCGGCGCTGCTGCGCGCCGACGAACCGGGCGAGATGATCGCCTACTGGCGGTCGCGGTTCGGCCGGGCGCTCCCCATGTGCATGAAGCGCGCCATCGGGGACACCCTACCGCGCCTGTACACGGAGTTCTCCGCCCTGAAGTACGACACCAACGCGTACGGCGTCCGGTTCGGGGACGTCGTTGACATCGTCCACCCGGACGACGCGAACACGGGCAACCGTAACGCGCTCTACCGGTGGCTGTTGGACCGCCGGCACGGCCGGGCGGACGCGGTGCCGAACGACGGACAGGGCGCTCCCCTCCCGATGGTGCGCTACCGCGCGTCGCTGGAGGCTGTTCCGGTGCCAGAGCGGCGCACCTGGCTGCGTAACGCCTTGTCGGCTGGCGTGCTCACGCCCCGCTTGGACGCGGCCGGCGCGACGTGGGAGTGGCTGTCCGGGTGGCTGTCGGACGGCCAGGGCATGACGGCGCAGGCGTGGGAGGCCGTGATCCCGTCCATGGGCTACATGGCGCTTCTGCGGAACTTGGCGAACTTCGACAAGGCCGGCGTGTCAGACAAGGTTGCGGCCGTGATCGCGGCAAAGCTGGCGGACCCGGACCAGGTTGCCCGGTGCAAGCAGTTCCCGTTCCGGTTCCTGTCCGCGTACCGCATGGCGGCCGGGTCGTTGCGGTGGGGTTCGGCGCTGAACACGGCGCTGACCCTGTCGACGCAGAACATTCCGGAGCTGGACGGGCGCACGCTGATCCTGGTCGACACGTCGGCGTCGATGTCCGCGCCGATGTCTGGAAAGTCCCAGGTGTCGTGTGTGGACGCGGCGGCTCTGTTCGGTGTGGCGTTGGCGTTCCGGAACCGGGGTCGCGTGGACCTGGCCGGGTGGGCTACGGGCACATTCACGCACGAGATCAAGACCGGTGCGGCGCTGATCGAACAGGTTGCGCGGTTCACGAACCGGGCCGGTTCGGTGGGGCACGGGACGGATTTGGCGCAGGCTCTGGCCAAGACGTTCCGGCGCGGGGAGCACACGCGGGTGTTCGTGTTCTCCGACATGCAACTGATGGGGAACGGCTGGAACGGCGGGACGGACGCGGTGAACCGCTACGTTCCGGCGGAGGTGCCGGTGTACTCGTTCAACCTGGCTGGGTACGCGGGTGCGATGACGGCCGGCACGAACCGTCACGAGCTGGGCGGATTGGGAGATTCTACTTTCAAGTTGGTTCCGTTGATCGAAATGGGGCAGCGTGGCGTTTGGCCGTGGGAGACCGCGACCGCCTAGGTGGCAATGGAGCACTCTTGTCGATGATGTTCGACAAGAGTGCTCCATTGATCCGTCTACAGGCTGTTGGATTTGGCAAAAAGGTAAAGATAAGGACGGGTATCCGAAGCTGTTCATTGACGGCAAAAACTGGCGCGGCAATCGGGCTGTACTGAAGGCCGTTACAGGCAGGCTAGGATCTAACGCGCGACACAAGCGTGACACCCCTCCTTGTATGAATCCTGACCATCTGGAGTGGGGTAGTTCCAAAGATAACAAGAGAGATTCTATTGAGCGTAATCGCCACGCTTATGGGGATCAACATTTCATGCGGCAAGATTCCTCTAAGCTTCGCGGAGAAGGAAACGGACGATCTAAACTTTCAAACGAAATAGTTCAGGATATAAAATCCAAGCGTCAGTCGGGAATGAAAGTTAAAGACATCGCCGTACTATACGGAGTTGATCGTACAACTGTTTCAAGGGTAGTAAACGATCATTCATGGAAGTGTTAGCTCGCAAGAAAGGGGGCAGTTCACTGCCCCCTTTCTTGTATCACCGCCCAAAGAGTTGACACCCCGACACTGGTCGGGTAGGGTCAATGCCAGACCAAAGGAGGCCCGGAGGTGTACACCTCACCATCGTTCGAAAAGCTGTTGGCCTACACCGGTTTCAGCCGGCGACCCCAACAGGACGCCCTGATCTCCGCCCTGTGCGCCGACCGCGCGAACCCCATCTTCGTCCAGGCCGGAACCGGCGTCGGCAAGTCGTTCGCGCTGGGCTCCCGCGCGGCCGACGTCGGCACTCCCGGCCGCCCGGCCGTCATCGCATCGGTCACCAACAGCCTGTTGGACCAGTACGTGAACAAGGACCTCCCGCGCATCGCGGAAGCCACCGGTATCACGTTCGTCCGTGTCCTGGGCAGTAACAACTATGCTTGTGCCGACTCGAAAGCCGCCCAGTTCGCCGGGTTCGATCAGCGCGACCCGGCGCAGCGTGAGGCGTGGCTGGCCCAACACAGCAACTCCGCGAACTGGGCCACCCAGGGCGAACTGAGGGCCGAGGGGCTGGACGAGTCATACCGGTGCCCCGGCACGGGCGCGTGCATCGGCGGGATGCGGCCGTGGATCTGCCCCGAAGGCTGTGACGACTACTGTGACTGTGCCGGCGCGTATCGCAGTGACGACCCCTACGGCGGGTGCGCCTCGAAGCGTGCCCGCGAACGCGCTCACCAGGTCCACATCGTCTTGACGAACTTTCATTTCCTCTACTTCCATCACTACCTGTTGGAAAAGCAAATCACCGAACTGTTGCCCGCCTGGGCTGACCTTTTGATCGATGAGGCGCATCACCTTCCCGACACCATTCGGGACCTTCAGACCCGAACCCTCACCGAAGGGACCGGCAGTCAGATTTTCTTGCCGGACCCCGATTCCGATGTCGCCACGGTCATCACCCCGGAACGCGGGGAGAAGCTGATGAAAGCGACGACGAAGATCCTGGAGTTCGCGACGGAGGTTCGGAAGCCGTGGGGCAAGTGGGATAGCGAACGCCCGATCAACACGGCGCGCGCGTCTCAGGAGGTCGCCTATTTCCGGAAGTACCGGCAGGTATTGACCGAGATCAGCGAAAAGCTGATCGCGAGTGGCCCCGAAGCGCGGGGCGTCGACACGCTCAATACGTTGGCGACCATCGCGGAACTGGCCGAGGGGTCAAGCCAGGTGCAGAAGTGGACCGCCGTGCACGGGGAGGAGAATTCCGGAGAGATCCGGCTGATTCCCATCACCGCGCATGAGGGGTTCATCGCGCGGATGATCGGTTCCGGCGCGCTGGTGACCGGCACGGCTGGGGACACGCTTCCCCGGCGGTGCGGCGTGTACGACAAGACGGTGAAAGTCGCTGACGTGGGCCACCCGTTCCAGTACGCCCGTCAGGTTCGGGGCTGGATTTCCCAGCACTCCGGGGTGAAATCCAACGCGGACGACTCTGACACCGTGCGGGCGCGGCTGGCGGAGGTGGCGGCGTTCACGGCCGGGCGGCCGTCGCTGATCCTGTGCACGTCGCACGCGGATGTGAAGATGATTGCCAATATCCTTTCTTGGAAGACCCATCCTCACGTTTTTACACAACCCCGGGAAGGGGGATCCCTTAAGGCCAATGAGGAAGCGGATAAGTATCGTGCGGCCGTTGAGGCTGGGCGGCCGGCGACGCTAATTGGTACGGCCAGTTTCGCAACTGGTCTGGACTTGCCGGGTGAGTTGCTGACCCGGCTCGTGCTGTGGTCGTTCTACGGCATGACCGATCACGTCATGGAGCAGATGAACCGGCGGTACCGGGGCTTCGTGGAGGAGCAGCGGCACACGCGGGTGGTGCAGTCCATCGGTCGTCTGATCCGTACCCAGGACGATCGGGGTGAGGTGCTGGTGTCGGACTGCCGGTTCTGGGACTTGTTGGCGCGTGTCCGGCGGTATGAGTCGGTGTTGGACGTGCACTTGTTGGATATTCCGTGGAACAAGTATCCAATTAGTTGACATCCCGGGTTCGGTAGGGTAGGATTACCCTACCGAACCAAGGAGGTACTGAATGGGATGGGGCAGCGCGGTCGACATCTTCGACGAAGTCATTCGCGCAACCATTGACCACATCCACAATCCGATGGATATGGATGTGGTCGCCTACAGTGTGGCCCGTGTTCTCTGGGATGGAGACTGGGACACCGAACAGGATTCCGAGTATTACGACCGGTTCTCGCACATCCTGTCCGCCAAGGACCCGCACGACAAGCGGCACCCGTGGGTGAGTCCGGAAGCGCGGGCGAACCCGGAGCCCCGGACGTACCGTAAGAAGTTCGAGCCGGAAGCACTCCAGTGGACCGGCCGCAACCTGTTCGATATGACCAATTTCATCAAGACCCGGTGTCAGGGCAACGTATGGGGCCTGTTGGCCCTAGACGAGACCGGCAACGGCAACCAATTCGGTGACGCGCCAAAGCCGGAGTCGGCAGCGCCGTTTTACGGCGGTATTGCCGTGTACGATCGTCTCCACAAGGCATGGATTCCGTTCTACGTGGGCGACCACATCATGATCGGACCCGTGGGTGAAAGCTACCCCGTCAATGCCGCAGTGATGGCGAAGACGTACGAAGAGGTGTGATGTGAGCTGGACCGACGGCCCGCTGATTGGTTTCGACGTCGAAACAACCGGTGTCGACCCCGAAAACGATCGGATTGTGACCGGAACCGTGATCGTGGACATGCCAGGTTTCGACCTGCGGGTGTCCAACTGGACGATCGACCCAGGGATCGAGATCCCCGAATCCGCGTCCCGGATCCACGGCGTCACCACAGAGCACGTGCGCGAGCACGGGCAACGGCCCACCGTGGCCGTGTGGGACATCTGGGACACGATCGCGGCGCACTGGGGGCCGAACGTCCCGCTCGTGATCTATAACGCCCCGTTCGACCTCACCATGTTGGACAGGGAATTGGCCCGGCACGGGTTCGGGGGTCTGGAGATTCGCGGGCCCGTGCTGTGCCCCCTGACAATCGACCGGGCGGTGGACAGGTACCGGCGCGGCAAGCGCACGCTGACGGACCTGTTCCGGCACTACTGCGGAATGGACTTGACGGAGGCGCACGCGTCCGAAGCGGACGTGCGGGCGACCCTGATGGTTCTCCGGGTGATCGCGAAGAAATATCCGGTGATTGGTAATGCGTCACTGGACAAGCTTCACCAGCACGAAAAGACCTGGTATCACAACTGGTCCATGAATTTCGCCACGTACCTTGCTAAATCCGCGCACGAGTTGAGCGCGGAGGAGGAAGAGAAGGTGCTGGGGATGATCGGGAATCTGAAGGTCAATGCGAAGAACTGGCCCATGATCCCGGCGCAGTGAAATCGAATACACCAAGGAGTGTGGTTTATGGGCGTTTTTATTGTCGGCTGCCTGTTGGGGCTGGTCGCTGTTATTGGTGTCTTGGTCGCGGCGACCAGTGGCGGGAACGAAGACCGTTTGGGAGGCGGCATCATCGTCGCCGTGGTCGCGGGCCTTCTGGGTACCGCCGCTATCGTGCTGGATTCCCACGTCAGTGTGGACGCCAACACGGTGGCCATCATTCAGGAGTTCGGGAAGCCGGTGGGCGACCCGGCCGGCCCGGGCTGGAACTGGACCGCGCCATGGGCGACCGCGTCCGTGATCGACACGAAGGTTCAGACCACGTCCCGGCTGGCCGGCGACAAGGGCGACACGCCTGGCGCGGACTGTGTGAAGGTCAACTTCAAGGACAACGCGTCCGCCTGTGCCGACATCACGGTGTCCTACCGGGTGTCGTCGGAGAACGCGGTGAAGCTGTGGCGCAACTACACCTCGTTGGATGCCGCCCGGGACAACCTGTTGCGGCCGTTGACGGACAACGCGGCCCGTGAGGTGTACGGGGAGTTCACGTCCTTGGACGTGATCAACGGATCCAGGCAGGCGGCCATCACCGACGGCATCACGGCGTCGCTGAAGGCCAAGATCAACGCGTCCGGCCTGGAAGTGGTGTCGGTCGCGCCTGGCCAGATTCACCTGTCCGACAGCGCGCAGGCGAACCTGGACAAGCTCCGCAACGCCCAGGTGGAAACGCAGGTGGCGCAACAGACCTTGGCGAAGAACCAGGCTCTGGCGGCGGCGAACAACGCGCTGAACGCGTCGTTGTCGGCTGGGATCATGTTTGAGGATTGTTTGAAGGTGGCGCAGGATATCAAGACGGTGGGCTTTTCGTGCACCGGTTCGGGGTCGAACATGCTCTTGAGTGTGTCCGGCTCGAACAAGTAGCGTCGCTGTTGCGTGGCCCGTGCCCTACCCCGAGGGGCACGGGCCACGCGTGTTTCTGAGGAAAACTCAAGACTAGAAGAGTTGACAACCCGAGAAGAGTCGACTAGTCTTGACCATAGTTGATCACCAAGGAGGACACCCTATGGGAGAAGCTAGCTGGGTTGACCAAGGCAACGGTCGGTACAGCTACCGGCCTGACAGCGGCTGGAAAACCCTCAGCGCGGCCACGATGGACCCCACTCACGAAGAGGAGTGGCACGCGGAAGCGACAGGGCAGCCCCCGACAACCCCGCAACCGCCTTTCACGTCGCCCTACCGCGCACAGTCCTCGATCCCCTCCCCGGACGACGAGTCCGTGAACGGAATGCTCCGCCGTCTAATCTTCCTGAAGTCCATGCTCAAGACAGCTGAGGCTGACATCAAGACATACAAGGCGGAGATCAAGGAACTGGACGAGCGGATCCGGCTGGAATGGGCGGAAGACAACATCAACTCCGCCGGCATCGACGGCAAGACGGCGTACCTGTATCCCGTCTACCACGTCGAGAAGCTGGACGGCGTCACCACAGACGACATCCGCGCGGCCATGGAAGCCTCCGGACTTGACTACATGGTGAAGCCGACCTATTCCGGATCGTCACTGACCGCGTACCTGAAGGAGTTGCGCGAACACGGAGACGAACCACCGGCCGCCCTGGCAGCCGTCGTGAAGCTGGTTCCCAGCACGGAAATCCGGCTCCGCGACTCCGGCTCACGGGTGATCACAGTCAGCTCCTGATCACAGTTCCCCGGGTACTCGGCGGTAACGCTCAACAGTCCCGGCGGGCGGCTGTACCCTCGCGGGACAGCGCTCAAACATCCCGTTCTGTAACGGGATTTCCATCACCCATCATGAGACAAGGAACAAGACCCACATGGCCACTGAGATCGTGAAGAAGGGCACCGGAGAGCTGGACGTCTCCGACGAGTTCCGCAAGAAGTATCGGGCGCTCGTGCCGGACGACACCATGTCCGAGCTGATGGCCGAAACTTTCGACGACGCCGAACCCGGCATCCGGGACCTGGTTCATATCAAGTTCCCGACCGGCGGCGAAACGTCCTGGATCGTCACCAAGGGCGGCAACAAGACCCTGGTCAACGAGCTGACCGGCATCCTCGTTCTCCAGAACCCTCAGCGGGTGTTCTGGACGGACCCGGAGCCGAAGAACAACGCGCCTGAGTGCATGAGCATGGACGGCAAGAAGCCGCTTCCCGGAGGCCTGTACGCCCCCGGCGGGGCACGCGCGGAGGACAACCCCACCGGCACGTGCCGCAACTGCCCGATGGCGCAGTGGGGATCCGACCTCAAGGGGCGCGCGGGCCAGGCGTGCAAGGAACGGAAGCTGCTGTTCCTGCTCACCGAAGGCGCGATGCTGCCCGTCGTGGTCACCGTGCCTCCGGCGTCGCTCAAGGCGTTCAAGGAATGGGCCGTGGGTCTCATGACCGATATGGTCGGCTACTGGGGCGTTGAGGTCGGCTTGGGCCTGGTTGAGGCCAAGTCCAAGGACGGCCAGGCGTACGCGGAATTGAAGCTCCGCGTCATCCGCACTCTGTCCGACGCGGAGACCGAAGCGGCCAAGCAGTACAAGGAAATGGTCAAGGAATGGGTGGCCGCCACCCCGGCGACCATGTTCGTCGAAAGCCCCGCTGACAGCGGGGGCGTGAGCCTGGAGGACATGGACCTGTGAGCAATGCCGGGCAGGACATTAACGCGTTCTGCTCGGCGCTTCTCGGCGGTGGAGACGGAACCGGGGATGACCGGTTGGCGGGATACTCGGTATCCGTCTTCTCTCTTCCTGACAAGGTGACGCGATGGATTCCGGCGGAGGTCCCGGAAGCCATCGCGTCAGCTGTCTACGAGCTGACTAGCCGCCAACCAAGCGCCGTGCACGCGGTGTATATCGGACTCGGTTTCGTGCCTAACGAAATCGCGAAGCGCAAGGAGGAAGCCAACAAGGGGCAGCGCGCGGAAGCGCGGGATATTGCTGGTATCCCGGGCCTCTGGGCCGATATCGACATTGCGGGGCACGGTCACAAGAAGAACGGTTTGCCGCCGGATCTGGAATCCGCCAAGAGGATTCTTGAAGCCTGCGGCGTGCCGCCCACGCTGATCGTGCACACCGGCAACGGCGTTCAGGCGTGGTGGGCGTTCTCGGAACCGATCATCTTCGAATCCGAGGACGAGAAAACGAGCATCGCTCAACTCGCCCGGGACTGGAACCTCACGCTCAAGCTCCGCGCCCGCGAGACGGGCGGCTGGGACGCGGGCGTGGATTCCGTGCACGACCTGACCCGCCTCATGCGCGCACCCGGTTCGATCAACACCAAGGGACCAGACGGCCAGCACGGCGGCCCGGCTGACGGGCACCGACCTGTCACCGTGTTGGAGTGGAACGGATGGGCCTACGACCCGGATGACTTCCGGGAGTTCCTGGCCTCCGATGAGGCGCTGAAGACGCTCACGGCCGTGAAGGCGGTCAGCGGTGCGGACGCCGGCAGTCTGGCGGGCGTGGACCTCGCGGCGGTGTGGCGGCGGGCGTCGTCGGCCGCGTCCCGGGAACGTGGCTACATGCCGCCCCTGGTCGCGCTGATGATCGAATCGGGGTTCGACAAGGTAGAGGACACCTGGCACGGGCGGCGGCCGGACCTGGGCGGTGATCAGTCCGCGTACGACGCCGCGTTGACGCGCCTGTTGTGCGACGGCGGGGCGTCGCCGGAGGTGCTGGCCGAAGCGATCATGTGCCGGCGGCTGCTCAACCGGGACACCGACAAGGTGGACCCGGCCAAGCGGACTGACTACGTGGTGCGGACCGTGCTGAACGTGACCGCGATGGCGAAGGCCGCGAACGCGGAGCGGAACGAGCTGGCCGGCAAGATGCAGGCCATCCGGGACATGCCTGTGGTGGTCGAGTCGACGCCGGAGCCAGCCACACCCGTGAACGTTCCCGAACCGGCGACACCAGCCGCGTTGACCGTCGTCCGGGAGCCAGGGCCCCCGGCCGCCGACACCACGCCGGAGCCGGGGGAACCTGAGACTATCGCGCAAGGCTCGCCCGTGCTGGACGTGCTGAATCAGCTTCTGATTCCCAAGAAGTTCCGGGAAGCGGGAGTGTCCACGATCGGAATGGAGCACCGCGACTACGGCGAGAAC
>Ga0070711_100001419_pt1 | contig 13160 bp, 9 predicted proteins | sample LARL53metaG_FD_65452 | JGI IMG/M metagenome (GOLD analysis project Ga0070711, IMG submission 65452) | Corn, switchgrass and miscanthus rhizosphere microbial communities from Kellogg Biological Station, Michigan, USA - LAR L5-3 metaG | ecosystem: Host-associated > Plants > Roots > Rhizosphere ... | reverse complement strand
ATACGTTGCGGCCGGCACCGATATTTATTGTTTCCCCGTTCCCGACATCCGACGATTCCGCCGCAAGCAGGTTCGCGCGGACGATGTCGGATACATGCGTGAAATCGCGCGTCTGCGTTCCGTCGCCGGTAATCGTGAGGGGGGTGCCTTCTTTTTTCTGCTTGAGAAATTTTCCTATCACGAGCGCGTAGGCGCCTTCCGGATCGAAGCGCGGACCGTAGACATTGAAATATCGCAGGCTCACGGTCGGAAGTCCGTAGACTTGGCTCCAGACGCGACAAGAAAGTTCTCCGACATATTTCTGGAGTCCGTACGGGCTTTTTGGCTGCGCGGGCAATTCTTCGGAGAGCGGCATGACTGCTTGGTCACCGTACGCGGAACTCGACGCAGCGTAGATGACACGCTTTACGCCGCCTTCGTGCGCAGCGCGCAGAACCGAGACCGTGCCGAGGACGTTGACCGAGAAGGTGAGTTCCGGATTTTCGATAGAGAATTGCACCCGCGGCAGCGCCGCTTCATGGAACACATATTCCGCGCCGGCGAGTATCGGAGCGAGCTTACTGTAGTCGCGTATATCAACATCGTGGTATGTAGCCTTCGGATTGATGCGGTCCTCGCGTTTACCGCCTGCGTAATTGTCAACGACGTGTACTTCCATACCTTTATCAATTGAGTGCACGTCAAAAGAACGCTCCACAAGCGCGTCCACTATATGCGAACCGATGAATCCCGCGCCCCCTGTCACAACCGCCTTTTTTGCCATAGCATCCATCATATCAAATTACGTGCCGCGGGCCGAAAGAACGATGCGCACGGTCTGGAGCATGATGTAGATGTCGAGCAAAAGCGAGCGGTGTTTCAAGTAGTAGAGGTCGTACGAGAGTTTTTCCTTGGTTTCGGTGATATCAGCGCCGTGGTGTGGGTCTCGGTCATGCCGCACCTGCGCCCAACCGGTAAGTCCGGGGGCGACGAGATAGCGCGCGTTGTAGTATGGGATGCGCGCATTGTATTGAGCGGCAAGCGCGGGTAATTCCGGCCGCGGTCCAACGAGTGAGAGATCCCCACGCAAGATGTTCCAGAGTTGCGGGAGCTCGTCTATCCGAAGCAGGCGCAGCCAGTAACCGGCGCGCGTTACGGTAAGCGCACTTTTTCCGCGCGCTCCGTATTCGCCAGCGTCGTTGCCGCTCATGCTGCGGAATTTATACATGCGCACCGGGCGTTGGAATCTGCCGACCCGCTCCTGGGTGATGAACACCGGACCGCCGTCGTCGAGCTTTATCGCGAGATATACGAACGGGTAAAACACGAGCGAGAGGATTCCTCCGATACAGGCGAAGAAAATATCAATCCCCCTTTTGACGACGTCGTAGACGCGTGAAGCGGAGACGTTGCCCAGGACCCATTCGTAGTTGATGAGCGAGAGCGGCTCGCGGTCGAATACTTCTTCATAGAGTTCGGCCGCATCGATGAGCGCGAACCGGCGCTTCTGAAACGCCGCGTCATAGATTATCGGAAGCGCGGCGGAAACCGCTTTGTCGGAGAGGTCGACGACGACGAACGTGACGTCGTCTTCCTCGGCGACGCGGCACGCCTGCTGAATGACTTCGTGAGAAGGCGCGCATGCGGTGTCGATGACGTATTCGAATGCGAACGGATACCGGGCATCGGAGGCGACTTCTTCGGCGAGCGCCCTTGCGTCATGCCCCGACGCGATAAGCACCCCTGTAATTCTGCGGCGCGAACGTACCTGCGGGTATATCGTCGCGCGCCAGAGCACGATAAGCACGAACGAAACGGCAAGATACAAAAAGAGAATAGTTTTTGGCGAGAGTCCGAAAAACGGAACGAAAAAGAAAAAGAGCGCGGCGATAACGACATTGACCATCTGCGCGGAGAGTATGGTTCCTATGAGGCGGCTGCGGAAAAGCCGCGAGTGTTTGCCGTAGAGACCGGCGAGGAAAAAAATCACCACCCATGCGGCAAAAAGGAATGCGAAGGGAAAGAGGTGCAGTCTAAAGAGCGCACCGCTCGGGAGCGTCAAGTAGCGCAACGCGAGCGTGAGCCATAGGGCCAGGGTGAAAATAATGAGGTCGCCGAGGAGCAGCACGGCATATTCGCGCTTGGGGACAAGCGTCATAGTTGTGGTACTATGGCATAAAATATGGCTCAAAGCAAGGAGAAAATCCTTTTCCTTATTACCAAAGCAACCTGGGGCGGTGCCCAGCGATACGTGTATGACTTGGCTACACACCTGCCGAAAGACCGCTTTGAGGTGGTCGTTGCATACGGAGAAAAAGGAAAGCTTGCCGAAGATCTGGCCGCGGCGGGAATCACAACATATCAGGTGCGCTCTATGGGTCGAGACGTTTCATTTTTCGACGACGTACGGAGTTTTTTCAAGATATGGAAAGGGGTTCGCAAGGGGCGTCCCGACGTCGTGCATCTCAACAGCTCAAAAGCGGCCGCGCTCGGGGCTCTCGCAGCCCGTCTTGCTGGTGTGAAAAATATTGTCTTCACCGTTCACGGGTGGCCTGTTGGAGAAGTTCGAAATTCAATTTATAAAACTTTCATTTGGTTCATTTCTTGGCTCACGGCGCTTCTTTCACATCGCGTCATTTGTGTATCTGAATACGATCTTAGCATTGCAAAAAAAATGCCGTTCATCGCTAAAAAAGCTGTACGAATCTACAATGGAATCTCTCCAATGTCTCTTGGTCCCGCAGATGTCGTTCGAGATTCGTTTCCAAAAGGTGCACATATAACCGGAACTATAGGTGAGCTCACCACTAATAAAAATCAGATTGCTCTTATCGAACAGGCCAAAGAAAACCCTGATTTATTTGTTGCTATCGTTGGGGACGGTGAACTTAGATCTTTTTTAAGAAAAAAGATAGAAGAATACGGGCTTACGAACCGAGTAAAGTTGTTTGGATTCATGCTTGCCTCGAGTGTGTTGAAGGGGTTCGACACTTTTGCGCTTCCTTCTCTCAAAGAAGGTCTGCCCTATGTGCTCCTAGAAGCGCGCCAAGCGGGGCTGCCCATCGAGGCGAACCGCGTCGGCGGTGTGGGCGAAATCGTAGACGCCAGGGACCTGAGCGAATTTTCGCTCGACCGGATGGTCGCGCAAACTATCGCTCTCTACTGACTAGACCGCGCCGATGAGCTCGGTTTCGTCGCGAACGGCGGCGGGGCGCGCGTTGCGGCGCATGCCCATAAGGATGCCGAGCGCGCCATATTCGGTAAGCAGGTGCGAGCCGCCGTAGCTCATAAACGGCAGCGTGGTGCCGGTGATTGGCAAGAGGCCGATGTTCATGCCAGCGTGCACCATGAACTGTGCGCCGATGTAGACGGCGATGCCCATACCGACCAGCATCCCGAAGTTATCTCCGGCTTTCGCCGCCGTCAAAAGTATTCGCACGATGACTACTAAAAAGAGCCCGAGGAGGAGAAGCACGCCTACGAATCCCCACTCTTCGGCAAATGCGGCGAAAATAAAGTCGGTCTGATACTCGGGCAAAAACTGCAGTTTTGATTGCGTGCCGTACCCGATTCCCTTTCCGAAGAGTTCTCCCGAGCCGACCGCCACGGTAGATTGGTACGCGTTGTATCCGGTGCCGCGAATATCCGCCATCGGATGTAAAAAAGTTTCGATACGCGCTTTTTGATACGGGTGCAATCCCCAATGCCACAGTCCGGTGACGAGAATGACGGCGGTCAGCACAAGCGCGCCGAGATGCTTCCACGAAATACCCGAGACCAGCACCATCCCGAGCCAGATACTTGCGATGATTATGGCCGAGCCGAAATCAGGCTGGAAAAAAACCGCGATAAAGAGCACCCCGGCGTATGCGCCGGAAAGGAATATGTGCCGGTAGTGTTTTATCTCCACATGCCGGCGAGCGAAATATTTGGCAAGCACGAGGACCAGGATGAGCTTTGCCGGATCCGACGGCTGCACCGCAAAAAACAGCAGGTCGAAGCGGTTCTGCGCCCCTTTGACCACCGCGCCGAACAAAAAGACCAGAAACAGGAGCGCGACGACAATCCCGTAGAGAGCGGCGATGACGGTAGTGCGGCGTAAAAAGTCATATTGGGGAATGCTCGCAACAAGAAAAACCGCCAGCGCGGCGCATATCCAGATTATTTGTTTGTCGAAAAATCCGTTCTCGGTCGAAAAAGAATGCATGGTCACGAGTCCGGCGCAGGATATGAGGAGCGCCGCGCCGAGGAGAAACCAATCAATGTGGGCGAAGGCGGCCACACGCTCACCGGCGACGCGACGCAGCGCGGACATAGAGATTTAATGTGCCGCCGCCGGCGAGGGCGGCAGGAGCGGAATAATATCGGTGCGCGCGGCGAGCGCGGCAAACGGCGAGGGCCACGCAAAGAGAATTGCTGCAGAAGTGCCGGCGTTGAGCCGGTCAAGACGGGTCTCGGAAGCGGCGAAGGCGTTGCCGTTGCTATCGTAGACAACCGCGATAAAAGCCGGGTTGAGTACGTCCGCAACGGAGAGGTTATGAGCGAGCGCGGAGAGGTTCGGCGTTGTATCGGTCTGCGACAATTGCTTGCCGTCGACCGAAAGCGCGCTCGCCGTATTGCGCATCCGCTCCCAGATAAGCGGCTGGGTGAAAGTGAAATAGGCATGCGCGACCACGCGATTTCCTGTATCGATGCGCGATTCCAGGACCGGCGTGACCGCTCCGGGCATGATGAAAGTATCGCCGTCGCGCTCGGCGATGAGAATATTCTGCGCGTCGTAGAGGCTGAATTTGTAGCGCGCGTCCGCGACGCCCGCGTCGCGGTTGGAGTTTTGCACGGAGGCTACGGCCGTGTAGGTGCCGTCGCGGACCTTGAACGAGCGCGTCCAGAGTACGGCGTACGGCTGAATATAGCGCGGGTCAAGCAGCGGACACGGGCCGCCCCGGTCCACGTCGGTTTCGCCCTGATTTTGTATACCGTCTTGGCACGTTGCCGGGATGGAGAAATACCAATATGCAGCGGGGAGAGCGATACCGACGACAAAAAAGAGAATCACTCCTGCTACGTAGGTCGTCCTGCGTCGCGATGCCCATGACATGACCCATCATTATACGACGTGTCGTTGACTTGTGCATCGCGCAGTCTATGATGAGTGCGGCAACCGGAGAATCGCCATGACAGACGCACATCGGTCGCTTTGCGGCGACCTCGCTTTCGCCTGCTCGGTAGGGTGCATCGGCCAGCTGGTGGGGCTCGTTATATTGTCCCGGCTCGGCGTGACGCTCTATCCGCTCTACGATTACGGCGGCGTGGCGGTACTCGCCGTATGCGCGCTGCTGTTGGGACTCTCTTCCCTCCCACCGGAAGCGGAAGAGCAGACGCCTGAAAAAACGAAAACGCCCGAGTGAAATCTCGGGCGTTCGTTTTTGAGCACTCTGTGTTGGCGGCGACCTACCCTTGCCTTACGACTACCGCCGAGATTTTCTTAGCGGTACTCCGCTTTAGAAAATCCAAGTGTGGTCGCGCTTTGCGCGAGCCACCATCGGCGCAGACGGGCTTAACTGCCCAAGCTGACCGACTGACGGAATGGGAACGGGGAACGTGAGACGCGACTGATTTATTCTTTCTGTCCTGGCGACTAGCTACTCTCGCCTTGCGACTACCATCGCCTCTCGAGGGCTTAACTGCCGTGTTCGGAATGAGAACGGGTGTGACCCCTCTGACAAATCACCAGGACAGAAAGAACAAATTTTTAGTTGAGAACGGATGTGTCACGCATAATTTGCTGCTGCAAATTTGCGCGACCCCGCCTCGCACCGTCGTACTCCGGCCGTGCGGCGCTGCGCGCGCTCGCGCCTCACCCCATCGCCAAACCACCAACACGGAGGGCTCAAAACCTCTCCGTCGTTGCACTGAAAACGAAACAAGTAAAAGTAGAAAACTACGCGACTCCCACAATTCCTTTCGAGAGTTCTGTCGGGGTATTAGTACACCTCGGCTGAATGCGTTACCGCACGTACACCTGGTGCCTATCAACGTGGTCATCTCCCACGACCCTCAACGATTCCTTATCTTAGAGTTGGTTTCCCGCTTAGATGCTTTCAGCGGTTATCCGTTCCCGACATAGCTACGGGGCGGTGCCACTGGCGTGACAGCCCCCAGACCAGAGGTCAGTTCATTTCGGTCCTCTCGTACTAGAAACGAATCTCTTCAAGAATCAACGCCTACAGCAGATTAAGACCAACCTGTCTCACGCTATTGCTTGGTTGCAATTTGGACTATATCTTCATCTCGAACTTCGAGATGGCTAACATGTAGTCTCTACGGGTGTTTATGAACTTCAAAAAGGGGCCGAGATTCAGCCCAAGCTCAGAGTTACGTTTAATTCAAGGATGGCAGCACAACCATCCAGATGAACAAACCGATACCTGCTGCAAAACCGATTGCAGCTGCGATTGCCCAGCCTCGCCATTCGTCCTTGAAAACTGGATGAAATGGGTCAATGACGGAACCGTCTTCGCGTTCGACCTTGAACATATCGTCCTCCTCCGTTTCCTTTTTGAAGTTCACAAACTTCCCTCGGTATTAGTCCTCGCGGACTTCCACCGAAATAGTTAGCTTCTCACTACATATCGCTACGTAGTGCCGCCGTGAATATGTCGTTTTTACCTCTCGGGCTCAAACCGTTCAATCTTCCATTCCAAGGGTTACCCTTGGATGAACTGCTGAACGGTTTGAACCCAGCTCACGTACCTCTTTAAATGGCGAACAGCCATACCTTTGGGACCTTCTCCAGCCCCGGGATGAGATGAGCCGACATCGAGGTGCCGAACTTCGCCGTCGATTTGGACTCTTAGGCGAAACCAGCCTGTTATCCCCAGAGTAACTTTTATCCGTTAATCTTCGGTTGCATCTAATGCAGACCGTCGGTTCACTTTGCTCCGCTTTCGCGCCTGCTTGTCATGTACGACTCGCAGTCAAGCTACCTTTTGCCAATGCACTATCGGTACGGTTTCCATTCGCACCTAGGTAACCTTAATAGGCTCCTCCGTTACTTTTTAGGAGGACAGCGCCCCACCGAAACTGTCCATCAGGTACTGTCTCTCTCCGGTTTCTCCGGAGAGGTTAGAATATACAGAAACTAGGGGTGGTGTTGCATTGGCGACTCCACAGCGGCCGAAACCACTGCTTCAAAGTCTCCCACCTACGCTACGCGGAGCACCCGTATACTCAATACCAAATTACAGTAAAGCTTCTGGGGTCTTTTCGTCTAGCTGCAGGAAGGCGGCATCTTCACCGCCCTTGTATTTTCACCGAGCAAATCCCCGAGACAGTTCCCAAGTCGTTATACCATTCGTGCGCGTCTGAACTTACCAGACAAGGAATTTCGCTACCTTAGGACGATTATAGTTATCGCCGACATTGACCGGGGCTTATACAGTGCCAGCACCATGCATTGCTGCATAGCACCGACCGTACTTGACCTTCCGGCATTGGTCAGGCATCACCCCCTATACATCCTCTTACGAGTTCGCAGGGAGCTGTGTTTTTGGTAAACAGTCGCCTGGGAAATATTAACTGCGGCCCATCTTGCGATGGGCAGACCTTATTGCTAACGTACGGTCGCTTTTTTGCCGAGTTCCTTGGGGATCTCTCACTCGTTCGCCTTGCTCTACTCGAGCTGAACACCTGTGTCGGTTTGCGGTACGGTTTGTAACTAGATAAGTTTAGAAGTTTTTCTTGGAAGCGCGCTCTTGCAGATTCACTTTGACGAATCTCCATTTCTCCACTCCGCTCTCGTTTACCGTGCGGATTTACCTACACGGCACAATCACGGCATGGACCCCAATCCAATAAGGGGCCTGCAGTACAGCACTCCGTCCCTCCGTCACTCTAGCTCCAAGTCAGGGAATATTAACCCTGCTTCCATCGCCTCCGGCATTCGCCATCGGCTTAGGACCGACTAACCCTTCGATGATCTCCATTGCGAAGGAAACCTTGTTCTTTCGGCGTGCGAGAATCTCACTCGCATTGCGGTTACTCGTGCCAACATTTTCACTTCCGCGCGCTCCAGCATGGGTCACCCCTTTGCCTTCATCGCAGGCGGAACGTTCTCCTACCACTTGCCCTGACCTAAGTCAGGATAAATCCGCATCTTCGGTATCACGCTTAGCCCCGATCATTTGTGGCGCGAAATCTCTAAGTCAGTGAGCTGTTACGCTTTCTTTGAATGGTGGCTGCTTCTAAGCCAACATCCTGACTGTCTGTGAAATTTCACCTCCTTATTTGCACTTAGCGTAAATTTAGGGACCTTAGATGGCGGTCTGGGCTGTTTCCCTTTTGGCGCATGGAGCTTCGCCCCCATCGCCTAACTGCCGTGTTCTTGACCTCTGGTATTCGGAGTTTGATAGAGGCAGTGGTCTTTCGACCGATCCGCTTCTTCCAGTGCTCTACCCCCAGAGGGAACACACGACGCAAGCCCGAAAGCTCTTTCGGAGAAAACCAGCTATTACAACGTTCGGTAAGCTTTTCACTCCAACCCACAAGTCATCCCAAGATGTTGCACAATCTACGGGTTCGGCCCTCCATCCGTATTTCTACGAACTTCAGCCTGCTCATGGGTAGCTCACGTTGCTTCGGGTCTGATACATACGACGAACGCGCTATTCACACTCGCTTTCGCTGCGGCTCCGGGCTTTGTGGCCCTTAGCCAAGCCGTATGCATCAACTCGTTGGCTCATTCTTCAATAGGCACGCCGTCGAGGACATTGCTGCCCTCTTCGACTCCTTGTAGACATGTGGTTTCAGTTCTATTTCACTCCCCTCAACGGGGTTCTTTTCACCTTTCCCTCACGGTACTTGTTCACTATCGATCTGAAGAAGTATGTAGCATTACCAGTTAGTTCTGGTGTGTTCACCCGAGCTATCCGTGTCTCGAGCTACTCAAGAACTACAGCCATAGAGATGCTTTGGTTTCGTGTACGGGACTATTACCCTCTGCGATCGAGCTTCCCAGCTCGTTCCACTACCTCAGCATTTTTTTACTCCACCTGATAATCAGCGCTGTAGCCTGTACCCCCAACAACAAAATCGACCCATCACTATCGATGGTCCGATTTTGTGGCTGAGTTTGTGCTTCTCCCGTTTCGCTCGCCGCTACTAAGGGAATACCTGTTGGTCTCTTTTCCTCTCGGTACTGAAATGTTTTACTTCCCGAGGTCTGCTCTCTGTGGCGTTTAACTACAGAGTTATCAAGGGTTACTCGATAGGGTTGCCCCATTCGGAAATCTCCGGATCAAAGCTTGCATAGCAGCTCCCCGAAGCGTATCGCAGCTAAGCCGCGTCCTTCATCGCCTTCTTCAGTCAAGGCATCCACCACACGCCCTTACTCAGAACTCCTCGAAAGGAACTCTGAGAACCGCGTATTGCGCATACTTCCTGTGGCGTCTAGCGAGCGGAATCGCGAGAATTTATTCTCATGATACGCGAGCGAAGACGACATATGGATTTTGTCTAAAAATCCATACAAGAGGAGCATGCGACTTGTTTTCTTTTTTGTTTTGGTGTTTTTTGCCCGCCACGCAGTTACGCGTGCCGGGTTCCTGCACTCTATTTCAGAGACTTATAACTGAAATAGAATGTTGTTGAATTCTTTTACTTGTTTTCGTTATTCAGTGTGTCAACGAGCACGTACGATTCACGAAAAAAGCCGCTCACAAGCGGCTTAGTTGCTGGCATTTCTGCCGGCTCCTAGTGCCGCATCCGGGGGCTTGAATCGATTACCATACGTGATGCGGAGTATATGCGAGGGGCGCCCCACTGTCAAACTGTACGGTGGATTACGGGTGGATAGGCTGCTTTTTTGCCTTTTTTTCCTCTGCTGCTTTCATTTTGGCGAGAATTTCAGCCGCATAGACGAGGTCCTTCGGTGCGGTAATTTGTATCCATTGGTCGGTAAAAACCGGCTCAAAAACGATGCCGAGAGCGCGGGCAGCCGCGACCGCAGTTTGCGGCAATCCGTACTCGAGCGAGCCTTCGTGCTTTGGCACCAGCGGCTGCGAAAAAAGCCGCGTGTCGAAGCAGTAGAGGTTCGTGCTCGCAAGCCCGGACGCACGTCTCCCCTCGTCCTCTTTGCTGCTCTCGATTATTTCCGAAATATGACCTTCCTCGTCGAGCTCGATACGTCCCGCGCGATAGAGTTCGGGCAATTCCTGCACGACGAGCCGCCAGTTTTCTCCCGGGGCGATGCAGGCTTCGACGTCTTCGCGCGCATACAGGTCATCTCCCATCATGACGAGAAACCGCTCGCGCAGCATGTCTTTCGCTTTCCACAAAGCACCGGCCGTTCCGTCGAGCTCTTTCTGTTCAATATAAGATATCTTTTTTTCGCCAAAACCGCCGCCAAAATGTTTGCGTATAACATCGCCGAGATAGCCGGTGATGATGACGAGTTCGTCTATGTCATCCGGCAGCGCTTCCAGTTTGTATTCGAGGAGGGGTTTTCCGGCGACCAGAAGCATCGGTTTCGGCACGCTCTCGGTGAGCTCCACCATGCGCGTGCCGCGACCGGCTGCGAGGATTACTGCCTGCATGGAAAGATTGTATCCTGCCTGCGCAGGCAGGCAAACGCAAAGCGGCCCGCCGGAGGCGGGCCGCTACCAATGAAAACCGGGATTTAGTGGTGATGCGAGATCTCTCCACGGACGCGCTCGATGGTGCGAGCCGCCGCTTCTTTGCCGCCCAAGCCAAAACTCAAACCGAAGGCGAGCGCGAGCGCGAGCACGATGCCGGTAAAGAGCGTCTGCAGGAATGCAGTCGCTATGCCGAGCTGTGTGAGCGCCGCGATGATGCCAAAGAGCCAGATGGCCCATTTGGCGACCGATCCTGCGAGATTGGCGCCGTGAGCGCCGACCGCGCGGGCCGAGCCCGAGACCAGTCCCTTCACCACTTCGGCGACAATTGCCGTAAGTATAAGGATGATGGTCGCGACGATGACCGACGGGAGGTAGGAAATGACGACTTGCTGCAGGAAGACCGTCACCTGAGAGAGGCCGAGGATTTCCAGCGACGCCATGAGGAACGCGAGGACGACGAACCACATGACGAGTGTGCCGAGGAAGCGTCCCACGTCGAGCGAGATGCCCGCCTCTCGTGCCGCTTCGTTGACACCGGTCGCCTTGAGGGCGTCGTCAACGCGCAGGACCTTTACGATCTCCACGACGATGCGGTAGAGAATGACACCGATTATCCAGCCGATGAGGAAGACGATGATGGCCGCCAGTATCGCCGGCAGGTACTCCACCACCGTGTACCAGAGCGCCGTAAACGACGTCTGCACCACATCCGCTGATTGCGTAACTATCATATAGATAGATGTTAATTATTACTGCTTATAACAAGGTTCGACCCCTTGAATGACTATATGGAAATGATAGCACCCCCGCTCCTCATGAAAGGGGGGCCGTATGAGCCGTGTGGATACGAGCCGCAAGCCTAAAAAGCCTATAAAAGCCTTGTTTTATCAAGCAAAACGAGATGCGGGTAGTCCAGAGTGTCTCGGATAAGGCGGTCCTGGATGGTCATCCGGTAGCGGAATTCGGGGGTCGAGAACATGGCGTAGCGGATTTCTCGTCCGAATTCCCGCTCAAGAGCGCGCACCGCAACCTCAAGACGGCGCTCGTTTAGCGATTCACCTGCAACGATAAGGTCCGCCGGCCGGGTCGCGTCGCCGACAAACGCACCTGAGAGGATGACGGTAGCGAGCTTGCCGGACTTGCGCAGTCCTGATACGACCGTGCTGTGATGCACCGGGGAGATTTCGTGGACGAACTTCGAGAGCGCGAGCGAGTATTTAAAGTCGACATTAAGCGTCCATGCTTTTTCCTTTTGTCTTCCCGAGAGAGTGCGCGTCGAGCCGTTTGCGAGCGTTATCGTCAGCTTCGCTCTTTTGAGGACCCGCATATCTTCGAGCGCTCGTATTTCTTTCTCGAGATACCGCGACGATGAGCCGGTGCGCTTCGCCGCCTGCTTGAGGGTGAAGGCCTGATTCTGCCCGAATACAAATACGCGGAGTACTTTGGCTCGAAGCGGGTTGCCCAGCAGTCCCCCCAGGAATTCATCGGCCATATGCCGCAATAGTATTCCTGCGGACTTGGATTGCAAGTCGCTAGGAAATGGCCTCCCGAATCTGTCTCACATCGTGCGTGCGGATGTAATCCGCGCCGTTTTTCACGGCTTGCAGCTCGAGCTCGAGCGTGCGTGCGGCGGCCTCCGCACTATCCGGAGGAGCGCCGCCGCGAAGGAACGATTTCCGGGAAACAGAGACCATCACCGGAAGGTTGAAGCGCGATTTGAATGCTCCAAGCTCCGCAAGAACCGCAAACGACGGGGCCGGGTCGCTCGAGAGAAAAAATCCCATGCCCGGGTCAATGATGAGCCGCTCGCGCGCGATACCCGAGCGCTCTAGAGCGGGTATCCGTCGCTCAAAAAAAGAATAGAGCGAATCAAACACTTGCTTCGTGGTGTGCGCGGCACGGCCGGCCTTGTCGGTATCCGTAATCGCATGCATGACGACGAGCTTCGCCGTGGAGCGCGCGAGTTCGGGATACAACGCTTCATTCGGAAAACCGGTAATGTCATTGAGGAGAGCGACACGCTTGGAAATGGCCCATCGCTGCACAGCACTGTTCGCCGCGTCGATTGAAACGACCGCATCGAGCGCTGCAAGGACCGGTTCCATGCGGGCAATCTGCTCCTCGGCGGATACGGATTGAGAGCGCGGATTACTCGACGCACCGCTCAACTCGACGATGTCCGCACCGTCCCCTAGGAGCCGGCACGCCTGCCCGATGGCCTTTTGTGTATCGATAAATTTCCCCCCGTCGGAGAAGGAGTCTTCCGTAATATTGACGATGCCGACTAGTTTCGGCATGTCAGGTTATCTGCAGCTGCGTGCAAATCTCGGAGATAGAGATGCCGAGAACCGGATGTATGAAATCCGGCGCGATTTGCGCCATCGGCTCGAGAACGAACAGACGCTCGGCGAGTTTCGGATGCGGAATAGTAAGTTCCGGCGTTTTGACCACCTCGTCTCCGTAAAAGAGCAAATCCAGGTCGATGGGGCGCGGCATGTTGTGCGTACCCTCTTCCCTGCCGCCGCCATGCTCCACGGCCTGCAGTTT
>Ga0070711_100001417_pt1 | contig 13164 bp, 9 predicted proteins | sample LARL53metaG_FD_65452 | JGI IMG/M metagenome (GOLD analysis project Ga0070711, IMG submission 65452) | Corn, switchgrass and miscanthus rhizosphere microbial communities from Kellogg Biological Station, Michigan, USA - LAR L5-3 metaG | ecosystem: Host-associated > Plants > Roots > Rhizosphere ... | reverse complement strand
CAGACTGGCAACGCCGACACCGCGCCCGGCACCCCGACCCAGCAACCCGAACCCCCCACGCCGGCCCAAGCCGACGCGATCAACCACACCCACTTGACAAACACACCGACATATCAGCTGAAGAACCTGAGGACGTTGTTCATCCGGTCTTTCTTGGAGGCTGGGCGCGCCGGTGAGCAACCCGAGCTGACGGATCTTGTTGCGTCATCGCTGGTCGTGCGAAGGTGTAGCCCTGCTCACTGCTTAGCAGATGCCAGAACAGCACGACGAGCTTCCGATGAGGCGATTTCAGCCTGTACACCAGGCAATATAATTATTCTGCATGACCAAACCAAGCGAAACGTTGTAGCCGATGGGGCCGCACACAAAAGATAAGCACGTTGGCACTGAGCGCGGCGCGGGAGCGGTATTGCTTTGGCTAGGGCGACTGGAACGGAAGATGCTTTGGTTAGGGCGACCGAAACAGAACCATCCACTGGACGAACATGACGACGCTGCTGGCATGGATTCGCGGCGCGATGACGAGCTGGTGGCATTGGCGGCGGGCGAGCAGCGCCTAACATGGGCTGTCTCCGGGTGCTTCCGACAGTTGGGGGTTCTATAGGTCTTTGAGGTTGAGGTCGGACGGGTCCCTATATAGGGACCCGTCCGTGCCTCGGCTCAGGCTGCCTCCTTCACCGCCAAGTGAAGAGGAGGTTTGTGCCTGATGACCAAGGATGACGTGCTGTTCGGCTACCGCCAGCAATTGTTCGCGGAGGCCGCGAGAACGAACGTCTCGGCGGCGTGCCGGACGTTTGGGGTGCACCGCTCGACCTACTATGCCTGGAAGCGCCAGGTCGACCGTCACGGGCTTGAGATGCTCAGACCGCGCGAGCGCCGCCGGCCGCAGATGCCAAATCAGCTACCGAAGATGATCGAGGAGCGCGTCGTGTCCTTCTCGATCGCTCACCCGGGGCTGGGACCGCGGCGTGTCGCCTCAGAGCTCGCCCGCGAGAAGTGGGGTGGGATCATCGTCTCACCCAACGGCGTGTGGAAGGTTCTCTGCCGTCACGGGCTGAACACGCGCGCCAAGCGTCTCGGGCTGATCGCCGGTTACGCGGCCCCCTACGAGCCGCCCAGAACGCCAGAGCCAGAGCGGCATATCGACGTCTCCCGGCCTGGTGAGCTGGTCGGGATCGACTGCTTCTACGTCGGCAGGTTGAAGGGCACCGAGGGCGCGATCTGGCAGCTCACCGCGATCGACATCGCCTCCTCCTATGCCTGGGCGGAGCTCGTGATCTGCAAGCAGGGCAATCCCACCGCCCGACAGACCAGCCAACTCGCCCAGCGTGTCGCACGGGAGCTGAAGGCCGCAGGTTGGCGGCTGGAGCGCTTCCTCTCGGACAACGGCAACGAGTTCAAGGGAGACTTCAACAAGACCGTTAGCACCCTAAAAGCATGTCACACACGGATTCACGCCGGCAGACCACAGACCAACGGACACGTCGAGGCACTGCACAAGACGATCCTCGACGAGTGCTGGCGACCAGCGTTCGCACGCTACCTCTACCCCCGCTACAGCGGCCTCAGGCGCGAGCTGGACACCTACCTCAACTTCTACAACACCGACCGCGTCCACCACGGACGCCTCACGCGCAAGCGTATCCCCGCAGACATCGTCTACCGTGCCCGAAAGATAGAGGCAAGATGAGCCACACCTGTCGGCACATCTCGGAGGCTGCCCAGACTAACAGTCCTGTATGAAGGAGATGGCAGGCTCGTCGCCGTGGATGAATGCCAGCGCGCCATCGGGAGGTTGGGAGCGCTGCAACCAGAGCGCAAGGGTGTAGCTCCACTCGAGACGTGGGAGGCCGAGACATACGATGGGGTCTGGCATATCATCGCCGAAGGGTCACGCCGGAGCTGGCGCTTTGCGATGCGAAGGTCATCCTCGGATGTCGTGGTGGCCTCAGCAATGCGGCATCGCTGGCGGCTTGGCGTCTATGACGTGTGGATCGCGCCCGGCCATTGGCATCGTCTCCAATTCAGCATGTTCCAAGCCAAGGGAATGCTCAGCGACTCGGCGGGCAATCGTATAGCCCGATTGGATTGTCGTCCCATACGAAGTCCAGTCGCTGTCGTTGACACTTTCGCCCATCTGACGCCTGGCCCAGCGCCATCGCTGCTCCTGCTGGCTCTTCGGATCGGGATCTTCGATGCTCTTACGAGGGTGGGTGGGGAGGGTGGCGGGGGTGGCGGGGGATAGCCACCAGCCACGCGTCCTTTTGTCCGTCGACTAGCATGCCGGTGCTTCCTTTAGTTCAACCGACTGGTTTGAGGGGGCCTCGGTCCCGGGCCTATTCGGGAGCCATCTCAGGGCTTATGGCTGCGCCTGGCAGTCTTGCCTCTGCGGTGCTTGTGCACGGCACCCCGGCTGCTGTGATGTTTGCCGTGGTGATGCCTTCGCCGGTGATGCCGACGCTGGAGGTGTTTGCCGAGGGTTAGGTCGGCGAGCGTTTGCGAGATCGCGAAGCCTGGAGGCTGCCCTGACGATCCGTTGGGCGTCTGAAAGCCCGAGCCGGAGTTCGAGCTGGTGTTGTCAGCCGAGACTCCGCGGTTCAACGGCTGGACGCCGTCTTCGGGCGCCATGAATCGCTGTACTTCCCCTCGCGTTTCTCCACCAGTGCTGGTTGAAGTCACCCAGTATCGGTACCGCTCGCCCGGATGAAGTGTGATGCCGGCGCTATTCAGGTCGGCGCTGATGGACTGGGCCACGAACGAGCCGAGCAGGTTCCCGGCCGGCAGTGCGACCGGAGCGGGTTCGGGGGGCAGGCATGGCGGTTTGGCTTCCAAACAGGCGTACGGCACTTCCTGTAGGTAAAAGGTGTAGCTCGTCTCTTGGCCCTCGGTGTCGATTTGAGCTTCGAGCGTCGCGTCGGTCGACGTGAGGTGCGATATCGACTCGTGTTCAATCACCGGCGGCGAGGCTGTGGTGAACGTCTGGTCCGCCCCATACACAGGCGGTCCTTCCCATTCGATCGTGTCTTCGCTCGGCACAGACGGCGCAGCGATCACCCGGTAGTGGTAGGTGGTGCCAGGCTCAAGCTTCACCCCCGCGCTTTCGAGATCCACGCTCACCGGCTGCGCAGCCAGCGGATTCTCGAGATTGCCCCAGACGAGCCCGATCGGCAATGCCCCGGCGACATGGGTGCCCACGCAGACGCTCTTGCCGGGTTCCGGGCACTCCAGTTCCGACGCGTATTCGCTTGGGTTCTTGACGAGCTGGAACTGGTAGCGGACATTCTGGCCCTCAAGGTTGATCTGCGCTTCGAGCTTCGCGTCGTTACCGGTCGCGCCCGACGCCGACTCACCCGCGATGACCGGGGATGGCAGCGCTGTGAAGCTCTGCCCTGTCCCTTCGATTTCCCCGGCGGCGTTCCGTGCCACGAACCAGTACGTGTATGAGTAGCCGGGCTCCAAGTGCGTCAGCGTCACGCCCACCGTCTGATCGGTGCTCCCGGCTGAGATCGTGCCTTCACCGCGCTTCCCGACGGTTATCGAATCGCACGCGCCGGCGCCCGGCGGCGTGTTTTGGCAGTTCGCATACTGGACCCATACTTCCCAGGTCGTTTCAAGGCCGCCCGGATTGATCTGCGCCTGCACCGCGGCCCGTCTCGACGTGATCTCGGATGCCGACTCAGAGGAGATCGAAGGCTGAGAGGACGCCTCGGCGACCGCAGACACCGGTCCCAACGCAAGAATGCTCAGGACGACCAAGAGCGCGGACCGCAGCATCCGACTCCTCGCCTGATGTCTAGGCCTGCGTTGCCACATACGCTGCATCTCGACCTTATAGCCCACTGCACTGTCCCAATTGTATCGAGTAGTAGCACAACTGGGACAGGCGTCGGAAGCATCGTCGGGCCGATGCCCGACCCGCTCGATATCTTCGCAGCCAACCTTCGTCCAACCCTGTTGATACGTCTAGACACATTTCATATAACTGGTTGGTTGAGACTCTGTCGATCAGCCCTTTCTAGAGCCAAGTTTCAATGTGGTTCGGCTGTCGCTCAGCACGTCTGGGGAGCTCGATCACAATAGCGCCAGGAGCAGGAAGACCTACTCGGAGAGGGATCGGAGCCGCTGGATATGGTCTCCTGCCCGATATCGAGCGATCCGGAACGACGCACGCGAGTGACGCTCCGCTGTCTGCGTGAGAATCTCGAGGTGGAGATACCACCCGTCGAGGAACGGTGCGGCCCGATATGCAATCAGCGTCGGTTGCTTTTGCAGATGCGTTCCACAAGCCGCCACACGTCGGTGCTCGGGTTGCTGCGCGGAGGGCTCCCGTCACCAGCGTGTTTGCGATCGAGCTGCTTCGCTCGTCGTACGGCATCGGCGTAGAGTGGGTCCAGCGCAGCCAGCGCGTCGCTCGTGAGATGCTTGCCGCAACCGAGCAGCTCCCGAGCGCGTCGCTGAGCGGCGTGAGGCTCGATGTATGCGGTTTGCTGCTCATGGTGCAGGATCAACCACAGCTCGGCGCACGGATTCGAAGTAGCCACGTTGATCTCGTTTCTCTGCGCCAGCGCGATCGCCTCCGGGACGTGCGGATGCTCGTCGAAATCGAACATGCACCAGACCTCGTCGGAAGCCCTACCGCGTCCCCTTCGCTGGTCAAGCAGTTCCGCGCTGCGCGTGCGGATAGCCCGCTCAACAAGCGCCTTCGGTGTGCCGCGGAACTCGTCGATGACAAGAATCAGGTGCTCGCGGCGCGGCCGCCAGAGGTGCTTTAGGTAGTCCTCCTCGGTGCGCAGCCCCTCGACGAACGCGAGTAGACGCAGCGGCTGAGGTCCGCTGGATGTGCCCCGCCGGGGCGGGCGGCTCGGTCGCGCCAACCTAATCGTCGGCGGCGATCAGCTCGCCGACGCGGTCGAAATCAGAATGGGAGAGAACGGGCGTGGCGCCGTAGCGCCCTTCGAGGTAGCGCCTGCCGACAGCCTCGTGCTTGCGTGGGTCGAGGTCGAGCAGCGGGAACAGCCGCGTGCTGCCGTCGATCCGCTTCTCGGTGAACCATGTCTGGTCGCGGCCAAGCAGGCGATCCACGCGGGAGTCCCCGAGGATCGTGGGATCGTGTGAGTTGAAGATCAGCTGTGCTCTGTGGGGGTTGGTCTCCGGCTCCTGGAAGAGCTCGATGAGCCGCTGCACCAGCGCTGGGTGGAGACTCGCGTCGAGCTCGTCGGCGAGCAGCACCGAGCCGTCGCTCAGTGCGGCCACAAGCGGGCCGATCAGTCCCAGCCACACAAGTGTCCCTAGCGACTCCTCCTCGGGTTGTAGATCGACCTCGCCCGAGACCCCTTGGTGCACCAACGAGAAGCCTTCCATGGAGAGCTCGAAATCTGCTTCATCATCTCCCGGCTTTCCGTCCTCGAGCACCACCTCGCGCAGTGCACGCGTCACGCGTTCCTTCAGCGCAGGGTCTACCTCGACCTTGCGGGCGCCGACGATGCCGAGATCCGCGGCCCGCAGCAGCGTGAGGATGCGTTCGCGGTTTATGCCACGGTCAAGCATCTCGATGGTGAACGCCTGCCGGCCGGGGCGGTTTGCGACGACGGCCGAGAGTAGGTTGCGGCGGAACCATTCGTACAGTGGTGTGAGCAGCGCATGGCTTGCTGCGGCTGCGGTCGAAAGAAACAGTGCGTTGGGGCGCAGCAGCCGCTCCACGGCCCGTGTCTCGGCGCGAGCGCTTGAGCCAGGATTTAGCACCTCAAGCTTGCGACTGAAGAGCCGCGCCGCCTTGCCGCGCGGGTAGCGAACAGCCCACTCCTCGTGGACCCGCTCACCGTCGAGCACGAAGCCGTACTCGTGGCGAACACCTCCGAGCACGATGTCAATCTCGTATCTCGAGGGGCGGAGCTCAAAGTCGCGGTCCAGTCGGAATGGCCACCGTGGCAGCACCTCACCCGTGCGCCGGAATGAGCTGACGACGTAGAAGCGCATGTCGTCCATGGCTTCCAGCACGTTGGACTTGCCGGAACCATTCGCCCCGAAGATCCCGGCGACCGGGAGCACTCCCAGCGACTGGCCCCCTTCGCGCCAGCTCACCTGGCGCACAACGCGTGGCTCCGCCCGTGCCGTGGCGAGCATCGAGAACTCCAGCTCGTCACGAAACGAGCGCACGTTCGCAGCGCGAAATGCGAGCAACATAGAGCCTCTTTGGGCGCCTGCCTCCGACACGATAGGTTGATTCTTGCAGAAAAATTGCGCTGAACGAGGGTTGTGCCGCAAATCATGCAGCTTTCTGTCCAGATGACACGCGCGGCGACACAGGCTCAGTCCTTAGGGACCGATGCAGACGCCCGAACGCCGAATGGGCGATCTCGGCGTAGCCGGCGGATCAGACCTGGAGGCCCCTCAGCCAGCAGCTACCAACGTGCGAGTCCTCGTACCGCTGGCCTGGTCAATACGTTCTAGCCACCTTCTTGAACTGGTTGGTCGTGATGATGGTGGATCAGCCCTTTCTAGAGCCAAGTTTTGGGTGTGGTTCGCGTCAAGCATACGAACGATTGGCCAAGTGAAGGGCTGCGGCTCGCCGGGTCGAAAACCAAGGTAGGAGCCTATCCCCTCGGCTCAACCTCTCACCTAATCAACTCTAAAGTCGCCTATGTCTATCTCATGGCTTCTAACGTACTCTAAGTAGCTCTCTTAGAATCTAGTAGAGTCTTGCCGAAGTTGGACGCGAGGATCAACCCATACGCGCCGGGCGCCGGCACGCGTCCGCCTTTGATTGCCGGCCGGGACAGCGAGATCCAGGCCTACGAAGTCCTGCTGGACCGCCTCAAGCGCGGCACGGCCGGCCAGAGCATGATCATCACCGGCCTGTGCGGGGTCGGCAAGACCGTGCTTCTGAATGCGCTCGAGGACATCTCAGTCGAACGAGGATGGATCGCGGCGGGACGCGAGCTCGACGAGGGAACTTCCTTTCCGGTGGCGATCGCCCGTAGCGCAAAGAGGATCCTCAACGAGCTGCGGCCGACGAAACGAGTGGCCGAGCGGATCCTGCAGACCTTTGGCAGGCTCGGGTCGTTCACGCTCAAGGACCCGAGCGGCTTCGAGCTGAGCTACACACCCGACTCTGAGCCCTCGCATGAGATGCTCGGCGAAGACTTTGTCGACCTGCTGCTCGCTCTCGGCCAGGCAGCCCAGTCGAAGTCCAGCGGTGTCGCATTCCTTCTTGACGAGGTTCAGTTCGTGCCCGCCAAGGAGTTCGGGCCATTTGTGGTGGGCTTGCACCGCCTCAACCAGAAGGCCCTGCCGGTCACATGCGTTGCCGCTGGACTCCCCAGCCTTCCTGCGTTGGTGGGAAACGCCAAGAGCTACGCCGAGCGGCTGTTCGAATACCCACGCATCGATCAACTGACGAAACCAGACGCGCTGGAGGCGCTTGTCAGTCCCGCGAGCAAGCTCGATGTCGTCTGGGAGCCCGATGCGCTCGACTACGTCTTTGGCCAGACTGCCGGCTATCCATACTTTCTCCAGGAGTACGGCAAGTATGCCTGGGACGTGGCATCACACGGAAGGATCACAAAGACGGACGCGCGAGCAGGCGGTCGCGTCGCTCAGGATCGTCTCGACCATGGCTTCTTCAAGGTGCGCTACGAGGGCCGAGCCACGAAGGCCGAGCGAGCCTTCCTCCATGCCATGGCGAGATGCCAAGGCCCTCCCTACGCGATCTCGGAGGTCACCTCTGCGCTTGGCAAGAGCGACCAGCGCTCCATCTCAGTTAGACGCAACGCGCTCATTCGGAAGGGACTGATCTACGCGCCCGAACATGGGATGGTCGACTACACCGTGCCGCATTTCGCGGCCTACCTCGGGCGTCAAGACGCAGAATGATCGTAGTGACCAATGTGAGATAGCAAACGTACCTGAACTGATTAGTCGTGATGATGTTTGATCAGCCCTGTCTAGAACCCCACGCCGATGATCGCCAGCCGGCGGGTCAACCCATCCAACGCGAAGGCGCCGACCACGTGCACCCCGAGGTCGTGGAGGTCATGCGCGAGCTGAACATCGACCTCGCCAAGCGACGGCCTCGGCTCCTCACCAGGGATTGCCGCCCAAACCCCCCGTAGCATGTCGCTGCAGATGCGGCCGGTCTACTGGTTGGGTGCGTTCATCCCCATTGCGCTTGCGCTGCGGCTCGCACACGCAGCACCTTCACTGATCTTTGCGACGTCAGCCGCCGGCATTGTGCCGACGGCGGCGCTGATGGGCGAGGCGACCGAGCAGCTCGCCGCGCGGGCAGGTCCCGGGATAGGCGGCCTGGTGAACGTCACTTTTGGTAACGCGCCTGAGCTGATCATCGCGATCTTCGCTCTCGCCGACGGGCTGCAAGAGGTCGTCAAGGCCTCGATCGTCGGCTCGGTGGTGGGCAACGCGCTGCTCGTCCTGGGGGCCGCGATGCTCGCGGGCGGCTGGAGGCACGCGCGACAGACCTTCGATCGCACCGCCGCGCAGGCTCAATCGGGGATGCTGCTCGTCACGGTTGTGGCGCTCGTGCTGCCGGCGGTTCTGCAGCTGACGCGGCACGGCAGCCTGCCGAGCGTCGGCGGTGTACGTCACGTCTTCGAGCCAGACCTCGAGCATGTCTCGCTGCTCGTCGCGCTGGTCCTCATCGCAACGTACCTGGCGGGCCTCGTCTTCTCGCTGCGGACGCACCGCGACCTCTTCAACCCCGCCCAACCCGGGGATGACGCGACGAGCGCGTGGTCGCTCCGCAGGTCGGTCGGCACCCTCGCGATCGCGGGGGTGGCCGTCGCCGTCATGAGCGAGCTCCTGGTGGGATCGATCGAGCAAGCCTCGCGCGATATCGGCGTGTCGCAGTTCTTCGTCGGCGCTTTTGTCGTCGCGGTGGTCGGCAACGCCGCCGAGCACTACGTGGCGGTGCTGGCGGCCACCAAGGACAAGATGGACCTCGCTGTCAACATCGCGGTCGGCTCGAGCGCTCAGATAGGGCTGTTTGTAGCGCCCATTCTGGTGTTGCTGTCGTTCCTGCTCGGACCATCCCCGATGGCGCTGGTCTTCAACGGATACGAGCTGGCAGCGCTGCTGTCGGCCGCGCTGATCGTGCCAGTCCTCGTCTCAGACGGCGAGTCCACCTGGTTTGAGGGCTTTCAGCTGATCGCGTTGTACACCATCCTGGGCATCGTCTTCTACTACGCGTGACTACCGTCGTCAACCGCTGCTGCGACGTGCTCGCCGAGCCCCCGTCGCCCTGCTGTAGGGTCATAGCTCGGCGATGACGGCGCAACGATGAAGACTCGAGTCCTGGTCCTCGGAGCAGGCTTTGGCGGCCTGGAGCTCGCCACGATCCTGTCGGAGGCGTTGGGCAACGATGTCGATGTAGCGCTGATCGATCAGAGCGACGCGTTCGTGTTCGGCTACGCAAAGCTCGACGTGATGTTCGGTCGCACGACGTCCGACGCCGTTCGTCTCCCGTACCGCGATATTGCAAAGCCCGGAGTCCGCTTCTTGCGGGAGACAATCACGGCGATCGACGCGGAGGCACGACAGGTCACGACCGACGCCGGGGCTCACGAGGCGGACTTCTTGATCGTCGCGCTCGGCGCGGACTACGACCTGGACGCGACCCCGGGGCTGGCGGAGGCCGGCAACGAGTTCTATTCCGTGAGCGGCGCCGAGCGTCTGGGCGAGCTGCTGCCGACGTTCCGCGCGGGCCGGGCGCTCGTGGGGGTCTGCGGCGCCCCCTTCAAGTGCCCGCCGGCCCCGAGCGAGGCCGCGCTGCTGCTGCACGACCATCTGTCGGCGGCGGGCGTCCGTGACGACTGTGAGATCTCTTTCGTAATCCCGCTCGGGAGCCCGGTGCCCCCGTCACCGGAGACCTCCCGGGCGCTGGAAGCCGCGTTCGCCGAGCGGGCGATCGCGTTCGTGCCGAACCGCCGCGTTGCCTCGCTTGACGGGGCTCGCCGCGTCGCCGTGCTCGATGACGGCAGCGAGATGGCATATGACATCTTCCTCGGGGTTCCCAAACACCGCGCGCCGGATGTGGTGATCGCCAGTGGGCTGAGCGAGGATGGCTACATTCCCGTGAACCCCCGCACGCTCGAAACACGGCTCCCCGGCGTATATGCCATCGGAGACGTCGCGGCGATCGGCGTGCCGAAAGCCGGCGTGTTCGCCGAGGGCGCCGCGCGGGTCGTGGCCGAGTCGCTGATCGCCCGCCTGCGGGACGGCGGGCAGGCCGGCGCATACGACGGCCGGGGCTCCTGCTACATCGAGTTCGGCGCCGGTCGCGTTGGCCGAGTGGACGTCGACTTCCTGTCAGGACCGAAGCCAACCGGCGCCTACCACGAGCCGTCCGTAGCGCTGGCGGCCGACAAGGAGCTGTTCGGCTCGACTCGCCGCGCCCGCTGGTTCGGCAGCTGAGCGAGACATCCCCAGGCTCGGCGAGCCCGGCGAGCTGGAGCTTTCCCATGCACTGACCGAGCAGCCAGCGCGCCAGCGCGCGCCGCGCACCGGGGCTGGATCGGCGCGTGTGCGCGCTCAAGAGATGACGGTCAGCTCCTTGGACAGCCCGGTCAGAACCTCGTGACCGTCCGCGCGAACGACGACCAGATCCTCGATGCGCACGCCGCACTCACCGGGCAGGTAGACGCCCGGCTCGATCGTGATGACGTTGCCGGCCTGCAACGGCTCCTCGCCGGAAGTGCGCGACAGGCGCGGGCGCTCGTGGACCTCCATGCCGACGCCGTGACCGAGACCGTGGCCGAAGTGCTCGCCGTGGCCGGCACGCTCGATCGCCGCGCGCGCCACGCCGTCGAGCTCGCGGCCGGTAGGCCCCGCGGTGACGGCGGTGACCGCCTCGGCCTGGGCCGAGCGCACGAGCTCATAGACCTCACGCGCCCGCGCGGAGACGCCCTCGCCGGTCGCGTACGTGCGGGTGCAGTCCGAGCAGTAACTCTCGTGCAGCGCGCCCCAATCGATCGTGACCAACACGTCGCGCGGGATCGGCTCGGCACGGGGCTCGGCGTGCGGCAGCGCGCCGTGGATGCCGGATGCGACGATCGACGGAAAGCTGGGACCGTCCGCGCCGTGGCGGCGCATCTCGAGCTCCAGGTCGATCGCCACATCGCGCTCGGCGCGCCCGACGAGGCCCCGTTCGAGAACGCCGCGCAGCAGCGCCTCATCTGCGAGCTGAGAGGCTGCGCGGATGCGGGCGATCTCCTCGGCGTCCTTGATCGCGCGCAGGCGCTCGACCGCGCCAGGGCAGGGGACGAGCTCCCACGCGGGCGGCAGCAGCTCGCGCAAGCGCGTGTGCCGCGCGACGGTGAGGCTCGCGTCGTCGAACCCCAAGCGCCCAGCGCCCCCCGCGACGACGAGGCCGGTCACGGCTGCGTCGAGCAGCTCACCGGTGACGATCTCGCGCGCAAACACGTCGGGGACCTGCTCGGCCGACTGGGTGGCGTAGCGGAAGTCGGTATAAAGGCGATGGTGCGCGGTCCGCTCGTCGGCGTCAACCAGGACGAGCGCGTTACTGCCCGTGAAGCCCGTGAGATAGCTGATGTTCACCATATTCGTCACGAGCAGCGCATCCAGCTCGTGCAGCTCGGTGACGAGGCGCTCCACCCGGACGACGGTCACGAGCCGGACTCGTCCAACGCCGCGTGCAGACGCTCGAGCGCGAGCCGGTAGCCGTCGGGGCCCATACCCGAGAACGTCGCCAGGCAGAGGTCTGCGATCACCGACAGCCGCCGCCACGGCTCGCGCGAGTGGATGTCAGACAGGTGAACCTCCACGGCGAGCAGGCCGGTCAGCTCGAGCGCGTCGTGAATCGCATACGCATAGTGCGTCCACGAGCCGGGGTTGAGAATCACGCCGTCGACCTGCCCGCGCAGCGAGTGCAGGCGCTCGACGTACTCGGACTCGGCGTTGGTCTGGAAGAAGCTCGTGCGCAACCCCAGCTCCGCGGCCCACGTCGTGATCTGGGCTTGCAGGTCGGCGAGCGTGAGCGTGCCGTAGTGCAGGGGGTCGCGCTCACCGAGCAGGTTCAGGTTGACGCCATGCAGCACCTCCACGCGCCGGCCCGACGAGGCCATCGGCGCGGATGGGGTGGCATCCGGAGAACGCGACTCGGCCGGGCTCGGAATATGCGACTCGGGCGTGGTCATCCGGGGACCAACTCTCGCACGGCGGCGCGCAGCTCGCCGTCAGCGACCTCGCAGCCGATCTCGGGCTCCCCCGGGGTGCGCAGCAGCACGAACGGGACGGCGTGCGCGGCGGGGTCGATGCGCTTCTTGTCGTGCACGGTGGCGGCGATGACATCCTCCACGTCCGCGCTGGCGCCGTCGAGCGTCACCGGGAGGCCGCGAGCCAGCAGCAGCTCGCGCACCCGCACACGCAGGTCGTCGGCGCCGGAGAGCCGCAGCGCAGCCAGCAGCCCGAGGCCGACGGCCTCGCCGTGGCGATAGCGGGTGTAGCCGCTGACGGTCTCGATCGCGTGACCGACGGTGTGTCCGAGGTTCAGCACCTGGCGGCGCCCGGAGTCGCGCTCGTCGGCCGCGACGACCGCGAGCTTGACGCGAACACAGTCGAGGATCGTGCGCTCGTCCACGTCACATCCCGGTGCCGCGGCGACGCGCTCCCACAGCGAGCCGCCGGCGAGTAGTGCGGTCTTCAACACCTCCACCCATCCCGCCGCGAGCTCGGGGGCGGGCAGGCTCGAGAGCATGTCGGGGTCGACGAGCACGCCCGCGGGCTGGTGGTAGACGCCGACATAGTTCTTGGCGTCGGGCAGATCCACGCCGGTCTTGCCGCCGTAGGCCGAGTCGACCTGCGCGACGAGCGTCGTGGGTACGTGCACGACCGGCACCCCACGCTGATAGGCGGCGGCGCAGAACCCGGCGAGGTCGCCGACGACGCCGCCGCCGAGCGCGACCACATGGTCGGCGCGCGTCACATCCCGTGCGACCAGCTCGCGCCAGACCTGCTCGGCGCTCGCCAGCGTCTTGCTGCCCTCGCCGGGCGCGATCGCGATCGGCCCTGTCGTGGCGCCGGCCTCGCTCAGAGCGGTCAGGCGGGCACCGTAGAGCGCCGCCACGGTCGTGTCGGTGACGCAGCAGGGACGCGAGACGGCCGAGTCCAGTGGCCAGGCCGCGAGCAGCGCCC
>Ga0070711_100001416_pt1 | contig 13168 bp, 12 predicted proteins | sample LARL53metaG_FD_65452 | JGI IMG/M metagenome (GOLD analysis project Ga0070711, IMG submission 65452) | Corn, switchgrass and miscanthus rhizosphere microbial communities from Kellogg Biological Station, Michigan, USA - LAR L5-3 metaG | ecosystem: Host-associated > Plants > Roots > Rhizosphere ... | reverse complement strand
GATGATCTCATCCGAATACAACCGTAGCTGGCAGGTCGTCCAATATTCTTTTCCTGGGGGGTACCGTGAATGTAAATGCCCCGGCTGTAGGCGTGCGCGTTCGCCGCTTCCAATCCGCGCAACCAGATGATCCGAGTGACGATTGGATCCCGGTCCGGCGCGTTGGGCTGCAAAACTTCACCGGTAAACCGGCGCTTATGAAAAACCGCGCCGACTGGAGCGTGATCGCCAATTTTTTGAGCAACCTGGAGCGTTCCCAAAGGAGTCGCCATTGAGCCCCAATTATCGCCGAGTCCGAATTTGGAGGTCGACACGGGGTAAACTGCGGCGCGGGCACCGTCGTCGACCAGCATCAATTTTTGATCCAGGATGCTAACAATGACGGTCGGTTGGAGTAATTGCGCCCGCAGGGCGTTTGGACCTGGAGCGAGAACAGCAATTGCGAGAAACCAACGAAGTCGAGACATGGGGTTTGGTATTTAGGGGTGCTTACGGGTGCAGAGTGGGCGGATCAGGCCGGCAGCGCGTCAGGCGCCCGGTTGTTGTTCCAGTTGAATTTCGGTAACCATTGAATGACGGAGCAGAAAGACACGTAAAGAAATCCAAATTGAAACATAAGCAAGAATGGGACCGAAAGGAACTGGCCGTGCTCGATCGCATACCAGACGAAGTAGGTGAAATAAACAGCGAAAAACATCTCTGCCACAGGCAATACCGATTTCAGAGGCATATAGCGGCAATTGCGCCACGGCTGAGACTTGCGTTCGATGCCGTATTTCGGGGTCCGGGCAAAGTCCGATTTATGATTGAACACGGCCTCAAGGACGGCCCGGGCGTTATTTAGCGATAGCCCCACACCCAGCGCGAGCAGGCAGGGCAAGAGCATGATTTCCTTCATCCACGTCCGCGGATGCAATTCGCGCTGGGCGCAAATGTAAAAAACTGCGACCGAGACGGAAGCGGTCAGGAAAATCGGGACATCAATAAGGAGAGTGCGCACCCAGCCAGATTGCGGCCCACCGGTCGAGGGGTGGAGCAGGACCACCAGGCAGGCGAGAAGCAGATATGCAAAATTGGAAACGAGATGGCCGGTCGCCTCCACCTTAATCGGCATCGGCAGCTTGCTTCGCCAGATCGCCGGCAGCAGCTTTTTACACGTCTGAATGGAACCTTTCGTCCAGCGGTGTTGTTGCGATTTGAAGCCATTCATGTCGACCGGAAGCTCTGCCGGGGTAACAACGTCGCGCAGGAAAACGAATTTCCATCCCGCTAATTGCGCGCGGTAACTGAGATCGAGGTCTTCGGTCAGGGTGTCGTGCTGCCAGCCGCCCGCCTGTTCAATGCAGGACTTTCGCCAGAGCCCGGCTGTCCCGTTAAAGTTAAAAAAGCGGCCACTGCGGGAGCGCGCGGTTTGTTCGAGTACGAGATGGCCATCGAGAAACATGGCCTGTACCCGCGTAAGCAGAGAGTAGCCGCGATTCAAATGGCCCCAGCGCGTTTGGATCATCCCCACTTTCGGATCGGTAAAGAAATCGACTGTCTTGCGGAGCAAATGCGGCGGTGGAACAAAATCGGCGTCGAGGATACAAACAAATTCTCCCCGCGCGGTCGCGAGGCCCCGCTCGAGAGCGCCGGCTTTGAATCCGGTGCGATCCGTCCGGTGAATCAGCTCCACATCGAAACCGCGCTCGCGCAGTTCCGCCGCGCAATCCGCCGTGATCTCGCGCGTATCATCGGTCGAGTCATCCAGCACCTGGATTTGCAAACGATCACGCGGATAATCCAGTTGGCTGACCGAACGCAGCAAACGCTCGGCCACGTAGATTTCGTTAAAAATGGGCAGTTGCACGGTCACGACTGGCAATCGCTCGAATCGGGCCGCCGGCACTGGCTCGCGTTTCCGATTCTTCAAAAAGAGGTAGATAATAAAATAGCGGTGGATCCCGTAAGCCGAAAGGCCGACGAGCACGCTGAGATAACAAATTGTCCAGATAAATGAAACCATGCCGCTTCGGGTTAGGAATCCAGACTACCTTGCCGATAACTGCTGCAAGCGCGACATGATGCCGCTTCTGGGGGTGTCGTCAAATCAAAAAAGGCGGTTCCGGTCGCGTCGACGGGCTTGAAGTTGAAAGCGCGCAACCATTTATTGCGCGGCGAAGCCGAAATAGCTTGTCCCTTTGCAACTCTTTTGTAGAGGACCGGCACCGGCTTCCTTTCTCGGAGAGACCGCGGTTTTGTGGTAAGGTAGCAGCTCACGGCGATGGCAATCGGACCTCTCATGACGGGAAAAAAGGAACGGAAACTCGAACGTTTCGACATTGTTTTGACAGTGCTGCTCGCCGGATGGGTGCCATCGATCCTGATGTTGCTGATTTCTTACACCACACTCAAGAATACTCTGGAATCAAAAATTTTGCGGGACCGTCAAACCTTTGTTCAGCTGGTTGCTCATTTGGTCGATGACGACCTCGTCAGCACCGCCAGCATCATCTCCTATTACCAGACGCTGCCCGATATGGAGCGGCTTTTTACCGCGCCGAATCCTCAGGACGCTGCCCAACAATGGATCGCTGCGAAATTTTTCTCCTACCCGCGCATCGACGGAATGTTTATCGCGTCCGCCGACGGCAAACTCTTAGGCTCACTTCCGGCCGCGCTCAGTCTCGTGGGTCAGCCGTTTCATCCGGAGGTTTGGAAAGATGGAGCGGATGGAGGAACTAACCCCTACGTCTCGCCCGTTCATCATCGGGCGGTTGATGATCGCATGGTTACTGACGTCGTCGGTGCCATCCGGACGCGTGACGGAAAAACCATCGGCTACATCGGCGCCTCAATTTTGATCGAACGGATTGGCCGGCGGCTTTCCTCGATTTCATTCGCTGACAAGGCCCATTGCCAGATTGTCGATCAGACCGGGTTCCGGCTTTTTACGCAAGACTTCAAAGCGGAGACGGAACCGACAATTCGCGAGGAAGCGAAGTTGATCTCCGATATTCGGAAGGAACAAAGGGGGTATCTCAGCCAGGGCGGAAACATTTACTCATTCGATCCGCTGGAGTCCACCCAATGGCTCGCAATTATCCACCAACCCGAGGAGATTGCCTATGCTCCGGTTCACGATCTGTTGCGCAAAATTACCGTGCCGGCCGGCTGGCTGATCGCCGGTACCCTGGTCGCTGCTATCCTGGCCGGGAGATTTTACCGACGTCAGGCCGAAGCAACGCGTCAGATTGAGCGCGAAGTCAGTTTCAACGAAAAAATTCTGGCCAACATGCCGATCGGCATCGCCCTGGTCGACCCGGAAACGCGTCGCTTTCTTCATGTCAACGACGCCTTTGCCCAGATGGCGTTGCAGATCGGCCAGCTTCCGTCGGGGTCCGACATCGAAGTCGTGACCTACGATCAGGTCAAAATCGTGTCTCCATCGATCATCGACCACGTCCTCACGACCGGCACACCCTATCAGCTCATCGAAGAACCGTTCCGTGATCGCACCGGAGCGACCCGCTTTTGCAATGTTAATCTTCTGCGCCTGATCGATTCGCATCAGAATATTCAGGGCGTGCTGTATCTGGTGGAAGAGAAAACGCGCGACATGACTCTGCGCAATGAGCTGTTAAGTGCCAATGCTGCCAAAGATCAGTTTCTCGCCCTCCTTTCCCACGAACTGCGCAATCCCCTTTCTCCGGTGATCGCCATGGTCGCGGCTTTGGAAACTCACATCGCCGATTCAGATGAGGTCCGTCATGCCCTCGATGTCATCCGCCGAAATGTGGAGCTGGAAGCACGCTTGATCGATGACCTCCTCGATATCACCCGCATCGCCAAAGGAAAACTCCAGCTCAGCCTCGAACCGGTAAGTGTTCACAGTGTGCTGCAACGGGCATTGGAAATTTGCCGCGAGGACATCTCGCAGAAATCTCTCGAGGTCGAGTTAACTCTGAACGCTCGCGACCATTTCGTGCAGGGAGATCCGGCCCGACTGCAACAGGTCTTCTGGAATCTAATTAAGAACAGCGTCAAGTTCACGGATGAGGGCGGACGGATCTCTCTCTTCACCTCAGACCCACAGCCTGGACAGATCGGAATCGACGTCAGCGACACCGGCATTGGGATCGAAGCGGACAAGCTCCCAAGGATTTTCAACGCCTTTGAGCAGGGCCAAAGTTCCATAACGCGAAAGTTTGGCGGTCTGGGGCTTGGCCTGGCCATCTCAAGGGCCATGGTCCTGGCACATGGCGGAACCATAGCCGCCTCCAGCTCCGGCCCGACTCAGGGCGCGAAGTTTACGGTTCGTCTCAGCACAATCGCCGAACCGGCGATGCTCGATGGCGAATCGCCTCCGAATGGCGCCCAACCAGTATCGGTGCCAGCTCCCATTCGCCCACCGCGCTTGCTCGTCGTCGACGACCACGAAGATACCTGCACAGGTCTGAAAATGATCCTCGAGCGCCGCGGCTACGACATCACCGTCGCTTACACCGCCGATCAGGCAGTCGAGAAAGCGCGGCGAGAGAAGTTCGATCTCCTTGTTAGCGACATTGGACTGCCGGGTCGCAGCGGTTATGAACTAATGCAGGAAATGCGCAGCAGAGGGGTGCCTGGAATCGCCCTGAGCGGATTCGGGATGGAGAGCGATGTGAACCGTGCCCGTGCCGCCGGCTTTTCCGAACACTTAACCAAGCCGATCAACTTCGAACGACTCGAAGAAGTAATTCAACAATTGCTAAACAATAACGCAAAAAAGCGGTAGTAGCCCGTCTGCCGATGCAAAACCACCGAGCACGGGACCGCACCGGTGCGCATCGAAGCAATTGGAAGTTGGAGTAATGCCCTAGCGCCAATCGGCAGCAGCACTCCCTCAAGGCCAACTCGACACTCTGTCCTTTCTCCCACCGGGAGAAGGGCAGCCTGAGGATTTTCCAAACTCTCCCGGGCGATCAGGTAGACGGGGTGTTCGCCGCGGCTTTCCTTTCCGAGGCATCCTTCAATTCCCGCGACAGCTTTTCTACCCGCTGACGCATGATTTTCCCCGGTTTGAATTTCACCGTCGCACGCGCCGGAATAACGAAACTGCTGCCTGGCTCGTTTGGATTTCGGCCCACACGCGGTTTCGTTAAACGCGGTTGGAAGACCCCGAAATTTCGCAACTCGACCGCCACATTATTAGCAAGGCTGTCGGTAATGTGATCCAGGGTGCGTTGAACAACATCAAAAACCTGGTGTTGGACCATGCCGGTCTGGTTGCTGATCGCCACCACAATGTCCCGTTTAGTTAACTTGGCCATAAGCTATTATATCACAAATAAATCGCGCTCGCGCTTGAATTTGCGTGGGTAAAGCCAAAAAAAATCGCGCGTTTATGGTCCGTTTGGACAAGCAAAGCAGTGGGACCCCGTTCGGAAAATTTTACGCCCTTAGCGCTATTTTTTCAAATCCAGCGCGTGGCACCAAGCACCGCTACAAATTTCCGGCGTACCCCGATTTGCCTCGATAAATTTAGGCGACCGCAGGTCGCCCCAACCGGCGGCTCATGAACGCCTTAAAAGGCGTTACTTCGGCAAAAGCTTTCCGGCGCGACTTCAGTTGCCCTTGCGCCACTCCCAGCTTGATGAAAACGCCGTTCCATTCCGTTTCAAGGCGACGGGCGTCGTCGTTCGAAAGCTCGCGCACCACTCGGAGAGAGGTCCCCCGGTTTAGAACGTTCATCGCCCGGCCCGACAGCTCGCCCAGTAAATTCAGCTCACGCAGGACATGCTCGGTCTCTTGGAGCAAATTGGCTCGCACTTCCGTGAACTGCCGCTCCTGATCGACGGAGATGATCGGCTTAGCCTTGTCCAGACCGTAAGTAATCAAGTCATGCAATTTCTTCCAGCTCTCCAGCTGAAGCGCGATCAGGCGCAAATTGGTTTCGGTTTGTTTGTCTTTCATTGGTTAGGCGCGACGGCGGCTACTTCGAGGGTTTCATCGAATTTTTGCAGGTTATCCAGCAGTAGATGCGCCAATGGCCGATTCACCGATTGCTCCTGACTGATGATACCTTCTTCGAAATAAAAACGGCCCTGTCGCCAACGGAAAATTTCTGCTAACGCCCCTTCCCCTTCGAGTGTTCCGTAGGCGGCGTGCCGGACTTCTCCCTGGTGCAGGTAGATCTCGCTATTCCCGCGCCCGGACTTAAAAGTGAAACGCCCGCTACGTTGACCCATGCAGGTCATTTGCAACACTTCGGCCGCCGAAAACTGGTTCAGATTTCCGATGAGGGAATGACATGAGTCGATCCCGGCCGAGGCGGCGGGATGACCATCAAGGCTTCCTAGAAAACGATGAACCTCTTTGCGCAAGTGCTTGATCGAACCCGCGCCGTTTGTCAGAGGGATGTGTTGCTGTTGCGCCTTACGCGTTGCCTCAGCGGAGGGTTTTTCCCACGGTGCGCACAAGATTTTCAACGACGGGAAATGCTGCCGAGCCACTGTTGCTGCCTCAATCGCGAATTCAGGCTCGCCCTCGATGACAAAGCCGTCGAAGCTCTCGCCGATCAGGATCGCCACCACGTCCGCCATCGTCCGGACGATGCGCATTTCGGTTTCGTCGCTAAAATCGAAAATCGAAAGCAACCGGTCTTCGAAGACTGGATCAGGGTTCAAAATCAAGACGCGAGTTTCCACAAAAAGAGCAGCAGTTTGGAGGCCTGCAGAGCAGGAATCCTGCCCTTCCGGTCGTTGGCAATGAACGGCTAACGCATCCAGACGCGCTTCGGCGGCGGCGCCGGAAAAGAGGTCGGCGCGACCTCATGCGCCGTGCGGAAATGGACTTTGGCGATTTGCAAAAGCATCTGTGGTCCGTGCTTTTCCACAATGCCAGCCGCAGTGGTCTTGATTTCGCCCGACACCCCACGGCCGAGCTTCACCCCAAGTTCCTTTCCCTTCCGCTCAAGCCAATTGATGAATGCTTCACGCGCCAAAATCGACGCCGCTGCCACCGCAATGTCCGATTCCGCGCGCGGCCGCTGCTCGATCCGAATCTTTTGACCATGACGCAAGAGCGCGTTTTCGATTACCCGCGCATCGGCAAACTGATCGGAGAGCGATCGGGGGCAATCCGGCCGTCGCGCCAGTAGATTTTCGATGACTCGGGCATGGCCCCAGCCGAGGAGGCTGTTGAGATTACCAAACTTTTTGTAGAGCTCATTGTAGCGCGCCGGGCCGATCGCAACCACATCCGTCGCGTCGCGCGCAATCCGCCGAATTTCTTTCGCGAACGCATAAATTCGCGCGTCCGAGCCGATTCGCTTGCTGTCCTGCACACCGAGATCGAGAAACTGGCGTGCGCTCTGCCGATCGGCAAACACTCCCGCAATCACGAGCGGTCCGAAGAAATCGCCCTTTCCGCTTTCGTCGACACCGAAATGCGGCTGGAACATTTCGGGCGAGTGCACTTCCTCATAGCCAAGCCGCGCTTCGCCGAAAATTTCGGGCTCGAGCGTGAACTTCACGAAATCCTCGATCCCACGCCCTTGCAGCAAAACCTTTGGCCCTTTCTCGTAAACGGCCACACTCAGCTTCTCCTTTTGCGCGAAAAAGATCGTGTACGGTTTGGGCGAAAACGTGAACCCACGTTCCTCCAGCAATGTGCGTAGCTTGTTCGTCTGCTCTTGCGTGAGGGGATGCGTATAAGAATTCAATGCCCAACGCTTAACGCTCAATGCTCAACCTTCAATGATCTTCTGACTTGAGCCTTGGACGTTGGACGTTGAGCGTTGGACGTTTGCTGCCACATCGTGATGTCATCCAAAAGCGCCCTCTTTTTCCACCGATCCCTTCTCGCCTGGTATCGCCGCCACAGACGCGCCCTCCCATGGCGCCGCGCCCGTGACCCGTACGCCATCCTGGTCTCCGAGGTCATGCTTCAGCAAACCCAGGCTGCCGCCGTGATCCCGTACTATATTAGATGGCTCCGCCGTTTCCCCACCATCCGCTCGCTTGCCCGCGCGACTGAATCCGATGTTCTCCATGCCTGGCAGGGCCTCGGTTATTACGCGCGGGCGCGCAACCTTCACCGCTGCGCCAAATTAATTGCGGTAAAATTCGGCGGCGTTTTCCCGAGCGATCCGAATGAGCTGAAATCGCTGCCGGGAATCGGCCGCTACACTGCCAACGCAATTGCGGTGTTCGCTTTCGATCAACCTTTGCCGCTAGTCGAAGCAAACACCGGCCGCATTCTCGCCCGACTCTTCAATATTCGCGATCCAATCGATTCGAGCTCTGGCCGACGAAAGGTATGGGAAGCGTCGGCAAAACTGGTTCCCAGGAAGCGCGCGCGCGATTTTCAAAACGCGATGATGGATTTGGGATCGCTCATTTGCACCGTTCGCAATCCGTGCTGCCAGGTTTGTCCGGTGAAAAAATTTTGCCGTGCGCGCGATCCGGCATCCCTCCCACGAAAGCGAAAGCGCGCCGCTATCGTTCCGCTCATCGAATCACATCGCTTGTGCACGATTGGCGATGCACTGCTGCTCGAGCAATGCCGCCAGCGCTGGCACGGCATGTGGATTTTACCGCCGCTCAAACTTGACGGCTTAAAGCAGTCGAGTTCCCGACGACGCCCGATTCACACGTCCGTTTTTCCGTTTACAAATCATCGTGTGACACTTCGGGTTTATCGCCAGCGCGCTCACCAGATCGATCACCGCGTCCAGCACTGGTTTCGCAAGGAGGAACTGGACGCGGTCCCGATCCCATCGCCTCACCGTCGCGCCATCAACGCTCTCATGCTGTGATTGGACGTTTGATAGTTTTTCTGGCAAACCATTCTCATGCCCGCGATGGAAACGCTGCCTGATGCGTCCGGTCACTTCGGTGTTTACGGCGGGATGTTCGTGCCGGAAACGCTGATGACGGCGCTGCACGAACTCGCAGCCGAATACGACCGCGCCAAAAACGATCCGGATTTTCAAAAGCAACTCACGCAGCTGTTGCGCGATTTCGCTGGCCGTCCCACGCCGCTTTATTTTGCCGAAGGACTCACCAGGAAACTTGGCGGCGCGAAAATTTACCTGAAGCGCGAGGACCTGCTCCATACCGGCGCGCACAAAATCAACAATGCGCTCGGCCAAATCCTGCTCGCGCAACGGATGGGCAAGCGCCGTATCATCGCCGAGACCGGCGCGGGACAGCATGGCGTCGCTACCGCTACCGTGGCCGCGCGGTTCGGCTGCGAATGCGTCATTTACATGGGCGCGGTCGACATGGAACGGCAGGCTCTCAATGTCGCGCGAATGCAATTCCTGGGCGCGAAAGTCGTCACCGTCACCGCTGGACAAGCCACGCTTAAGGAAGCTATCAACGAAGCAATGCGCGACTGGGTCACAAATGTCCGCACCACCCATTATATATTAGGCAGCGCGCTGGGGTCCCATCCCTACCCCATGATGGTGCGCGATTTTCAGCGTGTGATTGGCGAGGAGACAAAAGCGCAGATTCTCGAACGAGAAAAGCGACTCCCCGATTTGCTCGTCGCCTGCATCGGTGGCGGCAGCAATGCCATCGGTTTATTCCATCCGTTTCTGAATGATGCGAGCGTGCGGATGGTCGGGGTCGAAGCGGGCGGCGAAGGAATTCGCTCCGGCAAACATGCAGCACGATTCCAAGGAGGAAGCCTCGGAGTTCTTCAAGGAACGAGAACCTTTTTGCTCGCGAACGAAGATGGCCAGATCGAGTTGACCCATTCCGTTTCCGCCGGGCTCGATTACGCTGCGGTCGGTCCCGAACACAGTTATCTGCGCGAGATCGGCCGGGTGGAATACGATTTTGCAACCGACGATGAAGCGCTGGCCGGTTTCAAATTGCTATCGGAAACCGAAGGAATCATTCCCGCCCTCGAAACTGCGCATGCCGTCGCGCACATCGCGAAGGTCGCGCCGAAAATCTCCGGCGATCAGATTATCGTGATGAATTGCTCGGGTCGCGGCGATAAAGACGTGGCGATAGCGGCGAGACATCTGCTTCGGTCATCCTGAGCGAAGTCGAAGGATCCCGCCGCGAAACCTTAAAGGTAACTTCGACGGGATCCCTCGACTCCGCTCGGGATGACAAAGAGGCGGCGCGTTTGCCGAAAATTTCACCGCGGGATTCCTCGACTTCGCAAGGAATGACGCAAAGAATACCCCGATGCGCAGCATGACTGGCTACGGCCGCGGAGAAGCGGATTGCGGCGGCGTAAAACTGAGCGTGGAATTGAGCACGCTGAATCGGAAACAAAGCGAAATTGTTCTCAACCTGCCGCGTGATCTGACCGAACTCGAAACGCGGATTCGTCAGGCCATCAACGCCCGCATTTCCCGCGGCCGCACCAACGTTCTGGTGACGCATCATGCCACGGCTGATGGAGCTCGACATCTGGCACTCGATGTTAAGTTGGCGCGTTCTTATCACGACGCGATGCGCGCGTTGCAGAAAAAATTAGGCGCACCCGGTCAGATTACGATCGATACGATTTTGCAGGCGCCCGGAGTGATGCGGCCGCCGGAGGAAGTGATTGAGGTCGACCGCGCCTGGCCCGCAGTCAAGCGCGCTCTTGAATCCGCGCTAAAAGACCTGATCAAAATGCGCGAGCGCGAAGGCAAACATCTGGCCAAAGATTTGATTCGACGTTCACAGACAATCCGGCAATTGCTCAAGGAAATCCGCGCGTTTCATCCCGCTGTCGTGAAAAAATTTCGCGAGGCTCTGACCGACCGAATCGAAAAGACTGGTCTCGTGGTTGGCATGGATGACGAACGCCTGGCCAAGGAAGTTTTTCTTTTCACCGATCGCTCCGATATTTCGGAAGAACTGACGCGGCTCGAAAGTCATCTGGCACAGTTTGGACATCATTTGCGCAAAGACGAACCAGTCGGTCGGACGCTGGAATTTATCGTTCAGGAAATTTTCCGCGAACTCAACACGCTGGGCGCGAAAGCGAACGACGCCGAAATCGCGCAGCGGGTGGTAGCGTGCAAGACCGAGGTGGAGAAGATTCGCGAGCAGGTGCAAAACCTTGAGTAACAAATTCTCACGCTACGGAATCTTGTTCGTCGTCTCCGCACCATCGGGCGCGGGTAAAACCACCTTGTGTGATGCGCTTCGGCAAACGCCCGATTTCCTTTACTCCGTTTCCTGCACTACTCGACCGCCCCGCACCGGCGAGATCGAAGGCGAAGATTATTGCTTTCTTTCCAAAACAGATTTTCTGGCGCGAGTAAAAGCGGGCGAATTTCTTGAACACGCCAAAGTGCATGAACATTACTACGGGACGCTGCGGCAACCGTTGATCGACAATCTGAAAAAGGGCGTAGACGTATTGATCGACATCGATACCCAGGGTGCGGCCGCCATTCGCAATTGTGGCGATTCTTTCGTGTGCGAATCGCTGGCTGATGTTTTTATCATGCCGCCCAATCCTGAGGAATTGCGCCGGCGTTTGACCAAACGCCGGACCGAAACGGCGGCACAAATCGAATCGCGTTTGAAAACGGCCGCGCGCGAGATGCAACACTGGCGCGATTACCGTTACACCATCATCAGCAAATCGATGGAGGAAGATCTCCAGAAATTTCGCCAAATCATGGGAGCGGAACGAATTTTGAGCCGGCGACTGATTTTGCAGTGAAATGCAGCTAGACTTCACGATGGCTGCCAATCCAAAATCCAAAACCAGGAATCAAAAATCGGTCGTCCTCGGCGTTACCGGATCGATCGCGGCGTCCAAATCGGCGGAACTGGCAAGTCTGCTCGTGAAGCAGCATCACAACGTCTTTGTTGTCATGACTGCGGACGCGACGGAATTCATCACGCCGTTAACGTTGCAAACGCTTTCCAAGAATCCGGTGACGACTAGTTTCTTCGACGAAAAAGAAAATTGGCGTCCCGGTCATATTGAGCTCGCTGATAACGCCGATTTGCTTTTGATCGCGCCCGCTACCGCGAACGTCATCGCGGAACTCGCACACGGTCTGGCCGGTCATCCGCTCGGCGCCATCGCGCTGGCCACGCGCGCACCGATTCTGCTCGCGCCAGCCATGAACGGAAAAATGTGGGAGAACGCCGTGACGCAGGAAAATGTGGAGAAACTGAAATCGCGTGGCGTCGAATTCATTGGCCCCGAAGAAGGAATGCTCGCCTGCGGCTATGAAGGCATTGGCCGGCTCTGGAAAGTGGAAGACATTGCTTTTCGCGCCGAATTTCTTCTGCACCGGCACGATCGATTGATCGCGTGAAGTTTGTCGTCACGGCCGGGCCAACGCGCGAGCCGATCGATCCGGTTCGTTTTTTAAGCAATCGGTCGTCGGGGAAAATGGGCTACGCCATTGCCGAAGCCTCGATCGAATCAGATCACGACGTCGTTTTGATTTCCGGGCCGGTGAGTCTGGCGCCGCCCGCTGGCGCGAAAATGGTGAATGTGATCACCAGCGATGAAATGCACGACGCCGTGCACGAGGCAGTGCGCGATTGTGATGTGCTGGTGATGTGCGCAGCGGTCTCTGATTACAAACCATCATGTGTAGCCAAAGCGAAAATCAAAAAGCGCGACGAACATTTTTCGCTCGATCTGATCCCGGCGCGCGACATTCTGAAATCACTTCCGCGCTCCCGAAATTTTTTCGTCGTTGGGTTCGCGGCGGAGACGAATGACTTGGAAGAGCATGCTCGCGCGAAACTTGCTACAAAGAACTGCGACATGATTGTGGCAAACGATTTGAGCGATCCAAGGATCGGAATGGAAAGCGATGAAAATGCGGTCACGATTTTTTCGCGGAACCGCGAAATCGAAAAAATTTCGCGCGCATCCAAGGAAATTATCGCGCGCGCACTCGTGAAAAAAATTTGCGCAAACGCGAAAAAAGTTTTGACAAAAAATTTCTGAGGATGAATGAAAGCGTCAGTGAAGTTGCTCAAACTCTTCACAGACCCACCGCGATTGCGGACTGAAGGGGGGGAATAGTCGATGCCAGCAAAAAGAAAGAAAGCGGCCAAGAAAAAATCAGCGAAGAAAAAGAAGCACTAACGCATTAGTGCGCTTCACGGCTCCGAAGACTTTTCGGAGCCATAACCAAACTTCAACCCGGGAGGAGAATTCTATTTCTCCTCCCGTTTCTTTTAGCCATAGAATCTCACACCACGTCCACAAA
>Ga0070711_100001414_pt1 | contig 13168 bp, 17 predicted proteins | sample LARL53metaG_FD_65452 | JGI IMG/M metagenome (GOLD analysis project Ga0070711, IMG submission 65452) | Corn, switchgrass and miscanthus rhizosphere microbial communities from Kellogg Biological Station, Michigan, USA - LAR L5-3 metaG | ecosystem: Host-associated > Plants > Roots > Rhizosphere ... | reverse complement strand
ACAAAAGTGATGTTCCACGAGCCGTCATACGAAGAGCGAGCGCTGGCGCTGTTAGTAAGCAGCAGAGCAGCGCAGCCAAATAGTATCGCAAGAAAATGCCTATCCATGATAAGCCTCCATCCATCGCGGTGATCATTTGTGAGACAATAGGGACGGTCGCAGCACCGGCCGGTTGATTCACATCAAAACCTCGCGCGGCTTGAGGCCGGTGCAGCCGCACTTCCGCAGCAGCAGCTGAGGCCTCCGCGGCGCGAGCTCATCGGCCAGACTCGCGCGCGGGCAGGTGGTCCTACAGTTCTCTCTCTGCGCGCTCGTAGGAGCGATCGTGGCGCGGTCTGCCGATGCGCCCGCCCTCCGTGTACGGGCTTCCGGTCCAAGAGGACGGCTGCGAGCCGCCTCAGCTGGATCGGTTCTGTTTTGGCCGGACGGCAATACCAAGAGGCTTTCTTCCGCGAAGGGACCGACCACGATCAACAGTTTGCGCACGACGACCCCCTCGTCTGAACCTGGCCGGTGTCTCGGCCGCGGTTGGCGCAATCGTGGCGCATCCGCGCTGACGGGAAGCTGTTGATCCATGTCAGCGAAATATCATCCTGGTTCCGGCATGATAGTGAACCAGTTTTCCATTAAGAACATGCGCTTCCGTCGCTCAATGATTCTGACCATCTTCCTGGCAGTAATGACGCTTGGCGCAGCGGCGCCTTCGCGCGCGCGCGACGACGACCATGAGCGCCGGGATGCGGTTCGCCGTGCGAACGAGGCTGGCGAGGTGCTGCCGCTTTCGGAAATCCTGCGAAAGCTCCGGAACCAGGTCGCGGGCGATGTCACCGGCATCGACGTCGAGCGCGAGCACGGTCGTTGGCGCTACGAGTTCCGCGTCATTGATCGGACCGGCCGCGTGCTTGAGGTGGTGGTCGATGCCAAGAGCGGCGCGGTCGAGCAGATCGAGGAAAGATGATGCGCGTGCTCCTTGTCGAGGATGATCCGCGGATCGCGTCCGATGTGGCGCGCAGCCTCGAAGCGTCGGGATATGTGGTCGAGACGGTGCGCGACGGCGAGGAGGCGTGGTTTCGCGGCGACACGGAGGACTACGGCGCGGTCGTGCTCGATCTCGGCCTGCCGGGAATGGATGGCCTCGCCGTGCTCAAGCGCTGGCGGGCCAACGAGCGCCACATGCCGGTCCTGATCCTGACCGCCCGCGGCAGCTGGGCCGAACGGGTCGACGGCATTGATGCCGGTGCCGACGATTATCTGCCAAAGCCGTTTCGCAACGAGGAGCTGCTGGCGCGGTTGCGCGCGATCATCCGTCGTACTGCCGGGCACGCAGCGCCTGTCCTAACCGCCGGCGAACTCACGCTCGACGAGCGGCAGACGCGCGTCACCCTGCGCGGGGTGCCGGTTGCCCTGCCGCAGCTCGAATATCGTCTTGTCGCCCACCTTCTCCGCAATCGCGGGCGCGTCCTTACGCAGCACGAACTTGACGAGAATGTCTATGGCTCCGGCCAGGAGCACGATTCCAACGCGCTGGAAGGGCTGGTGCGCCGGGTCCGCAAAAAACTGGGCACGGACGTTATCGAGACCCGGCGCGGGTTTGGCTACCTGATACCAGAGGACGCGCCGTGAGATCGCTGCGGCTTCGCCTGATTGCGGGGGGTACGATCGCGATCCTGGTTGCGCTCGGCATCGCGGGCGCGGGCCTGGTCTTGTTGTTTCAGCGTCACGTATCCCGCACTCTGGCCGCCGACCTCGACGTCCACCTCGGCCAACTGCTTGCCGGCATTGATGTTGGTACGGACGGTCGTATTGCCGTTCCGCGGGAGCCCGCCGATCCTCGCTTCGACGAGCCGCTGTCTGGCCTCTACTGGCAGGTGTCGGATGATCGCGGCCAGATATTGCGGTCGCGTTCCCTATGGGACACTGCGTTGCAATTGCCGATTGATGAACCGGGTCCGAGCGAGGTGCATCAGCATGAGGTACCCGGCTCCGGCGGCTCTCGCCTGCTGGTCGCGGAGCGACGCGTGCAGATGAATGCAGGCGGCAATCGCGTTCGGGTGCGGGCGGCGGTCGCGTCCGACTTGTCGCGGGCGGCGGTGGCGGTGCGGGCGTTCGCCAAGGACCTCTCCCTCGCACTCGCTTTGCTCGCGCTGGTGCTGGCAATCGCAACGTCTATTCAGGTCGGCCTCGGCCTGCAGCCCCTTGCAGTCCTTCGAAGCGGAATCGCCGAGATCCGGGCTGGACGCCTTACACATTTGCCAGTCGCGATACCGAGGGAAGTGGCGCCGCTGGTCGAGGAAGTCAACGCGCTGCTGGACGCACAGGAGAGGGAGATTGTGCGCTCGCGCAGCCGCGCCGCCGATCTCGCACACGGCTTCAAGACGCCGCTCGCGGCTCTGGTCGCCGACGCCGCGCGGCTGCGGCAGCGCGGGGAGGACACGCTCGCGCGGGACATCGAAGCGGTTGCCGATACCATGAGCCGCCATGTCGACCGCGAACTGGCGCTCGCCCGCCTCCGCGGCGGCGCGCGCGGCATAGCTACTGCGGTGACCGAGCTCGCGCCGCTGCTCAACTCGGTGCTGGCGACCCTGTCGCGCACGCCATCCGCCGAACATCTGCATTTCGAGAGTTCGATCTTTGACGACGCAAAGCTACCGTTCGACCGCACCGATCTCGCCGAGGTGCTCGGCAACATCCTGGAAAACGCCGCCCATCACGCGCGGTCGAAGGTCCGCATCGTCGCGACGGCCAACCCGCTCACGGTCACCATAGAAGACGACGGCGAAGGCATTCCGCAACACCAGATCGCGCGTGTGCTCGAACGGGGCGGACGGTTGGACGAACAGGGCTCCGGCGCCGGCCTCGGCCTGTCCATCGTCAGAGACGTCCTTGATGCCTACGGTTGGCATTTGCAGATCGACCGCTCGGACCTCGGCGGCGCGCGCGTCGCCATTGCGCTGGATGGCCTCACGCGCACTAACGTGGCGGCCTGAGCCCCTAGCTGACAATTCGCTGACGTCTCTCGTCAGTCGCCTGACGAATGGCACACCGTACAACGGTGCGTGAGGCGGCAATCCGTTGACCTCCGTCAACGAGCCGAGCGGGGCTTTTCATATCTTCCAGACGGAGAGAGCGATGCTTGTTCGAAACTCACCCAAATCCTACGGCTCGGTTGCGATCGCAATGCACTGGGCCGTCGTCGTGCTGGTGCTCGGCGCTGCGCTGACCGGGCTGTTCGGCGACGATCTGCCAAAGGGCTCGGTGCGCCAGACCGGCCTGTTCGCACACATCTCGTTCGGCCTTGCCATTCTCGGCTTCGCGTTCGCACGGCTATTCTGGCGTCTGGCCGACCCGCCGCCCGCGCCGGTCGATTCTAAGCTGGGCCCGTGGGGTCAACTGGCCGGGCAGATTGCTCACTATGCGATCTATGGCCTACTAATCGCGATCCCGGTGGTAGGCATCATGGTGCAATTTGCGCGCGGCGAGCCGTTGCCGGTATATGGCCTGTTCGATATCGGCTCCCCATGGACAGCGGACCGGGCCTTCGCGCACGAAGTCAAGGAAGTCCATGAGGCGCTCGCGAACGCCCTGATGGCTCTGGTCGGCCTGCATGCGGCAGCTGCCCTGCTCCATCACTATGTCTTCAACCGCACGCTCGTGCGCATGCTTCCAAGATTGCACGCGCGCGCACGAGCGTAGCGACGACCCACGGCCTCAGTCCGGAGATCACATGCCAGCGACACCGCATATCGAAAAGCATTTCACTGCATCGGAAACCGTACGGGACGTGGTGATCGGCATGGCCGACGGGCTGACAGTGCCCTTTGCACTCGCGGCGGGCCTTTCCGCCGCGGTGGTCTCGACCGAAGTGATTGTCACCGCAGGCCTCGCCGAGGTCGTTGCCGGAGCCATCGCGATGGGCCTCGGCGGCTATCTCGCCGCCCGCACCGACGCCCAACACTACGCGGCCGAGGAGCGACGCGAGAGCCACGAGATCGAGCATCTGCGCGAGAGGGAGACCGAGGAGGTCGAGACCATTTTCCGGCAATATGGGCTCGAGGGACAGGTGCTGCAGCACGTCGTCAACGCAATCGCATCCGACCGGCAACGCTGGATCGATTTCATGATGCGCTTCGAGTTGGGGCTGGAACATCCCGACCCGAAGCGCGCTCCGATCTCAGCCGCCACCATCGGCGGTTCGTATGTGATCGGCGGATTGATTCCGCTGATTCCTTATATGCTGGTTCACAGCATCACGACCGCCCTGCTGATCTCGGTCCTGGCCACCGGCCTCGCGCTGCTGATCTTCGGCGCAATCAAGGGACATTTCACTGGCGCGGGCAGACTAAAATCCGCATTTCAGACGCTGCTCGTCGGTGGTTTGGCCGCCGGAGCTGCCTATTGGCTGGCGCACTTGTTTGGATAGTACCCGCTTATCTCGTGAGGTCGGCTCCTCAACCGGTAATCCGACTTGGAGCCGACGATAACTACGCCGCCCAATGATGCTTCAGACAGTGCCCTAAGCCCCCCGTTCAGAGCACCGTCGCTCGTATGTTCCTGAATGCGGTCGTGTAACTATAGTTCGAAGACGACTGCAGCCCGACGAAGGTCGGCTCGCCTGCAGGATAGCGGCCGCTGTACTGGTCCCATGGCGCAGGGAAATGCACAGTGGCCGGATCCAGAATCGTGTACTGAGCCGTGTCAGTACCGTTGAGGGCCACCTTGATGATGTCGTTATTGACCTCGATGCGGTACTTGTTCCAGCCGAGCACGATCGCGTCCTGCGGGCTGACGAAGTCGCCGGGCGTTGCCGCCGGGAAGCCCGGAATCTCGCTGGGATTGCCTGGATAGCTGACGGCGTACACGGCACCAGTTTGTGGATCGGCAGACCTGACGTCGGCTGTCCGGCGCCGAAGGGCTTGCGTGCCCGCGAGCACGGCCGTCGACGCTGCGGCCACGCCAACGCTCGTGATGAAGTTTCGACGCTCGGTATTCACAGTCATTGGACCCTCCACATGCTCACCCCCGAATCCTAACGCCCGCTCTTTGCAGGCTCATGGCATCGCGGCTCGGATCTCCTGAAAGGGACGGAGGTCCAGCTGCACGCGCGAAAGCGCAATGCGAGGAATTGGTGTGTTTGAAGGAAAATCGACCCTGCTTCTATCCATGCGCAATAGCCTCGAAGAATCGAGTATTGCGCAGAGCTTGGAGGAGGGCCGTCTATCGGGGAGCCTGTGTGTCCCCACGTTCCGAAACTCGTTCGCGGTAACCATTAAGGCAAGCCCTTCGTTTCATGATTTCAGGGCCTCGCTTCCAACCCCCCTCTTGCGGCCGCTCAGGTCATTCGCTGGGGTTGATTTCGCAGCGCGCGACCGACTCCGACCATCCCCTCGGTTGACCTTCATCAAAGCGGTTTGGCGCGCCCTATGGAACAAGTCTCCGCGTGCGGAGAGGCTACCGTGCTGCCATTCACGCCCGAACAATTCCTTTCGGTATTCTCAGAATACAATAAGGCGATCTGGCCTGCGCAGATCGTTGCTTATCTGCTCGGCGCGACCGCTGTCGTCGCACTTTTCGGCAAAGGTGACCGGCCGAGCCGGATCATCCTCGGGGTGCTGGTGATCATGTGGGCGTGGACTGGGATTGCCTATCATCTCGCCTTCTTTTCGGCCATCGACAAGGCCGCCTTTGCATTCGGCGCCCTATTCATCGTTCAAGCCGCTGCGCTTGCCCATGCTGGGCTCTTTCATAGCCGGATCACATTCGGCCTTTATCGGACCCCGGCAGCCTGGGTAGGCGTCTTCCTTGTGCTTTACGCTGCGATGCTTTACCCGCTCCTCGGCATCGCCACGGGACATCGCTATCCCGAACTGCCGATGTTTGGCATCACGCCGTGCCCGGTCACGATTTTCACATTCGGCATGCTATTGCTAACGTCGCGTCCACCCCCGATCGCTTTGCTCGTCATCCCAGTTCTGTGGTCCCTGATGGGTGGTAGCGCTGCGATTCTCTTAAATGTGCAGCAGGACTGGCTCCTTCTTGTCAGCGGCATCGTCACCGTGGGATTGATGTTTGTTCGCACTCGGACGGAGATTGCGGCATAAGGTGCACTGGTCTTCCGGCACGGCCAGACCGACATGCGACGACACTGAGGCAGGTGGGTGGCAGTTATGTTCTATCTCGTAGTGAAAGCGGCGCTGTCCGGGCTCCTGGCCGCCCTCATCTCCGAAATTGCCAAACGAAGTCCCGCATTCGGCGCGCTCGTTGCGTCGCTACCCCTGATCTCTGTCATGGCGGTTATCTGGTTGTGGCGGGACACTGGAGATAGCGCGCGGATAGCTTCGCATATGGAAGCCACGTTCTGGTACGTCATCCCGTCGTTGCCGATGTTCCTACTGGTGCCGGCGATGCTTCGCGGCGGCGTTGCCTTCTGGCCCGCGCTGGTGGTGGGCTGCTTCGTGACCTTCGTGTTATACCTGCTCACGGCGTGGGTCGCAGCCCGTTTCGGCATCCAACTCTGAATGAGCTAGTCTCCGTGCGGCCTTAGCGGCTTTGATATCCAACCGAGCTTTTTCAGCTGGCGCAGATCGCTTGACGCCACCGCAAGCAACCGCTCGCGGAAAGTCGCGATCTTGGGCAATGACGCGGTCACCTTCGGGCATACAATCCAATAGGTCTTTGCAAGCCGCAACGATTCCGCGAGCGGCCGGACCAACCGGCCGTTGATGACATCCCAGGCGGCCAGGGTCGTCCGCGCCAGTGCGATCCCCTGCCCGTTGATCGCGGCGTCGATGATCATGCTCGCGCGGTTGAGCACCGGACCATGGATGGCGGCGGCATCCTCGACGCCGGCCGCCTGCAGCCAGTTCGTCCAGTCGGCGCGGCTGTCCAGATGCAACAGCGGAAACTTGAGAATGTCGGCAGGCTTCTCGAGGCGCCTGCGGCCCGACAGCAATTTTGGGCTGCACACAGCAAACAGTTCTTCGGCGCTGTGTCTAACGGCATCCAGTCCGGGCCAATGGCCGTCGCCGTGACGGACGGCCAGGTCGACCTCCTCGCGCGCGAAATTGACGTGGTGCATTGCAGCCGACACGCGCAGGTCGATGCCGGTGTGCGCTTCGGCGAAGTGACCGAGCCGGTGCACGAGCCACTTGGCAGCGAAATCCGGCGAGGTCGAGACCGTCAGGACACCCGCACTTTGTCGTTGCAGCAGCCGTTCGGTGCCGGCGGCGATACGATCGAGCGCGTCGCGTATCACGGCGAGATAGTCCCTACCCGCCTCTGTGATCAGAAGACGCTGACGTTCGCGATTGAACAGCTTGATCGAAAGCTCCGCCTCGAGCGCCTTGACCTGATGGCTGACGGCACCTTGCGTGACGCACAGTTCTTCCGCGGCGCGCGTAAAACTCTCATGCCGGGCCGCGGCTTCGAACGCCTTCAAGGCCTGAGCGGTGGCAGGCGGGGATGCATCGCAAGGCCTCCCGGGCAGATCAAGAGAAAAATTGGGGCAGGCCTGAGAAACGATGCTTTGCGCCTTACTCCCAACCGGCCGTATCGAGGCCCGCACGCGCGCGAGTGGGCCAACTCGCATCGCCCGAAATATTGACGAGGACCGGCGGCTTCGACGAGCTTGCCGGCGGCCTCGACCACCGCTATGTTAGCGATACGGGGAAACGCAGGCTCCCCGTCAGACGAATTTCGTCCAAGCGCTGCGCAACGCTCGACTTGTCGAGGAGATTGCGCATGGGACGAACGTCATTTTCATCGACATCTTCCCACTCCGAATTCACGCCGGTTGGAACCGCCGGCGGTGCCGGCGTTCCGCTGAGAGCGGTTGGTGTCATGCCGATACCGGAGGCCTCCGGAAGCGCTTTCGATCACGGCGCATTCGATCCCAAGACACGGCGGCTCTTCATTGCGCATACCGCGCGCGATTGCATCGAGGTCATCGATCATGATGCGCAACGGCACGTCGCGACCTTGCCGGGCTTCAAGGGCGCTGCTGGCGTGGTCGCCGATGACGGGCTCGTTCTCGTTACCAATCGCGGCGCGGCCACCGCGGCCCTACTGGATGCAGAGACGTTGAAGATTGACGACCTATTCAAGACGGGCCAACGCCCCAACGGCGCTGTCATAGTAGCCCGAGTGGGATTGGCGGTCGTGGCCTGCATCGGCGACGAGAGCGAGGGCCCGACGCTACACGCATTCGGGTTTGATGATGAACGACGTCGTTCGATCGGCCTGCCGGGGAGGCCGCGCTGGTGCGCAACAGATGCCGTTGCCGAACGACTCTTTCTCGCCGTCCGAGACCCCTCGATGGTGCTTGTCACCGGCCTCCCGGAGCTAAACGTCATTTCGCGCTGGGCGCTTCCTTACGGCGGCGCGCACGGCCTCTACATCGATCATGGTCGCGGCCGCATCTACGTGGCCTGTGACGATGGCGCGCTGATCGAGATCGACAGTTCGAGCGGAGACATCTGCAAGACCTGGCCGATCGCAGGGCCGCCGGACGTGACGTTCTTCAATCTGGCGTGCGGCCTGGTCCATGTCGCGATCGGCGAGCCCGGACTCATTGAAACGGTCCATCCGGCAAGCGGCAGGCGGGCGACGACCGTGACCGCCCGCGGCGCCCACACAACCGTGCTGGTACCGCCAGACAAACTCTACGTGATCTCGCCCGAGCACGGTGGACTGCTCGTTCTGGCGGACAGCTGAAGTCGAGACACCAAATCCTAAAGAGTAGGATCAAATGAAGTGGATCACTCGCGAACGCGTCAAGGTCGACCGTGTGGCGTGCCCTTGGCTGATCAAGAAATTCGTCGACAAGGATGCCTGTTCATCTTCGCACCGGCGGACAAGGTGATGGCGGAGGCAAAGCGGCTCGATGCCACTCCGTACGATGTCAAGGATGTCGAACTCGGTCACCATGGCAAGGAATGCTCTTTGGAGGCGATCCTGAAGAAATGCCAGCTGACCGGCGATCCGGCCCTCGTCCTGTTTGGCCGCATCGTCAACGGCGCCCACACAGACAACACGCTGTACGCTCTCGGCGCGGGCACGCCCGCAGGAGGCTCTGAAAGGCGTTGTTACGATCATCGATGTGCGAAATGATCGGATCACCGTGCACCTTGCATCGGACGTCACAGCAGACTTCAAGGTTCAGGACGGCTTGATTTTCGATTCGGTGCGCAGCGGTGATCCAGTCGAAATCACCGTGGAAGACATCGGCGGGACGAAAACAATTGTGCGGTTGAAAAAGGACTGACGCGCCGTTTTGCATGAGGGTTTTAACATGAGCGAGCAAAGCATCGGTTGGGGGGAGGTCGCGCGGGTTTTTCTGAAGATTGGCGCCATGAGCTATGGCGGGCCGGCCATCATGGGCATCATGCAGACAGAGATCCAGGAAAAGCGCCGGTGGATCGAAAAACAACAGTTCGTCGAAGGGCTCGCGCTCGTGAACATGTTACCGGGACCGGGTGCCACTCAGCTCGGGATCTACATCGGGCATGCGAAGGCAGGATTGGCCGGCGGTTTTATCGCTGGCGTTTGTTTCATACTGCCCGCTTTCTTGATCATGCTTGCGCTCGCGACCGCCTATGTGACGTTTGGCGCACTGCCATCGGCGCGAAACGCATTTTATGGGATAGGACCGGTCGTCGTGGGCATCTTTGCCGTGTCCGTCTATCGACTCGGAAGAGGAGCAATCAAGGAACTTCCGCAGATCGCGATAGCGTTAGTGACGGCCGCCGTGATGCTGCTGACCACGGTCGGCATTGTCTTGCCGCTCCTCGCCGCGGGTTGTATTGGAATTGCGCTCTTCCATTCACGCCGGATCGCCTTGATCGCACTTGCCGCGTTGATTGCTCTCTTTGGAGTCCACACCGGTGCCGACGTCCTGCTGATCAAGGGGGCTATGCTTGTTCCTGAGGTGACATCGCGATCGAGCCCGACACCTCCCGGTCTATGGGAGCTTGGGACATTTTTCTTCAAAGTCGGTGCTTTGACGTTCGGCGGCGGACTATCGATGCTCGCCTTTATCCAGGAGCAAGTGGTCAATCAATTCCATTGGTTGACACCTCGCGAATTCGTTGACGGCCTGGCGCTGGGTCAGCTCACGCCGGGGCCAATCCTGATGCTGGCCGGATTTATCGGATTCAAGCTGGCGGGAGTGGCAGGTGCGGCAGTCGCCGGATCGGCAATTTTCCTGCCGTCGTTCCTGATGATGCTCTCGATCCTGCCACTGCTTCGGAAAATGAAAGACCTGCAATGGCTCAGAGCCTTCATGCGGGGCGTGGGACCGGCCGTCATCGGAGCACTTGCCGTGTCTCTGGTGCAAATGGCGCCGCATGCCGCACAGGATCCCTTTACGTGGCTTCTCCTAGCGCTGACCATATTGCTTCTTCTGCTCCGCGACGTCGGCCCGCTACCATTGATAGGTGGTGGCGCCATGATCGGGCTATTGAGCAAAGGCAAGGCATGGGAACGTATTCAGGAAATAGGCAGGATGGTGTCGATCTGACCCACGCAAGACTCGTGACGATCTTGCCTTAGTAGGTGGCGCATCCGTCGCTCTTTCTCGTCGCACAGGATGTCGGCCGCGCCGTTGCGGCCATGCGCGCGACCGGATCGGATGATCTCGAGATCCTCGCGCAAGCCTGCCTTGATACGATGATACCTGACGAGCGCGCCCTGCTCCATCTCCTGCCGCCGCGAGGGAGCTGCACGCATAGTATGAGCACGTGCTCAACTCATGGGGACCTGCCGTGCCCGACATCACCGGATACTGACGGGGAGCGGAGTTACAATACTGCACCGGGCCTTTCCTGCACCTCAAACCTCATGCGGCCTCCGGGTCCACGTGCGCGATGACCAGCAGAAGCGGTTCAGGCCGCGATACGGCGCTACGAAAGCAGACGTTAACCAAGTATTGAGGAACATCCGTCTAGTCTCTCGCCATGAACGTTGATGTCTTCATCGAGATCGATGCAGGCGGATCGCTGACCGGACGAGCCTGTCTCACGAAGGCCGGCGAAGCGCCGACGAGCAATAGCTCCAATCATTGGCATCCGCTGGGCACGCGGCCCGTCTCAGCCAGAGTGGCGTCGCTGGTCAGTCAGCACGGCTCCTGGATCATGCGCATGAGCGAGCCCAGCTCAAGTGCACGCCCCACCCTGCATTAAGGTTTACGGATGACCGCGTCCGCTCGACCTCAAGGCTGCGCGCTGCCCGTTAACTTCGGCAAGCAGGGCTGCTGACTCAGGCAAGCCCCGCAGGTCGCCTTCGGCCCTGCCAGGTGTAGAGCGGCGGCCAGGGGCAGCAAACGCATGAGCGGACTCGCCACCGCGCTTCCTTCATCCTTCTTAGCCGCCGTGCTCGACCCGCCAGCGCATCGCGCTCGGACTGACAACCCGGTTCGGCGCGAAAGCTGCCGCGCCGCTATCAACCGCCACATGATGCCCGGATACTTCGCGTTCGGGACAGCGAACATCAGCGGCTTGGCGCTCCTGCCGTAGTGCAGCGCATATCGCATCCACAAGCTTGTGCCGCAGCGTCACCGGCAGCAGCAACGGTACCTCAATGACGGGGGTTGTGAGAACAAATCGCGCGGGGATGGGGCCCCTCGAGCAGCGATGGAGCATCCCGGTGGGAGGATGGGGCCCCTCCCCGCTCACGTGTGCGGGGCAGGATGTCGAGAGGGAGGGATTTCTATTTTTCGACGGACCCGCATCAATAGCGGGGTTTGGTGGGGGCTACGGGGTCCGTTCCAGCGGTACCATCCCGGCCTCGGCGGCCGGCTGCCGGCGGGAAACCGCTCACGCTGAGCGGCGCCCTTCAACCGGGACAAGGTCTAATGGGACAAGGTGACGAGGTTCTTCCAGCAAAGCCGTTCTGGCTCATCGAGGGCTATGAACGCTTTGATCGGTTCTTCCAGACCCGGCTACCGGGCCACGTGACGGAGGAGGAAATCGTCACGATCATCCAGCGGTTGGCCTGCAAGCATCTCACCGATGCGGAGATCGTCTCAGCCTCTTTGAGGAAGCGCAAACGGACTTCATTGCTCGAACCACTTATCGGGAGGCCGCCTCAGGGCCTTCGTACTGTCATCTCGATCAGCCATGGTACCGAATACCGGGCAAGCTACTGGCGTGCGGGTGAAACTCCGCCTGATTGACGTGTTTGCGCGAGTGTAGCGCGTTGAAGTCGCGATGCCGAGCACGACCGCCTCGCCGTCGATCACGAACTGGCTATGCCTGTTCTTCAGTGCTGGCTCCACGACCCAGGGATAGCGGTCGCTCCAGTCATTGCCGTTGCGGCTGAACAGGCGCACGGTCTTGCCTTCGCGTTGAACGATCAGGCGATAGCCGTCATATTTGACTTCGCGGCGCCATGGGGGCGTCGCTGGGATGCTCGCGCCTGAAGTCGGCAGGCAAGGGCAAGAACGTCGTTTGCATGCCCTGAAGTTAGGCGTGCGCGGAGAAAACTGCGAATTGTCAGATGCTAAGCCGGAGTTGGCTCGGCCGCCGAGTGCTTTGGTACCGCTGCAGGAAATTGCGGAGTGATTGGGGCACCTCGCCCCGATCCACGCATCGTTGGCAGAGTTCGGCTGCAATGTCCTCCGACGCGTCCTTCACCCAGCCCCGTGTCAGGTTGAAGGTGATCACGCGAGACGGGTTGGCGCAGTGACCAGACATCATGTGATCGAGCAGTACCTCGCGGTCTGTGTTGTCCTCGTCCGTCTCGGCCCAGGCCCGGCCAATCGAGCACGAGATAAACGTCCCGGTCGTCGTCGGGCGGCACGATCGATGGTAACTGGTTCATGCGCAACTCCACCGAATGGTCCGAGCAGGCTAGCACCACCCTACTCGGAGTCGACTCGGAACTGCGCGCGATTGAAGTGTCAGGCTGAAATCTGCCAAGGGCGAGCAATCGTTTGTGGCTGCGAGATCAGGCGAACAGCGCCGCTCCAGCATCAGTTATGCGCACGTATGTCCCGCTCTCGTGCAGCCAGAGCCATCCGCGCTCTATTGCGAGCTTGAGGCCGGCGCCGTATTCGGCCGGCCTGCCCTTGAACTCGGACAGGAACGGCCAGTTGATCTTCTCGATGTGGATGCGACCGTCCTGCACCGGCTCGACGGAGTTGGCTATCTCCAAGAGCTTGCGCGGGGCGATCTTG
>Ga0070711_100001413_pt1 | contig 13168 bp, 9 predicted proteins | sample LARL53metaG_FD_65452 | JGI IMG/M metagenome (GOLD analysis project Ga0070711, IMG submission 65452) | Corn, switchgrass and miscanthus rhizosphere microbial communities from Kellogg Biological Station, Michigan, USA - LAR L5-3 metaG | ecosystem: Host-associated > Plants > Roots > Rhizosphere ... | reverse complement strand
CGGGCCGATGGCCGTGTAGAACCGGTGGGGGCTCACCGCCATCAACAACGCCAGGCCGAGCTGCACGACGGCAAAAGCGGCGATGCCCACCGTGACGACGGACTGGGGGTTGCGCGCCGACGCGGTGCCCGTGAGCTGCTCGGAGGCGGCTGTCACCACTCCTACGATATGGGTTCGAGGAGGGCTCGTGGAGGTCCAGTTACCCTGCGCGCTTCCATGCCACTGCGATCAGGACGGACCGCTCACCTCGGCCAGCGCCTCGGCGATCAGGCGCACGCCCTGCTCGATCGCGGGCTCGGACAGGTTGCCGTACCCGAGCAGCATGCCCGCTGGGCCGTCGTGCGCATAGCGATGCAGCGCCAGGCCCTCCATGCCCACGCCGCGCGCGCCGGCCGCCGCGAGCAGCGCGGACTCGCTCACCTCGCCGGGCAGCGTCACCAGCTCGTACAGACCCGCCCCGGCGCCGCTCGGCCGCCCCTGGGGCAGCCATCTGGCCAGCGCCTGCAGCAGCGCGTCGCGCCGTCGCTGGTAGCGCAGCCGCATCCGGCGCACGTGGCGATCGAGCTCGCCCCGCTCGATGAAGTCACACAGGGCGAGCTGACCCACGACCTCCGAGCCCCCATCCTCGACGGCCTTCGCGGAGATCAGCTGCCAGGCCAGCCACGAGGGGAGCAGCATCCAGCCCAGGCGCATCCCCGGCGCGAGGCGCTTGCTGGCCGAGCCGATGTAGAGCACTCGCTCCGGTGCCAGTCCCTGTAGGGCGCCAACGGCGACGCGGTCGTAGCGGTACTCGGCGTCGAAGTCGTCCTCGACGATCAACCGCTCTCCGTCCTCGGCCCATTCGATCAGCGCCGCCCGGCGCTCGCGGCTGAGCACGCTCCCCATGGGAAACTGGTGCGCGGGCGTCACCAGCACGGCCGCGGCTCCGGTGTCCGCCAGCGGTTGCACGCACAGGCCCTGATCGTCGACCGGGACGGGAATCGTCTGTAGGCCTGCCTGCTCGGCGATCAGCCGGTGCACGTGCCAGCCGGGATCCTCGACCGCGATCGCGCCGATGCCCTGACTGTGCAACCAGCGGCACAGGATCGAGAACCCCTGCATGAAGCCCGTGCACATCAGCATGTTCTCGGGGTCGGCCGCCGCGCCGCGCACGCGCCCGAGGTAGTCGGCGAGCGCTTCGCGCAGCCGGGGCACACCGCGCGGATCGCCGTACCCCACTGCTCCCAGCGGCGACTCGCGCCAGGCGGCGCGCAGCGAGCGCAACCAGCGGTCACGGGGAAACCCGGCCAGGTCGGGCAGCCCGGGGTGGAAGTGGTAGGGGTATGTGGGCATCAGCGAGCGCGCGGGCGCGCGCGGGACCGCGGCGCGTACCGTTTTGGCCACTCGCACGGCGGCGCCCTGGCGGGTGTCCAGGTAACCCTCGGCGTCGAGCTGGCCGTAGGCCTCGGTGATCACGCCGCGCGAGACCCCCAGCTCCGTGGCCAAGCCTCGTGTGGAGGGCAGCCTCGATCCGGCGGGAAGCCGCCCGCTGCGGATGTTCTCGCGCAGCGATCGCTCCAGCTGCTCGTGCAGCGGCAGCTCGGCGGAGCGATCGATTTCGATCAGCAGCTCTGGTCCTGTAACTGGCCCTGTCGATGATGTCATTACTGGAACTGTATACCGGACCAGTTACGGCGTAGGGTGGATCGTGACAACACACCCGCCAAAGGACGCAGGAGGATCATCATCGCCATGAGCCGGTCCAACGGAACGACGAGCCAGATCACAATCGTGGGAGGAGGGCTCGCGGGACTCACCGCAGCGATCGCGTGTGCCGAAGGTGGTGCCAATGTGTCTTTGCTGGAGGCGCGCTCCGCGCTCGGCGGGCGAGCGCGCAGCAGCGATGGCCCCTACAAGGCGAACTTCGGTCCCCACGTCCTCTACAAGGGCGGCCCGTTCTGGCGGTGGATGGCCGAGCGCAACCTCGTTCCTCGCTATGCCGGGATGCCGCTGGCGGGGATTAAGCTGCGCTGGCAGGGCGAGGTCAGGCGTACCCCGCCGCTGGGGATGATCCCCTCGGTCTTGCGGCTGCGTGGGCGCGAGGCGCCCATCGATCTGGACTTTCGCACCTGGGCCGCCGGGCACACCGACGAGCGCACGGCGGCGATGCTGTCCGCGATGGCCGGTGTATACACCTTTCACCACGATCCGGGCGAGCTGTCTGCTGCATTCGTGTGGCCGCGCACGGTCAGGGCCTTGCTGAGCCCGCCGCCCTCGGCCCGTTACGTGCTCGGCGGTTGGAATGGGCTGGTGGGCTCGTTGGAGACGCGCGCGCGCGAGCTGAGCGTGGTGATCGAGACCGGTCGCGGCGTCGAGGAGCTGCCCGAGTCGCCCGTCATCGTGGCGACCGAGCTGGGTGAGGCGCGCAACCTGCTCGGAGACGACTCCCTGCGCTGGACTAGCGGGCACACTGTATGCCTGGACTTGGGTCTGCGCCATCGTCGCGGCGACCCGTTCGTGGTCTCCGACTTGGACGAGGCCGGCTGGATCGAGCGCTTCACTGCCCCCGACCCGTCACTGGCGCCCAAAGGCGAGGAGCTCGTGCAGGCGCAGATGCCCATTCGCCCCGGAGAGGACGCTGAGCGGGCCGCCGCGCGGTTGGAGCGGCTGCTGGACGCGTCCCTGTCGGAGTGGCGCGCGCGCGAGACATGGCGCCGGCGTCAGGTGATGCACGCGCGCAGCGGGGCGCTCGACATGCCGGGCATGACCTGGCGCGACCGCCCCGCGGTGGACCGCGGCGACGGCGTGTTCCTCGCTGGGGACATGGTCGCCGCGGACGGTCTGCTGTCGGAGGTCTCCTGGGCCAGCGCGATCGAGGCGAGCCGGCTGGCGCTGGACGCGGCGCGCACGGCCAGGCCGCGACTGCGCAAGGTCGCTTAAGCCAGGGACTCAGATCGCCGCGGGGACCGCGGCTTGCCGCGGGGACGGAGCCTTGCGCGGCCACACCCCTACGAACGATGGCGGGGCAATCGCCAAGTAGTGCTCGAACGCCCAGGCGGTGAAGCGGCGCGACTCCATGCTGCGTGCAAGCACCGTGGGGATGCGCGTGGGCGTCAGCTGCCCGATCGCGTGCTGAACGTTCAGCAGCCAGCGATATTTGCGCTCGTGCGCGTTCGAGAACGCGCCATACCGCGCGAGCGCCTGCTCACGCGTGGCACGGCCCTCATGCGCCGAGCGCAACTCGCGCGCGCAGGCGAGGCCGAAGTAGAGCGCCGTGCGGATGCCCTCGGCGGTCAGTGGGAGACAATGCCCAGCGGAGTCGCCGACAAAGAACACGCCGTCCTCGACGGCCGCGCGCAGCTGGTGGGGGATCCAGTTGCCCTGGTATCCGTCCGGCGGCAGTCCCTTCTCCGCGGCCAGCCGCACGGTCGGCTCCTTGACGTGGTGGGCCGGCCAGAACGAGCCCACGCCCACTCGCAGCTCATCGCGCGCCGGGAAGCTCCAGGCGTACCCGGCGCGGATGTAGCGATGGTCGATCCACAGCTCGAGCTCGTCGCCGACGCCAGCCGGGTGGACCTCAAGACCCCGCGACAGACGGGCGTTCGGCGGCTGGATCGCGGTCGCGTTGGACAGGATCCGGCGCCAGCCGAGCGCGTCCACGATCAACGGCGCCTGAATGTCGCCACGGTCGGTGTGGACGGTGAGCCCGCTGCGACCGGTGACGGTGGCCGTCTCGAGCTCGGTCTCGTCCTGGTCGGCCTGCCCGTACAGCAGCGCGCAGAGCTCCTGGTAGTCGAACGTCGAGAACGACCACGGCAGCCGCCAGCGGGACGTCCGCAGCGGCGTGTGGACGACGAGCTCGTCGAACGTCTGGCGCAGCGAGCCGAGCAGATCCATCGCCTCCAACCACAGCGTCGGCATCGCGCAGGCCGAGGTTTGGCGCTCGCCCAGCTCGTAGCGGTCGATCATCAGCACCCTCATGCCCGAGCCCTGGAGCTCGCGCGCCACGGCCAGTCCGGCGAAGGAGGCGCCGCACACCAGTACGTCGCAGTCGTGCCGTTGCGGCAGGGGAGTGCGCTGGGCCCCCCGCTTGGTCGCTCGCGTTGGCATCTGCCCCAATGATACGGCTGCGCTAGGCTTCGGGTCAGTGCAAACCTTGACCGAGAACCCCCAGGCTCAGGTGGTCGCGGGGTCCAACGGGCTGCTGCTCGAGATCGACGGGCAGATCGTCCCCAACTATGACGCCACCTTCCGCGAGATCGAGGAGGGCGAGGTCGTCACCGGCCACGTCGTCCGCATCGACAAGGACGAGGTGCTGGTCGACATCGGCTACAAGTCCGAGGGCGTCATTCCCGCCAACGAGCTGTCGATCCGCAAGTCCGTGGATCCGCACGACGAGGTGCACCAGGGCGAGGAGGTCGACGCGATCGTCCTCACCAAGGAGGATCAGGACGGGCGTCTGATCATGTCCAAGAAGCGCGCCCGCTTCGAGAAAGCGTGGCGGCGCATCGAAACCGCCGCGGAGTCCGGCGAGCCCGTCGAGGGCACGGTCATCGAGGTCGTCAAGGGCGGGCTGATCATCGACCTCGGCGTGCGCGGCTTCCTGCCCGCGTCGCTGGTCGACATCCGGCGCGTGCCCAACCTCGACGAGTACCTGGGCACAAAGATAGAGACGAAGGTGATCGAGCTCAACCGCTCGCGCAACAACGTCGTCCTGTCGCGTCGCGCGGTGCTGGAGGAGGAGCGCAAGGAGGTCCGCCAGCAGATTCTCGACCGCCTGCAGCCCGGCCTGGTTGTGGAGGGCCAGATCTCGAACATCGTCGACTTCGGCGCGTTTGTCGATCTCGATGGGATCGACGGCCTGATCCATATCTCCGAGCTGTCGTGGTCGCACGTGAACCATCCGAGCGAGATCCTGAACATCGGCGACACCGTCCAGGTCAAGGTGCTCGACATCGACCGCGACCGTCAACGCATCTCGCTGGGGCTCAAGCAGACTCAGGAGGACCCCTGGCAGCGGATCGTGGATACCTACAACGTCAACGACGAGCTCGCGGGCAAGGTCACGAAGGTCGTCACGTTCGGCGCGTTCGTCGAGATCCTCGACGGGGTCGAGGGGCTCGTGCACATCTCCGAGCTCGCCGGCCACCACGTCGAAAGCCCGCGTGAGGTCGTACACCCGGGCGATGAGATCCGTGTGAAGATCCTCGAGATCGACTCCGAGCGCCGGCGCCTGTCGCTGTCAGCCAAGCGGGTCGAGGACCAGATCCTGCCTGTCTCCCGCCCCGACCAGCCCGCACCAGAGGCGGCCGGGGGCGAAGGGGAGGAGGTTTCGGAGGCAGAGGCAACACCATCATCGGAGGCATCGCCGGAGGATGAGATCGTGGCCGAGTCCATGGTGGAGGCTGGCGGTGAAATCGCCGCCAAGGCTGTCACGGAGGATGGCCAGGGCGCGGAGGCGTCGTCTGAGGATGGTGCCGGCGCTGAGAGCGCCACCATAGAGGATGCGTCTGCCGGGGAGGCTTCTGTTGTTGAAGCTATCGAGGAGGCGTCTGCCGAGGAGGCACCTGCCGAGGAGGCGTCTGCAGGCGAGGGGACGTCTGCTGCCGAGGATGCGCAGGCGGAGGCGTCCGGCGAGCCATCAGAGGAATCGCAGGCGTCAGAGGTGTCCGAGTCCTCACCCGATGCGCCCGCGGGAGGCGACGGAGCCGACGCGGAGTTGCCGGCCGATCTTCCATCGGTCGTCGGTGAGCAGGCGCAGGACTAAAGCCCGCCCAGGGATTCGGGCGGCGTCGGGCGGATGAAGTCGGAGGATGTGCCGCTTGTCGGACTGACGGGAGGCATGGGCGCCGGCAAGTCGACGGCCCTGGCGGCACTCGAGCGCTTGGGGGCGGCTGTGCTGTCGACTGATGCGGTCGTGCACGAGTTGTACGGGGGAGAACATCTGCGCGAGGCGGTGGTAGCGCGCTGGGGCGAGGAGGTCGCACCCGGTGGCACGGTTGATCGCTCGGCGGTGGCGGAGCGCGTGTTCGCGCACGATGAGGAGCGGGCGTGGCTGGAGGGCGTGCTGTGGCCGATGGTCGGCGAGCGGGTCGGCGCCTGGCTGACGGAGGTCCGCGCGAGGCGTCCGGCCCCGCGCGCGGCCGTGATCGAGGTGCCGCTGTTGTTCGAGGCTGGCATGGAGGGCTTCTACGACGCGACGGTGGCGGTCATCGCCGACGAGCAGGTCCGCCGCGAGCGGGCCGCGAGCAGGGGGCATGCATTGGAAGACGCGCGCACGGCGCGGCAGCTGTCCCAGGAGGAGAAGGCACGACGAGCGACGTTCGCGGTGCGCAACGACGGCAGCGAGGAGCAGTTGACGGCACAGCTGTCGGCCATGCTTGAGAAGCTTGGAGGGTGAGCATAGGAGTCGCGTCGTCACTGTCCACCTCACGACGCACCGATCCTCGCGCGCCGCAGCGCGAAGGGAGTCGCCCGCGGGCGCAGGGCGGCGGACGGGGACGACACGGGGGAAGCGTGCGCGGACTGGGTGCGACGATCGCTGTGGCGGCAGCGATCGTCCTGACGGCGATCGTGATTGGCCCCGGTCTCGACCACACGGTCCGTAGGCTTGCGCTGCCGCTCAGCCACGAGCAGATCATCCGCGAACAGGCTGCCGCCAAGCACATCGATCCGGCGCTGATTGCCGCGGTCATCTATGCCGAGACGAAGTTCGACCCGCGCACCTCCTCGGCCGGAGCGGAGGGGTTGATGCAGATCCTGCCGAGCACGGCCCACTTCCTCGCGCACCTATCCGGGGGCGTGAAGTTCACGACCAGCGATCTGGGGACGCCCGCGATCAACGTCGCCTATGGGAGCTATTACCTGCGGTACCTGCTCGACCATTACGCTGGCGAGGAGATGCTCGCGATCGCCGCTTATAACGCGGGTCTGGCGAACGTCGACCGCTGGGTGGCGCGGGCGCGGACCGAAGGCGGGCGCTTGACTGTGGATGGCATCCCGTTCGCGGAGACGCGTGCGTACGTGCGGCGGGTGCTGCAGGCCCAGGGGGAATACCGCACGCTGTACGCGCGCCAGCTCGGTCTCGATTAGCAGGCGCCGCCGCTAACGTTCAAGGCCACGTCCGATGCCCGAGTTCAAGCTAGACAGCGCGTTTACGCCGACCGCCGATCAGCCGCACGCGATCGAGTCGCTGGCCGAGGGGGTGCTGGCGGGCGAGCGCTACCAGACGCTACTGGGGGCTACCGGCACGGGCAAGACGATGACGATGGCGGGCGTGATCGAGGCGGTGCAGCGCCCGACGCTGGTGATCGCGCACAACAAGACGCTCGCGGCGCAGCTGTGCAACGAGTTCCGCACGTTCTTTCCGGATAACGCCGTGGAGTACTTCGTGTCCTACTACGACTACTACCAGCCCGAGGCATATGTCCCGAGCAGGGATCTGTACATCGAGAAGGACTCGGCGATCAACCAGGAGGTCGACCGGCTGCGCCATGCGGCGACGGCGGCGGTGTTCGCGCGCAGGGACGTGATCGTGGTCGCGTCGGTGTCGTGCATCTATGGACTGGGGTCGCCGGAGGTGTACGAGATGAACATGCAGATCCTCAAGCGCGGCGAGACGATCGACCGCGACAAGCTGCTGCGCAAGCTGGTGTCGATTCAGTACACGCGCAACGACACGGTGCTCGCGCGGGGGACGTTCAGGGTCAAGGGGGAGACGCTGGAGGTGTTCCCGGCGTACGCCGAGACGGCGTTCAGGGCGAGCATGTTCGGCGACGAAGTCGAGCGCTTGCAGCACTTCGACCCGTTGACAGGCGAGCTGATCGAGGACGATCTCGAGCACGTGGCGATCTGGCCGGCGACGCATTACAACGTCAGGGAGGGCACGATCGAAGCGGCCGTGGCGGCGATCGGAGCTGAGCTGAACGAGCGCTGCGCGCAGCTGGAGGCCGAGGGCAAGCCGCTGGAGTCGCATCGGTTGCGCCAGCGCACGCAGTACGACATGGAGATGCTGCGCGAGATGGGATTCTGCTCGGGGATCGAGAACTACTCGCGCATCCTCGACGGGCGCAAGCCGGGCGAGCGGCCGTATTGCCTGATCGACTACTTCCCCAAGGATTTCGTGTGCTTCATCGACGAGTCCCACCAGACGGTGCCGCAGATCGGGGGGATGTTCGAGGGGGACCGTTCGCGCAAGCAGACGCTCGTCGACTACGGCTTCAGGTTGCCGAGCGCGCTGGACAACCGCCCGCAGACGTTCGACGAGTTCCTGTCGATGACGCCGCAGCTGATGTTCGTGTCGGCCACGCCCGGCGAGTACGAGCGCACGCGCGCGGGGCGGGTGGTCGAGCAGATCGTCCGCCCGACGGGGATCGTCGACCCGATCGTGGAGGTGCGCGAGACGCACAACCAGATCGACGACCTGATGAACGAGGTCCGACGCCGGACCGAGCGCGACGAGCGGGTGCTGGTGACGACGCTGACCAAGAAGATGTCCGAGGACCTGTCCCAGTACCTGCTGGAGATGGGGTTCAAGACCCGGTACCTGCATTCGGAGATCGACACGCTCGAGCGCATCCAGATCATCCGCGACCTGCGCCTGGGCGAGTACGACGTGCTCGTCGGCGTGAACCTGCTGCGCGAGGGCCTCGACCTGCCCGAGGTCTCGCTCGTGGCGATCCTCGACGCCGACAAGGAGGGATTCTTGCGCGGAGAGACCTCGCTGATCCAGACAATCGGCCGGGCGGCGCGCAACGTCGAGGGGACCGTGTTGATGTACGCCGACAGGGAGACCAAGGCGATGCGGGCGGCGATCGAGGAGACCGACCGCCGGCGCGAGATCCAGCTCGCCTACAACGAGGAGCACGGGATCACCGCGGCGACGATCGTCAAGGGCATCTCCGACATCGCCGAGTTCCTGCAGGCCGACTCGAAGGTTCCGCGCGGCGGTCGCCGGCGGGCCGCTGAGCGCAGGGCCAAGACGAAGGAGATGCCTCAGCATGAGCTGGAGCGGATGGTGGTCGAGTTGGAGGAGGAGATGAGCGCGGCCGCGGAGGATCTGCGCTTCGAGTACGCGGCCCAGCTGCGCGACGAGCTGCGCGAGCTGCGGCGCGACCTGCGTGAGATCCGGGCTGGCGAAGCCGAGCTTGCCGACGAGCCCGTCCGCTAGGCTTCAGACGAAGTGGAGCTGGATAGGCAGAGCATCGAGAAGCGCGACTTTCCGATCGGCCGCCGCGGGTACGATCCGGTGGCCGTGGACGCGCATCTGCGGGCGCTGGCCGGCGAGGTGGAGGAGCTGCAGCGCACAATCGCCGGGCGGGGCGCGGACTCGCTGGCGGCGACCGCCGGAACCCAGGTGCAGAGCATCATTGCGGCCGCGGAGGTGGCAGCGGCGCAGATCGAAAGCGATGCGCAGGCGAGCGCGGACAGCACGCGTGCGCAGGCCGCGAACGACGCCGAGAAGACGCGCGCGGACGCGATCGCGCAAGCCCAGGCGCATGTCGCGGCTGTCAGCCGGGCCACCGCCACGTTGCTTGAGCGGGTCGAGTCGCTGGATAGCGAGACGGGCGCGCTCGTGGACAGCCTGCGCGCGGGAGCGGCCCGGTTGGCGGGCGACCTGGCGGCCGTCGAGACGAATATGGGCGAGCTGTACGACGCGGCGTCGGGGCGAGGGCCCGGCACGGTGTCGGCGGTCGCCAAGGATGTGCCAGCGCCTAAGGAGCCCGCGCCTCCGGCGGACGCCCCGCCTGTGCCGGTCGCTGCGGCCCCTGCCGCTCCTCCGCCGCCAACACCACCAACCGTCCCGATCCCACCAGCACCGTCGTCCCCGCCGGAGCAGTCGGCGACCGAGAACGGTGACCTGGACGGAGCGCGCCTGGTCGCCCTGAACATGGCCCTAAATGGCGACTCGCGCGAGCAAACCGACCGCTATCTGGCCGAGAACTATGAGGTCGCCGACCGGCAGAAGCTGCTGGACGAGGTGTACGCGGCTATCGAGGGGTAGGGCAGCGCCCGCTCATGCGATTCTGAGATCGACGCTCGGCTGGCCGACCGTAAGTTCCAGGTAGGCGAACGTCTGTTCGCGTCAATACAATAGCCGCGAGCATGCCAGCCAGCGATCAGATCGTCGTCTCCGGCGCCAGGGAGCACAACCTCAAGGACATTTCGCTGACGCTGCCGCGCGACGCGCTGGTGGTGATCACAGGTCTGTCCGGCTCGGGCAAGTCGAGTCTCGCGTTCGACACGATCTACGCTGAGGGGCAGCGCCGCTATGTCGAGTCGCTGTCGGCGTACGCCAGGCAGTTCCTGGGGCAGATGGACAAGCCGGACGTCGACTCGATCGAGGGGCTCTCGCCGGCGATATCGATCGATCAGAAGACGACCTCGCGCAACCCGCGCTCGACCGTCGGAACGGTGACTGAGATCTACGACTACCTGCGGCTGCTGTGGTCGCGCGTAGGCAAGCCGCACTGTCCCATCTGCGGGCGGCCGATCGTGGGTCAGTCCGCCGAGCAGATCATCGACCAGGCGATGGAGTTGGGCGAGGGGACGCGGTTCATGGTGATGGCGCCGGTCGTGCGCGGACGCAAGGGCGAGTACGGCAAGCTGCTGGAGGAGTTGCGCACGGACGGGTTTCAGCGCGTGAAGATCGACGACAGGGTGCGCATGCTGGAGGAATCGATCGTGCTCGATAAGCGCTACAAGCACGACATCTCGGTCGTCGTCGACCGGTTGGTGATGCGCCACGACCTGCGCAAGCGTCTGGCTGACTCGATCGAGACGGCGGTGGGGCGCGCCGAAGGGCTTGTGGAGATAGAGATCGTCGGCGCGTCCGGCGAGGAGACGTCAGGGCAGGAGCGTCCGCGCGCGACGGGCGCTAAGGGGGTGCGCGCCGCCGCCACCCAGATCGTTCCCGGCGAGGTCCCAGAGGCGGGAACGGTGTTCACCTTCTCCGAGCGATTTGCATGCCCCGAGCACGGACCGTCGCTGGTCGAGCTGGAGCCGAGGATCTTCTCGTTCAACTCGCCCCACGGCGCGTGCGAGCGCTGCACCGGACTGGGCTCGCAGATGGAGATCGACCCGGAGCTGCTCGTGCCCGACCCGTCGCTGTCGATCGGCGAGGGCGCGATCGTGCCGTGGGCTAACAGCGTGTCGAACTACTACGAGCAGGTCACCGAGGCGATCGCCGAGCGCTATGGGGTCGACCTCGACGAGCCATGGGAGACGCTCTCCCAGGACGAGCGCGACCTGTTCCTGTATGGGACGGATGGCGAGCGGCTGCAGATCTCCTACCGCAACCGCTACGGGCGCCGCCGCTCGTACGCGACGCGGTTTGAGGGGATCGTCAAGAACCTGCAGCGCCGCTACAAGGAGACCGAGTCGGAGGGCACGCGCGAGAAGATCGAGGAGTACATGTCGCTGCGCACCTGTCCAGTGTGCGGCGGCGCGCGCCTGCGCGCGGAGTCCCGCGCCGTGCTCGTGGGGGGAACACGGATCGAGGACTTCACCGCGCTGTCGGCGCGCAGGGCGCTGGAGTGGTTGGAGGAGGTCGAGCTGTCGGAGACCGACCGCCACGTCGCGCGCCTGATCCTGCGCGAGATCTCCGAGCGGCTGCGGTTCCTGGAGAACGTCGGCATCGGCTACCTGTCGATGGACCGCGCGGCCTCCACTCTGTCCGGGGGCGAGGCGCAGCGCATCCGCCTGGCGACGCAGATCGGCTCCTCGCTGGTGGGAGTGCTGTACATCCTCGACGAGCCCTCGATCGGGCTGCACCAGCGCGACAACTCCAAGCTGATCCGCACGCTTGAGCGCTTGCGCGACCTCGGGAACACGGTGATCGTGGTCGAGCACGACGAGCAGACGATGCGCGCCGCCGATCATCTGCTCGACCTGGGTCCCGGCGCGGGCGAACACGGCGGATGGATCGTCGCGCAGGGCACCGCCGCGCAGGTCCAGCGCGTGAAGGATTCACTCACCGGCCAATATCTGTCCGGCGCGCTGAGCGTGCCGACACCGGCGCGCAGACGGACGCCGAGCGGCTATGTGGAAATCGTCGGCGCCGGCCAGAACAACCTGCGCGAAATCGACGTGCATGTCCCGCTCGGCGTGTTCACGTGCGTGACGGGAGTGTCGGGGTCGGGCAAGTCCACGCTCGTCAACGAGGTGTTGTACAAGGCGGCCGCCCACCGCCTGCACCGCGCCCGTCAGCGCCCCGGCGCGCACCGCGCGATCCATGGGCTCGATCAGCTCGACAAGATCATCGCGGTCGACCAATCCCCGATCGGGCGCACGCCCCGCTCGAACCCGGCCACATACACGGGCCTGTTCGACGTCATCCGCGACATGTTCTCCAAGACCCAGGAGGCGCGTGCGCGCGGGTACAAGCCAGGGCGGTTCAGCTTCAACGTCAAGGGGGGGCGCTGCGAGGTGTGTCGCGGCGACGGGCAGATCAAGATCGAGATGCATTTTCTGCCCGACGTGTACGTGCCATGCGAGCAGTGCCACGGCAAGCGCTACAACCGCGAGACTCTGGAAGTGCGGTTCAAGGGCAAGAGCATCGCCGACGTGCTCGACATGCCCGTCGAGGAGGCATTGAGCTTCTTTGAGCACATCCCCAAGGTGCGCCGCCGGCTGGAGACGCTGAACGCGGTCGGGCTCGGCTACGTCCGGCTCGGCCAGCCCGCGACGACGCTCTCCGGCGGCGAGGCCCAGCGCGTGAAGCTTGCGACCGAGCTGTCAAAGGTAGCGACCGGGCGCACGCTGTACATCCTCGACGAGCCCACGACCGGGTTGCACTTCGCCGATGTGCAGCGCCTGCTGGAGGTGCTGGCACGGCTGGTGCAGGCGGGCAACAGCGTGGTCGTGATCGAGCATAACCTCGACGTGATCAAGTGCGCCGACCGGTTGATCGACATGGGTCCGGAGGGAGGCGAGGAGGGGGGCATGGTGATCGCCGCCGGCACCCCCGAGGAGGTCGCGGCCGAGCCGGCGTCGCACACCGGGTGCTTCCTCGCCGAGATGCTCGTCCCCGCCGCCCCCGCGCGCGCGGGCGTCAAGTCCGGGAGGGGTGCTCAGCGCAAACGCCGCGCAAAGGTTGTCGCCGCGTGAGCTCGAACGGCAGCGGGGTTGCCGCCTCGCGCGGGGATCGCGTCCCCTCGGTGAGCTCGGCCGACGAGCTTTCCTCAGGCGA
>Ga0070711_100001412_pt1 | contig 13173 bp, 18 predicted proteins | sample LARL53metaG_FD_65452 | JGI IMG/M metagenome (GOLD analysis project Ga0070711, IMG submission 65452) | Corn, switchgrass and miscanthus rhizosphere microbial communities from Kellogg Biological Station, Michigan, USA - LAR L5-3 metaG | ecosystem: Host-associated > Plants > Roots > Rhizosphere ... | reverse complement strand
GTGAGTTCGCCGGTGAAGCCGCCGGCACGATGGACGGTGATGGGGCGTTCGCCGTCGAGGCCCGGCTGCACAACTTCCATGCTGCCGGAAAGGATGACGAAGAAAGGGATGTTAGTGTCGCCGACATCGAAAAGAATTTCGCCGCGGTCGACGTGCCGGACGTGGCCCTGAGGGCGAATCCGATCGATTTGCGATGGAGTGAGAGTTGGGAAAATTTGCGTGCGCGCATCAAGCGCGCTGGGTATCGGAGGTGTAGCCATTTTTTGTTCCTTTAACCCTGCGTTGCGGACTGGACTCATTAGAGTACACAGCGGCCAAGAAAGTCGCACCGCGCCGGATAGTGAGCTGGAGGAACGGGTCTACAGTTACGTCGCCGGCGAGCCGAAGGGGCGACATCTCTCTCCGCGGCTTACACAAAATCATAGCCCCGAGCCCAACTTTGTCGCGTCGAGCCGCCTAAGGATGCGAACGGGAGATCTCAGCTTGGTCTGCCAGAAATTCCCCGGTGCTGTTCTTGAGTTGTTATGCGTACAGCGCCAGGCTGCTGCTGTTTGCGTGTTCCTGCGCTTCCTCGGACTCGGCGTCTTTGCCGTTGAGGTCGGCGAGGGTCACGTCCAGGCATGCGTGCGTTGGAGACTCATCATGGAATTTCGGCAGATTGACCGTTCCTAAGAATCAGAAACAAATCGTCTCGCTTACAAGCCAAAAGTTGTTTCTGTGGAGTGTCGATGCCTTCATCCGCCAGTTGGAAGGTCCCATGGTGGATCGCAATGCTGGTTTTGGCGCCGAGAATTTCGTGGGCTCGAACGGCTTCCTCGGGAGCCATGTGCACTGGCGACATAAACCAGCGTGGCTCGTATGCACCGATGGGCAATAATGAAACCTGTGGCGAGCCGAACTTTTCCCAAATCTGGGCGAAATGACTTCCGAAACCAGTGTCCCCCGCGAAATACACGAGGCTTTCGGGATATTCAATTATGTATCCGCACCACAGGGTCTTGTTACGATCAAGAATGCTACGGGCTGAGAAGTGCAGGGCCGGTACGCAGTGGATGATGAAGCCCGAAACGGCCAGTGACTCTCCCCAATCCAGCTCGTGAACAGATTCGATTCTTTGGGAGCGAAGCAGGCGAGCACCGCGAGCGGCCACGACAAAAGTAGAACTTCCACGAGCCGCAAGTTGACGCAGAGTCGGCAAATCCAAATGGTCGAAATGATTGTGGCTGATTAGAACTGCATGAATGGGCGGAAGATCTTCCATCCGCACCCCAGGTTTTCGTCGGCGTTTCGGACCTAACCAGGACACCGGACTGGCTCGTTCCGACCAAATTGGGTCGGTCAAAATGTTAGTGGTCCCTTGCTGAATGAGCACGGTGGAGTGGTTCACTAGCGTGACCCGCAGTCCGCTACCCTTGACGCGGCTGGGCGGAATGGATGGCTCAACGTCCGAGATAAAGTCTGGCGATGGCTCTGGACGACTATGCAATTTCCAACGAAGAACATCAAGAAACCCGCGGGCTTGAGGCGCACCCGGGTTGTAGAAACGCCGTCCGTCAAAGTGCTTTGGGAATCCTCGATCGCTCATACGTTCATCGGCTGCTTAGGTCAGGTGTACATCAAATAGCGCCAGCCAATACTGAAGGGACTGCAATGCGAAACCGCAGAAGATGAGCCCAATGCCGAACGCGCCGAGGCGTCGCGCGGGAAGATTATCAGCATAATATTCGATGTAAGGATTGACCGTCGCACCAATACCCGTGACGATGCCTGTCACCAAGCCCACCCGAATCGCAAATGACCAGGCGTGACCCACGTGATGGATGAAGGCGCTACAGATAAGGGCACTGGCGATGTAGCCAAAGGTGCGGACCACCGTTCCCCAGAACTGACGACGTGTAAGGCGAGGACGGCGAGCTGCTACATAATCCATGGCAGGACGCATCCCGCGAGAGTAAGCCAAGATTTGGCCGACGGTGATGAGAATGGCAAATGCGATTGCGAACCGCAAGCCTAGAATCCTATATAATCCAGCTCCGAAACCAAGTCCCCGGATCGCAGAAAACACTCCTTCCCAAGGCGACGAATAGTGATTGAACCCACGAGCTGCCCGATTGAATTCGACTGACAATGTGATACCGGTCGCAATTCCGGCGGCCAGACCAAAGAAGAGTCCAAGGCCGAGGCCGTAGCCGATTCCAAAAACAATAGAGTACGTGACGGCGCGGGTAAGCAGTCTCAACGGACCGTGCTGTCCACCCAACAAATCGTAGGCGAGGTAGAGGCTGCCTAACACATCGAGGCATGTACCCATAATGCTGACGGCTGCGACGGTATGGTGGTCCATCGAGCAACTAGGCTAACACTGATTCCATTGCTTTCCGCCAAAGCCGCTTCATTCATCTCTTGTAGTTTTCGCTGATGCCGAAAACATCGAGACCAGCCTGGTGTGCGAGGACAATCTCTTCCAGAGGATTCTTTCACCGGCTGTGAAGTTTTCAGATTTCAGCAAATGACGATAATGCGTACAGGGCTAGGCTGCTGCTGTTCGCGTGCTCCTGCGCTCTTCCGACTCAGCATCTTAGTCGGGGCTCGCAGGTTGGTTTACCTTCCGTAGGACTGGGCGATCTGACCGACGAGCTTGGCCCAGCCCATGTCCATGGCTCCGTAGACCTCGCCTGCCTCCGGTCGCGCATTGTCTTTGAGAATTTCCACCATCAAGGTCGTGTAGTCCGAGACGATGACGCCCGCCTGTAGCATGCGCAGGAGGCCAGCTTGCCGCTTGGTCTCGCTAAACGTTCCGGAGGCGTCAACCGCCACATAGGCGTCGAGCCCCTTTCCGACGGCTGTGATCGCCGGAAAAGCGGCGCAGACTTCGAGCGAGATGCCGGCGAAGATCAGCTTCTTGCGTTTTGTCGCCTCGATCGCACGAGCCACGCGTGGGTCGTCGAAGGCATTCACCGATGATCGATCGATGATTTCAATGCCTGGCAACGCGTCTACGAGTTCGGGGAATGTCGGCCCCCACATGCTGTCACGCGCCGTCGTGGTAACGACGATCGGCAGCTTCAGTGCCTTCGCAGCTTTGGCCAGCGCCACCACATTATGTTTGAGCTCGCCCGTGGAAATGTCACGGACGCCCGTCATGAGGCCAACCTGATGATCGACGAGGACGAGCGCTGCGTTTTGAGAAGTTAGCGGTTCGTAGGGATGGACTTGATTATTCATTGCAGTCTCCTTTTGAGTAACGCTGGTATCGATCAGCCACTGGCTACATCATTTATTTTCCTTTACGTTGCGTGTTATAATAAAACTCACGCGACGCCAATGTCAATGGCTTAACGCTGCGTTCCGTTAACATTAGTTCCATGAAGAAAAACGTCCTTTCCGCTGCGCGCAAAGGCAGGCCTCCGAGCGAGATGGCGGCATCGCACGCCGCTATCATGGATGCGGTCTATACCCTGCTTCAGGAAAAGTCAGTCCGCAACCTGACCATGGAGGCGGTCGCCAAGCGGGCTAAGGTCGGGAAACCCACCCTATATAAGTGGTGGCCGACCAAGGCAACTTTGGTGTTGGCCATGCTCTGCGAGCGGATGGCTCCCAACCTGGAGAAGGCTACGGTCCTGACCGCGGAAGCGTCTCTGCGCTTTCGGGTACGGCGGTTGATCGACGCCTTCAACGGACCGTTCGGCAAGATTGTGGCCGGGCTGATCGCCGAGGGCCAGAGCGAGCCGGCCATTCGTCAGGCATTTTTCGATCGATGGGTTAGTCCTCGACGGGCTGCCACCATTGCCGATCTGCAGCGCGGTAAGAATGCAGGCGAGTTACGGTCGGATACGGAACCTGACCTGCTGAACGACGCGGTCTTTGGTGCGATCTATTACCGCTTTTTATTGGGCTTAGGCCCATTTACCAGACGGTTCGGCGAAGAGTTGGTCGAGCAAGCCATCCGTGGGCATCGCTCAGGAAATGCCCGGAATTGATGGATAAGACCACCGAAAACTATGGTAAGAACGCTGACAGAGCGCAGTTTTAAGAGCTGTCGCGGCATAGTACTGGACACTTAATACTTATCCGGCTAAAAGCGACCGTGCGCCGATTACGCACGGATGTGGCCACGAGAATTGTTTAGCTGCGAGCACGGGAAGCGTGCAGTCGTACGGGAACTGGCAAAGCACGGCAAATGCCAACTTTTTGTTTTCTTTGTTGCGTTCCTTTATCACGGATCGAGAATGTAAAATGCACTGACGCACGAAAGCTTTTGCAATACGTGAAATACTTTACTGTTCACGCATACATTACGGAGAGAAACTGCTGCTGATGCGGGATCCGAACAACCACCTCGGCCCAAATGGCGTCTGATAAGCGGGCAACTCCGGGGGGGAGGAGCCACCAAAAGGTAATGCCCCACGAATCGAATCTGGGGCATTTTTCATTTGCTTTCAAAGTGATTCTTGATCGCATCGAGGTCACTCGGGATCGACAGGCGAAAGAGCCGCACCACGCGACGAATTGTGCACGCTGGATTGGTTGCGCAGAAGGGAAAAAGTCGAAGAGCGTAAGATGGGGCTAGTAATCGTTAGCTTGAGCCGTCTGGTCACCGACAAACTCATAATCCGAGTAAAAAAGCCCCAACATGACTCGAATGACGAACAAGAATACTCTTCTTCGCAAGACGCACAGATTGTGCTGGCAAGTTTTGGGATCAGCGAAGAAGTAATAAACTCCCACGTTGAATTGCTTGTGCAGATGGGTGTAAACGAGCGTTTGACATTTTCTCCAATGGACGTTCCACAAGACGATCTGCGAAAGCGTGGATTTCGATTGCAATCGCCAGCCCCCCTCTCGTCTTAGTCTAAAGGCGAGCAAGCAACCACATTAGTCAGTACAGCGTCTCAAAAGGAGCTTGTGGTCGGGAAAGCTGGAACTGCCCGTCAAGCAAGCCGTTCCATTTGTGTCCTGTTCGGCGCGGGTGGCAGAAATGAACAAAGGTCTACAGAATCTTTGGGACGATCAACAGGGTCAGGACATCGCCGAGTATGCGGTAATACTGGCGGTCATCTTGGCGCTTGTGGTCGGCACGATTCGATTGGTAGGCAGCAACGCCAACAATGCATTCTCCTCCGTGGCAAGCTCAGTCAACTAGGGCCCATCATTCCGGGGTAGTCCCGAAAGGTGTACGGCATGGACGAAATAAATCGGGGCAAATACAGGTGCGCCGCATTGTTGATCGTTATGTTTGCCGTTTTAGTGACCTTGCTATCCTATGTATTCGTGCAGGCGACACACCGTGCCGACCCTAATGCACAGCCTCATGCGCCCCTGCATGATTCGAAATGACAACGGGCAGCAACCTCGTTCCAAATAGCCGGGAGCGGGACTGTCGTCGCGGCGCAGTTACATGAAGTCGTGCTTGCTGGCGATTTGGAGCCTCGTGTCTCGGTAGAAGTACAAAGAACACTGTATGCGATCTGCTTACTCGATATCGTTTGCGCGGCACTATAACCAGTGACGCGGAATCCAGTGGCTCACTTCGTCTTTGCTTTGTAACGACACACAACAACTCATTCAACGGATTCGCGAGAAGAAGCGCGGCAACAGGTTTAGGGAAACGATCTTCGTGTGTTTTGGTTCTAATCTCAGTGCGTCGCTATGCAAATTGTGCCCGGTGGAAAACGTTTTACAAAAATGTGGCGTTGTCGTGGTCTCAACAATTACCGACACTTTTGTGGGACAGTACCTCCTATAATTGCGTGTCCTCACGATGACGACAAAGATGATTACCTTTCTCAGAGCTCACAAGCGCATGACGGTAATCATTTTCTCGTGGGTTGTTTTTTGCTGTTTCTTCATCATTCCCAACTGGCACGAGGGGCCTGAGCCGTTATATTTCCTGGTCTTCTCCATAGGCTTCGTGACGCTGATTTCCGCCCAACTTTTCTGGATCGGCGGCGTCCTCGCGCTTGGGAAACGATTCATTAGCGGGAAGCCGCAGCGCGTCTGGCTCGCGATTATCGTGATCGTTGTCTATGCGCTCTTCTTGGCGCACAACTTCGGCGTTGGGGACAGACTGCTCGGGGGCGACTCGACCCATTTAACGATCCGCAGGCTTGTGATTGACGGGATTTGGTCGTCCTGGCTGGTAGGGTCGTGGGTGGGCTTCGGCTTGGTGATGGTTTTTTGGACGGTAGACCGCATGACGCGCACCGCAACGTGGGTTTACCACAAAGCGCGCGATGCTGCGTCGAGCCACACCCCCGTTCCCATACCAGGTGTCACAGCTTCCGATCCGCCCTCGCCCGACCGCCGCCGGTTGCTGGAGCGGACCGCCGCAGCCCTGAGCGCCGCACCATTTGTGGCCGCGGGCTACGGACTACTCTACGGCCGATTTAACGTGGAAGTCACTCGCCACCGCATCCGGCTAGCGCGCCTACCCAAAGCGTTCGAGGGTTTTCACATCGCCCAGCTGTCAGACATCCACATCAGCCCCTTCATGCCTGCGAGCGAGATTCGCCGCTGCGTCACACTCGTCAATGAGCTGAAAGCTGACCTGGTTGTGCTGACCGGAGACTATTTGGCTGATGATCGACAAGCGCAAGGCGAAGTAGTTCAAGCACTCGCCGGTCTTCGTGCACCCTACGGGGTTTTCGGTTGCCTCGGAAACCATGAGATCTATACAGAGACCGAGGATTCCATCACGCGACTTTTTGCCGCGGAGGGGATTCGCATCTTGCGTCAAGAGCGGGTGCCGATCCAATCGCGCGGCGAAATGTTGAACCTGATTGGCATTGATTACCAGAGCCTGCGATTCTCCACCGATCATTCTGGACACGACGTTGATCAGTATCTCGCGGGGAACGAACGGCTGGTAATGCCGGAGGTGGTCAACATCCTTCTCAGCCACAATCCCAACACCTTTGATCGTGCTGCTGAGTTGGGCATCGACTTGACCTTGGCCGGGCACACCCACGGCGGCGAGTTCGAGTTCATCCATCGCGGCGTCTCCCTCACCCGAATAGAAACTCGCTACATCAGCGGATGGTTCGAGAAACCCGGCGGGCAGCTCTACGTCAACCGCGGCATAGGCACCACCGGTTTCCCTATCCGGTTCAGTTCTCGGCCCGAAATTACTGTCTTTGAGTTGGTGCCCCGAATCTAGGATAGGGGAGGTTTATAACTTCCAACGTCACATCTCAGGTTTGCTTTCTCGTAACTGATGACATAATCTTCATCGCTGGATTTATTGCTATAGCTGATCTCTTTGTCACTACCCGAGGTCGGAACGCGGCAGAACATAGATCTGGTGTTGCTCGGCGACCGCTCTAGCCAAAACCTCTTCGATGTGATGGCCACCCTCAAAGCGACCCGCCCAAACCTGCGCATTATCGTAATCGGCGCGGGCATCGAAGATGAAACCATTCTCAAGGTCATCGCTTTCGGGGCCAAGGGCTATGTAAACGCAGCGGCGTCGCCCACTGATTTCGTGCGTGCGATACGGGTCGTCAGCCAAGGCTCGGTTTGGGCTCCGCGCCGGGTTCTTTCCGTATTCATCGAACGCGTGAGTCAATCGCCCGGGCGCTTTTTTTCTGCCAACCGGACGGCCTTTACCACCCGCGAGAAAGAGGTTTTGGACTTGCTTGTGGGAGGTCGATCGAACCAGGAAATAGGCGCCGCATAGGCATCGAAGAGCGCACGGTGAAAGCCCACATTGCCAAGCTCATGCGCAAGGCTGGTGTACACAATCGCCTCGCGCTGTCGGTACATACCGTTTACACGTTCGCTGGTTTCCTCCTCGTCAAATCCAAACTGAATTTCAGTCGCACGCCAGCCTGCTTAGGATCGCCTGCGGGCGGGACGTTGGCCAGTTTTTACGCCTTCTTGTTGAAATAGCGTGACACGATGGTCCAAGCCTCGTCTGCGGGAAGGTTGGAAAATCTCTTCGTCAACAATTCCACAAGAGCTGGCTTGCTCAACTTCGGGTTGTCGAGCAGGAATCTCTCAATCGCTTGGACGTACTCAGGCATAGCGGCCCCTGAAAGCGTGAACTTGAGGTGGTAGTTAGCATGATATCGCCATTTCACGTATTGAGGGAGACGGATGCCTTGTTCGGGCGTCAATGAGCGTGGACCGCTGTTTAGGACAATCAGGTCCAGTACCTCCGTAATAGTGCCAATGAAGCCACTGAAAAGTAACCTAGTGTTTGCACGCAACTACGGGGACAAGGAGTGGAGGGCGCATGAGCAAACGCTTGTTGGCAATACTCGGACTGGTCGCCGCGCTAGGATTGGGCACGCCAGCACTGATGGCCGATCACGGGGACAAGGACAAACACCAGCACGGAAACAAGCACAGCGATTGGGACGACGAGCATGCATGGGAGCGCCGGGACGGGTATGAGTATCGCGTCTACTCCGATCGCGACGACCGTCCACCGGGATGGAACCACGGTAAAAAGACGGGGTGGGGCAATTGCGGACTGCCACCGGGCCAAGCCAAAAGATATGGATGCCGAACCTATGTATATCAGGAGCGTCCCGTTTACTACTACCAGGATGAGGTTGGGCGGATTATCGTTCGTCGCCCCATCGTCGAGGTCCACGGCAGCGTAACCATTCATTAGTCTCAGAGGGGTTCGAGGAATCATTACGGGACAGCGAAGATCAATATGATCCCATTGCGCGAAAAAGCGGTGCTGCTCTACCAGCGCGCTGCCCGTATACCTGTTAAAGCTCGCTTCATATTCGGGCTATTTTTGCTCGCAGCTGTGTTCTTGGCGATACACTCCGCGCTGACCGCTAAGGATGCCAGCCTGCACTTGAAACTGCAACACAGCTTCCGCAGCGCTCAGGTGTCGGTATGGGTGGACGGCGACCTTGCCTATGCGGGCAAAGTCACTGGCTCCATACGAAAGAAATTCGGTTTGATTCCCACCGATTCGGTACAGGGCAATTTGTCGCAAATAGTGCCAGTGCGTGCTGGCCAGCACAATATTCGTCTGCGAATTGAGCCTGATGACGCCGCGATGCAGGAAGACAGCATTAGCGGGGGCTTTTCCGATCACAGCGAACGTGATCTTGCTGTCTCCGCTCGGCGCAGCGGCATGTCGCTGTCTTGGCAAGGGACAGGCAGCGCTCCGGTCGAAACGTCCGTCAACTTTGATTGGATCTTGCCATACGCTGGCTCGCTCTTGCTGACAATCACCGGGTCCATCATGTCGGCACTTGCCGGATATGCGATCAAGGAACTGCCTTCGCGCCTCCGGTCTACATCCGACTCCGCACCCAAAACGGAGTCTCGGGAATCGGTTGGGGTATCCGCCGAATAGCAAGTGCACTCACAACCCAACCAGGAGCTCCCCCCGGAGACTCTAGAGACGTAGTTGATGACATAACGAGATCGGCCTCGCGACGACCCGAGTAGACTTTGTGGTGTCTAACCCAAAGGCTCGGAACGGAGGAGGCCGAGATGAAAATTGTAGGGTGCGATCTACCTGCAAAGCAACAACCCATTGCGATGGTGGAGGAAACGGGCGAGTTCACTGAGAAGACACTGAGCCATGAAGGCAATGAGGTGCGGGAGTTTTACGCTGGATTGGAAGGTCCGGTGGTGGTGGGTATCGAAGCCACCGGAGCCATGCAGTGGTTTTTGGAACTACTGGAAGGGTCGGGGATGGTGTGCCGGGTGGGTCATCCGGCGAGGATTCGGGCAGCCGAGACTCGCAAACAAAAGCATGATCGTCGAGATGCGCGGCTGATACTGGACCTGCTGACCAGGAAGGATGGCTTTCCTGAGATCTGGATGCCGTCGATCGAGCAGCGCGACTTACGAACCCTTCTGCGGGACTGACACCAATGGGTAAAATACGAACGCGAGTACAGAACACACTGCAAGCCATGGCGCTTAATCACGCACTGCGGCGAGGCCGGGGTTTGTGGACTGCAACCGGGCAGAAGGAACTGCAAGCCTTGTCTCTGCCCAGTTACACCAGTCAAAGGCGGGACGAACTGCTGCGCTTATACCTGCAATTGCAGCGGTCAGGTCCTCGAGACCACAACCGAGGACCTGACCCGAACGCAAACCTCAGAAGGAAATTCCGGTGTTCTGGTTAAAGATTTTCGTCTGTTCTGCCGTGAGTACCACAGGGCCCACGCAAGCTAACGCGTTATTAGGTGCCGAGAAGTTGGTGTACGGGTTCCAGGAGACTGTAATTCCATAGTCGCCCGAACTCATGTTCGTAACTACCCAGTCGAAGCTGTGCGCCGACAGCGTAGTTTCATTGAAGTCAAAAAAACAGGTTGAATCAGCCGTGTCGCTCGTACATGTGCTCAGCAAACTAAACAAGTTCGTGCTGATTTGTAGGAAGCGGTCGTCAAACGTGACCGGCGCGCTAGGCGTTACCGTGGGTAGGGCTTGCCCGCTAAGCGGGCTGACCGTGACCTGGAATTGCACGCCGGACTGCGAGGAAGCACTTACGGTTCCACCACCCGCTTTGCCGGAGAGGGAGAGGTTGGTCAACAGGCCAACTACGGCCGAGGGCCTGATTACCAACGCCACACTGTTGCCGCTGGACACCTTCATGGTTGTCTTGAGTGCGGTCTTTGGCGTGCCACCGCCAAGCGTCCCTCCGATATCCGTGCACGACAGTGTATCGGCGCTGAAGTTGAAACTCCCGCTGCTCTGGGCAAAGCTGAGCCCCGACCCGAACGTTACGATCAGGATTGATATAACCAAAAACGACACGAAACGATTCATCTGTTTTCTCCTGGATGCGAGTTGGTCGTTCTGTCATGCTCGGTTTGTCTGCTTTAGCTGGCACTTCGTTCATGGGAGTCCTCGAGGCTTCTAAGTTTCCGCATGAGCGTTGACGAGAGTGGTGAGAGGACTTTAGGCCGGGCCTCACGCGACGCCTAGATTACAGACGTGCACAGTAATCGTGCGCATGCGCATCTCGGAAACGTGCTTTTAGGTCATCCTTGGGATCAGTTACCTGGTCAAATAGGTTTGCTCGTCAAATGAAAACCTAACTCACGCCCAGCGTGGCAAGGACTGCTTTCGGCACGGCAGAGTCGACCAGTAATGCGGAATCAGATTGCAAAGGAATGGCGTGTCACACAGAAGTATCCGTGAGATCGCGCTGCACTGGAATTTCAAATACTGGATTGCTGCGAAAGATACCGGGCACGCCCAATTCATGACTCCTTGGAGGGTCTCTTGAGGAGGATCTGACGTTCACCCCAATGCCGAAGGAAAACGTATGGAGGACGTCCAGCTCGCACGGGCACGCGCAAAGCTCAGGCGGCTTATGAAGAGGGCGCTCGAAGGAGCGGCAATATCGTCCAATACCCAGGCGACTGTCCCCGGCGCCATCATTCTTCTGGGGCCTCCCCGAGCCAGGAAGGGAACCCAGGCGAAGCGGATTACGGCTGAATACTAAGGTTCCCCACCTGTCGACTGGCGACGTTCTTCGTAGCCATTTGGCGCGCGGACTGCACTGGGAGTGAAAGCCGGCGACATGATGAGTCGCGGTCAATTTGTTGTTTGCTTGATACGTTTCTTATTGCCTTGTCGCCCGATCGACTGTGCAAAAGGAATTCAGGGTGGGTTAGCCCCGCCAACCTGGCGACAGGATTTTACATTTATTTGACAAGCCCGCAGGCATCCTCTCCTGAATGGTTCACCTCGAAAACACGGCTCAGTATTTGGGACTTCCTTGATGAAAGGCGCTTTTGTCCGATTTCAGGCTTGCTCGAACCCGGATTTTCGAGAACCTCAGGAGGCAGATTATGAATCGGAACCCACACTCCGGCTGGGGCATTTCAGGGTACAGAGTTGGTCTCGTATTATTGCTGCTCATGGCCGGTTTGCCGGTCGCTGGCGCGCAGAATTCCTTTATTGGACCCTTGAATCTCGGCCCATCATTTTCGACGGTGCCGGCCATTGGTGACGTCAATCCTTACGGCATCGCTGTGGTTCCAATCACTACAGGGAACCTGGTTCAGGGCGACATCCTGATCAGCAACTTCAACAATTCCGCCAATCTACAAGGCACTGGGACCACGATCATGGAGATCTCTCCTGGTGGAGCCGTCCAGACATTTGCGCAAATAAACGGTAGCAGCCTTCCTGGTTCATGCCCCGGAGGAGTGGGCCTAACAACAGCGTTAGTGGCGTTGCAGGCGGGTTGGGTGATCGTGGGCAGTCTGCCAACCACCGACGGTACTGCCGCCACCGCGCAATCGGGCTGTCTGCTGGTGCTGAACAGCACGGGTCAAGTGGTCGAAACATTCTCGGGCGGTCCGATCAATGGCCCGTGGGATGCCACCGTTCTCGATGGTGGCACGACCGCGGCGCTTTTCTTCACCAACGTGCTGAACGGGACGGTGGCCGCCAACGGCCGGGTCGTTCAGACGGCCACGGTTGTCCGCATGCTGCTTTCGGTTTCGACGACTTCGATGCCGCAAGTCGTTCTCACTACAATCATTGGTTCCGGATTTCCTGCGCGTACCGACCCCGCCGCTCTCGTGATCGGTCCGACCGGCTTGGCATTAAGCGCAAGTGGCGACCGCTTATACGTAAACGACAGTTTGAAGAATCGAATTTCCGTCATTACGAACCCGCTGGTTCGGTTTCGCAGTGCCGAGAAAGGTTTCACTTTGTCGCAAGGCAAGGCTTTGGTTGATCCCCTCGGCCTGACAATCGCTCCGAACGGCGACTTGATCGCCGCTAACGGTGGCAACGGAAATCTGGTCGAAGTGACGCCCAAGGGCCAGCAGATTGCCACCAAACAGGTTGACACGGGCGGCGGCCCGCCCCCGGGAGCTGGCGACTTGTTTGGCCTGGTAACAACATCGAATCAGATCTATTTTGTGGACGACGGCACCAATACGCTCAACGTGCTTCAGTAAACCCGGAAAGCGCGTCGAGGTCCGCACAAAAAAGGACCGACACTCAGAATGTCGGTCCGGAGTTATAACTGTGCTATGCATTCACGGCCTTTTTTCTGCCGAGTCTAATGTTCTCGTCTCTGGCCCGCTCCAGTTGTTCCGAGTCGGGGGCTAAGGCGCGGAAACAGATACGGGCTTTGTCTGAGAGTTCTCCCAGCTCCCGTCCCGTCCCGCGGCCCAGGAACTGTTCGCTGGCAAAGCGCTCTAAGGCTTCCCCAAACACCTCACACGC
>Ga0070711_100001406_pt1 | contig 13195 bp, 15 predicted proteins | sample LARL53metaG_FD_65452 | JGI IMG/M metagenome (GOLD analysis project Ga0070711, IMG submission 65452) | Corn, switchgrass and miscanthus rhizosphere microbial communities from Kellogg Biological Station, Michigan, USA - LAR L5-3 metaG | ecosystem: Host-associated > Plants > Roots > Rhizosphere ... | reverse complement strand
GGCGATGTAAACGCAACTCTTGATAACTTTGATAAGCTTATCAGTCCTGCCAAACATGGAAGTGCAATGATTGAGCAATTCTTTGACGAGCATCGAGATCTGAGACTGTTTCAAATTAGGTTAAAGGACAAGGGTCAAGAATATCTTAATTCACATAAACCCGATCTAAGTAAATTGCTTTCAGACATCGATGCCAAGGTAAGGAGTGGGCCAGTAACAAAACAAGCGAAAGATTAGAAAATATCTTGTGACGTGTACATTAGATGTCTAGGTCTATTGAATAATAGCAGTTAGTGATGTTGTTACCATTACTATTGATTTTAAGAAATTGTTGTCGCCGTGTGAAGTGGTAATCATAGAGTAACAACAAGGTTGCAAATAACAATAATATTCATTTGTATCACGAACTTGTTCGATAATGCTTGCATGTCAATTTATCGGCTCATGTTTACAGTTGTTATTTTACTTGGGAACCAACCTGGGGATTTTCATGTCGGTTGCCACCTCCAGTAATTCATCAAACCTTGCCGCTAGCACACTCCCATCAAACGGAAACAAGCACTATTGTTCTTTAAATTAATGGATTATATATAATAAGAGAGATGGTTAGGGTATAAAATTGTTAGACAAGGAAAAGCGAAGTTCGAAGGTTCCGGCCGAACTCAAATACGTTATAATTGTTATTGTAGGAGTTGCAGTCATTTGGCTAGGCATTAGATTAGTTCTTGGCGTAAATAATCCGTTTTATGTGGTTGCCAGCGAGAGCATGGTACCCGTTCTTAAAGTCGGAGACTTATTGATCGTTCAGCATGCTACTATGGGTTCTAGTTCTCCAGCCTCATTTAATGATTTGAAAATTGGCGATATCATCGTCTTCAGGTCCCCTGGAATAATTGAAGACACAGGGCAACGCGAAGTCATAGTACACAGGGTAGCAGATATTCAGACCGGTTCTCATGGAGAAAGAATTATCACAACAAAAGGCGATGCCAATGATGCATCAATACCAGGTGTGGACAATCCAGTTAGAGTAAATAATTATATCGGAAAGGTGTTGTATGTTATTCCTGGTATCGGGTTAATTACAAAGACGATCAGTCCTCCAGTAAACTATATTCTTATTGGAATTATTCTCGTAATACTTTTCTTCTTGCTACGTAAAAGAAGGGAGGAAAGGAAGGGAGGACGTTAGTGACTCTAGGACATACAGATGTATGGATTTATATCTTGTCTTAATTTTTGTTAGTAGAGATTTTCTGGAATATAGAGTTGAAGCTTATAGTATACGGTACATGAAGTTTAAGCCTGGATAGATAAATAGATAGATAGACCCAGATATATTAATATCACAAAAAAGAGAGAGACTATAGTGTCTATGGCAAAAATTTTTGCTGATGTAAGTGAGAAGGAGATTACTAGGACTATCGCGACTATGTTTAACGAAACAATGGCGGAGTACACGGATTCTGATGTGATAATCATTGGTGCAGGTCCTGCGGGATTAACGGCCGGCAGAGATCTAGCAAATATGGGCGTAAGGACACTCATCGTAGAACAGAATAATTATATCGGCGGCGGGTATTGGGTGGGAGGCTACATGATGAATCCAGTAACTGTCAGAGCACCAGCCCAGAAGATATGGGATGAGTTAGGAGTGCCTTACCGCAAAACCAGAGAAGGGCTTTACGCTACATGGGGACCCCATGCTTGTTCGAAACTGATTGCTGCCACGTGTGACGCGGGTGTAAGGTTCTTGCAGTTGACAAAATTCGACGACCTGGTATTAAAGAATAAGCGCGTAAGCGGTGTGGTTATTAATTGGATGCCTGTTTCTGCTTTGCCTAGGAATATCACATGTGTCGATCCAGTAGCATTGGAAAGCAAGATCGTGATTGATGCGTCAGGCCATGATTCTGTTGCTGTAAAGAGACTAATGGACCGCGGTTATGTAAAATGGAAAGGTATGGATCCGTTGTGGGTCGAAGGTAGCGAAGATGAGGTAGTCAACCATACGGGAGAAGTGTTCCCTGGCTTGATAGCAACCGGAATGTCCGTAACTGAAACACACGGACTGCCTAGAATGGGGCCGACATTCGGCTCCATGTTGTTATCCGGCAAGAAAGCTGCAGAAATAGCGATAGGCAAACTTAAGGAAATGCCAGTCCACGTAAGATAGCCTGAAATATTAAAAAAGATTATGACGGTAAGAGAATGGTCGCCCTTTTTTTATTTTATTCAATCATTATGATTTCTCTAAAATGTTGAGATTTCAAGGTATTCACCTCTATTCAGATCCTCTAACGAAAACATTGGACCTGCATAGAGTGGCTGATGAAATCAGGGCAATTTTTTCAAACTACAATACAATAATATCAATAGACGTCAGACCTCCTTTTTTGCAATATACGCTTGACCCGGCGTATCTTGCCGTAATAGCGGAGAGTATTGCATCAATAAAAATATCTGAATTGAAACAGCCAATCAATGGTAATCAGGCGGAGACGAGAAGATTCAAACGTCCAAGCACCGACAGCATAGCCTATGAAAAAGACCTGATCACAAATGCAAATAAAAATCAGGGGTTCCAACAAACAGATTCGATATTATATGACGGTTTCATGATGCAAAGACTACTCGGAACTTTCATCCCCAGGAGTGAAAATTCTGTTGATGACGTACATATCATATTTGATAGCAGATTAACTTGCACGTTCAGTGAAGATGATTGGCGATACCACGGCCGGGCCATTATTTGTGGAACTCCGTCGATTATCTCCACTACAGGAATAGTGGAGGCTCCCGCCAAGCCCAGAGGCTTCTATATAAGGCACATGCAACTTGATGCCTTCAGTTCGCATGAACGTGGGGAAGAAGGGCGTGAAAATGATTTGAAAAAGGAATTTGCGGGAAGATACATTGACTATGAAGATCCTCGAGTCGGTTCTATAGCAACAGGACTTGTTCTTCAGGCCCTCTTTTTCTTTTTAACTGACGGTAATCCCTTTTGCGACGATAAGGATTGCAGGCTTTTCAACGCTCACTGGCAGGAGGATTTGATACACTGCCAAATAGAAAATCCGACTTTCTGTGAAAAGCATCTAGGTTATTTCAAGTTGATGAAAGAAAGAGGATAGGAGCTATGCTAACTGCTACGGTTTCCATTAGATAGATGCTGATTGATTGCGAATCCAAAGAAAAAAAGCCATCACATATTTGAAATGGAAAACATTTGTGATGTTGGGGAAGGAACTCCGGCATGAGATATCGGGGATATATTACTAAGAAAAGCAATTCACAAAGAGATCATTTGTTTTAACAGATTAAATCGACCTCCAGGCTGGTTATATTAGTGATCCAAACGATTAATCTCGGACAGATTCCAATCAGTAAAAAAGATGCATTTATTGCTACGAATGCCATTTTCTTGGATTGCTTTTAATACGACCTTCCATCCATCTTCCAGCCGATCAGGGTTGTGATGTGATCTGCAAGCATTTTTAACCGATTGCAACAGGAGGTGAAACCCAGTAAATCAAGGCAGTTCTGCCACTCTACGCATAGTTTGCTTCTCTCCTGTATCTTTTGTGAAATATTCGCTGCTCATGCCTTTTAATGATGGCGGTAATGATTATCATTATGGTTATCGTACGAATCGTGAGGCTTATGTTTGTATGACATTCCATCAAGGATAGTCAAAGATAGGATTAGTAGTAATAGTAATACCAGTAATAGTAGTAATCAGGTCATAGATTCACTATTTACGACACGTAAATAGATATAATTTAATAAAACTGGTTACTAATGACAAGCTAATATTCTGAATAAATAGAATTAGGAGCCAGATGGCAGCAGGAAATACGAACTTAGTGAAATTCCAATTAGTACTAAATTTGTAGCCAGATGCAGGGTGTATGAATGGTTGACGCTGTATTTGTTATAGATATGCCGATAGAAAAATCCGATTGGAAGCAATACAAGCGCAACATGTACTGCTACACCCATTGCGATATGCAGGAAGGCCCATATAATAACCCGCTTTACGTTTTTTCTAAAGTAGAATTCCTCAAAATAGTTGACATGTATTAGCACGTATACTAACATCGGTAAGAATGGCAATATACCAACCGCCCCCTTGTCACCAAATGGCCCAAGGGCAATATTATATCCAAGCCAGGAGAGATTCAGCAAGGGAATTTGAGATACCAGATCCTTCCCAAAAAAAACGTAGATCACTAGCACACTCACCGTTAAAGGCAGGAAAAGGAGTGCTTTAACTCCGCTTTTTAAATTCAAGAGTCGTGTCCTTGTCTCCTTGGCTACCAATAAAGATGGTCCTACCATTGCAATGTAAAGTCCTACTAAATAGACATCGTCCAAACATTAGAGTGGTTGCCAAACTGCTTTTTATGTATATTGTCGATAAAAATGATTATTTACAGGGTTAATCTATCATAATACAAGTGACTGACCACTACGAAGTCCTAGGAGTGAGTAATACTGCCTCTCAGACAGAAATAAAACGATCCTTTCGAACTCTGGCATTAAAATATCATCCTGACAGAAACAGAAATTCTGAAGAAGCAAAGCAAAAATTCATGCAGATCGTTGAAGCTTATGAAGTTCTTTCTGACGTGCAGGCAAGAAAAACCTATGACAGCAACACCCAATATGGCTATTATGATTACACCCCCGTACGACATCAGTGGACTCCGCCTGCGGACTTTGATAGGATATACAGCTATGCAGAAATCAGGAGAAAATATAGGCAGGGCGGAGTTGGTGGCGGTATGTGGGACATTAGTAAAAGCGCGAGCGTTGGAATGTGGAAAGCGACGATGATTTTATTCGGAGGCCTTGTAGCGATTGTAATCTTTATAATGCTTGTTCACTAATGTCTTTTTCTACCGCTTCTTCTTCGTTCTTCATACTGCTGCATTTTCTTATCGTACGTATAATATTTGTAACCAAAGAATATGGCTAAGCTCAAATTCGGCAACGAAAATATCATAAAGGCAAACGATGCCAAGAATGCAGAGAGTATAATGCCTAGAGTTCCTATGGTTAAGGCAACTATAAACAAAATTCGAAGATGTCGTTTCCGTACAGCCAACGGTAGAATATAATATTCGTGTTATAAAAAGAAATGTTGTCAGTACCACTTATGCGATTCAGTAGCCTCCCAGGAACTGCATTCATAAAATATCATGCAATAAAATGAGCTTGCTTGTAGGTGTGTGGTTCCTCAAAAAGATTAAAAAGGGAATGAAATTAAAATTATTTGATAATAAGGTGCGGGTAGTAGCGATTGGAAGCCACGTATTCATTACCAGCTTCAAACTTGCCGGAGTTCAAGGGATAAAAGCTGATTCGCCCGCAGATGCACTTTCTGAGATAACCAAAATCAGTAGTGCTGATGATGTTGGATTGGTGCTCCTAAGCGACGATATAGGTAAAAAAATTCGGCATAACCTCACAGGCATAAGGACAAAAAGACCCATTCCCTTAATTTTTGAACTTCCTTCCCCGGGAAGCACCAAAGAGAATGTAGACTATCGAGCTCTTTTAAAGCAGATTTTAGGCGTGTAAAACTTGTGTGTCTGTCTGTCTCTCTCTATCTACCTCTGCCTCTATTCGCGTCATTTTCACTGTAAGATCGACATTCCGTAAGACTGAAATTTATGGTATATTTGAATGATGGTGAAGAAGATGAAATCCAGATAAAAAGATTCAAAAGACTGATATATTATTCACTCTTCTAACCAATCTTGCATGACGGAACCGAATTGGAACGTCAGTGACGATGATGTCGAAGATGAGTTTGAAGAAGATTTGGATGTCGAAGATGATGACGACAATGCCGGGGATTCAGATGAGCAGCAAGACAGGAACAAAACTGTTAATTGACAAATGGGATTTGAGTAAGTCTTATCTTGGTCAGGCATGCGTGGATAAGTCTAATTTAACCTGAGGCGTAAAGTTATTTGCTTTTTATAAAAGATCCACCATCAGCCATCGAGCTCAGTCGCCATGTCGATCGTCTTAAAGCTTGTAATCACTTAGGATGTTGCGGTATCTTTTGTCCTTGTATGCAACATACTTCACGTATTCACCATACGTTATATCCAGCGAACATTTTGGACACTTTACAAATGTAAAATCATCAGACATCTCTGCCGTAGACTTGCAGTCAGGACAAACGATTTTCATGTGACTGATCTTAGCCAACGAAGTTATAAAAGTTTTGCAGTGGAGCACCACATAATAATATCCATATAGATTTTTTCGAATTAAAATGTTAAATATTAAACTGCCTTCAGTTGCTTAACTATCGGTTGTCTAGATTTGCGAAAAACTCTGAATCCGCAGATGCATTTAATCTCGGGTAATCTCGACAATTCTTCAACCGTTACAGTCGTTCCACATCTCATACATTCGTAAGTTACGCTGCCTAGGGTTTCTGAACTTGCCATACATATAGCAGACCGAATTTAACAAATTTAAGTTTTGTGAATCCCACAATAGAGTAAACCTTGAGGTTTCCCCATGATAGCAGATTGAGCCGCTGCGATGCTGCAATTCGAACTCTAGGAGTCGATCTGTGCATATACATAGTTCAATTTAATATTGCTACCTACAGAACCCGATCGACTGCCGGTCATCTTATTGCACCACAAATTCCGATTTCGATGTATAATATAATAATAGAAAAAAATTCTTAATTTATTATATAAGGATATTGCAGGGAGATTCCTTTGAAGCCATCACTTAATAACTTGCGAAATAGAGATACACCCTATCTCTGAATGCCGGACCCAAATTTATCACTGGCAGTGCTTATCCAAATCTTGGATCTTTTTGGTACCATGGCGTTTGCAGTTACCGGAGCATTCAAGGCGATTGAACACCAGTCTGACATCGTAGGTATCGTAATTCTCTCCACCATTACTGGCGTCGCCGGCGGAGTAATACGTGATATAATTTTTGAAAAACTTCCGCCTACCGCAGTCGTCAATCCTCTATATATTGTAATCACGGTAAGCACAGGCCTTGTAATTTTCCTACTTTATCCGACATTTAAGAAGCACTGGGAGTTATTCCTGAAGTTTGACGCAGTCGGCCTTGGAGTATTTACAGTGATTGGCTCGGCTTTCGCATATAACATGTTTGGTCTGAATTTTCTTGCCATGGCCTTTGCAGGGATGCTCACTGCCATCGGCGGCGGTATTTTAAGGGACGTATTCGTTAGTGAAATACCCATAGTATTTACTAAAGAATTCTATGCTTCAGCGAGTTTCATAGGAGTGATGATACTTTTTGTCATGCTATCAATCAATATCAATTTAACTTTGGCATCCATACCGACAATAGCAATAATAACATCAATTCGCCTCATAGCAATGAAGTTTAAGTGGAACTTACCAAGGGCAAGAATTTGAGTATTGCAGGCTTCGCCGATTATTATCACTACCCCTCTCAAACACCCATCTATCTTGTCCACATGATCATAGTCAGCATCTTTCTATTTCTGACGTGATATGTCATAGTCATCGGCTGCTGGAAGATAACAACTGAAACATCGCCAATGGGAAGGTATGTGTCAATTAGCGTTAAATTAACAGTTTTAGGGATGGACTAAATCATCAAGCACGAATAACAAGGCCGTGAGTGCAATTATGTCCTCCTGTTAAAGAACTACATGTTTATAGAATTGGTTGAAGGGCCAAATCTCGCTGGTTGACCATGTTCAATAGTTGTTAATCTCTACGGCGCATTCGGTATGCAGAATGTATACCAGTTAACAAAAGTTCGCTAACAACTATCGATATATTTCAACTCAAAATATTAGCAAACCGTCAGCGAATTAATGTTAATTGGTATATTTGAGGCGTCGTTCATTGGATTCTCAGTTGGTAAAGGCCATATTTTTGTCCATATCTCAAATATTTGTGTTTTAGTTCGCGTACAGCAGCATCGATCCTTAGGCCTGATGATTAGAGGAGAGGAGATAGAATATTCGGCCTTGACGATTTGCAATCTGCAAGAGTTTTCGAATTCACTTGCCTTCAATAGTCTTGACGTGTGCGCCCCGTTAATTGTGTGTCTTTGCCCATGCCGATAGGTGGTATGTCATTCACTGCATAGATTTCTAGGCGCAGCGTAAACCCCCTCGTAGGTTCGAATAGGATTATTTTTTCAAGTCTTTTAGGCATCAAGTATATTCAATGATGTCTTTGTCAATTCTTTTTTGATTGAAAAAGTAGACCCTTGAAAAAACACTACTTAAATTCTTCCTCCAATATCCGTCTTTTCTTCGTCATTTGAAATATGCGATCGGTCCTTTTAATGGCTTCATCTCTGGGACGGTCAAGAATCATGGATTGCATTAGCAGATGATTCTCTGGGATTACCATGCCGGTCTGGTCGTCAGAATACGAAATCTTAATCGTATCGTCTTGAACTCGAAGTACCTCTTGGTGGATGTGCACCATATTTGTATCGCCGTGTCGAAACCCAAGATCCATCGCCTTTTTCCTGATTGCAGCTGTACCTCTGGCTGAATTTAATATAGCCACCCCAAACTCATTGCGGAATGTTTCGATTATTTGATCTTTACTTGGGGCTTTCCCGTTGAATCTGACTACCATTTGATGCAAATGCATCATCCTAGAGGGTACCTTGTAAGCATCAACATAGAGGTTTGATGCTGGAATGAAATCTCTAACATCGTCTTGGTGATGGGGATTTTTATCCCACTCAATAGAATCCTTTACGTCCTTAGAGTCTTCAAGATCGGCCCACCTTCTGATTAGTGTAACATCGTATCGTCTTATTCCGTCTCCAAAATTTTCAATTAAAGGCTGCATTATCCTCCCCATACCTGAAACATTGCAGCTGCCCTGAATTACGTATGCTTTGCCTGCCGCCTTAGCATAATTTACCCTTGAATTATGAATCATATCAGCCACAGAGCGCTCACCATGCCTATCTTCTCCACCTTGAAAAATAGCCGCCTTATTCATCGGTTCATATAGCTTTTTTTTATTATCGTATCCGCCTCCTTCTTTTGCAGCATCTACCACCAGGTCACTTCCGCCAATGGCTTGGGAAATAACACCTGTTATATCGTAGCCTTTCTCTTTAAATTGATTTACCATCCCATCTGGAACGTAAATGTCAAATCCATTGTCCATAGCGTCTTTAGTTTTGTCATCGGCGGTGTACTTTGCAATACCAATGAATTGTACTTCTTTGTCTGATGAGAGTACTGCAGCTAGTCGACGACCGATATTGCCATAACCATTTATGAATACCCTAACCAAGCTTTAATCCCTAAACTTAAATGAGCTCACAATGGTTTCAATATTTTATATGTGTATCCCCTTGTATAATGCCGATCTATATATAGTTAGATAAAGAAGATCATTTCCCTATCTCGCGTTCTGCCTTATGACACACAGGAAGCCGACTGTCTGAATATAAATTATGGGAGGCAAAGATCAAATAAAACGCATGCATATAGCGTTTTGAGCGCATAAAAGTAGAGGCTGGTACTGGGAGGAACAGCTATAAGTATATATCTCGTCGTCGACTACAGGTTGATCCAAAACATGAATGAAGCGAAGCGAAGTAGACAGGCAGGAGAAGTGGATTTTTTTGATTATAATCGTGGTGGTGTTATTTAAAATCTCTAGTAACAAATGCGTATGATTGCAGATGAACGTGCTTATTATAGATAATTATGACTCCTTTGTTTATAATATTGCGCACTTACTGGGTGAACTTAAAACTAATCCCGCAGTCGTTAGAAATGACCAGATAACCTTAGCAGATATTCAAAAAATGAACCCAGATGCGATAGTCATCTCTCCAGGACCTGGCCACCCGGCAGATCGCAAATACTTTGGAATATGTAATGATGTAATAACGGACTTTGGGGCGAATATACCAATTCTCGGAGTTTGCCTTGGACATCAAGGAATCGTTAACGCCTTCGGTGGTAAGGTTATTAATGCCAAGATGGTCCGGCATGGAAAAACAAGCATTATTGAATACAGATCCGATGATCCATTATTTGAAGATGTTAGCAATCCTTTCAAGGCTACTCGATATCACTCACTTGTTGCAAATTCAAAAAAAATCCCGGATTGTCTTGAAGTGACTGCAAAGGCTTTAGACGATGGTGAAATTATGGCTGTAAGGCACAGGCAATATTTGATAAGAGGCGTGCAATTTCACCCTGAATCTGTTTTGACCGCAGAAGGGCCGAAGATACTTCGTAATTTTATATCCATTGTGAAGAGGTAAAAATTGTCGGGTTTGAATTTCGCGGACCTCGGACCGGTGATTCGTAAGTTGGTTTCCAGGACAAACTTATCCGAAGACGAAGTTTGGCAGTCGGTAAACCTAATACTTGAGGGAAAAGCTTCCGACGCGTCAATTGCATCATTTTTGGTAGCCCTTACCATGAAAGGAGAAACCGGCGAAGAAATTAAGTCAATTCTTCAAACAGTTTATGAACATGCAGTAAAAATAACACCCAAAGTCAAAGGAGCATTAATTGACACTTGTGGAACCGGAGGAGACATAATTAGATCATTTAACATAAGTACTGCCGCGGCGATAGTTGCTTCCGCTGCTGGAAGTAAAGTGGCAAAGCATGGAAACAGATCCTTTTCTGGATACTGTGGCAGTGCCGACTTTTTAGAGCATGTTGGTTTAGATTTAAACTCGGATCCTGCGCGTGTTACCGAGGTTATCGAAAAAAGTGGCATAGGCTTTCTTTATTCTCCTAAATTTCATCCGGCCATGAGAAACGCGGCTTCTGCAAGGAAAGCAATAGGCATAAGAAGCGTATTCAATATTGTCGGACCATTGAGCAACCCCTGTTCCAACATATCTGGCCAGGTTGTAGGAGTCTTCGAGCCTGCGCTACTTGAAACCATCCCCATTGCGTTACAAAACGCACATGAAAATGAGGATGGCTGGCAGGCAATGGTTGTACATGCTTATGATGGTTTTGACGAGCTGTCAAATACATGTGAAAACGATATTGTATGGGTTCTTCAGAAGCAAATCAAAAGAATACGGCTTCATCCAAAGGTTGTAAACATACAGGTTGCAAAGCCAGAGCAGTTGCTTGTACATTCCAAAGAGGATTCAATAAGGGACACTCTCCAAGTCATCTATGGTACTGCCAGCCGGGAAAAAGAAGACATTGTCGTCTTAAACGCCTCTGCCGGACTGGTGATTGGGAAGGTTGCTAAAGACTTCAAAGAAGGAGTCGAGATGGCAAGATCTACCATAAAAGAGGGCAAGCCGCAGGGAAAATTATCTGAGTTAATTCATTATTGTGGAAAAAGGGAGAAATTACAGGAGGCTGAAAAAAAATATGTATTCTAATCAATCGTTAGCTAAACTTTCTGATCTCACTTCCACGGTTGCCGAAATATACACCTCAACTCAAATTTAGAGAATATTAATTCCTCCGTGGAGATTACTGTCATGGCTTTACTTATCACCTTTAGTTCCAAAGATAAGATGATTCTGGATTTTCTGGCGGGATGGAAAAAGTAATCCACAGGAAAAACGAAAATTTTAATTTTGCCCCGAAAATGTAACGATATAACTCTAGGTTCTGCAGTATATTTTTATGCTATGCTTCCCATCATTCAGGTGTAGGTGGTAATTTCAGTTGATTGATGATGCATACGATGATCAAATTCGCAATTTAGAATCGTTGGGGTGGGATGAGTTAGTCTCGATAAAAAGGAGACTGTCTGGCCATATAAAAGAATTGACAAACAGTCTTATAGATGTGGTGGAGAGAGACCAGTTTCGATCCATAAACGACAGTATCCATAAGGAGAAAAATATACTAAATGGCCTGCTACAACGATCAAAGCAAATTCGAACAGAGATTCAAAATAATAATTCTCAACTATTTTCCGTCAGCGAAAAGATATCACAATCTAAGAACTTTCTTGGCATGATGGAATACAGATTGCCGGCTGAAAAAGAAGATCGGCTGCTTCAAATTTTACAGTCAAATCAGGAATTACTTGATCTGAAGCGTTACAGAAATGAGAGGGAAAAGAACGAGATTCTTACCCTTGTAAAGGACGCTTCAATGAAGCTTGAAGCAATAAAGGCAATCAGGATCATAAGGGATCAATTATCTGGTCTCGGCTCAGAATCTGAGACTATCAGCAAGTCTCTAAAGTTGCTCGAGGAGGAACTGCAAACTGTACAAATGAAGATTGCAGAAAGTAACAACTCAATTGATAGTCTTTTTGATTCTAAGCGGCGCCTTTCTGCGGACCGTGAAAAGTATCTAAACAAGTACAACGAAACTGCAGCAGGACTGGAAAAAGTAAACGCACGCCTTAACTTGATGTCTGAAATGAGGGAAAAACAACGTCAGGAATATGGTCACGGACTCCCCAGCGACGCACTTTTCAAAGTAAAGGAAACAGCAAAGAAAAAGTTAGAATCCGGATCAAAGTTAAGCTTCGACGAATTAAAGCTGCTGTACAGTGAAAAGGGTCAGTAGATAGAAGATGAGCTGGAGAAATTTTGTGCTTTTTCACCGATCTCTACTGAGGAAGTAGCTGTCATCAAACTGCATTTTATCCCTTGAACTTCAAACATACGAGATAAAATTCACTACTCTTTTGCCTGCTAGCATCAGGTTTACTCAACAACACCCTGTCAAAATTATTCTTCAACTCAATCTTGAATTCATTTAGTAATTCACCCTCAAATACCTTGAAAATTGCAACACCCCCCTTCTTTAATACCTTCCCCGCAACAGCGAACGCACTTCGGGCGAGTGAAATTTGTCTGGCATGATCGATTTCCCAAATTCCACTGATGTTTGGTGCAAGGTCGGATAACACTACGTCCGCCTTGGAATTCAAGACTTTCAGGATTCTCTCAACTATCCTGTGATCCCCTATATCATGACGCAAAATTGTTGCACCTTCAATAGGCTTCACCTCTTGAAGATCTATTCCAACAACTTTGCCACTGGAGCCAACTTCCTTACGTGTTATCTGTAGCCAGCCGCCAGGAGCACATCCCAAATCAATGACCCTATCAGAAGGTCTGAAAATATGATAAGAATCATTCATTTGTTCCAGTTTGTAGGCGGATCTACTACGATACCCTTTGTCTTTTGCTAATTTCCGATAGTAAT
>Ga0070711_100001404_pt1 | contig 13197 bp, 9 predicted proteins | sample LARL53metaG_FD_65452 | JGI IMG/M metagenome (GOLD analysis project Ga0070711, IMG submission 65452) | Corn, switchgrass and miscanthus rhizosphere microbial communities from Kellogg Biological Station, Michigan, USA - LAR L5-3 metaG | ecosystem: Host-associated > Plants > Roots > Rhizosphere ... | reverse complement strand
CCAATTCTCCCAATGAGTGGGCTGCCGATATAAGTCAGCATCGCCACCAGCGCCGTCGTTTCGCGGTTACGCTGAGCGAGAGCGACCAGGTCCGTCGTCGCTTCGGAGAAGACAATCGGCCCATAGACGAAGTAAGAGGGATACGTTCCTTTCAACTCTGGAATGACCAGGGGACGCTGCCGCAATACCGGCAGATTTATTTTCGATTCTTTGCCACCCCGGTAAATGGTAAGCGGAACAGTGTCCTTCTGCGCCAGTTTCTGAACCATGTAAGGAAACCGGACGCGCAGCGTATCTCCAAGTTTGATCATCCCTTCATCATCGACCGGCACGTCGCCGATTTTGGTAATGACGTCCCATTCCTTCAGCGGATAGCTGGGCGACGGATCGAACGGGCGGTGAACGACCATGCCTTGCAACGATTCCGGTAAGTGCAGGTGAGACCGCAGTGCCGGGTTTTCCAGCGTTTGCAGATCGTCATACATCACTGGCTTGCCATCGTAGCTGCCGTCGGCCACGTCCTGTAAAAACAGCTCGATCTCTTCTACTGGAATGATGTAGCCAATGTTCTGCGCCGTTTGCAGGTGACTAAAGGCGAGACCGACGATCTCGTCGTTAACTACGGCCGGGCCGCCGCTGTTTCCCGGGTTAATCGCGGCATCGATCTGGATGCGCAGCCCGAGCGTCGAAAGGCTGTATCCGGTAAATTCAATCCGGGAGATAATTCCCTTGGTAATGGAAAGACTGGCCCCGCCGGTGGGATAGCCGTAAACCATGACCGGGTCCTTGGAGTCCGGGAGCGACTTTCGAAACGGCAACGGCGCGTGCGAATCGAAAAATTTCTGGTCTTCCAGTTCGAGCACAGCGAGATCGATCCCGGGCCCGACAGCTTTGACAATGGCTGGAAGTTTGTCGCCGGCCTGATTGGCCTGGACCTGCACTTCACTGGCATATTGCACCACATGCGCATTTGTCAGAATGCGCTTGCCGCTGATTACGACCCCACTGGCGGTGATATCGTTCGGCTCTTTTTTTGTCCACGGTTTGGTGGGATCGGGCTGACGGAGGGTGGCGAAGATTTTCACGACCGAGTTTTCGACCGCCTTGGATGGAGTGGCCGCGGTGGACAAGGCGTTGCCAGGAGATGGTCTTGCTTCCGGCGTCGGTGTAACCGGAGGCGGGCTGGTTTCGGCGGGGGCGGCGAACCCGTTCGTGATCAAGGAGTAAAAGACCAGCGAAACGACAAGTGCGAACATGGTCGTGGCGCGGGGGCGTCGGTGACTCATCCGGCTAAGGAACTCGATTCGAGGTCGAAAGCGAGCGGCGTTTTTCCAACAACGCCCAACGCTCAACGTCCAAGCGACTAACCACTGATCACAGAAAACACCGAACATCGAACCAACTGAGAATCACCCTGAAACCTGCCTGCGGCGCCGAAGGCTCGGCGAAGGCCGGTACCCTGAACCCTGCAGACTTGCGGCAGGACAAATAGACCGCCGCACACCTCCGCTCCTTGTTATTCCTCTCCCAACAAGCTAAACGTTGGTTCCGTTATGAGCGACGGCCCGGCCACGCAAACGATCACTTCTGAGAGCGAACAGCGTAAAAGCGTGCCGGTCGTCACCGTGGAAAGTTTTTTCAATACCCACGGCGAAAAACTGGCGCTGCGGTTGGAAGGCTCGCGCGTCGGGTTTCATCGAAAAATTCGCGAGCCAACGATTAATCGCCCCGGTCTCGCCCTGAGCGGATTCTTCAGTTATTTCGCCGAGAAACGGGTTCAGGTTCTGGGCGCCGCGGAAAACACCTACCTAAAAAGTCTTTCGTCCAAATTGCGGGTCAAACGCTTCCGCGCTTTGTGCGAACAAAAAATCCCGTGCGTGGTGATTTCCCGCGGCGCGCATCTCGACGACGCACTGATGACGGTGGCGCAGGTTGAGGAGATCGCGGTTTTTCGCACTCCGATGATCACGATGAAATTCATCAACGCGGCCACCATTGCGCTGGAAGTCGATTTCTCTCCGACCGTGACCGAATTCGGCAGCATGGTGGATATTCTCGGCATCGGCGTTCTCATCCGCGGGGTAAGCGGCATCGGAAAAAGTGAGAGCGTGCTGCAATTGATCGAGCGCGGATACAGCCTGGTCGCTGATGACGTGACCCGGATCACTTCGCTGGAAGGCCGCGAGTTGATGGCGACGGCGCCGGAGCTCACCCGCTATCACATGGAAGTGCGCGGGATCGGGATCATCAATGTAGCTTCGGTTTTCGGCATTGGCGCGATTCGGATAGAGAAGCGGCTGGATATGGTGGTGACCTTGAAGGATTGGAGCGAGACCGAGGAAGTAGATCGCACCGGGCTGGATCGCGAGTTTTACGAAATTCTGGATATCAAAGTGCCGCACGTCACCATTCCGGTGCGGCCGGGCCGCGATCTGGCACGGTTGATTGAAGTGGCAGCGATGGACCAGAAACTCAAGAGCCTTGGCAGCAACGCGGCGTTGGAATTCAACACAAAGCTGCTCAATATAATGGAGACGAAAAGTGCCGATGGGATTGCTTAACCGAAAAACTGGAGCCGGAGCCTCCGCGCAAAAGGCCGAGAAGGAAATCACGATTGTGAACCGGCTCGGTTTGCATGCGCGGCCGGCCGCGCTCTTCGTCAAAGTCGCGAGTCGATTTCGCGCCGAGGTTTGGGTGAAAAAGGAAAACGAAGAAGTAAATGGCAAGAGCATTATGGGTCTGATGATGCTGGCGGCGGGACAAGGATCGAAATTGCAAATTCGTTGCGAAGGCCCCGATGCCGAGCGCGCCCTCGAAGAAGTCGAGGCGCTGATTAAAGGAAGGTTTAACGAAGATTAGTCTTACCGCGGCGGACTCAGAGAGACCAAAAATCCGCAGATTGCGCAGATAAAACCGAATAAACGCCCGCGGATCACACTAAAGACGCGAAGATAACGCGAAAAAGGACAAGGCCGGAGGACGCCGCACTGTATCGCAAGTCCGGCTCAGACCGCCCAAAAGTTTGGGCGCGTGTCCCCCCAAATTTAGCGTATTCGGTGTACTTCGCGGGCCCAAATCCTCTCTTCTATTAAAATCTGCGGCAAATCTGCGTAATCTGCGGATCAACTCAGCTCTGTGCCCTCTGTGGTGCCCGTTTGGCTACCCGCTGCACCGCGCGTGGGAAAAAATGGCCGTTTCAACGAAACGCCCTGCGATTCGTGAAAAGTTAGGGACGCGACCCGCCGTCGCATTGCTATGGCGTGGCAGGCAGCGCCCGCCCTCCAACTATATCGGAAGGTCCGAGCCGGACTGGCGTTGGAAACAGGCCCCTCCCTGCGCTGTCTCGTCTCGCTAAAATGCACAAACCGGCTAACCTCCTGCCAATGAATATCGAGCCGGTCGAAACTCGTTTCCATGGCATGGGTGTGTCGCCGGGGATTGCCCGCGGCCCCATTCAGGTCATGCGCGACGAGCTTGAGGAAATCGACCGCTGCGCGATCGATCCGTCGCAGGTCTCGGCCGAGATTGCTCGCTTCGAATCGGCGCTTGTCCAAACGCGCATTCAGATTCTCGAAATGCAGCAGAAGATCGCGGAAGCTATCGGGACAAAGGATGCCGGGATTTTCGATGCCCATCTTCTGGTGGTGGAAGATCGCACTTTGATCGATGAAGTTTTGCGCAAGCTGGAGGCTGAGCACGTTAATGTCGACGCCGTCTTTCATGAGGTAGCCACGAAGTACGCCGACACCCTGGGTCAGATTGACGATCCTTATTTGCGCGAACGCGCGCTCGACATTCAGGACGTGATGCGCCGTGTTGTTCGGAATTTGCAGGGCAAAGCGCCGAAGATGATGCCGCTGCCGGGCGAAGCGCACATTCTCGTGGCGCACAATCTCACCCCTTCCGATGCCGCTTCCATGGATCGGGATCGCGTACTCGGCATCGCCACCGATCTCGGCAGCCGCACGTCGCACACCGCGATCATGGCACGCTCGCTTACCATTCCGGCTGCGGTTGGTCTGCATGACGTCACCGAACAAGTTGAGAGCGGCACGATGGCGTTGCTCGATGGCTACACCGGATTACTCATCGTCAATCCGTCGCCGGAAACGCTCAATTACTATGGCACGGTCGAGGTCCGACAATCGGAAGTTTCGAAAGAACTGGCGGAATTGCGCGAGCGATCGGCCACGACCCGTGATGGCGAACATATTGTTTTGTCGGCTAACATTGAGCTGCCCGACGATGTCACCAGCGTATCGGCTCATGGCGCCGAGGGAATCGGGCTGTATCGCACAGAATTCCTTTATCTCGATCGCGATTCATTGCCCGGCGAGGAGGAGCAACACCAGACTTATCGGCGCGTCGCCGAATCGGTCCGGCCGCACCCATTGATTATTCGAACCTTCGATCTCGGCGGCGATAAGATCGCCGGCGGAATCGATGTGAGCGACGAGCTCAATCCTTTTTTGGGGTTGCGCGCCATTCGGTTTTGCCTCGAACATCCTGAGGTCTTCAAACCGCAGTTGCGGGCGATTTTGCGCGCCAGCGAGCTCGGCAATGTCAAACTGATGTTTCCGATGATTTCGGGGAAAACCGAGCTGCGACGTGCCCTCGAGATGGTGGATGAATGCAAAAGCGAATTGGCTTCGGCTGGCATCCCATTCAATACCGAAATGCAAATCGGCGTGATGATCGAAATTCCGAGCGCGGCGATTTGTGCGGGATCGCTCGCTGGTGACGTCGATTTTTTCAGCATCGGGACGAACGATTTGATTCAATACGCTCTTGCTGTCGATCGCGTGAATGAGCGCATTGCGCATCTTTACGAACCCTCGCACCCCGCCGTCCTGCGCTTGATCAAAATGGTCGCCGAAGCAGCCCACAAACATAACATCTGGTTTGGTGTCTGCGGGGAAATGGCGGGCGACATCGAGCTGACCCCGCTCTTGCTCGGACTCGGGGTCGACGAACTGAGCGTCAGCCCGGCGTTGGTGCCGCGGGTGAAATCAGCCATTCGCAGTCTGGCGCGCGAGGAATGCGAGAAATTGTTGGAGGAAGTGCTTTCACTCGACACTCCGGCGGCGATTTTGGAGCGCTCACTGCAACTCGGCCGCGAACGTTACGGGGAATTGCTGGGCTGATGCCCAGGTTAAGACGTTGAAGCGTTAAAGAGTTGAAGCGGCTTTAACTTTCTAACACTTTAACACTTCAACCCTTCAGCGTGCGCGATCGAAGATCGCGTTACTCCTCTTCGGCTTCCCCTTCCGGATCGATTTCCGGTTTGAGGCCTTCCTCTTCCATTTTGCGCAGGACATCGCTCATGTCCTCGACCTCATCCCAAACTTCCTGGCTGACATAGATCGGCGCCTTTTGTTGCGTCGCCATCGCTATGCAATCGCTCGGCCGCGCGTCGAGCTCGATAATTTTCTTCTGCTGGAGCTCGTTCTCCGCCGCGATGATCATGCGCGCATAATACGTCGCATTTTTCAGATCGTTGATGATCACCCGCTCGACATGGGCGCCCACTGCCGTCATCAAATGCGCCATCAAATCGTGCGTCAACGGCCGTTCTTTCGTCATCTCGCGCATGAACATCGTGATCGCGCTTCCGACCGTTTGATCGACATAAACGATAAAAACCTTGTCGCTATTCCCAATGAAAACCGCGCAACCGCCGCTCGTCGGGAGCACGGCGCGAACATGCACTTCAATGACCGTTTTATTCACCGGAGCGACGGTACCGCGAGAAGAAGGAAAAACAAGCTGCTCCGGTCGTGATTGCGACCCTTGTAGGTACGTTCTTGTGGGACGCGCGCCCGTTTCGCGGAGGTTCTGTAGCCGCGTCCCTATGGGACGCGTGCGCGTTTCGCGCAGCGAAACGGCTACAAATCATCTTGCATGTTCCGCTGGATCAATAATTGTCCGCTTTGCAGCCGCTGACGAAATGACGAAAAACGATTGGGACCTGGAGGCGGCAAACGCCACCTACAACGTCGAAGGTTGGGGAACCGGTTACTTTTCCATCAACGCGGACGGCAACGTGGTAGCCAAGCCGCTTCAGGAAAACGGGGGCGACATTACCATTCTCGAAGTGGTGAACGAAGCGCGCTCGCGCGGGCTCCCCTTTCCCCTCGTCATCCGCTTTCAAGATCTGCTCCGGCACCGCGTCGAGTCGGTGAATCGCGCCTTCGAGACCGCAATTACGGAATTCAATTACCGAGGAAAATACCGCGGTGTCTTCCCGATCAAAGTCAATCAACTGCGTGAAGTGATCGAAGAGATCGTTGATGCCGGTCAGGCTTTTCACTTCGGCTTGGAGGCGGGAAGCAAGCCGGAGTTGGTCGCTTCCCTGGCCATGCACAAGGACGCGGAAAGTTTGATTATTTGCAATGGCTACAAGGATCCGGCCTTTATTCGGATCGCACTTATGGGGTGCAAACTGGGCAAGCTGGTCATCATCGTGGTCGAAAAGCTGGAAGAGCTCGAGCAAACCATCCGGACCTCCAAGGAAGTCGGAGTCGAGCCCCTGATTGGCATCCGGGTGCGCTTGAACAGCAAAGGCGCGGGCAAATGGACAACCAGCGGCGGAGAGAACGCCAAGTTCGGGCTCGATACCGTCAGCCTGATTACCGCCAGCGAAATATTGAAGAGCGAGGGACTGCCGCATTGCCTCAAGCTGGTCCATTTTCATGTCGGCTCACAAGTTCCCGATATTTCAACGATCAAGCGCGCGGTGCGGGAAGCAGCACGTTATTACTCAAAGATCGCGAAACTCGGCCACGAATTGGAATACCTCGATGTTGGTGGCGGACTCGGAGTAGATTACGATGGGTCACGTTCTACTTTCGATAGTTCAACCAACTATTCGCTCCAGGAATATGCCAACGACGTCGTCTGGAACATCATGGATATCTGCGATTCCGAAGGCGTCGCGCATCCGGCAATTGTTAGCGAAGGCGGGCGTGCGATTGTTGCCCACCACTCGGTGTTGGTGGTGGAGGCCTTCGGCTCGATCGAGAAGACGGCGGAGAAAACGAAAATCAGCGCGACAGAAAAGGATCACAAGCTCGTCTGCGATATTTTGGAAGTGAAGCAACGGCTCAAGCGCGGGAATCGCCTCGAAAGCCTGCACGATATCCAGCAAATCAAAGAGGAATCCCAGCAAACATTCGATCTCGGGTTGCTCGATCTGGAGTCAAAAGCAAAGATCGACGCCGTTTACTGGCAATTGGCCACTCAGATCGTCGGCATGCACCGCGGACTGAGGTTTATCCCGGATGAAGTAAAAGAACTGGAAACAGCGCTGGGCGACCAATACATCTGCAACTTTTCCGTCTTTCAATCGCTGCTCGATCATTGGGCCCTTGGCCAGCTCTTTCCCATCATGCCGATTCACCGGCTGACGGAGCCGCCCGAACGCAATGGCACTATCGTCGATATTACCTGCGATTCCGACGGGAAGGTTTCCAAGTTCATCGATCTGCTGGACGTGCGAGATACCCTGCCCCTTCATCGGATTAACCCCGGCGAAATGTATTATCTCGGCGTCTTCATGGTCGGCGCTTATCAGGACATCATGGGAGACCTGCACAACTTGTTTGGACGCGTGACCGAAGTGCATGTCTTTCTTGACCCGGACGAGGAATCCGGCTGGTACATCGAGGAAGTAATCGAGGGCAGCACCATCGGCGAAGTTCTTGCCATGACGCAATGGGACAAGGTTGAGCTAATGCGCCTGCTTAAATCACAAGTCGACGCTGCGATCAAAACTGATCGACTGAAACCAAGCGACGCGATGAAGCTACTTTCGGATTACGAGCGGCTTCTTCAGGAGTACACCTATCTCAGCCTCAACGGTAACAAACCCGTACCACAACCCGGTAGCTTTCTGCCCCTGAGCTAGAGCGACCTGTTGATGTCTTCACGGTTCGGTTTTCACCGCAAGGCCATAGGCGCGACATGTTTCCATGCCCGGCGTGCTCGAGAGTGCGCTGTCCCCAGCGCATGATTACCTGAACCTGCGCTGAAGACGGCGAACGCTGGCAATGCTGGAAGCGATAGTGGGGCAGTTTTAGCTGTGACGCTGGTCGGACGTCTGGTGGCACTGCACATTGTGCACGGGAACGTCGAACGCCCGCGATAAAGGCGCGATGCCAGTGGAGACTATCGCGTCTGATGATCGTTCACGAACTTGTCGATCGCTGCCAGAATTCGCTGATCGACATCATCCTGCGTTTCGCTTGCCGTTTGTAGTTCACGTTTCGTTAGTCGCAGGGAATGGTCTCCGCCTTCCATTAAATGGAGCGAATTCGGCGCCGCCATCTGTTTGCGGACTTCGTTGAGCAGGTCCAGCGGGCAAAGCGGATCACGCGTTCCCTGAACGAAGAGAATTGGCTTTTGCAGTTCGCGCAGAACTTTGTCGCGTAATTTTGTTCGGTCGCCCATCGCACAGAGCGGATATCCGAGGCAAATCAGGGCCGTGACTTTTTCCTCCAGCGATACATGACAACCAATCCGGCCACCCATGCTTTTGCCGATCAAAAATATTTGGCCGGATGTTTTTTCGCGTAATTGCACGAGAGCTCGACGATGCGCAGCGATGAGTTGCGGCGGCGAATCGGGCCGCCTTCGGCCTTCTCGCATATAATCGTAATCGAACAACGTGACCTCGCCGATAGTTTCCAAGCGCTCCTTCCATTTTTGCATCCAGGGATGGGTCGACGGCGCGCCAGCTCCGGGCGCAAAGAGAAAACTAGGTTTCATCGATGGAAGTTAGGCTTCCTGCCTGACTCGGCCAACAGGCTTCCAGCCTGTTTTGCAAACTTGTTTCGGCAGGCAAGAGTGCCCGCCGGCCGAGACAGGCTGGAAGCCTATCTTCCATTGGCCAGCGCAGCTTGAAGTCGGTCGAGAAATGGCGTTTGCGCCTCTTTCAATTTACGACGCGCATCCTCCAGCGAAAAGAAACAGGCCTGATCGACTTCCGGAAAATTTTGCATCTTTCCGGAGCGCGGTGGCCATTCCATTTCGAACCTGTTCGAGCGGCATTGGAAGCCGTCCGGCAAATCTCCCTGAAACGCCCAGGCATAAACGGTCTTGCCCCCCTTCTGCTTCACCCAACCGAGATCAATCCAATCGGCGCCCGCTGCCGGGATGCCCACCTCCTCTTCGAACTCGATTCGCGCACGACGCAGCAAATCTTCTCCAGAATCAATTTCGCCTTTCGGTATTGTCCAGACGCCATCATCTTTATTTCGATAAAGAGGACCGCCCGGGTGAGCGAGCAAGACTTCCAGTTGGTCGCCCCGTCTCCGAAACATTACCAGTCCAGCGCTGGTTCGTGATCGAGCCATTGGCGGAAGTCTAACCGCAGATCACGCGGATGACACGGATGGATTGGAATGACGAAACTCCAATGACGAATGACGAAGGAATTACGAAGCCCGAATCAATCGCATCCGTTACGCCAGAAGGTAAATCGCCACGAGACAAAGCAGAAAGTAAGGAACAAGAACCGCCGCCCCCGCATAATCTTTTGCCATTCGTTGACCAAAGAAGAGAGCCAGAATGGAAACGGCGGAAACGACCGCGCCGTAGAAGGCGATCACCGAATTATGCGTGGCCAGAATTACAACACATCCAATCGCACTAAGGACGCCTGCTAACACTTCCAGAATCGTGATTAACGTGACCAGCATGCGCACCATTCCGGCGAGTGGGCTCTTGGCGAAATGTCCCTGAAGAAACTCGACGTTACCGCGACGATCGACAACCTTATCGATTCCGGATTGAAGGAAGAGAGCCGCGAGGAAAGCCGAGACAAGAATCTGAAGCAGCCAGCTCGAATTCTCAATAATGTGCAGGGATAACATGAGCCAATTCCTGCCACGGTATAAAGTTGCGAGTCAACTAAAACTGGAATGCGCTAGGTTGAATTGTTCGACAATGACTCTCAGATAGCGAATTCACAGCTATTCTGAGACCAGGCGTGCTGATTCCGCCGCTCCGCGATTCCGCCAAAGCGGATAGACGAGCGCGCCCGCGGCGAGAATACCGACACCAATGCCGGCATTGCGCGGGAATTGAAAAATCGTGCTGATTGAAATGGCCCAACACGCGAGAATGAAGAGGCCGGTTGTAACTGGATGCCAGGGGACGCGAAGACGCCCCTCATCGGATGGTTTGCTTTGAAGACGCGCTCGGAAAATGAGCAGGGACGCGCCAGTTAAGCCAAAAAACAGCACGTCGATCGCGACAACGTAGTTAAGAATCTGATCATACTTGCCGGTGAAAGCGATCGCTGTCGCACAAATACCCTGAAGAATGATCGCCACTGTTGGCACTTGCGTCCTCGGGTCGAGATACCCAACGGCTTTGAAGAAGACGCCGTCACGCGCCATGGCATAGTAAACACGCGGCGCAGTGAGAATGCTCTGGCTAAGGAATCCAAGAGTTGAAACCGCAATTCCGGCCGCGATCACATGGGCGCCACGTTCGCCCAATGCATGACGCATCACTTCCGAAGCGGGAATATTTGTGCTCGCGAGACCAGCTACTCCAAGCGCACGCAGACAGGAGTAGCTAACGAGAACATAGCAAAGAATGACCCCGATTACCCCGATCAGTAACCCGCGCGGCAAATCGCGCCGCGGATGGCGCATTTCACCACTAATGAAACTTGCCGTCTGCCATCCACCATAGGCAAAGATGACCGGCGCCATCGCCCGGCCCAGGCCAGCGAACCCGCCGGAGTCAACCGTGGCATCCGTTCCCGTGAGATTTGTAGCGATTGGCCCGAAACATCCCACGCCAATCAGCAACGCAATCGCTACCAGCTTGGTTAGCATCAAAGCGCTTTGCACGTTGCTGCCAGCGCGCACGCCCAGGCAATTAATCACCGTCAGAACGCCGAGGGCGACAGCCGCAAGAAGCTGTTCAGGAATCGAAAAACCGAATAATTCGCCAAAATAGCGACCAAAGATGATGGCGGCACCTGCCATTCCGCCGGTTTGAACAACGAGAAGAAGGGTCCACCCGTACAAGAACGCAACAATCGGATGATAAGCATCCCGCAGGTAGGCGTATTGACCACCGACGCGAGGTCGCAGCGCCGCAAGCTCGGCGTAAACGAACGCTCCAATCAGCGCGATCAGTCCGCCAATCAACCAGGCTCCGAGAATGAGCGCCGATGTGTGGACATTGCGGGCGACGACTGCTGGATTTACAAAAATACCCGCGCCGATGATGCCTCCCATCACGATCATGGTGGCGTCGAATACACCGAGTCGCCGGGCCAGCGGGACTTCCTCGGGCTGAGAGTTACCCATTTCTTACTGCTTCACTTTTGTCAGGACGAGCTTCGAACCGTTAGGATCCCTTAAAGTCATTTTGTCGCCGACCAGTTCCATCTGATAAACGGAAGTGGCAATTGACGTCTCGATCTTAATCCGGTTGTTATCTCCAAAACTGTACCGGCCGCGATTCGTGCCCATCAGGACCGAGCCGTCATTGGAGAACTCCCAAACCATCGCAGTTGAATCAGCGCCAACTCGCCAGGCGCCGACGATTTGATGGGACGTGCCTTCGCACCCGGTGACGATGCTCAAGCACACGACAGACAAAACCGCGGCCGCAACGCGTGACTTCATCACGCCGATTGTGAACGGCTGATGTGTCACCTGCAAGAATCTTGATGGAAGGACACGCGCTGTGGTGCCCGTTATTTTTGGGCGCCGAACCGCCTTCGCTTGACTTCGGCGCTGCAGGCAGCGCGGCACCCCCCCAATATGATTAGAGATTACCGCCCACCTCAAGATCGCCTGCGCGCTTGAGTGTCTCCTCGGCCTCGTCCAACTTCCCGCCGTGCTCGCACCGACTTCGATAAAGGACGCGTTGAATCAAACCGCGCCCGTTGAAAAAATACAGGTGCAGGGCTGGGTGCGGACGCGTCGCGATGCAAAGGATTTCTCCTTTATCGAACTCAACGACGGCTCCTCGTTGCGAAATTTGCAGATCATCGCTCGAAATAGCCTGCCGAATTACGCAGCGATCCAGCGCTTGATGACCGGCGCTTCGATCATCGTGGGTGGAGCGCTGGTCGCATCACAAGGCAAGGGACAACAGTGGGAGCTGATCGCTGATGACGTGACCATCGTTGGCGCGTCCGATGAAAGTTATCCGCTGCAAAAGAAAGGGCATACTCCGGAATTCCTGCGCGAGATCGCCCACCTGCGCCCGCGCTCGAATCTTTTTGGTTGCGTTTTTCGCGTTCGCAGCCGGCTCGCCTTCGCCATTCATCAGTTCTTTCAAGAGCGCGGTTTTTACTACATTCACACACCGATCATTACGGGGAGCGACTGCGAAGGAGCGGGCGAATTATTTCGTGTGACAGGTATTGATTGCACGAATCCGCCACGAAAACCGGACGGTTCGATCGATTACAACAGGGATTTCTTTGGACGCTCCACCTATTTGACTGTGAGTGGGCAACTCGAGGCCGAAGCATTCGCCTCCGCTTTGTCCAAAGTTTATACGTTTGGCCCGACTTTTCGCGCAGAAAACTCCAACACCTCCCGCCATGCTAACGAGTTTTGGATGATAGAGCCGGAGATGGCATTTACCGACCTGAATGGCAACATGGATCTGGCGGAGGAGATCGTGAAATATCTCATCCGTGACGTGCGAGAGAAATGCCAGGAGGAACTCGGCTTGTTCGCAAAGTTTGTCGACAAGGAACTCCTTTCACGGCTCGATTTCGTGGTCGATCGGCCATTTCAGCGAATCAGTTACACCGAGGCGATTGAGTTACTGAAGAAGAGCCCAGAAAAGTTCGAATTTCCGGTGGAGTACGGCTTAAATCTACAGTCGGAGCACGAGCGGTGGCTGACCGAGAAGCATTTCAAATGTCCGGTCACCGTTTTCAATTATCCCAAGGAGATCAAGCCGTTCTACATGCGGTTGAACGACGACAAAAAAACCGTGACTGCGATGGACCTGCTGGTTCCGGGAATTGGCGAGATTGTCGGGGGAAGCCAGCGCGAGGAACGGCTGGAGGTCCTGGAAGCGAACATGCGACGGTACAAGATGGATCCGAAGGATTACAAGTGGTATCTCGATCTGCGTCGCTACGGGACGGTGCCGCACTCCGGTTTTGGGCTTGGCTTCGAGCGCATGCTGATGTTTGTGACGGGAGTGTCG
>Ga0070711_100001403_pt1 | contig 13198 bp, 19 predicted proteins | sample LARL53metaG_FD_65452 | JGI IMG/M metagenome (GOLD analysis project Ga0070711, IMG submission 65452) | Corn, switchgrass and miscanthus rhizosphere microbial communities from Kellogg Biological Station, Michigan, USA - LAR L5-3 metaG | ecosystem: Host-associated > Plants > Roots > Rhizosphere ... | reverse complement strand
TTTTTTTTTCCGTCACCAAAGTCCACTTGGCCTGTCACGAGGTCGATGACTAATTGATAGAGTGCCGCGATTTGCACCTGACTCATCGACTTGATGTCTTCGAGAGTGATGGTGTCGCACACGGCGGATATCACCGAAAAATAACCCTGGGCCAATTCATCAATTGATAATTTGGTTTCAGTATCATTGAGAGCGCCTAGCAGCTTATTCTGCGCGTTTGTGAATTTCAGAAATTCTTCCATCGACATGGGCTTCAGTTTGTGAATCTTGCCCTTGAACTTAAACGGGACCGGCTCGGACAACATAACGTCCAAGTCGGTCACGGGTTCGGTTGATGGTTGAACTTTCGTTCTAGCTGGCCAAAGTTTCATTACAAGCTGTTATCCCCATAGCGGAATAGTCTCGCCGGCGACACCGAAGTGTCCAGCAAAATATCCCATGAAATTTTAAGTTTCGCTTGCTCAGCCGGACCAAACACGTACTCAGAGTCTTCGTTGGCCGAAGCTTTCCAAAAGTACCATTCGTTGTCGGCAGTGGTCGAATCGTCGACCAGCGGATGAAGCTTCAGCGGCGAGGCCGAAGCCAATGCACGAGTGGCTACAGCGTTTTTCGCATCAAGAAACTTGTGCGTTGTGCCAGTCAAAATGAGAGTGGGGAAGGCTTTCTGAAGGTTGGTTTTATTCAACACTTCGAGAAATTCAGTCTCCACGCTGCACGACATGCCTGAAATCGCGCGATCGAGGTCAGTTTTTCCGTACTGATCGGCGCGCAGCACAGCCTTTTCGTATTTGAATTTCACTTTCACGTTGCCCGACGTACCGCCGAGGTCAGTCGAGTTGAAAGTTACTTGGCACGGCCCGATGTCAAAATCGGAAACGGTCACTGTTGGTTGTAGCATGTTAGTCTCCCCCTACACGTTAGGATTTTCATAATGTTTAACTTCTAATTCCATCGAAACTTCTTTTCGGAAACTTGCCATGTTTTCACCAGCCCGTTCTTTGGTATAGACCGGCGAAAACTCGCACCGCTTGACCCTACTGAACAGCTTCACATTGTGTGTCGGGTCATTGAAGGTCTGCCAGTGCAAAATTTTAAATAACGCTGATTGATAACGCTCGGCCTTGATTGTCAGTGCCGGCGCTTCGCGGTCCTCGACCACGGCTGACACGTACACCTTGACCACCGCGTTCACATGGTTTGGCCCCACGCGTTCATCTGGCACGTCGAACGAATCGACGACCAAAAAAATGCAAGGGCACTGGTAAGTGTGCGCGCCATCGAAAATAAAATACTTGAGAGGCGGATCCGTGTTCACTGACGGGTCATTGCGATCGGTGCGAATAGCAGCGAGTTCGGCCACAATGTTGGCCTTGATTTGCGCGAGTATAAGTGCGCGAGTTCTCTCTGTTAACTGTGCTGCGTTGCTCATGTACCCTTCGTCAAATACTTTTTAAGGCCGTCTTTCAGTTCGGCCACCGTTTCAGGACTCAGTTTCACGATGCTTCTTTGTTCGTCGACGTATTTCGCGTAAGGAACAAACGTCCCCACTTCCAGAGTCTTGTCCGTCACCAGCTTGTAGTGTTCGCTTTGATTGTCGCCCGTCATCGAGTCCACGAGACGATTCGTCGCAATCAGAAGCTTGCGCCCGCCGCCGGGATAGTCGGCGAACTTCCTTAATTTGTACTTCTCGTAATTTGGACTTAGCTGTTTCCACGCATACCCTTCACTGTTACCCTCGGTAATCCACCGCTGGCGTTGAACCCTTATGATGGTCGGATACGCAACGCGATTCAACCACCCTTGGACCAAACTAGATCGCTGCAACATTCCGTTCAAAAACTTGGCGATACCATTCTCAGAAATCTTGAGTTTGATACCGTCGCTCATCTACCGGGCGCAACATCGCGCGCTCGACCAGCAATGGTCTGAAATCGCGGAGCGCCAGATTGTCCCTTTCGGCCCTTGTAAACGTCGTCTCTGAGTTGCGTTGCACGCTTCATTTTCGAATCTGAAATTTTCATGTACGCGCTGACCGGGTCGAACCGTTTCTTGTCCGGCGCATCGTACAGTTGATAGGATTCGGCCAAATTCTCTGCGAACTTTGCCGAAAGTTTTTGGTAAGCAACAGATGCCGCATACTCTTTGGCGGCAGGTCGAAGGTCTTCGGGAATGGTTAGATACGCGTCTTGGTAGCCAATCCACTCAGCGGCCTGCACCAAGAATTCTGTTATTTCGGCGTCCAAAAACCACTGCACGTAATATGTGGCGCGAAGCTGTTGGCCGTCGGTTGGAGCTGTCTGCAAAGTAAATTCACCCGACACTGGGTCGTCGTCTGTGACCGTTGCTGCCGCACCGTTGACGTAAACTCCAATCGGTGCGGTTGGTGATTGCGAAAAATCAGAGAGGCGACGGGCCTCGAACGTCTTAAACGTGCGATTGGTTCCGTCGAGTTGGTTCATGACCTCTTTGCGATAGCGAAGCTTGTCAGTCGGGCCGTCCGAAAGAACTTTACGAACATCTCCTATCGGGTCGACCCACGTACTCACGCACTAGCCTCTTCTCTCGTGGCTTGATCAGCCTTTCTTTTTTTTAAGGTCGCGATCGCTTTCTCGTCATCAAGGCGGGCCATCGCGTCCGCAAAAGTTTCACCGGTACGAACAAACGTGTATCGAATGCCGTGTTTCTTTAAGACCTCAAGCTTTCTCTCGCAACGAACGGCATCGTGCTCGAGTGCGGGCGTGTCTACGAAAAGTGGTCCGCCCTTGGCATACGGGTAATAGAGGTCAGCAAACTGCATTCGCCATTCCGTCGGAAACATCTCGGCGCCTTTTGGAATTTTCCAGTTGCGAACAACGATGTCAGACTCGGCGATCATGTCTGGCAACTTGGTGTACGAACGCGCGCGCACCGAAGCTGTTTCAATTTTCTTTTGTTTCTCACCCTCAGTGTCGCCCTCTTTGAGGCTGGCAGTGCTGGTCACTTCTGAACTTCCAGGTGCAATTGTCGTGGCTTTGATTTTAGGATTTTTCATTGTACTCCCTTTGTTGTCTCGAATCTCATCACCGAAAAATCCTCAAGTCAAAGGGCCAGGGCGCCCATGCTGCTCGTCTCCGATGCAGACGCCCTAGCCAATAAAAGCTTATACAGAACCGTCGTTACCCTGCCATGCAAAGCGTGGGTCGATAATGTCCGCGTTCATGCGAGTGCTGCACTTAAACCGATAGATGTCTCGGTTGAAGCTTTCACCCGATTGCGGATTTTCCTGCTCAACTGAGACAGGCGTTTTAACCAACACTTGGAACCAGGGCTTAGTGTCATCCACCAAGTACCAGGCTTTCGAGTTGGCCGCGAACACACCGCTATTGTTCGGCATGAAACGCGAGATCGAAAGATCCGCAATGCCTTGCAACGGGTTGATCGCAAACGCGCCGCCCACACCGCCAGCCGAAGCTGCGCCAGATGGGTAGTATGCACTGTTGAGCAAGATCGCTGCGTCGAATCGGTAGAACGGTGACGCCAAGATTCTCTTGGGGTTCACGTTCATCACGATGCCTAGCACGTTCTTTTGTTGCATCAACTGTTGAATACCAGTTTGCAAGTTGGCTTGAGTCAACGCGCCGAAAGAACTTGGACGTGTCTTACCGCCGCCGGCAGCAAAACCCGCAGAGTTCCACGGATACGTTGATTCGCCTGAAGGCTTGGTTTCAGAAGTCGGAACATCAAAACCAGCATAGCTTGCGCCGCTGACAGATGCCAACTTACCGTACACCAACACTTCAGTGAGCATTTGCAGGTATTCACCCAGCGCACCGGTTTGTTGTTTGAACTGGCCAGTTTGGTCGTCGTCGAGAAGTTCTTTCTCGATCGAGTACATTGACCCGTACTTTTTCGCACGGAGTTTCATGTTCAGACCGGCAGCGTACACTTCCGGGTATGGGCTTTGCGCACCGACTTCCCGAGGGAATGTCAGGCCATGCAAAGGTGCAATCGGTGTTTCCACAAGATTGGTCGGCGTCACCGTCGCCCACTCTTGGTAACTCATTTTCGTGAGTTGGTACATGCCGATCACGTTTTGCAACAGACCTGCGATCACGAAAAGAGGAAACGTGGATGCAGAGTCCGCTTCACGCAGCTGTTCTTCTAGCTGGTTTCGGAACTTTTTCCACGAGAACGATTCTTTCATGACCGGAAACTTGTCAGTCTCCGTCAGCGGGTCAATGCCAAAACGACGTTTCATGCTTTCGCGATAATCTTTCGTCTCAGCGTTGTTCAAGCAATGCCGCTTGATGGCTTCTCGGTTCTTTTGAGCTAGCGTGTTGGATTCGGCGCGTTCCGAGAGGTACGCATCGAAGCGACCCAACATTTCATCGCGTTGTGCTTCAGATAATTTCATGCCACACCTCTTAAAACTTCAGAGTGTCGGCAGGGGCCCGAGCACCGATCTTCGCCGGGATTTCGATGGTTCCATCGCCGACTACGTTTTTGGTTCCGGTATAAATACCGACAATTTTTGTTCCGCTTGTGGTCACGCCGCGCGTGCCAGTGCCGGGGTCGAGATACAGCGGGTCGCCGGGGTGAACTGTCACACCGCTCTTGAGTACAACGAGGTACTCATCGCCGAACGTCGGACCTGGGATGCTCGGCACTGCCGCAGACGCATCGACATCAGTCGAAATCGCCGAGCGGAGCTGACCGTTGACAATGTCAACAGACATAACGCCGATCAAAGTTGCACCATCGGTTTCATTCGCCGGTGCCACCAGGACGTGGTTTGTTGTATCGAGACACACGAAATCACCTTCGTTTAGTGACAACGATGGGGTGAGCAGACCTTTCACGTCTGAAATCACCATGTTCGTTGCGACTTTTTTGAAGGTGGTGTTTTTACCAGTAGCCATTTGTCACCTTACCTTTTTAGTCTTCAGCGCAAGCTGAAAAGTTTAGTTCCTTGCCTTCACGTGCGCGACCGCCGTCTTCACCAGCGGTGGCCTTTTCTGAAAGCACTCCCCAGTCGAGTTCACTTCGGCTGGATTTGAGGCCTTCAGAGAAGACGTCCCACTTGTTGTCGAAATCGCGTTCAGAGCGAATCTTGCCCGCTTTTTCGAGAAAGCGTTTTTTGACAGACTCGGGTTGGTTAGACTCTTTGAGCTTTTTATCGACGTAACCGTCGAGTTCAGCTTTCTTAGTCTTGGCCTCTAAAGCTGCGATCTTCCCTTCGGATTCAAGCAGCTTCTTTTCCAGGTCTCTCACACGCTTTGCTGATTCTTTCGAACCGCACTCGTTTTCATTTTCATCGTGGTCGTCATCACCATCGCCATCGTCACCCTTTTTCTTGGGTGGTGGTTGGTGGCCATCATCGTCGCCGCCGTCTTCAGACTCATGCGCGGCCTTTTCTTTTTTGGCCATGTGGTGAGCAAGCTTGATCGCTTCACCGGCTGACTGATAAGCCTCTTTCTCTTTTTTGCCCATTTCTTTGTGGCCTTCGAGGGCTTCTTTGGCGAGTTTGTGAACGGCTTCCATTTCTTCTTGCGACATGCCATCGGCGTCTTTGCCAAGGTACTCACCGATCATTTTCTTGATCAGCGCCTTATCTTGGTCAGCGTCGTCATGGTCTTCGTCGCCAGAATCGCCGGCAGCGTCATCGTCTTCAGACTCGTGGCTTTCGTTTTCGTTCTCATTTTCAGCCGCTTCTTTGGCTTCGTTCTCAGCCTTCTCGGCTTCTTTTAAGAGTTTTTCGAAGGTCTCTTTTAACTTCGGAGCGTCTTTCGACTTTTTGGCTTCGGCCTCTTTCAGCTTTTTCTCAGCAGCTTTGGCTTCGGCGCGTTTTTTGTCTGCGGCTTCTTTAAGTGCTTTTGCTTTTGCCATCGGTTTTTTCTCCCTCGATGATGTTTAAGATTTTTCCGCCCGCGCCAGCCTCAGTCACCAAATCACATGACACTGCTGATTTGATCAGACGTACAACTTTCACGGTATCAATTCCATTTGCTTTGGCTTCGGCGAGTTTCGCTTTGGCCCCTTCCGGCGCCATCTTGATGACATCATCAATCGGCGTCGGTTCCGCATCACCATTGGCATTGATCGAAAGACCAATGAACGGCGTGTCTGGAAACTTTTCTGCATTCTCAACCGCGCGGACCATAAGATCGCGCGCCCATTGTGCTGACGGAAGTGTAGGCAAATCGGCGTGGAGTTCGGCGCACCCACTATCGTTCTCAGAGATTTCTAGGTTTTCAAAGTGTCCAAAGATGTCGCGCACCGAGCGTTCGGGCCGGGTCTCTTCTTCATCAAGAGACGGGTGATCAGCATAGCTTTTGAGGCCATTAAACACCTGAACTGCTGACTCGAGTGCTTCTCGGGTGTAGTAGAACGCGTCGTGCATGTTGCCCATGCCCTCTTCGATAAGGGCGACGCGGAAGGTGTTTCCGCCGCCGGCAGCAGACTCGCGAAATGAAGTGGATTTGATTTTGAAAGATTCTTTTTTCGTACCAGCGACGGTAACAACAGGATTTGTGGACGCAGAGTCAGCTTCTATTCGTTGCCGGGCCTGCTTCACAAACTCGGCATACTTTTTTCCAGGTGAATAGTTGCACGCTGACTTTGAATTATCAACCTTGCCTTTTGGCACTTCGCGCTTCGAGGTTTGCTGTTTGCGATCGACAGCATGGGCGATGCGCTTGGCCGCACCCCAAAACCAATATGTGGTTTGAACGCCACCGGCTGAATTATCAGCGGCAGCTTGCTTCATACGTTCTTTAAGGGAAAAAATTGACGATAACGTCAAACAGACCCCCACCGACATCTACGTTGCGCAATACTTTTTTGAGTGCTGATTTTTTCGAAAGCGGGTCGTCGAGGTTGATGTCGGCAAGCGTGTAACCGTGATCGGCCAATGCTTTTTCTACAGCCTCTTCGTTCGGCAAAGGAATGCCCTTGATGAAGTATTTAATACGGCGCAAGTTTTTGCGGTTGTGGCGTGGGCCATCGGTCAAAGCGATCATGTGTTCGTCAGGTCGACCCATCCACTTCTCTTTGTTCATGGTGAACTCGTGAAGCGTCGGCAGGCCAAAGGCATGCGGGTCGTTCTGAAGGTCTTCAATGGTCGTCGCAGCGTTGATGGTCTTCAAAGATTCCCCAAGTTGTTCTTAATCTTTTTTCTGTCCGAAGACGGTAGCCCAGATGACTTTACACTTCCATCCTCACTCGAAGCGCCGGGTGACGTCAATGGGTTCATCATGGCGGGCGTGACCCCCAAGGCCTTGTCGTCTTTCAAGACTTCAGCCTGTTCGGTAGTATAATTGTAATCCTTTACGTCCAGTTCTTTGGCCGCAATTTCGGCGGCCCGGCGGTGAGAAATCCACGATGCGTTCTGCGCTTTGAGAACGTCGTTGAGTTTCGCTGAACGGTCCTGCGTTATGAGTTCTGGAAAGATGATTTCGCATTCAGCGTTCAGGCCAAAACGTCTCATTAACTGATTGAAAACCCGTCGGATAATACGTTCGTACACCAGGCGGCGGCGTTCGAATCGTTTCGCCACCGGTTCGGTCGACACAAGTGCCGAGGCCCGATTGTTTGAACCGGCGAGGTGTGTACCAAGATAGGACATTGGTATACCGGTCGACATGCAAATCATGTTTAGCGACCAGGCGAACACGGGTGAGTCGGCACCAGCGGCAGTCGCCGAGTTCGACAAATACTTTCGCTCTATGGCTTTGGTATGGACAAACTCGCTGCCAGCCGCGGGGATTTGGCCCTGCGATCTTTGGTCATCGGTGTACGCTTGTAGGTCATCGTCATTCCCGTCAATGGTCGTGTCGATACACCATGCGGAAGTTTTTTGCTGCGCCACGAGTGCGTAGTTCACGCCGTCGCGAAGTCGTTTCATGTAGCCAAGGGCCGGGAAGTAATCCGAGCGCCCGCGCTTTTCGTTCGACACCGAGTTGATGCGTTCGTGCATGATTTGCTCGGCTGGAATTTGCGTATAAATAAATTTCGATGAAGGCTGATTATCGCGCGTGTACATCTGGGTCTGAGTCGGTGCAAGCCACACGTAATAGAGCGGCGTCCAAATGTCTTCGGGAATGGTGATAATCTCAGCGATGTTCGATGGGTCAATCAGACGAATTCTTGGGATGAGTGACTTGGGTATTTTTTCGCCAGCCACCGGGTTGAACGACGGGCGAATGTTATTGTCAGGTAGCCACCACCACATGGTCTCGCCATATATTGATGTCTCGACCGCGCAATACTCCATCTGTTCATAGAAACGGTTGACCTCGCAGAACGAATCCCAAACCGCCTGCGCCACTTTGTTCGGCGTGTTCAGTTTGAACCCACGGCCCATGGTGAAATCAACGATGATCGAAACGAGGTCGCGGGCCACCGGGTCGTGGTGAAACGCAAAGAAACAAGACGCAATCATTCGAAGGTAGTCGCGGTAGTACAGCTGCTTGTTGAACGGACCACCGAGAAGCGGTGTGAAGTCATGGCCGATGAGTGGCCCGCCGGCACCGAACGGATTGTCGTCCATCGCGAAACCGTCGATCGCTTCACGAAGACGCTTTGAGTCACGTTTCTTCGCGGCCTCTAAAAAGGCAGTGCGGTCCATCTTAACCATTGCGCGGCGACCATCGCCGGTCATGCCGATCACGCGCGCTTCGAGTTCAATGTCTTTGTTGGCCTTCAGCGACTCGATCATTTCAGAAGTGGTGTGAACTTCCATCGGCTTTTTCGGATCCGCCGGGACAAAGTCCTCTTTGTACTCGTATGATTCTTTGTCAAAGATCAGGCCATTTTTAAGAAGCTTCACGCGCGCAGAACTTGCGCTGGCCTTTTTGTCTGCGCCTTCGCGAAACGCGTCGACGGGATTGGCAGGCTGGACCATGGCGGTCTTCGATGATGATTTTTTCTTTGTTGGCATACCCTACCCCTAGTGTTGCTACGACATCAGCCAGTCGTCAAACTCATTCCCCTGGGTGTCCGGCTTTTCTGGAATTTCATCCGTAGCCGGCGCCAAGGTACACCGACAATTGAAGTGGAGCGGCGGGGTCAGCCCGTCGCCTTCAGCGTTACATTCGTCGTCTTCATCCTGGTGATCATCAAGACTCTGCTCGATTTCTGAAACCAAGAGGCCATCGCGCCAAAGGCAGCACGCGTCTGTGACATTGTCGACAACAGCAATCCAAACAAAGTCGGTAATCCCATTTTCATTTGCGGCTTCAATCTGCCCATCGCGGACGGACTGCACGAACTCATTAACGAGGTCGCGCTCGAACTCCCAGGCGTACCAAGTTTCTTCATCACTTGTCGGAAGGTCAACAAGGTATTCGGGCGCGCGCCACTGCGGCACGTAGTCCTCTTTGTAATACTCGAGCATGTCCTGCCACGCTTGGTCGTCGATGAAGTCAAGGGCGACATCTGCCGGCGGGTCTTCGCTAAGCTGCGAAACATTGAGGTCAGTCGGGTCATCGGCTTCCATGAGTTGCGGTTTCAAGATTCGCTTTGGCCGGCGAACCACCCGCGGCTTCGGGAATGCCTGCATCACGTTGATCATGAAATCGTTGACGGTCGAATCGTTCATCGCTGACGACTGCGCCTGGTTCACGATTCGGCGACGAAGTTTATCAAGATAGAGTTTCAATCGGTGAAGCACTTGGCCGCCAGCCACAGACTCGGCACCCTGAATGCGGTGAATGTCTTGGTGGGTAACGATGGCTTTGACCGGCGCCTTCATAAGCTGCGCGATGATTTCGGCCTCACTTGCTTTTGACAGAACGTAAGCCTGCCGGCGCAAAGTGATCATTATCATATAGAGACTTTGAGTTGCGTCGATGAAGACTGGCTTCAGCTGATGGTCAAGATGATCAGCGGCACTCATGTCGCCGCTTTTCATTTGGTCAAATAAAGACTTGGCGATTTGCAAAGTGTTGGTCAGCATCTTTCGAACGATGTCGGCTGACTCGAGTTGCGCGCGCGTGTGGAGCTGCTCGAGCGCACGGTCGCGGGCCTTAACCCATTTCTTATAGAGCGGCACCGAAGAGAATAAATGTTTACTTTTACCCTTGTTTCGTTTGATGCGCGCACTCCATGTTGTCGAAATATTTATTGAGATGCCGTTGAAGTGTGTTCATGAGAAGCGCCTGCTTTTCAGGTTCGCCGCACCAGCAGGTTCGAAACTCGCCTTTGTCGTTAACGGCAGCGATGATCATGGTCTCGGGATTGAATTCTTTAATGTGCGCGAGAAGCATTTGCGCATTGACCTTGTCCCGAAAGTTCATCATTCGCGAAACCCCTTCACCGCGGCTACAACCACGCTGAAAATCTTGACGGCCACTTCAACGACGACCATCCAAATAATCAATTCGATCAGCCATGCTGGTACATCGAGCATTACAGAAATCATCAGCAGTTGCCCGCTGGCGTTGGATGATGCAAGATGCCGGTCGGTGTTGTTCCGCCTGCTCCGCCACCACCACCAGGTTCAGGACTCAGCGGTGTTGGAAAGTCACGCCGGGCAAGGTGCCAAGCTTTGTCGCGCACGCGTTCGTGGCGAATTGTGATGACAGGATTTTTAAGAAACTCATCGAGAGGTTTTTTCGGAATGGTCTTCGGGTTGATGATCGGTGGCCGCAGGTCGACCGCACGGCCCTGGGCTTTCTTTTTTTCTTGCTCGTCTTGCCAGCCATAGAAATAATGGCCGCAGATAAACCCGGCCATCCAAATGCAAAGACCCATTGTGATCGCTAGTGCCATCATGACCTTACCGCCTTACCCATCGCACGCCGCTGCTGGCGATTCATGGACATATAGATTTCGTTGTTCGCGAGTTCGTCTTTCTCAGCAATTTTCTTTTCGAAGCGGCGCCACTCGGCCACGAACCGCATGAATGTGACGGGCTGAGTGAACAGAAGCCAAAGGCCAGCCACAAGGTTGACCACGAAAGTGTAGACACTAAATACAGTGTCACGAATCAGAAGCAGAATCCACATTGGCGACCTCTTGAAATGATGAGACTGGGTAGCACTGAACCTGATTTATATCGTTGCGAACCCAGATATATCTATCGTGAAATTGATCACGCTCGACGACGTACTCTTTGCCCTCGGTCATATTTGGCTTGCCACGTTTAACCGGACGCTTGTAACCCTTGAACAGAACGCGCGCGCCTTTCTTAAACATTTCTGCGACCCTCTTGCAGTTCGGCAGTTCCGTTGCGCTCGATTTGGTCGTCGCGCAGTGCTTTGCCAATCCACATGTAGACCTCTTCAAGTTTAGTTAAAGCTAAACTCTTTGCGCGCGCGACACTAGATGTAGGGTTCACGCTGCCGATCGCCTGAATGTCAGCCTCAAGGTCTTGCACAACATCTTTGAAATGGTTCTGCGCGGCAAGCGCGCGGTCGTCGTACTTCACGTAGTCGAATCTGCCCATGGGTGTACCTCAAATTGATCGGTGAATAATTCTCGTCTTTCCGATGTTCTTAACGCCTTTCACCGGCGTCAACGCATAAATTGGATAACCAACTCCATCGGTGTTGTGCGTAAGCGATTTGTCGGTGCCTGGGTTCAAGATGAAATCAGCGCCGGCTTTCCACACCACTCGCTCGAAATCGTAAACGAGTTTAGGGCAGTTCGTATTGTGCACCCAAAGGTTGACCTCGCCCTTCGCATTCTTGCAGCGGGCATTGACCGAGTTCACGCGATCGCGAACCGACGGGTTTGATTCTGGCGTATCATCTCGAAACGCAATGTTCGCCTCTTTGAGGACGGCCTTCACGATGTCGTAGTCAGATTGGTTCGATGAACGCTGAGTCGCTTTGCCGGTCGCATCACCAAGCAATATGCACTGCGGTTGGCCGCGGTGGCCGGCTTCTTTCAACATAAGGATGCGGTCGCGCAGTTCGCAGGCCGCTTCAAACGTGTGCGAGTTCACCAGATGAATCTCATCGAACCACCACCAGCGATCGGCGTTCAGCTGACCGAGCGACCAAGCCATCGGCGACAAGTTGAAGTCCATGCCCACGATGATCGGGTCATACGGCGAGAATTGTTTGCCAGGGGCCCACGGACATTCATCAGTTTTATTGTGATCGCCGAAAAGCATATAGGCTTTGCCCGACGTCAGGTCGCGGAACTCCGCCATGATTTCTTGTTCGAACTCGGGTTCGGACATCGTGGCTTTCGCTGAGTCAATCTCTTCTGGCGTCCACCAATAGGCCTCGGTGCTCGGGGCCTTGATCAACTCCCACTCGTCGCTGCCCTTGGCCGACTCCGCCAAGTCAAAGAACCAATCGAAACCGTTTGGCGTTGAGTAGAAGTCGCACCAACCTTTTCGCCGGCCAAGCATCGGCCTGATGACTTGAGTCCACAGCCGCTTGTCCTGCTGCCGGCACTCGTCGATGATGGCGCCGTCAAGTGTCTCGATACGAAGGTCATCGTAGTTCTGGCCAGATTTGAAGCCGACCTCTCGGCCACCGGTGAGATACACAGTTTTCTCAGATTCGTTAGGTCTTTTCGAAAAGATGTATGGCCAAGTGTGACGCGGAAAGAGTCTCACATAACGGTTGAAGCCGACTTCGGCAGCTGCGTGAGTTTGCAGGATGTACCAATATATTCCACCGCGGCGACCGGCAAGAGGGCGCTCGAGCATTGTCCACGTTCCATTGGTGGTCTTTCCGCTTTGGCGGCCCCACACACCAATCTTGAAACGCGCCTTACTTTCGCGGATCCGTCTCTGCGGCGGGGTCAGTCTCGGGAGCGTGATGTTCAGATTCACCGTTGGCATCGTCTTCGTGGCCTATCCTGATGTTTAGCGTTATGTCGTCTTCGACCTTACCCTCGGTCTTATCACGCCACTCATTCGGGCGCCGATTCTTTAACCAAAAGATAGCGGCAACAGTGTCGGGTGGGCAAGCCATTGTGTCTTCGTATTCAACCACCTTACCAAAGTACACCGCTTGTTTGGGTATTGTTTCTTTGTAGCCGATCGCTCGGCGGAACAACGAAGCTTCAACTAGATCATCGGCTAGGCTCTTGCCCTCTTTTAGGGCCTCGGAAAATTCGCGAAATTTTGACTGCCAAACGTAGAGCGTGTCGACGTTAACGCCAATGATCGCAGCAATCTGTTCATTCGTTTTGCCCTGTTCAGCCAGCGCCTTGCATTTGCCGATCAGGCGGTCTTCGAACTTGGTGGGTCGGCCCACCT
>Ga0070711_100001400_pt1 | contig 13205 bp, 12 predicted proteins | sample LARL53metaG_FD_65452 | JGI IMG/M metagenome (GOLD analysis project Ga0070711, IMG submission 65452) | Corn, switchgrass and miscanthus rhizosphere microbial communities from Kellogg Biological Station, Michigan, USA - LAR L5-3 metaG | ecosystem: Host-associated > Plants > Roots > Rhizosphere ... | reverse complement strand
CGCCGTCAAGAAATATCGGCGCGCCCTGGAACTCAATCCCACTGATGCCAAGTTGCACTACAATCTCTCGCTCGCCCTTGACCGGGCAGGAGATCGCGCCGCTGAGCGGAAAGAACTCGAGCAGGCTGTCCAGTTTGATTCCAATCTAGCCGTAGCGCACAACCAGTTGGGTCTCCTGGACTTGCAACAGGCGCAAGTCGGAACTGCCGAAGACCACTTCAGGAAGGCGTTGTCCATCGATCCCAAATTTGCCGAGGCGCAAAGCAATCTCGGAGTGCTTTATAGCAGGCAAGGAAAGGACGCCGAAGCAATTTCATTATTCCAACAAGCAATAGAAAGCGATCCTAAATACTCGAAAGCCTATGTCAACTTAGGCCTCACCCTTTTGAAACAACGGGCATCGGCACAGGCGGAGCAGCAGTTTCGCGCCGCAATTCAGGTAGACCCGAATAATTCGGCCGCTTACTCAGCCCTCGGCATGTTGCAAGTCAAAACCGGCCGCGGCGCAGAGGCGATCCAGACATTTCGAAGGGTCCTGGCCCTAGAACCGCAATCCGCCGAAGCCCACCTGAACCTAGGTATTGCGTTGGTGGATCAATACGACCGTATCGAGAGTTTCAAAGAATTCACCGAAGCAGCGCGGCTTAGCCCTGGCTTTGCCGCGGCTCACCTCAACCTGGGGCGCTTCTTTTTCGAAGTCGGGAAGTATGAAGAGGCGAATCGAGAATTGGAAACTGCCGTGCGCCTGCAGCCAAATCTCGCGGGTGCACTCTACTTTCTGGCTTTGACGGCAAAGCAAACCAATCAACTGGAACGCTCCTCGCAGTACTTGCAGAGAGTGGTTGACTTGCAGCCGGATAATTCGGATGCGCAATACCTCCTAGGTCAAAATCTTGAGCGCATGGGCAAACCGGATGCCGCTTTGGAGCACTGGAAGGCCGCAGTGCGAAGCGATCCTGACCATTCCGAGGCGTTGTATAACCTCGCGAAAGCACTAAGTAAATCGCGCGATCCCGAGGCGCAGCAGTATCAAGATCGGTTTGATGCTTTGCAAAGGCGGCAACAGATTACTGACCGCATCGAGCAATTAGGCAACTTCGCATTGGAAGCAGCCAAGGCTCAGAACTGGCCGCAGGCAGTGGCGCAAATGATCGAAGCCATTCAACTCTGTGGCAATTGTTCGCAAAGTGCGCACCTGCACAGGAACCTGGGCTTGTTCTATGGCCGGACCGGCAAGATTAGCGAAGCAGAGAAGGAGTTGCGCTCTGCTCTCGATCTAGAACCGAATGATGCCGATGCCCAAAAAGCTTTGACCGCCCTTGAGAATTTGCAGACGGCACAGGCAAGGTAGCACGAGCCGCCTATCGGTCGTCGATGGCGAACGCAGGCAGATTCATGCGGCTCGAGTGACTGAAACTGGAAGAAGGTTCATCTGGAAACCGGAATCAATTCCCGACGTCTCGCTCAGAAAGCCGCCATAGTAACGGGCGGGGGAAGCGGTATTGGACGGTCGATTGCCATTACGTTCGCCCGAGCCGGGGCTTGTGTCTATGTCCTCGATATCGATGAGGCTGCGGCCCGGGCGGTGGTGCTTGAGATTACGCAGGCCGGGGGAGACGCGAAGTCCTACACTTGTGACGTTTCGGTTCAAGAAGATGTTCGAGTCGCTTTCGACAAGATATTTCGGGAAGATCACATAAGTATCCTGGTGAACAACGCGGGAATTTCGCACATCGGAAATCTTGAAAGCACATCTGAACCTGATTTCGACAAACTCTTCGGCGTAAACGTTAAAGGCATGTATAACTGCATGCTCGTCTCGGTTGGTCACATGAAAGAGAACAGCGGAGGGGTGATTTTGAATATGGCTTCGATTGCGGCGACCTCGGGAATCGCCGATCGTTTTGCCTACTCAACCAGCAAGGGAGCGGTTGTCGCAATGAGCTACTCGGTGGCCAAGGACTACTTGCCCTATGGCATCCGTTGTAATTGCATCTCGCCGGCGCGAGTCCACACGCCCTTCGTGGATGGCTTCCTTCGCCGAAACTATCCGGGACAAGAGCGCGAGATGTTCGAAAAACTGGAGAAATCTCAGCCCATTGGCAGAATGGCCACGCCTGACGAAGTTGCCGGGCTCGCGCTTTTTCTCTGTTCGGATGAAGCAGCCTTCATCACCGGAGTAGATTATCCCATTGACGGAGGTTTTATGAATCTCCGGGGCTGATGGCCATCGCAGTTCCTGTTCGCTGGTATCCCTAATCTATGACAAATTCTTCGGTGCCCATCACTGAGCGACGGTATGTCGTGCCTCTGATCATGGTCACGAGTTTGTTTTTTCTCTGGGCCTTCGGCGTCAACCTCAACGATATTCTGATTCCCCACCTGAAAAAGGCATTCGGCCTCTCCGATTTCCGATCCTCGTTGATCCAAACCGCATTCTTCGGTGGCTACTTCTTGGCCGCATTACCGGCCGGCTGGCTCATGGAGAACATCGGTTACAAGCGGGGCATTCTGGTTGGTTTGATCATCTGTGCGACCGGAGCATTCCTTTTTATTCCCGCTGCCTCGATCCTGGCCTATGGGTTCTTCCTGTTCGCTTTGTTCGTAATGGCCTGCGGCCAGGGCGTGCTCGAAGTCGCGGCTAACCCGTATGTCACAGTCTTGGGTCCACCCGAGAGTTCGGAACGCCGCTTAAACCTGGCGCAATCGTTCAACTCGGTTGGAGCCGTGGTTACGCCGATTATCGGAGCCGCTTTCATCCTTTCAGGGATCGAGCACTCGCGCCCAGAGTTGCGGGCCATGAGTCCCGCAGCATTACAGGCTTACCGTGCTGCCGAAGCCAGTACTGTCAAGATGCCCTACCTGGTAATCACGGGATTGTTTCTCGCCGTGGCGGTCCTCATCTATTTCTCAGATCTACCAGAAATTCGAGAGGAAGATGGGGAGGCCGAACCGGAGACTCTGAGTGAGGGAATCAGCGGTTTGTGGCAGCACAAACATCTGGTGAAAGGTGTGATTGCGCAGTTCTTTTACATCGGCGCACAGGTGGGTGTGGCCAGTTTTGTAATCCGCTTCGCGCAGTACACCTTGCCGGGAACTCCGGAAAAGATGGCGGCCAATTATTTGAAGTTGCACTTGCTTGGTTTTATGATCGGACGGTTTGCTGGATCGGCCATTATGAAACACGTAGCAGCTCCCAGGCTGCTTTCGTGGTTTGGTTTCGTGGCAATAACTTGCCTCACAATTGTGCTGTTAGCATCGGGAGCGATTCCGATCTGGGCCCTAGTCCTGCTGGGATTTTTCCACTCCATTTTCTTTCCCACGATTTTTGCCTTGAGTGTGAAACATCTCGGACCGTACACCAAGCTCGGTTCATCGTTTCTCGTCATGTCAATTATCGGAGGGGCGGTCTTTCCAGCGCTCATGGGCTACATTTCCGATTTCAGCACGATACGTACGGCCTTTATCGTCCCACTGATTTGCCATTGCTATGTCCTTTACTTTTCGCTCCGGGGCTACCAACCGGTCATATCGCGGGGTGAACTTGAATACGCAAACAGTATGCAATAGAGACCGGCGAATGTATCGTCAGAACGCCACAGATTTGAGGTCTCACGATGACAATTCCGGCGGGTGCATAGTCAGCCTTGGCAAACTAACCTAAGAAATCCCCGCGTTATCCGCAAATGTGATATTGACAGAGGGTTCGGCTGATGGGAGGACGTGAATTGAAAGACCTGACCATCACGAATGTGCGTGTGATCGATCTGCGGTTTCCAACGTCACGAGAAAAGATCGGTTCCGACGCAGTGAATCGAGATCCCGATTATTCTGCTGCCTATTGCATCCTTGAGACCAATGAAGGCCTTGAGATGAGGGGCATGGTCTCACCTTCACCCTAGGCCGCGGAACCGAGTTATGCGTAAACGCTCTGAAATATCTGTCACGAATGGTCGTCGACCGCAGCCTCAGCTCCATTACAGATGACTTGGCCAGTTTCGTCCGGGAACTAACGGAGGACAGCCAATTTCGCTGGCTGGGGCCGGAAAAAGGAGTGATTCACCTCGCGGCCGCGGCGCTCATCAACTCGGTCTGGGATCTCTATGCGCGTGTTGAGCTGAAACCTGTTTGGAAGCTGCTCTCCGAGATGGAGCCGGAACAGATCGTGAGAGCCATCGACTTCCGCTACATCACTGACGCGCTCACGCCAGACGAAGCCCTTGCATTGTTGAAACGGCAGTCATCCGGCAAACAGCAACGTCTGCAGTTGCTCGAACGAAAAGGCTATCCCGCATACACCACGTCGGTTGGATGGTATGGCTTCACGGATGATCAAGTTCGTAAGCTGTGTCGTGATGCCCTGGCTGATGGCTGGTCTCACTTCAAGCTTAAGGTGGGTGGTGATTCACAAAACGATATGCGCCAGGCGCGTCTGGTACGGGACGAAATTGGGTGGAACAACAAGTTGATGGTGGATGCGAACCAGAAGTGGGGGGTCGACGAAGCCATTGAACGAGCCAGAGAATTATCAGAATTCGATCCCTGGTGGTTGGAGGAGCCGACAAACCCGGATGACATTCTCGGTCACGCTCGCATTCGTCGAGAAGTACCAGGAGTGCGAATTGCCACGGGTGAGCACTGCCACAACCGCGTGATGTTTAAACAGTTCTTGCAAGCTCAGGCCATCGACGTCTGTCAAATCGATAGCTGCAGATTAGCGGGTGTAAATGAAAATCTGGCAGTCATTCTGCTTGCCGCGAAGTTCGGTGTACCGGTATGTCCACATGCTGGCGGAGTGGGATTGTGCGAATACGTTCAGCATCTTTCGATCTTCGATTTTCTGTGTGTTTCCGCCTCGCTGGAGAATCGCGTAACCGAATATGTTGACCATCTCCACGAACACTTTATTGATCCGGTCTCCATCGTAAGTGGCCATTATGTCTTGCCGCAAAAGCCTGGATACAGCATCCAGGTTCGAGCAGAAACGCTGGAAAGATTCGCTTACCCCCAAGGCGAAATGTGGAGAGATGCTATCGCTGGGAGCCAGGCAGACTGAAGCTGCTCGCCGCATCGTTCATCCCACCAAGCCATGTTTCTCGACGTGGTTGACTGACTTCGTTTTGCCGGTCGGGCTGGCCCCGTCGGTACAAAACTGAGCTTTTTGTCGTGTCTCGAGAAAGTCGATGTTCACTCAAGAGCTGATCCCTACAACCTCGCCTCGAAGATCAAATTGAACGGAGTTTGCGTCGCTCTCCGGAAGCGTTTAAATCCTCCTGCCGTGATCACTTCCTTAAGCTTCTTCTCTCCCGCCTGCGCTCCTAAAGCTAGTCCGACTTCCTGAGACAGTGAAGCCGGCGTGCACAACAGCGTTGAGGCTCCGTAGAAAGCTCGTCCGATGGGGTGTAGATTGTCTTCAATCTTGTCCCCCGCAGACGGCTCGACGATCATCCACGTCCCGTCATTTTTCAATGTGCTGCGAACCTGAGCAGCGGCGCCCACCGGATCACCCATATCATGAAGACAATCGAAAAAGGTGACAAAATCGTAGTCCTTGCCCGGATAATCCTTCGCTTTCGCAGTCTTGAACTGGATACGGTCACCTACACCGGCATCTTTGGCGCGTTGCCGGGCAGTTTCAATTGATTTGTCGTGATAGTCAAATCCGAAGAACGTCGAATTGGGATACGACTTCGCCATAAGTATGGTGGAAGCTCCCAGGCCGCACCCAACATCCGCTACCGTACCTCCCCGTTCGAGCTTTTCTTTCACTCCTTCGAGAGCGGGAATCCAGGATCCAATCAGGTTCGCAGCGTAACCGGGGCGGAAAAAACGTTCGGTGCCGACAAACAGCTCGGGATGATGTTCATGCCAGCCCATTCCTTTGCCGGTCTTAAATCGCTCCGTAATTTGTTCCTCGGCCTTGACCGCTGCCAAGGCGACCTGAAACATGCCGGGTAAAAACGCTGGGCTGTTTTCATCGGCCAGGGTGAAAGCTTGTTCTTCGCTTAGCAAGAATTTTCCAGTTTGGCTGTCATACGTAACATATCCACCCGCAGCCTGATTGCAGAGCCATTCGCGGACGTAGCGCTCCGTCGTCTCAGTACGTTTAGCCAGCTCCGCCGGAGTTTGAGGGCCGCCTGCGGCAAGCGCTTTGTACAGTCCGAGCTTGTCCCCCACTCGCACCAGCGCTGCGTGAAACGTCGCGCCGAAATCCACTATCGCCTTGCCGAGAAATTCATTCAGTTTTTCGGAATCGATCGCCATGGCAAAGATCTCCTCTCCCTGACAGGATCAAGATTGATGAACAACCTCAAAGTCGTGAATTCGCCCCACGGTTGATACCAACCCAACCGGGTGTTCCGGAAGCATCCGAGAAACGGCGTGAACCCCAAAACGGACTAAAACTTTACAACATTTTACATCCGATGAATTGCATTACGAAACTGTGCGGATTCGACTCCGTCTAAAACCACAAGCCGGACGAGGGCTGATAGGAGAGCTTCGGGGGGTGTCATTGAGTGATGCCCCACCGGAATACATAACAAACATTTTGTAGATAAACCGGAAGCCAGCAGAACGCCAATCCTACTGACTTCCTAACCAAGGAGAACCCTGTGAAAAGTCCCTTAGCTAACCTAATTCTATTTTTACCTCTTGCCCTCACACAAGTGCACGCCGTAACCGTCATCGGGCTGAACACGAGGCCTGACCGGTGTCCGGCGCTGGCGCCCATGATGGCGGACCTGAATGCCGCGCCGTTTCCTGCCGATTGGACAGTGTATGTAGCGTGTGACGTGGGAACGTGGCAAAGGATAAAGCAGCGGGTTGGTGGCCTGAACACAGATGCAGCACTCACCGATCGTCAGCACAAGGTCACCATCGTGAATGGCTTGGTATACAACCCGTTGTTTTCGTTCGCCGGTTACGTCCAGAAGACGCCCGAGCGAATCCTAAGACACGAACTAGGCCACATTACTTGCAACACCTCAAGCGAAAACCTAGCAGACCGATACGCGAACACCGGCACATGCCGTAAACAATAACTGATGACATAACGACGTCGGCCCCGCGACGACCCGAGTGGAATGTTCGATCTTGTCTGCGCCCGCTGATTATGCAGCATGGACGAACTGCCCAGGCCCACGTTCACCGTGCCCGTGCGGACTTTGACCACGACAAGCTACTCTGAGTCGTTGGAAGTAACACGTCTCCCGTGCCGCCATTACGGGACAATTATAAGGCCCCTAAGCCAAAAACCCGATGGCACACTTCAGAACCTAACGTTAACCTGAAGGCTACGAGCGCGATGGGGCGGCCTCATTTACTACGTTTATAGGATGCCGTCCCTGTCTTACTAAATGTTTTGCTCCGCTTTCCGAACGCTTCGGGTATTACCGCTACAGCAACATTACGGACATAGTGTATGTGATCTCGGATAGCGGTCTTGAGTTCAGGGAGAATGGCGTCCAGCTCCGCGTGAGTGTTTGCAGCGATCGCGCGATCACAAAGAATCCGCACGCGTTTCTCTAGGCCAGACGGTGGCATGGAGAGGACAAGAATTTCTCGCTCATCAAAGGCGCGAAATTGTTTCGTTGGCATGGATCACAATGTTTCGAATGGCATCTGAACGAAAACGAGAATTTTATTAAGTCCGTGTGCCCTAACGGGCGCCCTTAGACCTACTAATACGCACAACAAGAATCAACTCGTGCGTTAATGCTAGCCTAACGGGATGGGAAAACAGGAAGCAAGCGAGCAACTCGCGGTCGTGGGCCGTGAGATTCGTATAACCCATCCGGAGAAGTTGTACTTCTCGGAAAAGGTGCGCGTTACCAAGCGCGATCTTGTGCAATATTATCTCTCGATTGCTTCAGGCGCTCTGGCCGGAATTCAGGATCGGCCAATCGTTTTGAAGCGATTTGTAAACGGTGCCGGGGAACCAGCGTTTTACCAAAAGCGCGCACCCGAGCAGCGACCGCCCTGGCTGCGAACTGTAACGCTGTCGTTTCCGTCCGGCAGAACTGCGGAAGAACTTGTGATTGACGATGCGGCGGGCTTGGCATGGATCATCAACCTCGGTTGTATCGAACTCCACCCCCATCCGGTTCGCGCCAGCGACCTGGAACATCCGGACGAATTGCGGATTGATCTAGACCCGGTTCCCGGAGTCGGCTGGTCTGACGTATGTCGCGTCTCGCTTGAAGTCCAGTCGTTCTTGCAAGAGGCCGGCTTGCATAGCTGGCCAAAGACTAGCGGCTCGCGTGGCATGCACATATACGTTCGAATTGAACCGCGATGGAGTTTCACGGAAGTGCGGCGCGCGGCGGTGGCATTGTCTCGTGCCATCGAGCGGAGAGCTCCGGAAATTGCAAGCTCGAAATGGTGGAAAGAGGAGCGCCACGGCGTGTTTCTCGATTACAACCAGAACGCAAAAGACCGCACTACGTGTTCGGCTTACTCAGTGCGTCCGGTTGCTGATGCGCGAGTTTCGGCGCCACTTCGCTGGAGCGAGGTGCCCGAGTGCGATCCCGCAGAGTTTACCATCTTCACAATGCCCAATCGGTTTGCGCAGATAGGCGATCCCCACGCCGGAATGAACGAGGTACCTGGCTCTCTCGAACCCTTGCTAGAACTCGCCGCCCGTGATGAAGCGGAAGGGCTCGGGGATGCTCCCTGGCCTCCGCATTTTCGCAAGATGGAATCAGAAGGTCCGAGGGTTGCGCCTTCCCGAGCGAGGTCCAAACCGAAGTCGCCGCGAATCAAAATGCCTTTGATCGTGGTCGCCAATTCACCAGACAAGAGCGCAGCTCTTACGGGCCTGGAGCGCTGGAAAACGCGTCATAATACCGTAGTCCGTTTTCTCGCGCCGGAAGACGTGCTGGTCGATTCCATGCGGGGCAGGTCTTCCACTTGGACGCGCATTCGAGTCAACCTACAACATGTGCCAGAAAATCTTCGACCGGCACAAGAAAAACCTGACCCGGATGACGATCCAACACGCGAGTGGCGCGAGTGGAGCAAAGAACAGACGCGCACGAAGAAGCAGAAAAGTAAGAGCTAACGTCTGGAAGCAAAGATCGCGGCCAGCTCCTGCGGTGCGATGACCTCAAGTTGAGCGTACGTGCAATCGGACGGCTGCTTGTCAGGTCTCCAGCGGCGAAACTGTGCCGTGTGACGAAAGCGATGTCCCTGCATGTGGTCATAAGCAACTTCAACCACCAGTTCGGGACGCAACGGTTCCCACGATAGGTCCTTGCCCTGACTCCATCGGCTTTGGCCCCCAGGCATACGCTTAGGGCCGTTAGCCAGAGCAAGATCAATCTCAGCCCAAGCCTTCCAGGGGTGATCGACCAAAGCGTCTTTGCGATACGGCCTGAGAAACTCCGCCAATTCGAGCCGTTTTGCATTGCTGAAACTGGCACAGACTCCCACATGCTGCAGCGCCCCGGCATTATCAAACAGTCCAAGAAGCAGGGATCCAACCAGAGTGCGATCACCCTTCTTATGCCATCGAAATCCTGCAACTACGCAGTCGCAGTCGCGCTCGTGCTTGATCTTGAGCATCACCCGTTTATCAGGCTCGTAGGTTCCGTCGGCAGGTTTCGCGATTACGCCGTCGAGACCCGCTCCCTCGAAGCGCCGAAACCAGTCCTCTGCAATGTTCCGGTCACGCGTAGCCGGAGTGAGATGGATGGGCGCCAGCGAATTCCCGAGCAGCAGCTGAAGTTCTCGTCGGCGGATTTCGAAGGGTTTACGGCACAGGTCACGATCGCCAAGGCAGAGCAGATCGAAGAATACAACTGATGCAGGCGTCTGCTGTGACAAGAACTGGGCTCGGGAGGCGGCAGGGTGCAACCGGAGTTGCAAAGCATCAAAGTCGAGTTCATTGTCCTTCACAATAACCAGTTCACCATCCAGCACACAACGATCAGGCAAGCTCCGGTTCAAAGGCTCGAGCAGTTCGGGGAAATAGCGATTGAGAGGCTTTTGATCGCGGCTCTGGATCAGGATTTCACTGCCATCGCGAAATATCAGAGTGCGGAATCCATCCCACTTAGGCTCGAATATCCAAACTCCGTCTGACGGTATATTGTCGACGCGCTTGGCGAGCATCGGTAGCACCGGCGGATTGACGGGAAGATTCATTTCTCAATGGTATAACGATTGGAAAAGCTAATTACTCCGAGTGGTAGAAAGGTAGACCGCGTCCTCGCCGCCATAAAAGCCAAGCGGAAATGGCCTCCTCATCTCAATATATAGGAAGGGCAAATAGCGAAGACCTCCAAGATAGCAAGGGAAGTGCTACGCGTGCGATGAAAGATCCAAGACATTCTTTTCCATAACTCTCCTGAAAAATGAGAAGTAAAAGGGTGGGACTGCACACGCGAAAATAGAAAAGGCCGCCCAATACTTCCTGAAGTCTTGGGCGGCTGTTTGCTAAGGGTCAACGCCGGCTCGCGGGCGGAACGATGCCGTTCATCCGCAGATATTCCACCAGCTGGCCATAGTGGTCCCAGGTGTGAACGCAGGCCTCGATCACAACGCCGAGACGTGTGGCCGTCCCGTCGGGCCAAGGAGAAATTTCCGGGGTAGGAATCGGAGTCTTGGCATCATCAATCGAGGCCGCCGCTCGAAGCATATATGCAAATGACTCTTTGAGATAAGCGATAATCTCAGGCTTCGTGCGTACCTGATTCGAGCCACTCTCTCCCAGACCCACATCGCCCGGAGTCTTCTCGCCGAGTACGCCCGCACCCAGCAAGTAATTGTCGGCAGCGATGTGCTTGAGTTGTTCCGCGAAGGTGCGCACGCCATTGAACGCGCCCTGCCTGGGAGCGAACGAGTATTTCTCGGCGGGCATGGCTTCAGCTACATCAATGAGCCGCTGCTCCTGGAAGCGGAGGATGAACTCGAGAATCTGAGGGTTGGTGCGGCCGGTAGCCGCGTGCGATCGCGCCAGAGCTAGACCGCTCCAGGCTAGGACGAGCAGGGGTACAAATACACAATTCACTTTCTTCACAAGTGCTCCTTTGAAAAACGAGTTTCGAGCGTTAGCAGGAATGCGCGAGCGGACACACGTCCGGCCCGGCACAGGGAATTGCTCTCGTCTTCAGGAGCGGGGAGGGCCGCGATCGGTTTCAGGAGAACCGATTGAGGAAATGACGATTCTTGTGTCAGCCGGGGTTACGACGAAGTCAGTCGGGGCCGGCAGTGGGTTGGAAGAAAGCCGTGGCCCAAATTCCGCGAGCTGCAGGTAATCAAAGCCGTGAATGCCACATCTGCCTAGCCCCGACTCCAAAACATGGCTGCAAGCTTGATGCGCAGTGGCGGCACCGTTTTGCGTCGAATCGGAGCGGGTGTCGCGACTGTTTCGACGACAGGCCGAGGCCGACTGGCCGGTCCATCCCGTTATGCAGACCGATGCCGACGTAGTCAGAAGTAGGATCAGCAACCCGGAAAGAACGCGGAGGCAGCGCATTTGATCCATCATAGACCAGCGATCGGCGAAGGGTACGTAATTGTATAAATCTGGCGGGGAAAGAAATCGTCGGCGTATACAAGGATTGCAGAGCATGAGGCGACACGGTGTGGGGGTGGGTTTCCTCTACCTTAGCCATTATTTTGTCCTTGGTCTTTGCCATTGAATAAAGTGCTGCACAATGGCGAACTCACACTGGCCACAACTCATCTCAGAGAGCAAAGGAGAGCACCCGACAACCTGTGGTTAAGCCTATGGTCTTCAGAGTTTTGGCATCGGGCGCCGTGACGATGTTGTTGTTAACCGCGCTATCGTGTGTGATCCAGGCTCCTTCGAAGCCAAGGTCAGCGACTGGAATAATGAGCGCCACCATTGAGAATGCGGACTCTGGGCAGCCGCTTTCGAACGTACACATAGAGTTGAAACTGTTCCCACCCGAATATGGCAGCCGAAAAGCTCTTTCTCTGCTTTGTGTGCCCAGCAAGAATGCCAAGCCGCTCTTTGTCTTACCCTTTACAACCGATCCGAATGGTTCGTTCAGCATCACGGCGCCGGGAGGCGATTACCTTGCGATGGTCACGATTCCTCAGCGGCAGCCAATATTCGGCTGCATCTTCTTCGACACGGTAGAGTCGGTTCGGGCATGTGGCGTTGACCCGTCCTCTCTGCATGTTCGCCAACACTTGTTTGTCCGCACCTTGAATTCCATTCCCGGATTTCAAGGCGACATGCTTAGCGGTTCGGCTTGCGCCGCATATCAACCGTCGCAATGTGATCCGCTTCGTGTTCCCAATTTGGTCCAGATGGAAAAGGTCGTGTTGCGAGGTTTTGACGGCAGTCGAATCCGGGACGCACGTCTGAAGTTCTACGGATACACCAAGGGAAAGGGAAAACTCGTTGACAGCCTTATGACCGATGCCAACGGGGTGGCTGACGTGTCTAGCTTAGAAACCGGTGCAACACTGCGGATGTCTGTCGAGTCCAAACGTGCTTCTGGCGAATTTCTCATTCAGTTCATTAGGGGCGGAACGCGAGGTCAGCAGACGATCAAACTTTTCCACTGGCGCTGTCGGAGCAAAGTGATTCAAGGTGCGATGGTTCGACCTTGAGGTGGGAGCACCCTGGGTTCGCATCTGCTGCGCTCGCAGGGCAACTTCCCCAGCAAGATACTGCATAGCTTTTTCCGAGCTTCGGGAGGGACCTCGAAGCCAATCATCGCTACGCGATCTAAACACTGTTCAGGGAAGCGCAGCGATCGATAGTTTGGTCCAGTTGAATTCTCTGAAATTGAGGCGAATTGCAGAACGTCTCTTTGTCACCCATGTCCTCCTGAAGTTTTCGAACTGGACTCAATATGGATCATCGATCAGGTCGGACACGATTAAACAATCAAGCATTTTGTCGATCCAGCTTGCGGCGCATGCTTTCCTCTTACAAATTGTTCGATGCGGAAAACAGTAGAGGTAATCTGATCGTGCCAAATCTGGCACTTACGGGTTATGGGAGAGAACGCCTTTCTTCTTTTTCTTTACCTTTGTGGGTGAAGTGCCTCCAAGCAATTTTAGGGACGAGGTACTTGTCCTTAGTCACATCCGCAATCTTTACTCTAGAAAGTCATTCGCTTCGCGAGGCTGTTCTGAAGACAAACATCTCCCACGTCAACTTGAGGGTGCGACTGTGGCCGATTTCCGTTCTGTGCCGCCCGTAGAATGGACTGGTCTCGGTA
>Ga0070711_100001399_pt1 | contig 13208 bp, 12 predicted proteins | sample LARL53metaG_FD_65452 | JGI IMG/M metagenome (GOLD analysis project Ga0070711, IMG submission 65452) | Corn, switchgrass and miscanthus rhizosphere microbial communities from Kellogg Biological Station, Michigan, USA - LAR L5-3 metaG | ecosystem: Host-associated > Plants > Roots > Rhizosphere ... | reverse complement strand
CGCGACCCCCGGCGTCGCCACCGGGCTGGCGGTGACGGGCACCGGCGGCGACGTGCTGTTCGTCGAGGCCACCGCGATGAAGTCGGGCAGCGGCCAGGGCGCCGGCAACAGCCTGGTGCTGACCGGCCAGCTCGGCGACGTGATGAAGGAGTCGGCGCGGATCGCCCTGTCCTACGTGCGCGGCCACGCCGATGAGCTGGGCATCGAGGAGAGCGCGTTCGAGGGCCAGGAGTTCCACGTGCACGTACCCGCGGGCGCGATCCCCAAGGACGGCCCGAGCGCGGGCGTGACGATGGTCACGGCGTTGGCGTCGCTGCTGTCGGGGCGTCCGGTCAAGCACACGGTGGGCATGACCGGCGAGGTCACGCTGCAGGGCCGCGTGCTGCCGATCGGCGGGCTCAAGCAGAAGGCGCTCGCCGCCCACGCCGCCGGCCTGACCGACGTGATCCTGCCCGAGCGCAACCGCGGCGACCTGGACGACATCCCCCAAGAGGTGCGCGAGCAGATGGCGTTCCACCCGGTGATGACCGTGCAGGAGGTTCTCGACCGCGCCCTGGAGCCCGCCCGCGATGTCGCGGCAACCGCCACTCCGTAGGTGTCAGCCCGTTCCGGTCGAGGTTCGTGAAGCCGCGAGCCTCCTGGAGCGGCGCTGGCTGCTGTCGATCATCTACGCGGCCCTGACCGGCGCGCTACGGTTCAACGAATTCGCCGAGGCCGTCGGAGGCATCTCCCCGCGGATGCTGTCCGAGCGCCTGCGCGACCTGGAGTCCGCGGGGCTGGTCGAGCGCACCGTGCTGCCGACCAGCCCGCCGACCGTCGAGTACCGGCTGACGCGGCAGGGCAAGCGTCTGGGCCCGGTGATCGAAGCGATGCGGGCTTACGCCGAGGAGCCCGTGGGTTAGGCAGCCTCCGAGACCGCCTCGGGGCTCGCGCCGACGAGCGCGCCGCCCTCGCAGGTGGCGGCATGCACCACGCGTCGCGGATTGCGCACGCCGACGACACCGACGATCCCACCCAGCGCGACGAGCACGGCCGCTATGGCGAGCCCCAGGTGGAAGCTGTGCAGGGACGCCGCTTCGGCGGCGCTCGCCACCGCGTGAGCCTGGCGAGGGGGCAGTCCCTGCACGTCGGGTAGGCCGAGCGGCAAGCGCTTGGCTTCGCGCACGGCGACGTCCGCGGCCGGCCCAAGCCGCACGCCCGCCAGATGCGCGTCCAGGGTCGAGGCGAACGACGTGGCGATCGCGGCGCCGACCGCCGCCGTGCCGAGCAGGCCGGCGACGCGCGCGACCGCGTTGTTGACCGCCGAGGCGATCCCCGCCTGCGAGCGCTCGGCTCCCGCCAGCACCGCCGCGGTGAGCGGAGCGACCGTCATCGACAGCCCGAGCGCGAACACGAGTAGCGCCGGCAACACGTCAGATACGTAGTCGACGTGCGTGCCCACGCGCTGAAACAGCAGCAGCCCGACCGCGGCCACGAGCGGCCCCAAGCCCATGAACAGGCGCGGGCCATGTCGGTCGGCGAGCGCTCCAAAGCGGCGGGAGAGCGCGAACATGACAAGCGTCACGGGCAGCGTCGCAAAGCCGCTCTGCAATGGCGTGTATCCGCCGATCTGCTGGAGGAACAGGACGAGGAAGAAGAACAGCACCGCCAGCCCCGCGTACATCGCGAACGTCTCGACGTTGCCCGCCGAGAAGTTGCGCCGCCGGAACAGGCCGAGCGGCAGCATCGGGTCGCGCGCGCGCCACTCATACAGCACGAACATGACGAGCAGCGCGGCGCCGGCGATCATCGGGATGAGCACGCCCGGGCTCGACCACCCGAGCCGAGGCTGCTCGATCAGCGCGAACACGGGACCGCCGAGGCCGAGCGCGCACAGCGCCGCCCCCGGCAGGTCGATCCGGCGCCCGTTCGCCTCCGATCCATCGGCCGCGACGGGACGCTCGGCCTGGGGGATCACGAGCAGGATCAGCGCCACGCACGCAATCACGAACGGCACGTTGAGCAGGAAGATCCAGCGCCACGAGGTGAGCGCCAGCAGCTCGCCGCCCGCCAGCGGCCCGAGCACGGTGGCGATCCCGCCCCACGCCGTCCAGCTGCCGATCGCGGGCCCGCGCTCGGACTCCTCGAACGTGGCCACGATCACCGCCAGCGAGCTGGGCACGAGCAGCGCGCCCGCCACGCCCTGGAGCGCGCGCGCCGCGATCAGAGCATAGATCGAGGGCGCCAGCGCGCAGGCCAGCGAGGTCACGCCGAACCCGCCCACCCCGAGCGCGAAGATCCGCCGCTCGCCATACAGGTCTCCGAGCGAGCCCCCAATCAGGATCAGCGACCCCAGCGTCAGCAGGTACGCATTGACCACCCACTGCTGCGCCGCCAGCCCGCCGCCGAGGGCGTCCTGGATGCTCGGCAGCGCGACGTTCACGGCGGTCCCGTCGAGCAGCACGATGCCCGAGCCCATGATGCACGCCACGAGCGTCAACCGCTTGCGCATGGCGTCGGTCTGCACGGAGGGCATCTCAGAGCACGGTAGCTCCTCAGAGGACAGGGAAGCCCGTGGCACTCACGACCTGGCGGATGGATCACCCCAATCGGATAGCGTGGGCGCCCAGTGGCCAATGTGACCAACAGAGAGCCGAGGTCTCAGGAGCGCTGGAACGCGGTCGACCGCTACATAGCAGATCACCTGCTCACGCCGGAGGAGACGGCGCTGGACGCCGCGCTGCGGGCCAGCGACGCCGCGGGCCTGCCGCCGATCGCGGTCACACCGAACCAAGGCAAGCTGCTGGAGTTGCTCGCGCGCGTGCAGGGCGCGCATACGATCCTCGAGCTGGGCACGCTCGGCGGCTACAGCACGATCTGGCTGGCGCGAGCGCTGCCCGCCGGCGGACGCCTGGTCACGCTCGAGGCCGAGCCCCGATACGCGGAGGTCGCGCGCGCGAACATCGCCGACGCCGGCTATGGAGACGTGGTCGAGCTGAGAGTCGGCCGGGCGCTCGAGACCCTCTCGCAACTCGTCGCCGAAGGCGCGGGCCCGTTCGATCTGATCTTCATCGACGCCGACAAGGCCAACAACCCGGGCTACTTCGAGTGGTCGCTCGAGCTGTCGCGGCCCGGCACACTGGTCGTCACCGACAACGTCGTGCGCGACGGCCTGATCCTCGATCCCGACGCGGACGACCCGTCCGGCGGCAACGCGACGATCCGGGGCGTACGCGCTTTCTACGAGATGCTCGCCGCCGAGCCGCGGGTCAGCGCGACCGCGATCCAGACGGTCGGCGCCAAGGGCTATGACGGGTTCGCGCTGGCGATCGTCCAGGAGGAGCCGGAGCCAAGCTAACCGGTCATCGCAAGGCCGTACCTGAGGCCAATCAGGCGAACGCCTCTAAAACCAAACGTGCTGGTGCAGGGAGTAACTAGGGTGAGCGAGGGGACTCGAACCCCCGACCGCCTGGACCACAACCAGGAGCTCTACCAGCTGAGCTACGCCCACCAAGCGAGAAGCTGGAGTCTACCGAGCGGCGACTCAGCTCCCGTCCAGCGAGCGGAGGGTCGATTCGGCCAGCGCGAGCGCCTCGCTCGGAGAGAGCTCGGGACGGCGCTGGGCGGTAAGCCGCCAGGCCTGCAGAAGCGCTGCCGGATCGGGTCCGAGCAGCGGCAGGAGCTCGGTGTCGGGCGAGCTGTTCACGGGAGGGTCCGCCGAGAGGGCGACCGCGGCGGCCGGTGCGCTCTGCTGAGACGCCTTCGCCCCGGCGAGCACACGCTCGGTGACGTCCTCGCTCTGGCGCTGGGCGTTGCGCCAGCCGCGGCCCATCGCAAGCTGCTCGATGGGCAGTTGCGGCCCCTCCAGCACGGTCAGGCGAGCCTGGTGTGGGCTCCACTTGCGTTCGCCCAGCTCGACCCACTGCTCGCGGGCCCACGGCTCGACGAGCGCTGCGAGCTCGGCCTCGGTCATGTTGAAGCGGCAGACGTTGTGCGGGAACTGGCGCAGCTCGATGTGGAACATGAGACCCACAATCTATGCGCAAGAGCGTGTAGCGTTGGCGTCACCAGCGTCATACCGTGAAGGGAGCGCCATCATCATGAACCGGCAGCTGAGACGACAACTGCCTCCGGGGCCGCGCCAGCCGGCGGTGTGGCAGACGATCGGCACCTGGGTGCGGGCCACTGGCCAGCTCGAGCGCTGCCGCAGGCGCTACGGACGGCGCTTCACGCTGCGCGTGCTCGGCAACCCGCCGTCGGTGATCCTGTCGGACCCCGACGAGATCAAGCAGGTGCTCACGGCCCCACCCGACGTGCTGCATCCCGGCGAGGGCGCGCGGATCCTGGAGCCGATCGTCGGAAGCAACTCGGTGATTCTGCTAGACGAGGATCCTCATCTGGAGCAGCGCAAGCTGCTGCTGCCAGCGTTTCACGGCGAGAGGATGCAGCGACTGTCGGACCTGATGGTCGAGCTGGCCGAGCGCGAGGTCGCAAGCTGGCCCCGAGACGAGGCGATCGCGCTGCACCCGCGGTTGCAGCGACTGACGCTCGAGATCGTGCTGCGGGTCGTGTTCGGGCTGGAGCAGGGCGAGCGTCTGGAGCAGTTGCGGGCGCTGCTGACGGAGCTGCTCGAGTTCGGTGAGAACCCGGTGTCGCTCCTGCCGTTCGCGCAGCGCTCGTTCTTCGGCCGGGGACGCTGGGTGAGGTTCACGCAAGTGCATGCGGAGGTCGACCGGCGGCTGTTCGAGCTGATAGAGGAGCGCCGCACCAGCGCCAGCGCCGGCAGCAGCGGCAAGGAGCCCGTCGGCGCGAGCGGCAAGGCCGGCCAGGGCGAGAGCGACGAGGCAAGCCAAGGCGATGACGTGCTGGGGATGTTGCTGAGCGCGCGCCACGAGGACGACGGCTCGCCGATGAGCGCGCAGGAGCTGCGCGACGAGCTGATGACGGCGCTCGTGGCGGGCCACGAGACGACCGCGTCGCAGCTGGCCTGGGCGTTCGAGCTGCTCGCGTGCGCGCCTGCGGTGACGCGAAAGCTCACCGATGAGCTCGACGCGGAAGCCGACGACGCCTACCTGACGGCGACCATCCAGGAGGTCATGCGACGCAGGCCGGTCCTGCCCAACGCCGAGCCGCGCCTGGTCAAGCGGCCGATCGAGATCGGTGGCATCGAATACCCGCCGGGCGTCGTGCTGTTCGCGAACGCGTACCTGCTGCACCACGACCCCGACGTCTATCCCCAGCCGTATGAGTTCCGCCCCGAGCGGTTCCTGGAGAAGCCGCCGGGCACGTACACCTGGATCCCGTTCGGGGGAGGGCGCAGACGCTGCCTGGGCGCGAGCTTCGCGCTGCTGGAGATGAAGGTCGTGCTGCGCGCGGTGTTCGAGCGATGCGAGATCCAGCCAGCCGCGCCCTGGGCCGGGCGGATGCGCAGGCGCGGTATCACGCTCAGCCCCGCCGGTCAGGCGACCGTGCGCCTACGGGATCGCCCCGGACGCGCGGCCATCTCCGTGGACTCGGATGTCGGCTTGGGCGTCGACTCGCGCATCGGCGACGCCGAGGCGAGCGCGCATGATCTGCACGGCCTCCGGGTTGGAGTCGATCAGGACGTAGCGGCGGTCTAGCTTCGACGCCGCGGCGCCGAGGGTGCCGGAGCCCGCGAAGAAGTCCAGGCACCAGTCGCCCGGACGGGTCGATGCCTGCACCATGCGACGGACGATGCCTTCGGGCTTCTGTGTCGGATAGCCGGTCTTCTCATGGCCGCCGGTCGGCACGATCGTGTGCCACCACACATCCGTCGGGAGCTTGCCGCGCGCGGCCTTCTCGGCCGTGACAAGCCCCGGCGCCATGTATGGCTCGCGGTCGACTGTGTCGGAGTCGAAGAAGTACGCGGACGGATCACGCACGTACACGAGGATCGTGTCGTGCTTGGTCGGCCAGCGTCGGCGCGCGCGTGCGCCGTAGTCGTAGGCCCAGATGATCTCGTTGAGGAAGCTGTCGCGGCCGAAGATCTCGTCCAGCAGGAGCTTGCAGTAGTGGGACTCGCGGTAGTCGATGTGGAAGTACAGCGTGCCCTCGCGTCTCAGCAATCGGCGCGCTTCCCGAAGGCGCGGGGCGAGAAACGTGAGGTAGTCGTCGAAGGAGTCGCGGTAGGAGGACTCGGCGAGCAGGCGCGTGCTGTAGCGGCGACCCTGAAACCCGGTGCGATCGCCGTCCTCGTCGGGCTCGGTGCGCAACGTCCGTCGCGCCTGCAAGCGGCCAGTGTTGAAGGGTGGGTCGATGTAGACGAGCTGGAACGACCCGTCGGCGAATCGCGGGAGCAGGTCGAGGTTGTCGCCGAGCAGGATCTCGTCTGTCTCGAGATGGCGGTTCGCTGAGCTCATGCGCGCAAGCGTACGCCGCTCCGGGACATCGCCGCGATCCCGTCAGAAACAACGCCCCCGGCAGGATTCGAACCTGCGACCCTCGGATTAGAAGTCCGATGCTCTATCCAGCTGAGCTACGGGGGCTTGCAGCCCTGCGAACTACGTGCCCGCGGGAGCCCACGGGCAGGCCGCAACTCCTGAATCGTCGCACGCACGGGCGCAACTTAGACAAGGTTGAGCAAAAACCTGTAGAAAGTGGGCATGAGCCAAAGCTCCGTGGAGGATGACGAGGCAGATCTGACCCGCAAGCAGCGGCGCGAGCAGGCGCGCGCACAGCGCAAGGCGTTGGAGGAGGCCGAAGCGGCTGACGCCAAACGCAGGGCGCGGCTGACGCAGCTCGGGATCGTCGTGGCGGTCGTGGTGGCGATCGTGGTCGTGATCTTGATCGCGACAGGCGGGAGCGGTGGCACGAAGAAGGTCAAGAGCGGCACCAAAGCGGCGAACGAAACGGCCGCCGCCGTGAACGCGCTGGTCGGAGGCATCCCTCAGAAGGGAATTGTGCTGGGCAACCCGGGCGCGCCCGTGACGCTGCAGTACTTCGGCGACCTGGAGTGCCCGGTCTGCAAGGAATTCACGCTGGGGGCGCTGCCGCCGATCATCCAGAAATGGGTGAAGACGGGCAAGCTGAAGATCGAATACCGCTCGCTGGAGACGGCTACGCGCGAACCGGAAGTGTTCAAAACCCAGCAGATCGCGGCGCTGGCGGCGGGCAAGCAGAACAAGATGTGGCAGTTCCTCGAGCTGTTCTACCACGAGCAGGGCGAAGAGGACAGCGGCTATGTGACGGAAGGCTACCTGCAGAACCTTGCCCAACAGGTGCCGGGACTGAGCCTTACGCAGTGGACGAACGACCGCAGCGAACCGACGCTGTCCAACCAAGTCGCCGCCGACGCGCAGGCGGCGAACAACGCCGGGTTCAGGGGCACGCCGTCGTTCCTGATCGGCAAGACGGGCGAACCGGCGAAGAAGCTCGAATACGCCTCGCTGACCGATCCGGCGTCGTTCAACGAAGCGATCGAAGAACACCTCAAGAAGTAGCGCCGTAATGAGCGCGCGCGCCCTCAGAGCCACGCTGATCGTCCTGACGACGGTCGGCCTGGGCGTAGCCGGCTACCTGACGTACGTGCACTACTCGGGGATCCATCCGGTGTGCACGGCGGGCGGAAGCTGCCTGAAGGTGCAGACCTCGGTCTACTCCTCGCTCGCGGGCGTGCCGGTCGCGCTGATCGGGCTGCTCGGGTACATCGCCATACTCGGCTCGCTGTTGATGGCGGAAAACGAGACGAGCCGGTTTGTGACGATGGCGATGACGCTTGTCGGCTTCGGCTTCAGCGCGTACCTGACCTACAGGGAGCTGTTCTCGATCCACGCGATCTGCGAGTGGTGCGCATCGAGCGCGGGGATCATGACGGTGCTGATGTGCCTGTCGGTGTGGCGCTTCCTGCGCGGAGACGTCGACGCGCGAGCACGGGCACAAGCGCAGCAGGCGCAGGCAGATGGACCCGAGACCGCCACACCATCGCTCGGCACGACTCCGTCATAGAGATCCTGAGATCCTGACGAGCCGTCGGAGAGTGACCGTCGGCCATCTTCGCACGGCGCCGGCTCGGGGGGCGGCGGTAGCGGCAATCGCGGATGCTCGCGTAGACAATTCGTCCAGCACGGTGATGCCTGCCCCGGCGGCGGGGGTGGCGCGCCGACGTGATGGGCAGGACGATGCGCAGCGAGGCCCCCACCACCGCGGACCCTGCCGATACCACCAGTCTGGTGGGCAGCGCCGCGGTGGGCGGCGCCGCGGACCGATCGGAGATCGGTCCGCGCCCGGACGCCCGCGGGATCGAACGACTGTTCGAGATGACCAGCGATCTGCTGGCGGCGATCTCGCTCGACGGACACTTCACGCTGCTAAACCCCGCTTGGGAGGATGCGCTGGGCTGGACGATCAAGGAGCTGATGGCCGAGCCGATGCAGGCACGAGTGCACCAGGACGACGTCGAGCAGATGCTCGCGCTGACGCTGGCCGGACGCAACCGCAGCGCGCAGCTGGTGAACTTCACGAACCGCTACCGCCACAAGGACGGCTCGTGGCGGTGGCTGCTGTGGAGCGCGCGGTGCGACGGCGAGGTGTGGTACGCCGCGGCCAGGGACGTGACCGACCGCATGTGGCTGGAGCGCCAGGCGCTGCACGACCCGCTGACGAAGCTGCCAAATCGCCTCTTGCTGATGGATCGCGCGCATCAGGCGCTCACGCGACTGCACCGCAGCAAGGGGCCGATCGCGCTGCTGTTCATCGACCTGGACGGGCTGAAGGCGATCAACGACAGCCTTGGGCACGCGGTCGGCGACCACCTGCTGGTGTCGGTCGCCGAACGGCTGGCGGAGACGCTCCGCGACAGCGACACAGTCGCGCGGCTGGGCGGAGACGAGTTCGTGATCCTGGCTGAGGACCTCGACAGCGACGCAGAAGCGCTGGCCGTCGCCGAGCGCGTCGTGTGCGCGCTGGAAGAGCCGTTCGACGTCGGATCGGTCGAAGTGGCGATGTTCGCCAGCGTCGGCGTGTCGATCTCGCGCGACCCGGACGCCGATCCGGAGGATCTGCTGCGGGAGGCGGACGTGGCGATGTATCGAGCCAAGCGCGCAGGCGGGCACAGGCTGGAGCTGTTCGACGAGGAGTTGCGGCGCGAGCCGACTACAAGGGACGGGAAGGCGCAGCCGCCAAGGTCGATACGCTCGCACGCGCCATGGCATTCGATCGCGCGTCTGAAGCATCTGCGTCGCTGAGTCACGAGGATCTCGACCAGGCGACGATCGACCGGCGCAAGGACGCGGCGGCGCGGGCGGCGGCGGAGCTCGTGGAAGACGGGATGCGGGTCGGGTTGGGCACGGGCTCGACGGTCGCGCACCTCCTGACGGCGCTGGGCGAGCGAGCGCAGGAGCTGCGGAACGCTCGCTGCGTGGCGACCTCGCCGCAGACGGCGCGCGTCGCGCGGGAGCTTGGCCTAGAGGTGCTGGGGCTGGACGAGGTCGGCGAGCTGGACGTGGCGATCGATGGAGCCGATCAGGTCGACCCGGAGGGATGGCTGGTGAAGGGCGGCGGCGGGGCGCACACGCGCGAGAAGATCGTGGCGGCGGCGGCGCGGCGGTTCGTCGTGATCGTCTCGGCGGAGAAGGCAGTCGCACGGCTGGGCCCGCCGGTGCCGCTCGAGATCCTGCGGTTCGGCGCCGAGCGGACGCTGCGCGCGCTCGGCGGCGCGCGGCTGCGACCGGGCGGAGATCACCTGGCGCAGACAAGCCCGGACGGGAACCTGATCGCCGACTACACCGGCCCGGTCGATGACCCGCGGCGGTTGGCGACCCGCCTGAGCGAGACCCCGGGCGTGGTCGAGCACGGGTTGTTTGCACCGGAGATGGTCAGCGAGGTGCTGATCGCGGGTGCCGGTGGAGTGCAGCGCCGCGTGGGCGGCAAGCCACCTACGTGAGCTGAGGGTCAAAGCGGGGGACCGAGGAATCGAACCTCGAGCTGCGGTTTTGGAGACCGCCGTGTTACCACTACACCAGTCCCCCCCGCCGCCCGCGTCCGGTCGTCTCCACCATTGTCCACTCCGGCGCGAGCCCGTTGGGAACGAGGATTCTAGGGGGTCGTCGGCATGTAGAGTCGCGCGTGAGAGCATCATTGTTCTGACTTGGAGATCGTAGTGAGCATCCTGATGTGCCAGCGGCCGGGCGTGCCGGCCGACACGAGCGCGGTCGCCTCGCAGCCCGCGGTGTAGCAGCGCGCCGCATGCAGGCCCAGGCGCGCGAGTCTCCCGTGGCTCGCCCGCCCCTGACGGCCGCGTAGCACACCGCCAAAGACCTAAAGCCAGAGGGGGCGGATGCCGAAGCCTTAGGTGGACCTCCAACATGTGCTTGTGATGATCGATACGCTCTTTTCAGGGTTGCTCAAACCCTCATCCGAAGGCCGGCTCCGTTCCAGGCTCCCCAACGCCAGGTCGGAGGGCGGCTTCACGTTGCTCGAGGTGCTGATCGCGGCGGTCGTGCTGGCGATCGGTCTCGTGGGGCTGCTCGGCCTGCTCGACACCTCCGTCAAAGCCACCGCCAGCACGCGGGCGCGGGAGGGCGCTACGAACCTCGCGCGCGAGGTTCTCGAGGACGCCCGCACGATCCCCTTCGCGCAGCTCTCGCCCACCGCGGTCGTCGGCGACCTGCAGGCGATGAACGGGTTGACCAACGCCACACCCGGTCCCACCTGGCACATCGTGCGGCGCGGGATCACCTACACGGTGACGGCGAGCGAGTGCTCGATCGACGATCCCAAGGACGGCCTGGCGAAGACGGCCGAAATCGCTTCCAGCGAAGTTTCCTACTTCTGCGAAAAACACAAAGGCAGCGAAGAATGGAAAGCGGGCGGCGCCGTGGACGCGGCGCCAGTGGACTTCAAGCGTGTCACGGTCGATGTGACCTGGTCCGCGATCGGCAGATCCCCGGATGTACATCAGGTCACGATGGTCAGCGCGGCCGGCGAGGCGATCGGGTTGAGCGCAAGCGAACTGAAGCTCGTGCCTCCCCCATTTGTCTATCCCGGCTCCTCCGTCACTCAACCTATGATCACCGAAGCCGCCACAGAACTCACGTTCTCGGTCACTCTGCCCACCGGCGCCACCGCGATGCGCTGGTCGCTTGAAGGCATCCCGCAGGCGACCTTCGAAGTCAAAGAAGGATCGACGTTGACCTTCAAATGGCGCATCGAAGGCCTCTCGGACGGCACCTATCAGGTGTCCGCGCAGGCGATCAGCTCCTCCGGCGTGCTTGGTCCCCCGGTGACGATTCCGGTGACGCTCATCCGCGGCGCTCCGGCGGCGCCCAAAGGCGTCAAAGCCGGCTTCAACACCGTCTATGAAGGCGGCTCGCCGAGAAAAGCCGTGGAGCTTCAATGGGAAGCCAACTCCGAGCGCAACGTGATCGGCTACCGCGTGTACAACCCGCTTGGAGTCGTCACCGCCGGCCTCATCTGCCCGCAAAGCTCGAGCGTGCTGAGCACCGCGCTCTCGTGCATCGAACTCAAAACGGCATACGAACCCAAACCAGGCCTGACCTACTCGCTCGCGGCGCTTTACCGCAATGCCGAAGGCAAAGTAGAAGAAGGTGCCAAAGCGAGCTTTACGCTCGCCTTCCCCGCTCCAGAACCGCCGAAGGAACCGAAAAACCTCAAATCGGTAAAGAATGCAAACGGCTCGGTGACCCTCACCTGGGAAGCGCCGAAAGAAGGCACGCCCGTGGCTTTCTATCGGATCTATCGCGGATCGACGGACTACACGAGCCGCTATGACACCGCGTCGGCCACCGAAAAACCCAGCTACACGGACAGCGACGCAGTTACGACGCACACATACTGGGTCACCGCGGTCAGCTCGACCCTGACCGAGTCGCAGTTCGTGGGACCGGTGACCGAATGATGCGCGCCGGAGGCGAGCAAGGCTTCACGCTGGTCGAGCTGCTCGTTACGATGGCGATCGCGATGGTCGTGTTCGGCGCGACGCTCGCCGTGATTGAGGTCTTCCAGCGGAACAACGTCTACGACCAGCAGCGCAGCGAAAACCAGGATAACGCGCGCAGCACGATGGATCGCATCGCCAGGACGCTACGCAACGTGATCGTCCCGGGTGAAACTGGTGCGGGCTCGCTCGAACAGGGTGACGAATACTCGCTGAGGTTCGAGACGGTCGACACGTCGAGCTTTGTAACCGGTCCAGGTAACCCAGCCCGCGCGATGCGCGTGCGCTACTGCCTGGACGACTCCACCCCGAGCAACGAGATTCTATGGGAACAGGTCCAGGAGTGGAAGGAAAGCTCGCCGGAAGCGCCCACGGCTACGACCTGTCCCGACCGCGTCGGGAGCTGGACCAGCACGCGGCAGCTCGTTCAACACATCACCAACGAGGCCGGCGGCCAGAAACGGGCCCTGTTCACCTACTCGGCGAGCGAAGCCCCGCAGACGCTCACGGTCGAGGCTAACCTGTTCCTCGAACTAAACCCCGGCCGGCGTCCGGGCGAGACGCAGCTGACGAGCGCGGTCTCCCTGCGCAACGCCAACCGCAAGCCGGTCGCCACGTTCACTGTGACCGCAGAAGCCGGAAAAAACGAATATCGCCTTAACGCCTCCGAATCATACGACCCCGACGGACTCGCGCTCACCTACAAGTGGTGGCAAAACGAAACGCTGCTTTCCACCACCGCGCAGACATACGTGGTGCGCGAACTCGCACCGAACACAAAATACAACTTCAAGCTGGAAGTGACCAATCCCGGGGGCCTCAGCGCCCAAGCCAAACAGGAAGTGACAACGCCATGATTCGCGCGCGCGAAGAGCAGGGCTTCGTCCTGGTGACCGCGATCGTTCTGCTCACGGTCATACTGGGACTCGGCCTCGGGCTGCTGCTGTTCACCGACAACCAACAGGCGGCCTCCACGCGCGAGCAGACGAGCGAGGCGGCGTTCAATCTCGCCGAGGCCTCGCTCAACGCCCAGATCCTGCAGCTTTCCCGCGAATGGCCGGGAAAACCAAGTGAAGGAGGATCCCCCGTACAACCGACATCCTGCACCCCCGGAACGAGCACTTCCACGAACTTCTGCCCAGATCCCGCCGGCTTGGAAAAGGCCTATCCGAACACGGGGGGCGCCTCGTGTCCAGCGGGAACACAGGGCGATGCCTGGGGATCTCCGCTCACCAACAAATGGACTACCTATGTCCGCGAACAGTCGAACGGCTCCCCTTACTTTAACTCCACGAGCGAGAGAACTGCCAACAAC